>ERZ1066125.15-NODE-15-length-183010-cov-36.497942_pt1 | contig 183010 bp, 123 predicted proteins | sample MGYA00382772_ERZ1066125 | MGnify/ENA primary metagenome ERZ1066125 (study PRJEB33369, sample SAMEA5778355) | biofilm metagenome | biome: Industrial cooling water; feature: Water cooling tower basin; material: Biofilm | place: United Arab Emirates | collected... | reverse complement strand
TGCCGATGTTGGCGTTGATCTTCACCAGGAAGTTGCGGCCGATGATCATCGGCTCCAATTCCGGATGATTGATGTTGCATGGAATGATTGCGCGACCGCGGGCAACTTCATCGCGCACGAATTGCGGCGTCACCAATTTCGGCAAGTTGGCGCCGAAGCTTTCGCCAGCGTGGTGGCGCAGCAGATTCTGATCGCGCAATTGCTCGATGAGCTGGTTCTCGCGGATCGCGATGTACTCCATCTCCGGCGTAACGATTCCGCGCCGCGCATAGTGCATCTGGCTGACGTTCGACCCGGATTTAGCCACGCGCGGCGCGCGGATGTGTTCGAAGCGCAGGTGTTGGGTGGCAGCGTCTGCGTGGCGAGCCTGGCCGAAGCGGCTCGTCGGGCCACTCAACTGCATGGTGTCGCCGCGCTCATCGATCCAGCGCTGGCGCATCGGGAACAGGCCGCGACGCAGATCGATGCGCACCGACGGATCGGTGTATGGACCACTGGTGTCGTACACCGCCAGACTCGGATTGATCTCGGCGCCGAAGGACTTGGGCGTGCGCGCCTGTGCGATTTCACGCATCGGCACGCGCAGATCGTCGCGGCTACCGTGCGCATAGATTTTTCGCGAGCCGGGAATCGGGCGCGTCAGGTCGGCCGACAGTTGCTCGGCTTGTTGCATCAGATCGGCAGTCACCGCGTTCATCGTCGCTCCGGAGTCGGTGGGGGGACGAAGCGGCGGCGAAAGCCACGCCATGGGCGCAGCGCTCGAAGCTCCCTACGCCGATGCAAATCGGATCAGGTTCTAAGGGACTGTCTCAGCCAGACAGTATCGCCCGGCACCCCCGCTTCACGCGCAGATTCTAGCCCAGCTGCCGCTATCGTGGGCGCGGTTCGCGGGAGCACGCCTAGCGCCGATACCGGACCGATGCGCAGATCGTTTGCCACCTTGACCGCCAGCGGTCCGCAATATCGGCGTTTGGCGGTATTCCGTTCCGATCAGACATGGACGACCTGATTGATCGATCGGTCGTTCACAACTTGTGAGGGCCGTTTAGTAGCGAATCAAATCCGTATCTGCGAGACGCTTCCACCACAGTGCGGCTTGTTCCTTGTCGATAGGAAAGCCGTGAGATCCCGAGCCATACGCTGCAGAGATGAAATGGATGGCGCCTTCGAATTTCAATTCCCCCGCGCGGCGAATGTAATCAAGGCCCGCCAGCTCGTTCTTCGCCAGACCATTGCCTGCCAGCAAGTCGAGACCATGGCACCACATGGCATATGGATAGCCGGCCTGCGCTGCTTGTTTGAACAAGTCCGCAGATCTTTCGCGAGTCTCGGGTTGGTCAAGCTCACAGGCCAAGCGAAACTGCGCCTCGATCGAACCTGCCGCAGCCGCAGCCTCCACTTGAGCGCGATAGGCGACGTCAAACTCTTTGTTCGTTAGCGATCCATCGCCGGGCAAAGTGCAAAGCAACCACATTGCTTCGGCGTGTCCGACCTCGGCCAACGGCGCAGCAATCTGGCGCGCCCAGCCAATCAACTGCGCCATTCGTTCATTGTCCGATGAATGGAAGGCGGCCTTCACGTACATGTTGGCTTCGGCGATCCGAGCTGCGACTTCGCGATTGGTCAATGCGACCTCATCAATGGCGCTGAGCGCCGAAATCCAGTGATAGTGCGACTCGTGCCAATAAGAAGTTAAGTCGCGTATGTCGCCCGAATTATGCTCCAGCTCGCTATTGATTCGCCGACAGGCCGCGTCAGTCCCGCGATCCAACACGCTCCAACGTGACGATGATTGGCCGATGGTCTGAGCCGATGTCGGGACCGATTTGGTGACGGATTACCCGCCAGCCGGAGGCGTGCAGCACATGGTCGATGGGCACGGCCATCACGCCGGTCCACCAATGCGGCCCGAACCAGGTTGGCCAGGCCCATTGGGTGGCGCTGCTGTCGAGAAGTGCCGCGTCGTTTCGCAATTGGCGGTACGCGGCGGACCAGGGCGTGGTGTTGAGATCGCCCGCGAGCACGGCGCTCTCGTCGCCGCGAATCAGCGTGGCGATGTGCTCCAGTTGTATATTGCGCCACTGCGTTGCCTCGCTGCCGATCGGTGGAAAAGGGTGCACGAGCCAAAGCTTGCCGGGTTGCGGATCGGTCCACTGCAACTGCATGACCGGAAGATCGAGCGGCGGCATGGTGGATTGCAAAATACGCGCGGGCAAGCGCGAATAAAGGCCGATGCCAAACGGGTCATCGCGCGGATTGATTGCACTGTTCGGGTACCGCGGTTCGAGCACCGCGAGCGTTTCCGCCGCTTGCGGCGACAATTCCAGAATTCCCACCACGTCCGGGGATTCGCGCTCAATCAATGCCAACAGCGGCGCGAGGTTTTTGTTGTCGAGATGGATGTTGGCAAGCAGCAGCTTCAATCGTTGCGCTCCAGCAACGGAAGTGTGAGCGTCCTGCGCCGGACCGTTCGCCGTCGCGAGCGACCAGGCGTTAACGAGCGCAGCGACGATGAGAACCGCTGCCGTTCCGCGCTTGCGCGTCACGACCGCGGCAACCAGCCCCAGGAGCATCGCCAACTGGTACTGCCAGCGAAAATGCGCACAAAGATCGAGCAGCCAATGCCAGTGGCCGGCAAATCCCAGCGCTGAGGCAATGGCTGCGATCAGCGACAGACGCGCGAGCCTGGTCAGCACGCCAAACATCTTGGAAGGTCGATTTGCCGCGAATAGCTTGTTGGTCGGTGGCATGGGTCGGAATCGCTATCGTGTCAGGTGCCGCATCCGAACAGCGTATGCGCAAGGAGTCATTGGCTATCAGGTCATCTGCTCCATGAAACTGTCCACCGTTGCACTGTCGTTCCTCGCAGTTGCGAGCTGGGTGCGCGCCGAAGCGGCAACCTTGGTCGTTACCAACAGCGCCGACTCAGGCGCTGGCAGTTTGCGGCAAGCCATACTGGATGCCAATGCCAACGTCGGCAGCGACGTCGTCAACTTCAATTTGCCCAGCGGCGATCCGGGCTTTCAGGCGGCGACCGGGCATTGGCGCATCGATGTCACAACCACGGCGTTGCCAGCCATTTCCGACGCGCTGACCATCGATGGCTACAGCCAGCCGGGTGCTCTTCCCAACACCAATCCGCCGAGCCTCGGTGGCAGCAACGCGGTGTTGAAGATCGAGTTGCGCAATGCCACTGGTCTCACCATCAACGGTATCGACGGTGTCAGCAACAATTTTCTGACGCCACTCGTCGTACGCGGATTGACGATTCACAGTTTCACCGCGCAAATTCAACTCGGCGGTGGCGCCGCACAGCGCGTGGAGGGCTGCTTCATCGGCACCACGATCGACGGCTCGCAATCGGCCAACAACAGCAATGGTGGGCGCATCGGCATCCGAGTGCAGGGCTCCGGCGCCTTTCGCATCGGCGGATTGATGCCCGATACGCGCAACGTGATTTCCGGCCAGTCCGATGCGATTTCGTTTTTCACCGTGACCGATGGCGCGCGTATCGAAGGCAATCTGATTGGGACCAACGCTGCGGGTACGGCCGCACTCAGTCCGCGGGCCATCGGTATCAGCAGCGGCTTTTTTCCAAACTTGATCATCGGCGGCGCGGACCCGAACGCCCGAAATCTGATCAGCGGCAACGGCTTCTGGGGATTGCTGATGAATCAGGGCAACGCCACTACCGCCAAGGTTCTAGGCAACTACATCGGCACCGACTGGACGGGCACAAGGGCGATCGGCAACGGCTTGAACCCTTTAAGCCCGAGTCAGCGCGTGGCGAATGTGCAGCTGAGCGGAGCGACCTGTCCGGTGCAGTTGGGCGGCGGGCTGCCCGGCGAGACCAATCTGATTGCCTTTGGCGGCGATGGTGGCGTCGTGGTCGATCAGTGTACAAACGCGCCGGTGCAGCGCAATCGCTTCATTGCCAACAACGTTGCTGCGATCGACAACACTAACGGCGGCGGCGCGCGCGGGCTTACTCCGAATGACCCTGGCGATGCCGACACGGGCGGCAACCGTCTGCAAAACTTCCCCGACATTGTATTGCCGAGTGGATTTGCGCCAGGCGGTGGCGCCAATGTGACCTTGAGCTATCGGGTGGATAGCGCGTTGGCCAATGCCAGCTACCCGATTAACGTTGAGTTTTACCGCGCAGCGTGCGGTGGCGGAGGCGAGGGCACTCGCCTGGCCAGCGACAGTTACCTGGCCGCGGAGGCAGGCGCGTCGAAGTCGTTGACCTTCGCCGCGCCAGACAACGTGCTGCCGCTGGTCGCCGTCGCCGTCGATGCGCTCGGCAATACCAGCGAGTTTTCGCCCGTATTGGGCGATTCGATATTTCGAGCGGATATCGAGGATAGCCTCGCGCCCGAGTTGCCGGGCGTTTGCCGATAAGCCCCATGCGGCGAGTCGCTCGCCGCATGCGGCGCGATGCGTCACTCGGGCGCGCGGAACGAATCGAGGATGGCTACCGCTTCGGCAATGCCTTCTTCATCGTCATGCGGTGCCGCGAACCAGATTTCGCCCATGGTGTTTTCGTCGAGCTTGTAGAACCCCATGCCGATCTTGACCTTGCCGATCTCGCTGTCGGTCGCCGTGCCGGAAATCGCGAGCCCCTTAAGCCCGCGATGGTTGCTTTCTTTAGGCTCCGACAGGTTCACGTCAGCGTAGTTTTCGAACACGTACTCGATGGAACTTTTGACGGCGTCTTGAGCATCTTCCCCAGCAACGGTGCGGAGCATCAATGTTGTGCCGGACGTTCCAAGCAGCGTGGTGTAGTCGCCGGCTGTCTCGCCAGGCGTCATCTCCCACGTCGGTGGATAGTCGATCAAGAAGCTCGCGGCATCGCGCGAGGGGTAGGCCATCGTTTCAGCGCTGACAAAGGGTGCAGCGAGCAATCCAGCCGCGAGCAGCGCGGCCATCGACAATCGTCTAACGAACATGGGGAACCCCTTTTTCGGAATGCACACGTCGCGGAATTCGCGATCGGCACCGGGCATTGCCGGTGTTGAGCACTAGAGCAGAAAATGCCAGCAAATCCCATGCACACCAGTAACGTTTTATGAAGTCGGCCGGAGCGCCGACCCTATACCGCGCCGCATCACCGATTCCTGTGATGTGCCCCCGTCCAGATTGCGATGAGCTACGGGTCCGAACACAAACAGGAGTGATGCATGACACCGACGTACTTACGATCCATGTGCGCCATCGCAGCTTTACTGGCCGCCCAGTCGAGTCTCGCTGCGGTCAATGTCGACTATCGCAATTTCGATAGCGTCGAACATCAATTCGCCGCCATCTGCAGCGGATCGCGGGCATCGATCACCTTCAACCGCAACACCACCGGCTCAGCCACATTGCAAGGTTCGGCACCGTGCATCATCCAACAGGGCTCGGAAGAAGTGGTGTTAAACGGCGGCGAGAATGTCGAGATCAAGAATGGCTTGATCCGCATTGTCGATTGATCGCTCGGCACGCGCAGTGCTCGGTACAGCCAAGTCCTGGAACTATCGCAATACCCGCTCAGACCGCCGCCGATGGATTCACCCTCGGCACCGGTAGCCCGGCGAAGTCTTGCGTGTTGCGGGTTACCAGTGTCAGACCGTGCGCGACGACCAGCCTTGGCCGGATGACGAGCGGTTGCCGTAAGCGACGACCAGGAAAAGAAAACGGCCGTCTAGACGGCCGTCAGATAAGCATTTGTTCTCATTGGTGCCGCTGGCCCGAATCGAACGGGCGACCTACTGATTACGAATCAATAGAAATCGGCTTTCTTAGCCTCACGTTCACCCACACATTAAGGGGCGAAAAACCCTATCAGGTAAAGCACAAGCGCCCAAAGTTAGGCAGCGTTAGCAACTACTCATAACTATCGCTATCATCGCCGCTGTTACGCAGCGAGTTACGCAATGGAGGCTAAACGAAGGTGTGCATTTTTCCCTTCGGGGGTCAATTTGGACGCGCCTTCAGTTGACCGCCGTTGCGCGCCGCGTAACACGCTGTGTCAGGCAATGGAGCGAAAACTATGCGTGTTCAGTTGACCACCAAAGGCATCGACCACTTCGTCACGCAGGCTGTTACGCAGCCGTCGCGAAAGCGAATCGATTACTTCGATCTGGCGCACCCTGGCCTATGCGTCACCATCGGTCCATCGTCTGCGACGTGGTTTCGATTCATGCGCATCGCCGGCAAGCTGACGCGGATTAAGCTTGGCGAATACCCGGCGCTGTCGCTTGCCGAAGCTCGCAAGGCACACGCCGCGCAGGATGATCTAGTCGAAGCCGGCAAACATCCTATCGCCGAAGCAAAGCGCCAGCGCGCCGAAGTCGTCGACGCGATTCAGGCCGACAAATCTCTGATGCTGGATTCGCTGGCTAACGCTTGGTTCGCGCATCACAAGGACTTCGACCCGCGCGGCCAAAGGCGCGACAAATCGCTATCGCGTTCTGTGGTGAGCGACTACCAGCGCCACATCGCCAAGCTGTGCGCCAAATTCCCGAATCGCGACGTGCGCACAATGAGCCGCAAGGAGTTGCGCGATTACTTGCTGAGCCTGTCTGGAAACAGCGACGCCAACACCTGCGCCGTTGTTGTGCGGCAGTTGTTCCAGTACGCACGTGATTCATACGATATCCCGAACAACCCGGCGTTCGACCTTCGCAATCCTTCGAAGCAACGCCACCGCGATCGAACACTGGACCCGGACGAGATCAGGGCTCTTTGGGAAGCTTGCAAAGTAGTGGGCTACCCCTACGGACACGCCCTGCGACTTGCGCTGTGCACGGCGCAACGCATCGGCGAAATCGGCGCCATCAAGCGCGGTGACATCAAGGGCGAATGGTGGGTGCAGTCCACGAACAAGGCGGATCGGCGCATCGATGTCTTTCTCGCACCGCTCGCACGCAAGATCATCGCTGACTGCCCGGACTTCGGCCCCGATGCCTTTCTGCTATCGGCGAGCGGTGGGACGCGGGGACTCCGAAGCGATGTTTGGAGCGCAGCGCGACCGCGCTTCGTCGATCCGCGATTTATCGAACAGCGCCGCAAACAAGGGTTTGGCTCCGACGAGAAACCGGAGCGCGAACGCTGGACGCCACACGACATTCGCCGCACCGTTCGGTCAGCGCTGACGGGTGAATGTGGTGTCACGCCAGATACCGCAGAGCGCGTCCTCAATCATGCGCTGCCGGGCCTGCGGCGGGTGTATGACCATGCGGACTATCGACCGCAAGTGCGCGCAGCGCTTTCGGCCTGGAACAAGCGACTTGCCGGAATCATTGGCGGGGAAGTGCCATGACCGAGCCTGCATGGATGGCCCTTGCGGATGGCATTTGGGAGTGGGGGCTTGTGCCCCTGCGAGCGCACAAAACCGAATCGAAGAACAATCCCGACAAGCCCGGCATTTTGGTGACTCGGCATTGCAAGGGTCTAGTCGGTGCCGAATTGATCGACTACAGAAGAGTGTGCACAACGATCCACGAGCACGCTGTTCAGGCTGGCATCGACTTAGGCGAATTGGTCTTGGATATCGCGCGAGCCATGGAACGTGGCGCTCACAAGGCTGCCGCCGCGAACGCTAAGCGTGTAGGGCGATTGACGCCAGAGCAGCGGCGACAATATCGCCGGAATTCTGCGGCGGCTCGTGGTTTGGCGCAGTGGCTCTCCAAGGAGATCAGAGAAAGACCTATTCCGACAGGCCCCTCAGATGGCGTGATCACGTACACGTTCACCGAGGGCAGCGACAGAAATCCAACGGCGCTGGCGGACATATTGATTCAACGTCGGTTCGTAAAGGTTGATGCAACCGAGGCCGGCGCCACGGTCCATTGCGAAGGTGGCCCAAATTCGGTGGCGCCAGCGATGCACCGCGTTGCCGATGCGATCAATGGTCTTCATTGGATCGCAGATTTGCTCCGAGCAGATGTTGACCGCGCGCGACCGCAAGGCGCGGCTTCTGCCAAATGGAAGCCAACAGCGCTTGAGTTGCGAAGTCTCTTCCAAGCGAAGTTCGGTGAGCCGTTGCTAAGTGCCGTTGGCGTGCTCGCAGGTTTGGCACATCAATGCGAAGTTCCGAGCGCTGAGTTGTCGCGTTTGTCGAAACCCTAGCGACGGCTACCAGGTATCCACGTCGTAACGCGCACAACGCCGACACATGCTCGCTTCACGAATGAAAACGTGAGGCAACGCGGGTGAACGAAAAACTGCTATCGAGCACGACCGTCCGGCGCGAACTGGGCGACGTATCCGAGATGACCATTTGGCGCTGGATGCAATGCGGGATATTGCCGGCGCCAATCAAAATAAATCGCCGCAACTATTGGCCCGTGTCGGCCGTCGAGCGCGTCAAATCTGGCGCCGCATCGAAGGCGGCCGCGCAATGACCGCCGCCCACATGGATGCATTGCGCCGGCTCTACGGTCGGCCCGCCGCCGGAACCACACCGCTAAAGATCGCCGCTCCCATGGAGCCGGCGCGCTTACTCCATCACCGGCGCGTGTCTGGCGCGGTCTTGGCAGCGATCAGTGATAGCGGAACTGTGCGGCTCTTGCGCATCTCGACCGCCGACGATCCGCAGCTGACCCGGCTCGGCGACGCGGATCGCGCGACGATATCGGCTGCCGTGCTGGCGCTCGCGCGAGAGGGAGGGCCGCAAGATGCCGCCTGATCCCAACGAAAAACCCGGCACCGCTGGCACGGCTGACCGGGCTGGATTCTCGAACGCACCCTGGGAGATGCGCGGACATTTTATGTCTAGCAACGAAGCACTGTCTACCTTTGGCGACGCGATGCGCGCCGTCGGCATTGAGGCGCCCGAAAGCATCATCGGCGACGGCCAAATTCATCGTTTTGGTACCGGCGGAAAGCGCAGCAAAAACGGCTGGTACGTCTTGCATTTGGACGGCGTGCCCGCAGGCGCTTTCGGCGACTGGCGCACCGGCGTTAACGAGACGTGGACGGCGGTTGCTGCGGACAAGCTCCCACAAGCCGACCGGGACGCGCAGCGCAGGCGCCTGGACGAGATCAAGCGCCAGCGCGAGGCGGAGCAAGTGCAGCGCCATGCAGAGGCGCAGGCGAAGGCAGGAGCGATCTGGCAGGCATCTGCACAGGCGCCCGCCGACCACCCGTATCTGGTGCGCAAGGGCATTCAGGCGCACGGCGTACGCAGCTACAAGGGCTCGTTGGTTGTTCCCGTTCGCGATCTGGAAGGCGCGCTGCACAGTCTGCAATTTATCACCGGCGACGGCGAGAAGCGGTTCCTGACCGACGGGCGAATTGCCGGTTGCATGCACGTCATTGGAGACCTAGAGAAGGCGCCGACTGTCGCTGTCTGCGAAGGCTTCGCCACCGGCGCCAGCATCGCGCAGGAAACCGGGCACGCAGTTGTGTGCGCATTCAATGCGGGCAATCTGGAGGCGGTGACCAAAGCGGTCAGGCGCAGCCGGATGGATGCTCGTCTGATCGTGGCTGCCGACGATGACTCTTGCACCGATGGCAACCCAGGCACGACCAAGGCGACGGCCGCGGCTCGCGCTGCTGGTGCGCTGCTGGCGTTACCTGATTTCGGCGCTAACCGTCCAAACGGGGCGACAGACTTCAATGACCTTGCGCAGCATCGGCCTGGCGCTGTCGCCGAGTGCATCGGCAATGCCAAGGCGCCAGATCGATGCGAGCCGCGCAGCGCGCCCGCTAACGCCGGAAAGGCTGCGCGCCCCGTGATCGACATTCGGACCGGCTACCTTCCGACAACGGTAGACGCATGCGAGCAGGCACTAATTCAATCCGGCGCACCGATCTACGCGCGCGGCGAGATGCTCGCCCGAGCGATTCCGGCGCCTCTCGAACCGGGCAACGTGAAGCGCGCAGCCGGGGCCTTGATCCTGACCGCTGTCACGATTGCCGCGCTGCAAGATGACCTGGAGCGTATCGCCGACTTTCAACGATGGACCAACGGCCCGAACGGACCGGAGCCGAAGCGCGCGGACGCACCCGCCAAGGCATGCCGCGCACTGCTGGAACGTGTGGGTCGCTGGCGCTTTTCGCAGTTGCGCGGTATTGCGCTTGCGCCGTTCATCCGCGCCGATGGCAGCATCGCATGCACGCCCGGCTATGACCGTGAATCAGGCTTGCTATTAGCTATCCCGAGCGACTGGCCGCAGCCGCCTAGTAACCCGACGCGCGCCGATGCGCTTGCCGCCCTTGCCCGACTGCGGCATCTGATCCGCACCTTCGCCTTTGTGACGCCTGAAGATGAAAGCGTCGCAATCGCTGCGATGCTCTCGCCATTCGTCCGGCCGGCTATCGAGGCCGCGCCGATGTTCGGCTACAGCGCGCCCGTGCGTGGGAGCGGTAAGAGCATGCTTGCCGATCTGGTCGCGATCCTTGCCACTGGTCGCGCCGCCACCGCGATGACCTGGGGACCAGACGCCGACGAGAACAGCAAAGCGCTTGCATCGGCGCTGCTGGCCGGCGATGCAGTCATGATGCTCGACAACGTGGAGACACCGCTACGCGGCGAACTGCTGTGCTCGGCGCTCACACAAAGCTCGCTCAGGCTGCGCCCGCTCGGTCGCTCGGAACTGGTGACAATTCCATGTGTCGCTACGCTGATGGCGACCGGAAACGCGCTCACGCCGGCCGGCGACATGACTCGCCGCGTGCTCGTCGCCGAGCTGGACCCGCAATGCGAACGGCCGGAACTGCGCGAGTTCACCAACGACCCCAAGGCCGATGCACTCGCCGAGCGCGCGGAGCTGGTGTGCGCATGCCTGACCATCATCAAGGCCGGCATGCGCGACGACTATCGGCGATCTGCACCGCTCGGCAGCTACGGGCAGTGGTCGCGACTGGTGCGCGATCCTCTCGTCTGGCTCGGCATGCCTGATCCGGTCGCCGTTATGGAGCGGACTTTCGACCAAGACCCTGAGCGCGAGTCCGCTATCGCAATCCTGGCAGCGTGGCGCGAGGTTTACGGCACTGGATCAGCAACGGCAGCCGAGGCCGCAAAAGCCGCACCGACGCACGCCGCACTATCCGACGCACTGGAGAGCATCGCCACACGCGCAGGCACGGTGAGCACGAAGGCGCTGGGCCGCTGGCTGCGTCGACATGAGGGGCGTGTGCTCGGCGGGTTGAAGGTCCAAAAGGCTGGCGGCGACGCAAAGCACGGCATCCGGTGGCGAGTCGCCGAACACGTTTCGGATGGGGTTTCTAGGGTTTCTGGGGTTTCTCTACCCGCTTCGCGCACGGAGGGGGGCACATCTACCAACGAAACAAAAACGCAGCGGCCGAACGAAACCCCAAAAACCCGAGAAACCCCATCAGCCAACGACGCAGAGGAATGGGGCGACGTTGCATGAGCTCACTCGCTCGCCTTGCCGCTGAGGGTTTGCGCGTCCGAATTGGGCCGGCTGGAAATCTTCAAGCCGCGCCAGTAGCAAAGCTCACACCTGAGCTGCGCGCCCTGATCGCAGAACACGCCGACGAGCTTCGGGCAGCGCTCGAAGTGCACCGCGCATGGCGGGTCACGATGACTGACGGAACCAGGTTGATTGCGGTCAGGCCCGAGGGCTGCACTCGCGCCGACATGCTGTTGATCGTCTGCGAGCAATTCGGCGCGGAGCGCGTGGAGCCGCTCCGATGAGCGCTGGGTCCTTCCCGAGAGAGTACAGCAGAGCGGGTCTAAGACCGCAGTTTTTTGCTAGTCCCAGCGGTTCCGGATTTCCTACCGCGGCGTCAGCCGGTCGGACATTCCGCGCGGGCTTGTGGCTAAACAAGCGCGGCGCGTGTGAACCCGCTACACAAACGGGCTTTGCAAGGGACCCCGAATGCAATGGGTCCCTCCAGGCGATCACGCGAGCGCCACGGGGCAATAGCCTCGGTATTCGACAGTTTTTTCAGCTCAATCAATTTCCTACCGGAGGTCACTGTGACGATTGAAAGCCTTAGCCAAAGTCAAGCAGCCGCGCTTGCGGGAGTGACGACACGCCGTTTGCGTCAGATGGCCCACGAACCGAATCCGCCAGCGCAGGACGCAGCGGGGCGCTATCCGGCGGCTGCGTTCTCGCGTTGGTTAGCCACGACACGTCGGCAAGCGCCAACGGTGCAGGTTGACCCCGGCGATCAGTTGATCGCCGACGTTTCGCAAGGCTTTGCGAAGCTCTGCGGGAGCGTGGTGGAATCGGACGAACCGATGCAGACCTACCTGGGGTTGTGTCTGCACTACGGACTCACGAAACAGCAGGCGATCACCGCTTACAGCTTGATCGGTATTCCCATGACGATTGTTGGCGCTGAAGTCAGCGCAAACCCCGATTGGGGAATCGAGTTGCCGTCCAATTCGTTCTATCAGGCGGCCGCGCATGCAGTCGGCGGCGGCGAGGTCGACGAGTTTGTCGCCAAGCATTGGCCAGACCAACCAGCACGATAGGTAGCGAAGGTCGACAAATGACTCAACGCGCGATTGATAGTCAGTGCGGCTATAGCGTCGAATCTTTGGAGCGCGAGATTCGCTCACGAGGCGGAAGCGTAACGCTTGGCGGCTCGGTGAGCGCCGCGACGTTGGCCGAAGTTTTGGGCGTTAGCCTGCGCACCATTGAACGCTGGCGCGAGCTTGGCGTTGGTCCCGCTGGTTATCGCCTTCCATCCGGCGGTCGCGTCTTCTATCGACTTGTCGACGTCGTCGCTCACCTGAACGCCGGACGCGATCGCGCCGCGTAGACCGTGCGCCAAACGCCGACAAACCCCGCCAAACCCACGATGCAAACGGGCTCGCAAGTCGCCAGCATTTGCCCCCATGGACAAACAACGCGTTACACCCAAGATTGAATCAAAACTGCGCACCATCGCGCTGACCGCGTTCGCCACGCGCGCCAAGATTTCGGCACTCCAGCAGCGCGCCGACCAGCTACGCCAGGATGCGCAGGCGCTCGAACGCCAGTTGCCGGAAATCGAGCGCCGGCTTCACTACTTGCGCGGCGGCTTGAGTTTCGCGCAAATCAAATCCGAGCACGACACACTGGACGCGCACGCGCAATCGATTCGCGACCGCATCGCGGCGCTGCGAGCCGACAGGCAAGCGACGATTGACGAAGCGTCCGCGCTGAACCAAGTTTCGGCGCCTGCGAATCAGCTGGTCGATGCGATTGTGAGGGAGCTTAAGACCACGCGACGCGCGCTCGGGATCGCCTTCAGCGAAGGCAGCACGCAGAGCGGCGAGGTGTTGCCCGTATGACCGCCAGCATCGAAAAAATCCGCGCAGCAATCGCCGCTAAGCTTCTCGAAATCGATGACGTCGGCGAGGCTATGCGCTCGCCCGCCGAAGGCGTTCAAGCCATCGTCGGCTTATTCGATTCGCCGAACGGTTTGGCCGCAGGCCGCGCGCTTTTGGAGGGCACGCTTGCGGCAGACGGCGGCGAACGGCCGTTTTCGATTGGCCCAAACTGGCCCGATCCGCTCGCCGTTTCGCAAGCCTTGTTCCTGCTGCTCGGCCGCGATCACGTCGAGAAACAAGCGCGAGCGTTGTTGACCGCGCGCATGGGCTCACACACGCCGCTGAACGCTGGCGAGCGAGCCGAGAGGCTGGCCAAGCTTCGGCGCGAGCTGCGCGAGATGGAGCTTGCCGAAGAGCGCTTGCTCCTCAAGGCTGAGGCCAGTGGCGGATTCATCCCGCGCCGCGCCGAGGCCGATCCAAAGATAATTCTTGAAGTGTGGACGACTGATCTATGACGAGCGAAACCGAGCTACGCGCCGAAAACGAGCGCCTTCGCGTCGATCTTGCGCACGCTCACGCTGAAATCGCCGCGCATCAACAGAAGCTTGAAGACGTGCGCCGACTTTGGCTGGATTCGCCGCAAGGCCGGGACCATGAAGCCGCAGTCAAAGCAGAGCGCGCGCGCATTCGATCGATTCAGCAGATGGTGCGGCCCGGCTTCGAAAGACTCGCCGATTCGGCCATCGAACACGGCTCCACGGTCGAGCAATTTGCGCTGGCTATGGTTCGCGAGCAAGCCGACCGAGGCATCACGCTTGACGCGATTCGCCGAGATGCGCCGAGCCCGGCACCGCATGCGAAGGTGCCGGATATCGGCAAGCCGGACGCCGGCAAGTCGTGGGACGATATTCACGCCAAGATTTCTGCAGGGCGTATGTAGTTTGTCGATGGGATTAGCCGGCCAGTGCCCAGCCTGCAGAAAAACCCGGCAGCCGCGACGCGCGCATGGCGGCCTATCCGCATCAATCTCGGCGCCTTTGTCGATCTCGTCTAGGTCCGCGCCGAGGGCTTCGGCGCGGGCGAGGTGCTTGTTTACTTGCGCCTTGGACTCACCGGATGCCGTTGAGGTCTCTGCGGCGAACTCCTGCGGCCTGCCGGCCTTTTTGAGATGAATAGTGGCTCCACTTAAGCCACTATTCGGCCGCATTGCCTCCCATATCTCCTTCCGCCGCTTGATCGCCTTCGCGCGCTGCGCCGCGCTCAGTTCGACCTGATGGCGCAAACTTCGACGCGCAGGCATTGATAGCGGCTCGCGCTCGACCACAAACAAAGCCGGTCAGAATCTGCGAGAAACAGACGCTGGTCAGCATGCAATCGGTCCTGAGACAATTAGAGCGCGCGCGGTGTCAGTATCGATGTTGCCAACATGCGATTTCTCTTACTTGCTCTGATCGCTGTCGGGTCGATGGCCGAAGCCCAGGTCTTCAAGTGCACCGATGCCGCCGGCAAAGTGGCCTATCAGTCGCGCCCATGCGCAGACGGCGCCGCCGCTGAGACGGTCAAAATCCGCGCCGCTCCGGATGCACCGCCGCCGCTCCCGGAACCACCGGCAGATGACGTGAACGTATCGCAGGCGGCATCCGAAAAGCCGGCTCCGCAAGTCACCAGTCCACCACCACGACAGCGGCCAATGTCCTGGCGTTGTACATCGCCAGACACTGGCGAGGTTTGGTATCAGCACACACGGTGCCCACTAACCACTCTGCGGATGGAATACATCGCATTGGGAAATGGCCGGCTGGGGCCGTCGATCAATGTAGAGCGACCGGTTCAAGCTGAAGAAGTCAGCCGGGACGACGCTTGCGAGGAAATCAACCGACCTGGCGCGGCAAGCCGCAAGGGCTCAGAACGGGACGAGAAGGCGAGCCCGTACGATAAGGCGCAAGGTCGCGATCTTTGTTGAGCGCGCATCCGATGCGGACGCACCCGGATTATCTTTAGGCAACGAATGAACAAAACCAAGTGGGTGAGCCTTGCCGTTGTGCCTAACTTTAGCTGGCCGGCAGTCGAACTAGAGATCGCATACGAAGGGCGCGAATTCCTGCTGCTGCCGGCTACCACCGAGTTAGCCTGTTGTGCAGCTGTCCGTTCACCGCCGGAGGAATCGCTCGCTGATGGAGGTGAAGCAGTCCTTCGCCTCCTAAGCGCCTACGCATGGAGCGAGGATGCAGGAATTGCGCTACTTACCAGCGGGTCATTCATCGGCTCCAACGCCAACGCTCCCATTCGTCAGTCACGTGGGCGCTTTGCCGCCTCCACTTGCGGACAAATTGCGGCCCACGCCGACCTCTATCTGCCAGCGCCGACCGACCCTTCCGCGCGGTTGGCGCTCGCACTCTACCGCGAGGGAATGAGCCTCGACCATTTCCCGTTTGCGCTCTTAAGCTTCATGAGAATAATCAATCTGCGCTTCGGAAAATGGGTAAATCAGGTCGCGTGGATCAATAGTTCGCTTGGCCAGCTGACTGGCCAGGCGGCAACGCGTGCTGATTATCTGCAGGCTACACAGTCCGATGTGGGTCAATATCTCTACGGACAGGGTCGGTGTGCCGTTGCTCACGCAACATCCAATAGCGCCGACGTGGTGCATCCAGATCGAATGGCTGACTGGCTGCGTATGAGCGATGACTTGCCGCTGGTACGCGCACTCGCAGCGCACTGTATCGAGGTTAAGTACGGCATACCGCCCGATTGGAAGTTCCGACAGGACAATCGAGACAGCCCGCTCATGCCTTCGGAATGGTTGCGACTTATCAATGGCACTGGCGGAAGGAAGCGCTATCAACACTAAGCGCAGTAACTCCTACGCCCATCCAAGTAGTCCAGCAAATCGATCACCTCCCGCTCCGCCGCCGTCATCAGCGATTCCAGAACCGCCCGCCGAGTCTTGCCGCGATGCCGCGCCAAACACTCCAGGGCGCGCGCTACGTTGGCGCTGACAACGATATCGAGACGTTGGCTACCCTCATCCGCTCGGCGCTCTCGATAGGCGCGCTGGCGATCTGCGTTCGACGTTCCCATGGGGCCTTACTCGTAACCGGGTAACGCCGACGCGCCATCCGGATAGCCGGGCAAGCTCACGGCAAGGGCACATTCGATGGGCGGACGCCAATAGCCACGACGCCATAATCATACTCACACCAGTATTCTTGGCGTTGCCATTCCCCGTTCGCCTTGGCGTACCTAAGCCTGTTGCCGAACCAAGTTAGCGATGTGGATGAGCTTGGACCTCGCTGAGGATTTTTCCACTTCGGGTTGCCGGCCTCGTTGACCCATGTTGCAACCTTCGGCCATTGTGCTTCGATCGCGTCAGTGCATGCCGGCATGGCGAGGTGACCGGTTTCTCCCGCCCAGCAGCGTACCGATTTCTCGCACTCTTCGCGCTCGCGCTCATCTTGGGTTAGTGTTATCGCGCTTGTCTCGGAGGGAAGCGTCGAGCGCGCGACAACTTGGTCGGATGAAAGGCGATAGATGCCCATCAGCTCGCTGTCCATGACGGGCTGAAATCGCTGCAAAAGAGCAACGACCTGCTCCGGTTTGTTTTCAATGAAGAGGCGCTTCGAGTCTGCCAATAGGGCGGCGCGCCTCGAATCGTATTCGGCACGAAGACTATCTTCACGTGGTGGGGGTTCTGCAGGCTTGCCACATGCCGCGAGCAAGGTGGCAAAGACTACGAAGGAAAAGCGCATCAATCCCCCGGAACATGGGCCATTCGGGTTACGCAATCGTTACGCAACCGAGTTCTGGCATTGTCGAGGCAAGTTCCGTATCGCCCTAACCATTTGATTCTATTGGTGCCGCTGGCCCGAATCGAACGGGCGACCTACTGATTACGAATCAGTTGCTCTACCAGCTGAGCTACAGCGGCACTTGAAGAGGCGCGGATGCTAGTGCGAAGCGCTTGGACGTGCAACCGCATCGGAACGATTGTTCAGGCGATTGTGAGTTGCGCGGCGCCCATGAGTCATTGCTTGCCAGAAAACAGCTCGCGGCCGATGAGCATGCGGCGGATTTCCTGAGTGCCGGCGCCGATCTCGTAGAGCTTGGCGTCGCGCAGGAAACGACCAGCCGGATAGTCGTTGATGTAACCGTTGCCGCCGAGGGCCTGAATGGCCTCCAGGCTCACGTCGACCGCCGCTTTCGATGCATAGAGCAAACAGCTTGCTGGATCGACGCGCGAATACTTGCCGCTGTCGTAATCCTGGGCGACGCGATAGGCGTACGCGCTGGCCGATTGCCAAGCCGTATACATATCGGCAAGTTTGGCTTGCATGATGCCGAAAGTGCCGATCGCTTGATCGAACTGTTTGCGTTCGCGTACGTAGCCGAGCGTGAGTTCGAGCGCGGCCTGCATCAGGCCCAGCGGTCCGCCGCTCAGCACTAGCCGTTCGGTGTTCAGGCCGCTCATCAGCACCTTGACGCCATGGTCGACCTCTCCCAGCACGTTTTCGTCAGGAATTTCGCAATCCTCGAAAACCAACTCGCAGGTGTTGGAGCCACGCATGCCGAGCTTATCGAGCTTTTGGGCGGTGCGAAATCCGGGCATGCCTTTCTCGACGATGAATGCCGTCATGCAACGCGAGCCCTGCGACTTCGGTGCGGTGCGCAAATAGACCACCAGAACCTCGGCGTCCGGTCCGTTGGTGATCCACATTTTCGACCCATTGGCGATCCAGCGATCGCCACGCTTCTCGGCGCGCGCACTCATCGAGCCGACGACATCGGAACCCGCGCCGGGTTCGCTCATCGCCAGCGCACCGACGTGCTCGCCGGTGCAGAGCTTCGGCAGGTACTTCTCGCGCTGCGCACGGTTGCCGTTGTTGTAGAGGTTCTGCACACACAGATTGGAGTGCGCGCCATAGGACAATCCCACGGCACCGGAACCGCGCGAAATTTCCTCCAGCGCCACCAGATGCGCGAGATATCCCATCCCGCTGCCGCCGTACTCGGGGTCAACCGTGATGCCGAGCAATCCCAGATCGCCGAGCTTGGGCCATAAGTCGCGCGGAAAGCTGTTGCTGCGGTCGATCTCATCCGCCCGCGGCGCCAGTTCGCTATCGACGAAACGGCGCACGGTATCGCGCAACAGGTCGATATCGTCGCCGAGTGAAAGTGGCGTCATGACAGGTAAGCTCCGCACTGGCTTGGACCGCGAAGGCTACATCTGCGCGCGAACGGTTGCGAGCTGCGAACACGCTGCTGGTGGCAGGTTGCGGGTTCTGAGTTGCCAAAAACGGCAAGCCTCAGCGTGTCGTCCCGGCAACCGACAATCGCCGAACCCCTTGATCCCATGCCGGTGCGCCCCCAACATTCAACGTTCTTCACAGGAGCCAATCCCATGCTCAAGGTCGGCGACGCTGCGCCGGATTTTTCACTGCCGGCGGACGATGGCAGCACGTTTTCGCTGAAATCGATGCGCGGCAAAAAAGTGCTGCTGGTGTTCTATCCGGGCGACGAAACGCCAGTGTGCACGGCGCAGCTGTGCGAGTACCGCGACGGTTTTGAAGATTACCGCGAGCTGGGTGTGACGGTGGTCGGCATCAGCAAAGACGATGCCGAGAGCCATCGACGCTTCAAGGAGCGGCGCGACCTGCCGTTCTCGCTGCTCAGCGATGTCGATCTCAAAGTAGCCAAACAATACGATTCGGCCGGCATTCTTGGCATGAAGCGCTCGGTGTTCCTGGTCGACGAAAAGGGCGTGCTGCGCTACGTGCATGTCGAGTCGGTCGCGATATTCCGCCGACGCCATGACGAACTGATCGCGGCAATTCGCGGGCTATGAGCGAAGTGGCGGAACGGTTGCGCGCGCTGCTCTCGCGCGTGCAGCGGGCGCACCAGCGCGCCCAGGAGGATCGCACAGTCGCCCCGCGCCTGAAGGCGTTGCGTGCGTGGCAAGCACGGCGACTCGCGGCAACCTATACCGACTTGCAGACCTCCAAACGCTTCTCTGCCGCTTGCACGTTTTTCCTGAGCGATTTGTATGGCGAGGGCGAGTTCGACGATCGCGATCGCCAGGTAGAACGCGTCGTGCCGATCATGCTCAAACTGTTGCCGGCAGGTGTGTTGTACAGTCTGGCGCGGGCCATCGAACTGAATGCGGTGAGTCAGGAACTGGACTACGCGATGGCCGCCGCTCTGCCGCTGCGCTGCACCACGGTGGACCAGATCAGCGCCGATGACTACGCCATCGCGTATTCGCAATCGGCAACCGATCGGCAGCGGCGCCACCAGTTGGCGTTGCTACTGGTGCTTGGGCGCGAATTGGACCGGCTGGTGCGCAAGCCGATGCTGAAGGATCTGCTCTCGCTATGCCGGTGGCCGGCAAAACTGGCGGGGCTGGGCGCCTTGCAGAGCTTCCTGGAGCGTGGCTTCGATGCCTTCGGCAAACTGCATGGCGCCGGGCCATTCCTGGACACCATCCTGCAACGCGAGCGCGTCTTCATGGGCGAGCAGCGGGCGAGGGCGGGTTAGAGTTTGAGAGCCGCCCGTTCGCGGCGAAAACGTGCCATGCGGCGTACGAATTTTCGATAGGGCGTGGCGGACAGCAAATGTCGCCACATGGTATGGCGCTCGAAGAACTGGCGCATATCGCGCGCGTGATCGGGGAACGCGAACCACGGCAGCGCTTGATCCAGCTTTCTTAGCACCAGCGTCGGCGTTCCGTCATCGAAGGCTTCCGGCGCGAAGCCCGCTTTGAGCGCCATCATCATCAGCGACCGGCGCGTGAACCCGTGGACGTGCCCGAAATGCCAGCGCGCGATCGGTGTGCGATCTGGGTTACTGATGTCGGGTACGGCAACGTGAAAGATACCGCCGGCAACCAACAACCTATGCACGCGCGCAAACGCCGCGAGAGGATCGCGCAAATGCTCGAACACATGCGAGCTGGTGATGAGATCGAAGCTGGCGTCTTCGAGAGGCGCATCTTCCAGCAGCGTGGCATGAATCGCCGCGCCGTAGTGGCGCTGCGCGTGAGCGGCGAATCCCTGGTGCGGCTCGATGCCGACCGCATTGAAGCCAGCGCGCGCTGCGGCGGCAACAAAGGCGCCAGTGCCGGCCCCCACATCCAGTACACGTAGGCCTGGCTTTAACCAGGGCGCCAGCAAGCGCATACGCTCGGCGGCGCCACGCTCGTCGCGCAGAATGGCCTTCGGCCGCGGCGCGCCGCTGCCGTGATAGCGTTCCCGATATTCGCTACGGTAGTAACGAGCGATCTCTTCGCTCGTCGGCATAGGATCCAGGAACACGAGGCCACAGACGTCGCACAGCACATTGCGCAACGGCAGCCAGGAGCGATCCACACGGCCAACCACGTGCCGCGCCCGCTCGCCGCAAAGATTGCAGGGCAGGGATTCGCCGACGAAACGATACGGAATCAATCTCACGGAGGACCAAAGACCGTGATCGCCCAAACCGCCCCTGCGCAAAGCGCAAACAGCACCAGCGCCAGCCAGCTCGAGCCCCAGCGTGCGTCTTTGCCGTCGAGGATTTTGTGCCCGTGAAACATCGGCGCGATCAGATTCTCGCGCTTGAAGAACAGGTACCCGAGTACGGCAAGCACATGAATCGCGATGAAGATCAGCAGGATTTGCTGGCCGAGTTCGTGCCAATCGGTGAGATCGTCAGAAAGGCTCGCACTGATGCGCTCGGAAAGTGGGCCGAAGGCTTCGATCTGGTCGCTGCTGAAAAGTCCGGTGACCGCTTGAAACAGCGTCAGCGCTAACAGCGCAACGACCGCCAGCGCGCCCAGCGGGCTGTGACCCACACTAGGCGCAGATGTAGGCGCGAGCAATGACTTCACATAAGCGGCAATGGCGCCGGGTCCGCGGACAAAATCGACAAAGCGCGCGTGCTCGCTACCAATAAAGCCCCACAGAATGCGGAACACCACCAAGGCCAGCGCCGCGTAGCCAAAGCGGAAATGCCATTCCATCGTCAACCAACCGTACTCGCCGGTGGCGTAAAGGCCAGCAATACACAGCGCCAACGCCCAGTGCGTCAAGCGAACGGGCCAGTCCCAGATGCGGATGCGATGTGCCATGTTCGAATCGAGTTAAGTTGGTTTGGTCGCAAATAGTCGATGGTAAATAGTCAATGGTCAATGGAGGCGACCAAGCATCGGCACCAGTATTTGCTTTGCCATCAACTAATGATTATTCACGACCGATCACATCGGCCCGCCTTACCACTCACGGCTTCCCGAGCAGGGCCTCCAACGCCTCGGCGCGCGCTTCCTGCTGCAAAGGGCCGAGCACCGAGTCGAGGTTGCCAGCGATGATGTCGTCGAGTTGATAGAGCGTCAGGTTGATGCGGTGGTCGGTCAGGCGGCCCTGCGGGAAATTGTAGGTGCGGATGCGCTGGCTGCGATCGCCGCTACCCACCTGCAGTTTGCGTTCTTGCGATTGTGCATCGGCCTGTTTGCTGCGTTCGATATCGATCAGCTTGGCCTGCAGCAAGTTCATCGCACGAGCGCGATTCTTGTGCTGCGAGCGCTCGTCTTGACACTCGACCACGATGCCGCTCGGCAAATGCGTAATGCGAATCGCCGAATCGGTCTTGTTGACATGCTGGCCGCCAGCACCTGAGGCGCGGAAGGTGTCGACCTTGAGATCTGCGGGATTCAGCGGCGCGGTGTCCACCTCATCGAGCTCCGGCAAGATAGCCACCGTGCATGCCGAGGTGTGAATGCGTCCCTGCGCTTCGGTTTCTGGCACGCGCTGCACGCGGTGCGTTCCCGATTCGAATTTAAGGCGCGAGTAAGCGCCAGCGCCCTCGACGCGCGCGATGACTTCGCGAAAGCCGCCGTGCTCGCCCTCGTTCTGACTCAGGATTTCCACGCGCCAACCGCGACGCTCGGCGTAACGTGTGTACATGCGAAATAGATCGCCAGCAAATATCGCCGCTTCATCGCCACCGGTGCCGGCACGCACTTCCAGGTACAAGTTTTTGTCGTCGCGCGGATCGGGCGGAACCAAACCCAGCGCCAGCTGCTGCGAGGCGGCGGCAATGCGCTCGCGCAAGTCGTTCGCCTCGGCCCGCGCCAGCTCCTTGAGCTCACCGGTTTCCGATTCGATCAGCGCCTCGTTGTCGGCCAGGTCGCGCTCCATGCGCTGGTAGGCAGCGTACTCTTGCGACAGCGTATCGAGCTGCGCGTATTCGCGCGACAGTTCGCGAAAGCGATTCGGGTCGGACTGCGTCTGGCTTTCGGCAAGCAGGAGTTCGACCTCCTGGCGGCGCTCGATCATGGCGTCGAGCTTCTGGCGTATGCGTTCATTCATGGCGCGCGGATGCTGCGTGGATGCGCGCTGTTGCGCAAGTCCGATTTGGTATTCGGACCCGACTCGAAATACAGCCAGCCGCACCGATACGCAGACCGACGTTGTGTAGTTGAAGCTACTGCTGACTCGCCCCAATCGCCACAAACACCTCCAGCGACTCCGCGCCGCCGCCGCGGCGTACGCCACGCACCGGCGCGGCATCCAGATAGTCGCGCCCAACCGCCAGCCGGCAGTGCCGTTCTCCGGCCAATGTGCGGTGCGATACATCCAGGCTCAGCCAGCGGCGCTCGCGCTCGATCCAAACGTCGGCCCAGGCATGGGTGGCAACCTGGCCCGAGGTGCTGGACGTGTCCACATAGCCACTCACATAGCGCGCGGGCAGGCCAGCGCTTCGGCATGCCACGAGAAACACATGCGAGTGGTCCTGGCACACACCTTCGCCCTGGCGCCACGCGTCCAGCGCGCTGTGACGCACATCGGTGCTGCCGGTGCGATAGCGCACTCGCTCGCCGATGCGCTCGGCCAATGCGAGCAACGCTTCCGGCGTTACCGCCTCCGGCGCCAGCGAGTCATCGACGATCTCCGCGATCTCCGCAAACGGCTGCGTCAATTGCGTCACGGCGCGATACACCATCGGCGAAATCGTGCCGGTGTCGAGGATCGACGCCTCGCCACCATCGACCACACCGGTGGCCACGATTCGCACCTCCGAGTGCGGTTCATCGACACTGAGCCAATGCGTCAGATTGCCATGCGCGTCCCACTGTTCGACGCGTCGTCCCGGCGTCGCCAGGTGCCAGTTCAGCACCAGCTGGCCGCCGTCGGAGCGCGGCGTCAGCCGCAGCGCCTGCACGCTGTGCTTGACCGGCGCGTCGTAGCGGTAGACCGTTTCGTGACGGATATGGAGCATGGCGCAGACCGCAAAAGTGATCGGCTGAGGATAAGCAACGCTTGCATAGTGTGGCAAAGGATTTCGCCGCGCGAGTGCGAGGCCCGAACTTGAGTTGCAACCGTGGGCTTATCGTGCTGTATCGGATTTGGATGGAGGCAGGGATCATCGACATTTCCTCGCGGATCAGCCGCGGCTTTGCTGGCAATGCTTGCGCTGGCCTGCCTATAGTGACGAGTCACGTGCGACCATCAGGGGGACGCATGTGCAAATGGATATCCGCCGCGGGGTTGTTTCTGTAGCGGTTGCAGATACCCGTTCTGGCCCAATTGCCTCTGCCGACCCGTGTGGCGGCAATTCACTAGGATTGATTCATGGCCTTCTCCCCGTTCCTCAGTCACTTTGAATGCAGCTTGACGGGCGAGCGTTTTGCGCCCGGCGTGCTCACGGTATCGAGCGCTGGCAAGCCGCTCTGGGTGCGCTACGATCTGCCACGGATTGCGGCGTCGGTGTCGCGCGAGGCGCTGCGTGCGCGCCCGGAGGATCTTTGGCGTTATCGCGAATTGCTGCCGCTGGCGCTGGATGTCAAACCGATCAGCCTCGGCGAAACGCAGACGCCGCTGATCGATATGCCGCGACTATCAGCCTCGCTCGATGTGCGCATTGAGGTCAAGGACGAGGGCCGTCTGCCCACCGGATCGTTCAAAGCGCGCGGCCTGGTGATGGCAGTGAACATGGCCAAAGCGCTCGGCATCACGCGCATGGCGATTCCGACCAACGGCAACGCCGGAGCAGCGCTGGCCGCCTACGGGGTGCGTGCCGGCATCGAGGTGCATTGCTTCTGTCCGGCCGATACGCCCGAAGCCAATCTGCGCGAAATCGTGCTGCAGGGCGCACAACTCACGCGCGTGGACGGCATGATCGACGATTGCGGCAAGCTGGTCGCCGCGGGCGAACGCGAGGGACGCTGGTTCTCGATCGCCACGCTGCGCGAGCCGTATCGCATCGAGGGCAAGAAGACCATGGGCCTGGAACTGGCCGAGCAGCTCGGCTGGACGGTGCCGGATGCAATCTTCTATCCCACCGGCGGCGGCACCGGCTTGATCGGCATGTGGAAAGCCTTCGACGAGCTGCAAGCCCTGGGCTGGATCGGCGCCAAGCGGCCGCGCATGTTCGCTGTGCAGGCTGCCGGGTGTGCGCCCATCGTGCGGGCCTTCGAACGCGGCGACGAATTTGCCGAGCGCTGGGCGAACGCGGCCACACAGGCGCACGGCATTCGCGTGCCCGCGGCGCTCGGCGATTTTCTGATCCTGCGCGCGGTGCGCGCTTCCGGCGGCGCGGCGATCGCCGTCGACGAAAACGCCATCGCCAGCGCCTGGAGCGATGCCGGTCAACTCGATGGATTGCTGCTGTGCCCGGAAGGCGCAGCAACGCTTGCTGGCGCCCGCCTTGCCCGCGAGCAAGGCCTGATCGCACCCGGCGAGCATGTAGTGTTGTTCAACTGCGCCAGCGGCTACAAATATCCGTTGCCGGTGGGGTGAGTTGCGCGAGCGCCGAACGCGCTGGCGTGCGGCGCTGCGCTGGCGAGGGGATAACGGGAATCTGCCGAGTCGAACCCAAGCGCTCATCCGACCGCTCGCCGCGCCTGCGCGACACGGCGCAAATGGGACGCGCTGGTCTGCGTCAATTCGGACCCGTACTGCACTCAATCCGCATGCGATTGGATGGCGGGCTGCGGCGGGTGAGACAAATGTCGCTCTCGGGCATCCAAGGATGAGACAGTCGGCCAAGTGAACGGCCAGCGCTGTCCAATTCCCTGCTCTAGATCACAGAGAGGAACGATCATGAGGACGATGTTGTTGCTGGTACTTTGTTTGTGCGCTCCGGTGTGCGAGGCGGCCGAATGGCTGACGTATTGCATGACCGACAAGGGCGTGAAGGTGCGCGAAGATGCGTCCAAAAAGTGGTACGTCAAAGTGCAGAACTCCGGAGGTGGCTCAGTTGTAGTGACGACCAAAAAGCGGCTCAAGCATGTGCAGCTGACTTGCACGTCGACGGTCGAGCCGATCTGCACCGTGAGCGCTGGTGAGAATCCGGCAATTTTCAACAAGCCCGACGGCGAATGGGCTTATCAGATCACCGGGCGGGTCCACTCTGGAGGCACGTTCTGCGGCTATTTCTGGGTTCAAACCTGAGTCCTTAAGTGAGCGCCGCCGAGCGCTTTTAGAACGTCGGCGGACATCCATCCGTTTTGGCCCTTACCTCGGAGAACACGATGACGACCTTAGTTTTTGGCTCCTGCATGATGTATGACGGTAAGAATGGCATGCCGGTGTGGACCGATGCGCTTGCCCATCGCCCGGACTGGTTGCTGCTCGGCGGCGACAATGTTTATCTCGACTTCTTCCCCAATTTGGGCGCGCCTGCGCGTTGGAGCGTAGATAAGTTTGCTGCCGAACTGTTCGATCGCTATCGCGAGCAGTTCCAGACGCGCAGTCTCCGTGCTCTGGTCAACACCATTCCCGCTGGGCAAGTGATCGGCACATGGGATGATCACGATTTCTGCTGGAATAACTGCTACGGCGCCGACACTGAGGACAGTGTGCCCCAGAAGCGCCGTATCGCGCGCGTGATGTTTCACCACTACTTCGAGGCATTGAACACGCGGCCGTTGCCGGCTACGTTGCCGACCTTGCCGTTAACCGTTGATGCATTGCTGCAACATCCTTACGCCGACAAGGAAACGTACCGGGCGTTCGATCTAGATCCGTTTCGAGTGTTGGTGTGTGATGGTCGCTATTACCGCGAGCGTTGGGACGGTCCAGGCACAACAAATACCGCGAGTCTGCTCGGAGCGGCGCAAGAAGCGTGGTTGTTGAATGAGATTGCTCTGGCCAAGCGCCCACTGCTACTCATGTCCGGTTCAACGCTCACCGGCGCGAGTGATCAAGCTTGGGACTATTACACGGATTTCTACGTCAATCGCTTACAGCCCGCGTTGAAGAACAAGGTTGCGCTCTATCTCGGGGGCGATATCCACAAGAGTCGGCTGCATCAGCATCGCGGCACGAAGACGACCGAAGCGGTCTCCAGCGCCGTGCGCGTGCCGTTCACTTCGCGCCGGTATGGGGTGGTCGACTTCGATGCACAGGAGGCGAAGATCTTCCTTTATCGCCGAGGTGAGGTTGACGCGTCGGGAATTCTAAATCTTGGTACTGGAAAACTGGCCACGCAAATGCCCGAGGAATCGACGCTATCGGCCCAGCGCGCGGCAGCTCAGAAACGTGCCGCGGTGTCGAAAATCCGGAGCAGGACGTAAGCACGTTTGCTGGTTCTGCAGACCGAGCTGCGGTGGCGAATGGATACGCGGAATCCGGACGTCCTGGTAGTCGGTTTTGGTCGGCTAGACCATCGACAACGGCACTGCGAGGCTGTGGTTTCTATGCGCCTCGCCGTGTCGTCCAAGCGATTGCCAACACAACAGGCCAGATCAGCAAGAGCCATTCGATGTTGCCTTGATCGAAGCTACGGAAGACCTTGGCGAAGGCGCCAAGGGCGACGCTGATGAGCGCGAGCGTCGCGGCTAAGCGGGTCAGGCGCTGCAGTTTGTCCGTAAGTCGTCCGCGGATGCTGAGGGCGATGAAGCCGGGGAGGGCCAGCCACCAGATGGGCGAGAACAGGAACAGGTTTTCGTTTCGCCAAGCGGAGCTATGGTCGGTCGCGACCCACAGCAGAGCAAGGACAGTGCCGGCAATGGCCATCGGCAGTGCCAATGAAACCTGCAACATGCCAAGAAGGCGAGGGCGGTTGTAGACCGATCCGTGCGGACCGGCGTTTGCGGCCTGGCGCGCTGGGCGAGCAGCAAGAACAATCAGCGCTGCGAGCATCAGGCCAATAGCGGCGAACGTGGGTCGTTGGTCTCTGACCTCGGGCCAAACGTCGGTGGGATTCGCGCTGGCCGGAAGCACGATTTCCTCGGCGACCAATGGCGCCCCGTCGACAGACATCTCGCGCACACGGCGTTTGAGTTCGCCGGGAATGAACATTTCCTCCCAGAGCGAGAGCGGTTTGTCGACCGGCTGGCCGAGCAAGAGATCGGTGCCGAGATACAACCACGGTACGGGCGCGGCGTACGCGCGGGTAAAGCGCCGATAGGTTTCGCCGTGGGAGCGGTGCGCGTTAGCAGACTTGAGCGCGCCAGCGAGTGCCAGATCGATGGCATCGCGGATCTTGGTGGAGCAGTTGCTAGCGTAGTAGTCGTAGCGATAGTCGCGGTTCTCTGGCGCCACATGCCACTTCAGGTGGGTTTCGAGCGCATCGATTTGCGCGGGCGACAGCGCAAGGCGTTGCAGCCACACGCGGCGACCTTCTTGCAGGTAACCGTCGATATCGGCGTCGGCGTCGAGAGCGATCGCTTGATAGAGCATGCGCCCGCGCATGAAGCGCAGCAGAAAATCCTGCTGCGCGAAATCGAAGTAGCCGAAGTTGTAGCTGACGCCTTGGTCGCCGTCGCGAACGATCAGCGCGTTGTGCCCGAATCGCTGCCAGTACAGTTCGCCGGGCTCGATGGTGGCCAGCCAGACATCTTTGGCGAACGCCAGCGCGGGCAACATCAGCAAGCACAGGGCGCATATCGCGCGAGACACGCGCGTCATCAAATCACGCCCGGCCGCACGCGCAACTGGTGGACGCGTCGCGCATCGGCCTTCGCCACTTCGAACAAAAATCCGCCAATCTCTATGCTGTCGCCCAGCTCCGGCAGGTGACCGAGTGCCTCGACTACCAGCCCACCAACGGTATCGGCCGCTTCCGATTCGAAGCGCGTGCGGAAATGCTCGTTGAAATCCTCGATCGGCGTGAGCGCTTGCACCGAGTACAAGCCATCGCCGTGCGCCTGGATGTGGACCTCCGGCTTGTCTTCGGCGTCATGCTCATCGTCGATCTCGCCGACAATCTGCTCCAGCACATCCTCGATGGTCACCAGCCCGGCAACGCCGCCGTACTCGTCGACCACCATCGCCATGTGCGTGCGCGCAACGCGAAACTCCTTGAGCAGCAGGTTGAGGCGTTTGGACTCCGGGATCAGCGTCATCGGCCGCAGAATCTGGCGCAATTCGAAGTGCTCGGCGCCGTTGGCGAAATGCCGAAGCAGATCTTTTGCCAGCAAAAGGCCGATGACCTCATCTTCGTTCTCGCCGTGCACCGGGAAGCGCGAATGGCCGCTCGTGGTGACGATGCGCAGTACATCTTTCAGTGAGGCATCGATGGAGATCCACACAACTTGGGCGCGCGGCACCATGACGTCGGCGACTTGTTTGTCGGAAACGCTGATAGCGCCTTCCAACATCACCAAGGTGTCGCCATCGACCAGGCCATTCTCTCTGGCGTGGCGCAACTCGTCGATCAATTCTTCTCGGTTCCGCGGCTCGCCGGCGATCGCTTGTCCAAGTCGCTCGAGCCAGCTGCGCGGCGCGGAACCGCCGGTACTGGGAATATCGTCGTTCATCTACCGCAGGTGAAGCGCCCACAGACGGGCAAGGCGCAGAAGTGTATCAGGCTTCTTGCGAAAGTTTCCTGCGCAAGGCTTGATGCCAGGGTTCGCGGCGTAGGGCGTCACCGGGACTTTGACCCCGCGCAGAAGGTTGGGCCTGCGGAATAAGAACTTGATCCGCCGGGGCGGTATTCTTCGACGCTTCGCCTTGAACTCGACGATCGCCATGACTTTTGAAAACCTGCTTATTGCCGATAGCGGCGCTATCCGTACGATCACGATCAATCGGCCGGACAAGCTCAATGCGTTGAATCACGCCACGATCCTGGAATTGGATGCGGCGTTCCGCGCGGCGCGGGGCGATGCGGCTGTGCGCGTCATCGTTCTGACGGGCGCAGGCGCGAAGGCCTTCGTGGCAGGCGCGGACATCGCCGAGTTGACGGCGCTATCGAGTGTGCAAGCGCGCGATTTTTCGCAAGCCGGGCAGCGCATGATGCGCGGCGTGGAAACGCTCGGTAAGCCGGTGATCGCCCGGCTCAATGGATTCACGCTGGGCGGCGGCATGGAGCTGGCCATGAGCTGCCACCTGCGGATTGCGGCGGAAAACGTCAAGCTCGGACAGCCGGAGATCAATCTCGGCATCGTTCCGGGCTTTGGCGGAACGCAGCGTTTGACGCGCCTTTGTTCACGCGCCGCAGCATTAGAGCTGTGCTTGCTCGGAGCACCCATCAGTGCCGAACGCGCGTACCAGCTGGGCATCATCAATCGCGTGGTGCCGGCTGCGGACCTGGATGCGACGGTGGATGCTCTTGCGCAGCAGCTCGCGGCATCCGCTCCGCACGCGCTGCGCGGCATTCTGGATGCGGTCATCCATGGCGGCGATATGGCGCTCGACCAGGGTCTGGAATTCGAGACGCAGGCTTTTGCAGTGACCACCGCGACCGAAGACATGCGCGAGGGCACGCGCGCATTCGTCGAGAAGCGCAAGCCGCAATTCGTTGGGCGATGATCGTCGAAACACAGGGCTTGACGCGACGCTTCGGCGAGCGCATTGCCGTGGCCAACTTGACGTTTTCTCTCGACGAAGGCCAGGTGCTCGGATTGCTGGGGCCGAATGGTGCCGGCAAAACCACCACCTTGCGCATGCTCGGCGGACTGATCGCGGCGAGCAGCGGCAGCGCCACGGTCTGCGGCCATTCCTTGGGCAAAAGCGACGCCGCGAACACCGCCATCCGCGCGCGCTGCGGAAACGTGCCGGAGGTTCCGGGCTTCTACGAGCGCCTGAGCGCGCGCGACAACCTGCGGTTTTTTGCTGGGCTGCATCGATTGCCGGATGCCCATCGACGCGTCGACGCGGCGCTCGATCGATTTGCGTTGAGCGAGCGCGGCGACGATCGCGTTTCGACCTATTCCAAAGGCATGAAGCAGCGCTTGTCGATCGCGCGCGCGCTGCTGCATGAGCCGCAGTTGGTGTTGCTCGACGAACCGACGGCGGGCCTCGATCCGCTCGCTACCGCTTCAGTGCACTCGTTGATACGAGAGCTCAAAGCGAAGGGCGTGTCGCTGGTGCTATGCACACATTCGCTGGAGGAGGTTGAGGCGCTCGCCGATCGGGTGTTGATCCTCGACCAGACGGTGCGATTCTCCGGCGCGCTCGCGGATTTTTGCGAGCGCGACGAGGGCGTGGTGATCGATATGCGGATCGACGCGCTGCCTGATGGCGTGAATCTCGCGCGACAGGACCAGTCGCGCTATGCATTCGACTGCGCGCCGAACGAGGTGCCTCAGCTGATTCGGCGCCTCGTCGCCGCTGGCGCCGACATCTCAAGCGTGACGCAGAGGCGCACATCGCTGCGCCAGCGCTATCTGGATCTGCTGGGGGAACGATGAGAGAGATCGGCGCGATTCTGTGGCGCGAATTCCTGGATCAGCGTCAGAACCGCATGTTGTGGCCGGTGTACCTACTGATGCCCCTGGTGGGCGCCGCGCTCCCGGCGATCTTGGTTGCGGCGAGCGCTGCGGCGTTGGCCCAAGATGGCGGCAGCCAGCTCGGTGCGATGCTGGGCGGGATTCGAATGATGGCCGGTGCTGCCGGAATACAGTTGGAAGAGGCGGCCGCGCGAATGTTCCTGCGCGTATCCGCTGGATATTTCTTGCTGTTGCCCCTGGCCGTGGTATCGATTGCCGGCGCCTATGCGATTGTTGGCGAGAAACAACAACGATCGCTTGAATCGGTATTGGCGACGCCGGTCGATACCCGCGTGTTCCTGGTCGGAAAACTGTTGGCAGTGCTGATTCCGGCAGTCGCGATCAGTTGGATTTCTGCGATCTTGGGGGCAGCAGTTTCGGTGGCCAGCTTTTGGTTATCGCATCGCCTGTTGGTCTGGCCCGATATCTTCTACTGGCTGGGCGTTCTGGTACTGGGCCCGCTCATTGGCGCGATTACGGCACTGGTTTGCATGCGGGTGTCGGCGCGCATGCAAGACCCGCAAGCGGCCAACCAAATGACCGCGCTAGTGCTGATGCCGGCATTGATGATTGTGTTTTCGCTGGTGGGTCCGTACATCGTGCTGCACTTGCCCGCGCTGCTGGCAGCGTGTGGCGTGGCAGGCCTTGCTGCGGTCGTATTGTTCTATTGGGTCAAACGCGGCTTCGACCGCGAAGAAATCCTTTGCCGATGGCGCTGAACTCAAGGCTCGTCTTGATGTAGCTTTGCACGCCGGGCGATCGGGGAATTGCTATGACGGGTGTGCAAATAGCGCTGAGCGGGCGCGTCGCGACGCTGACGATGGATCGCCCGGAAGTGCACAACGCGTTCGACGCGGAATTGATTGCCGAGCTGACGGCGGCGCTCAAGCGCGTGGGCGCCGATCCGGAAGTGCGTCTGGTTTTGCTGGCGGCCAATGGCGCGTCGTTTTCGGCGGGCGCCGACGTCAACTGGATGCGCGCGATGGCCGCATATTCCGAAGCCGAAAATCACAGCGATGCGCTGAAACTTGCCGAACTCATGCGCACGCTGGCGTATCTGCCCAAACCCACCATTGCACGCGTGCAGGGCTCGGCGTTTGGCGGCGGCGTAGGCCTCGTCGCCTGCTGCGATGTCGCAATCGGAGTCGATAGCGCAAAGTTCGGGTTGACGGAGACTAAACTGGGTTTGGTGCCGGCCGTGATCTCGCCCTACGTAGTCGCTGCCATCAGCGCTCGGCACGCGCGTCGCTGGTTCCAATCCGGCGCGCTGTTCAGCGCCGCGCAGGCGCGATCGATGGGCCTGTTGCACGAGGTCGTTGGCGCCGAAGCGCTCGATGCGACCGTGGCAAAAGAAATCGACGCGTTCTTGAAGGCGGGGCCGACCGCGACGCTGGTTGCGAAACGTTTGGTCGAGGGCATTTTTGGTCGCGATGAAGCCGCGCAGGCTAAGCTCGACGAGCAGACCGCGGCGTTGATTGCGCGCTTGCGCGTGTCGTTGGAAGGGCAGGAGGGCCTTGCGGCGTTTCTTGAGAAGCGAGCGCCCAATTGGCTTTGAGAGACCGTATTTCGACAAGCAGCGACCCGAGGGCTTTATGTTCCACAAAATCCTGATCGCCAACCGCGGCGAAATTGCTTGTCGGATCGAGCGCACCTGCCGTCGGCTGGGTGTGGCGACGGTTGCGGTGTATTCGGATGCCGATGCGCGTAGCCAGCATGTGCTGGGCGCAGACGAGGGCGTCTGGATTGGTGGGTCGGCGCCCGCGGATTCGTACCTGCGTGGCGATCGGATTATCGAGGCGGCACTTGCCACCGGTGCGCAAGCTATCCATCCAGGTTTCGGGTTCTTAAGCGAGAACGCCGATTTCGCCGATGCGGCAGAGCGGGCTGGATTGAAGTTCATTGGGCCGCGCTCGGCGTCGATGCGCAAGATGGGATCGAAAGCCGGCGCCAAAGAATTGATGGCGGCGGCCGGCGTGCCGGTGGTGCCGGGTTACACCGGCGCCGACCAGGCTAACGAGCTACTGTATTCCGAAGCACTGCGCGTGGGCTTTCCGCTCATGATCAAAGCCGCGCACGGCGGCGGCGGGAAGGGTATGCGCATTGTGCGTTCTGCCGAGGAGTTCCTGGCTTCGTTGGCGTCCTGCCAGCGCGAAGCCAAGGGTGCGTTCGGTCGCGATCGGGTGTTGCTGGAACGCTATGTGGAACGGCCGCGGCACATCGAATTTCAAATCCTTGGCGATGGCGCTGGGGATGTCCTGCATCTGAACGAGCGCGAGTGTTCGGCGCAGCGGCGTTACCAGAAGATCTACGAGGAATCGCCCTCGATGTTCCTGACGCCCGCGATGCGCGCCGAGATGGGCGCCGCCGCGGTGCTCGCCGGCAAGGCGATCGATTACGAGAACGCCGGAACGGTGGAATTCATCGTCGGGCAGGGCGGCGATTTCTACTTCATGGAGATCAATACGCGTTTGCAGGTGGAGCATCCGGTGACCGAGCTTTGTACCGGCCTGGATTTAGTCGAGCTGCAGTTGCGCTTGGCTAGTGGCGAGACGCTGGCGGATCTCCTGCCGGAGCGCCCGGTTCAAAGTCGTGGCCATGCGATTGAAGTGCGCCTCTATGCCGAAGATCCGGACCAGGATTTCCTGCCGGGCAGCGGCAAGCTGGAGGTGCTGCGTCTCCCAGCTGTCGGCGACGGCGTTCGGCTCGATGGCGGCGTCGTCGAAGGCGATGTGGTCACGGTGCACTACGATCCGATGATCGCCAAACTCATCGTGCACGATGTCGATCGGCCCAAGGCGCTGGCGAAATTGCGCGCCGCATTGGCCGAAACTCTGGTCGTGGGCCCCAAGAGCAATGTAGGTTTTCTTGAGCGCCTCATTCGCCATGCATCGATCATCGATGCCAGCATCGACACCAGTTTCCTGGACAAGCATCTCGCCGAGGTGCGGGGTGTTGCGGTGCCGCCCAGCGCGGCCGCCATCGCCGCTGCCGCGGCGCGCGTGCTTCACACGCAGGAACGCGCGGCGCCGATGCGTGCCACAACCGGCAACGACCCACACTCGCCGTGGGCCAAGGCCGATGGCTGGCGTGTGGGACATGCGGGCAAACGCCTGCTCCGTCTGGATGTCGGCGGACATGCGCTAACCATTGCGGCGCATGGTTCCGGCGGCGATTATCAGCTGCGTTGGGAAGGGCAGGAATGCGCACTGCGCGGCGTGCGCAGCGAGGACGCGACGCTGTCGATGCTGCTCGACCATCGCGCGGTAACGCTGCGCGTCGTCGATGCTGCTGGCGCAGTCTTTGTGCACGATGGCGATCATCGCTGGCGCTTCGAACTGCGCAACCCTTTCGCAACGGCGAGCCAGCGCGTCAGCAGCGAAGATCGCATCAAGGCGCCCATGCCCGGTCGCATGGTCGCCGTGCGCGTCAGCGTTGGCGATGCCGTCACGGCAGGACAGGAAGTCGCTGTGATGGAAGCGATGAAGATGGAGCTCAGCCTGAAGTCGCCGCGGGATGGCGTTGTGGCCGAGCTGCGCGCGGCGGTGGGCGAATTTGTTGAGGCGGATGCGGTGCTAATTCGGCTCGAATGAATCGCCGCGGCGAGTTCGACCCTGTCTTCGTTTCGCTGCGCGAACCAGCGCATGTCGAGTGCAGCTCAGCGTTCCGTTGAGGCTGAGACGTTTCGGCCGCAAGATCGCCGCCGAAACCTGCCAAGCCGGAAAACGCAACGGAATGCCCGGTTCGCCACACCGGCCCGTGCATCGACTATTGACGAATAACCTTCGACCGCTGCTCGGGCTTCCGAAACAACAACGAGCGCAACAAGCCATCGTTCTCGAACGGCTTCCACTCGCCCTCAGGCTGCGCGAGCCGATCGGCAATCGCCCACAGTGCTATCGGGTTCGCACCCATGCCAAAGTGGCTGGCAGGAATTTCGATGTTTTCGCTATGCGCCTGATCAGGCGCCAGACTGACTTTCCACGAGACGATGCCATCGGCTTTGCTGAGAATCGATGTGTTCGGCATCGGCGGGGAGCGGCCGGCCAGCTCGTGGAGCTCCGGATCGTCGGCACTCCAACCGCTGACGGCCTCGAAGAGTCGCCACGCATTGGTCGCCTTTGGGTAAGGTTGAATCGGTGAGCCAAGAGTGATTACGGTGCGTACGGCATCGGGCAGCTCCGCAGCCAACGCGCGTGCCATCGCGCCGCCCAGCGACCAACCGATCAGACTGACGCGCTGCCCGTGTTCGCGGTGCAATCCTTGAATCTTGTCGATCAGCTTCGGTACCGTCGCTCCGCGTGGACCGAAGTTCAGTCCCAGATCCCAGGGCTGAGCGGCATAGCCCAACTGCTCCAGGAAGCGCCGCATCGGCCAGGTGCTGGCGTCGCCGGCAACCAGACCCGGCAGCACCAGCACCGGATGACCATCGCCCGACGGCGCGCGCTTCAGCCACGGCCAGGCGAACAGCAACGACGCCCACTCGATCGAAGCGCGCGCTTCGAGGGCCATCAACAACCACGAAGGCGCCTCGGGCGGATCGTGTACACCGCTCATGCCGGCACCTTCTTCAGCAGCGCCGTCAGCGCACGTTGCAGGCCCTTCGCAATCGAATCGGGCTTGGGCACCACATCCCGCGCCGCAATCAGTCCAAAATCCATGGAACCGCCATAGCTGTGTACGGTGATGTTCAAGGCCAAACCGTGCGTGACAATCGACACCGGGAAATAATGGTGCAATTTCGCGCCGGCCAGATACAAATCCACGGGCGGGCCGGGAACATTGGAGATAACCAGATTGGCCAGCGGCGGCAAGCGCTCGGCAACCTTCCCCCGCGCCCAGAGACGCGACAGGCCGGCGGCCCACATCGGCGCCGCCAGACCCGGGAAATCGGTAGGAATCAGATCCTTGAACGCCGATACGCGGCCCTTGATATCGCGCGTGGCAAGCTGGATAGCGCGCAGCCGTTCGAGTGGATCGCCCAGGTTCGTGGGCAGTGGACATTGCACCATCGAGACCTGATTGTTGACCTCGCCGTTGTCCGCGCTGCGCAGCGATACCGGCATGCCCACCACCAGCGGCTCATCGGGCAGCGCATCGAGACGCTTCAAATAATCGCGCATCGCGCCAGCGACCAGCGCCAACACCACATCGTTAACGCTGACGCCAAAACCTTTGGCAACACGCTTGACGTCATCCAGCGGCAGACTTTGGATGGCGTAGCTGCGCTCGTTTCCAATGTGCACATTGAGCGGCGTACGCGGCGCTAACAACAGCGCATCTTTGGCGCGACTCATCAGGGCGCCTGCTTCGCCGACGGCCTGGCTGGCCAGCTTGAGCGTGGCTGGTACCGCACGCAACACCTTGGCGAACTGGTTGACTGTGGCGCGCAAGGCGGTGCTGGCGACGGCACGCTGACTGACTGGCGCGCTGGGTTCGCTGACCGACACTTTACGCTTCGGCGGAATCCTGGGTTCCAGATCGAGCACCACTTGCGCCAGCGCGACACCGCCCTGGCCATCGAGTAGTGCATGGTGCACCTTGGAATACATCGCCACCTCGCCGCTCGCGAGGCCTTCGATGACCACCAGACGCCACAACGGTCGGTCGCGGGGCAGGGGATCGGCGTGCAACTCCGCAACGCGCCGGAGCAATTGCGATTCGCTACCCGGATGCGGCAAACGTTCGCGGCGGATGTGCTCTTCGAGATCGATGTGTGTCGCCTCGCCCCACATCGGATGCGCCAACTCCAGAGGCGCGTCCACGAGCTTGCGTTTAAGCGCGCGCGCTTTCGGAAGGCGCTCGGCGATCAGATCGGTGAGCGCCTGGTGAAAATCGTAGCCACGCTTCTTGGGCGGCGTCAGCAGCATCAAGCTGCCGACGTGCATCGGCGTGCCAGCGGCTTCCAGGTACAAAAAACCGGCATCCAGACCACTCAGCGGCTTTAGGCGCACGAGCACTCAACCTGCGGCATTGGTGCGCGCAGCATAGGGATTTCGCAGGCTCCGCGCCAAGGCAAACGCGTTGCCAATTGTGCGGTCAGGAATCGTCCGCCTCGGCATTCTCGCGCTCGACCGTTTCCGCGGCGCTGCCCGGTTCATAGTCGCCCTCAGTACGCACCAACACGCCGTCCTCGAAAACGACGGTCAAACGCTTCAGCTCAACAGTGCCGTCCTGGTCTTTGTAGCTCGACACGTAGTCCCAGCGATCGTCTCGAAACGCGCCCTGGAGAGCGGGCGAGCCCAGGACCAGCGTGACTTGGCGTTTGGTCATGCCCGGCTTGATCGCATCGATCTGTTCAGCCTCCAGCACGTTGCCCTGCTGCACCGGTTGCTTGTAAAGCCAGCCGCAGCCTGCGAACGAAACAACTGCAAGCGCCAAAATTGTGATTCGCATGCCATGCACCCAAGCTTCCAGGAAGCGGTGGATAATACTGCGCAACTCTGGCCCCGCTGTTAACGAGGATTGCATGCCCCATCACGCCGAGCGCGTCGCCGAATCCCAGGACCTTCGTAAGGTGGGCCTGAAGGTCACCCATCCGCGAATGCGGATCCTCGATATCTTGGGCAACGCGCCGAAGAAACACATGACGGCTGAGGATGTCTACAAAGTGCTCATCGAGCACGGCGACGACATCGGATTGGCCACCGTTTATCGCGTGCTCAACCAATTCGAGACCGCCGGTATTGTGGTTCGGCACCATTTCGAGGGCGGGCAGTCGGTCTACGAACTCGACCAGGATGGACATCACGACCATATGGTGTGCGTGGCCACCGGCAAGGTGATCGAGTTTCAGAACGCGGAGATCGAACGCATTCAGCGCGAAATCGCCGAGGCGCACGGCTACGAGCTCGAAGATCACAGTCTCGTGCTCTATGTCCGCCCGAAAAAAGCCGATAAGCCGCGCTGAACGATCTTTCGGCAGGGTTCGGACGTTTCATCGTCGACTCAGGCGCCGCGTGGCAAAAAGCTGCCACGACCGCGGCGTCGGGCAGAGGTAAGGCAGTCGCACGCGGCCGTAGACCACTTATCCAGGAGAAGCGACGATGCGATCGATGCGTTTTGTGCTGATCATGTTGGCAACTGTGTTGCTCACCGCGTGCGCCAGCAGCGGCGGGTATCGGACCGCAGACGGCTACGATCGCTACTGCAACAATTGCGGCGTCGTCGAGAAAATCGAACGTGTTTATGGCGATCGTAAAGGTACCGGCGGTGGTGCCATTCTCGGCGCGATCATTGGCGGCGCCTTAGGCAATCAAGTCGGCAAAGGCGATGGCCGCAAGGCCGCAACGGTCGCCGGCGCTGTCGCCGGCGGCGTGATCGGCAATAACATCGAAGAGAATCGCCGCAGCCAGCCGCGTTTCGAGATATTCGTGCGCATGGACGACGGCCGGCGCCTCGTGATCGAGCAACCCACGCTGGACGACTTGCGCGATGGCGATCGCGTGGTTGTCAGCGGCGGGCGGGTGCGGTTGCTGTAGTTGACAGCGATCTTAACGACCGCATCTCGCGCTTAGCCGTGGCCGCCACTATTCCGACGGATGTCGGGACGGCGCCATGGAGCGCTTCGCAGCAATAAACCCACCGTCACCCTCTTCCGCCCAGGGCGGGAGAGGGGGCTTATCCGTCTCTGTCGCAACACCGCAGCAAATGCGCAACTTTGCTTTCAAAGATCCGCATAGACGTCGTCGAAGTGCAGATCACCCTTCGGACACTCGAGCGCAATAGAGCCGTGGTAGAAAAAGTGCTGCTCCCAGCCACCTGGAACACGGCGGTGCGTCTCGATCTTGCGCTCGTCCTGCGACACCAGCAGATATGCCTGTAGTGCGGCGATACGCTGGTAGAACAGCCACTTCTCGCGCCGATCGGTGAGCATGGTGCTTGGGCTCATGACTTCGACGATCAGACAAGGCGACGTCTTGACCAGCGGATCGGTGTCGTTTGGGTCGCACACGACCATCAGATCCGGGTAGTAGACAACGTTATCGACCCGGACTTTCATGTCGGAGGTCATGCCGCGACAGCCCTGTGCTCGCCAAAGGGGCCCCAATGCCATAACCAAATTGGTAGTTATCCGATTGTGCCGCTCGCTGGCGCCGGCCATGGCATGAATGTAGCCGTCGACATATTCATGACGCACGGTCGCCAGTTCCTCGCCAGCGAGGTACTCGTCGATGGTCACATAGCTTTGGCGGAGTGCGTTCGACATGGACGAATCTTACTCTACCCACCCGCCGCCAACGCAAGCAACGACGCATTTCCGCCAACCGCCGCGGTGTTCACCGTCAGCGTGCGCTCGGTCGTGAAACGGTGCAGATAGTGCGGGCCGCCAGCCTTCGGTCCGGTGCCGGACAACCCTTCGCCGCCAAAGGGTTGCACGCCCACCACTGCGCCGATCATGTTGCGATTCACATAACAATTGCCGGCGCGAACGCGGCGCTGGATATGTTCGATGGTGCCATCGATGCGGCTGTGGATGCCGAGCGTCAGGCCGTAACCCGTGGCGTTGATCTCATCGATCACTTGATCGAGGTTCTTGGCGGCATAGCGGATCACGTGCAATACCGGCCCGAAGACTTCGCGCGGCAGTTGTTTGAGCGAAGACAATTCGAAAGCGTGTGGCGCCACGAACGAGCCATGCGCTGCGCTTTCTGGCAACGGCAGCGCAGCAATCAGTTTCGCCTCGCGCCGCATGCGTTCGATGTGATCGAGCAATACCTTGCGCGCGTCTTCATCGATCACCGGCCCAACGTCGGTGCCGAGCAAACCAGGATCGCCGATCACCAGCTCATTCATCGCGCCCGCAAGCAGAACCAGCGTGCGTTCCGCCACATCCTCCTGCACGAACAGAATTCGCGTCGCCGAGCAGCGCTGCCCGGCCGAACCGAAAGCGCCGCTGATGGCGTCTTTCACCAACTGCTCAGGCAATGCCGAGGAGTCGGCAATCAACGCATTCTGACCGCCGGTTTCGGCAATCAACGTCGCGATCGCCGAATCGCGAGCGGCCAGCGAGCGATTGATGATGCGCGCGGTCTCGGTCGAGCCCGTGAAGCACACGCCCGCCACGCGCGGATCGCGCGTCAAAGCCGCGCCGACCGTCGCGCCATCGCCTGGCAGCAATTGCAGCGCAGCTTCAGGGATGCCGGCCTCGTGCAGGATTTGCGTCGCGCGATGCGCAACCAGGTTGGTCTGCTCGGCCGGCTTGGCGAGCACGGTATTGCCTGCGACCAGCGCCGCCGCCACTTGCCCGATGAAGATCGCCAGCGGGAAGTTCCACGGGCTGATGCACACGAACACACCGCGGCCGTGCAGGAACAATTTGTTCGACTCGCCGGTGGGGCCCGGCAACACCTTCGGCGCAAACTCGCGGCGCGCGCACTGCGCGTAGTAGCGCAGGAAATCGACCGCTTCGCGAACCTCGGCGATGCCATCGGTGATGGTCTTGCCGGCCTCGCGGGTGCAGAGCGCGATGAACTCGCCGGTATGTTGCTCCATGATGTCCGCTGCACGCTCGAGTGCGCCAGCGCGCCGTTCCACAGGCGTTGCGTCCCAAGCGGGGTAGGCGGCATAGGCCTGGGCGATCGCCAGTTCCACGGTGGCCGCCGACGCCGGCGTAACCTGGCCCAACACCCGGCGCCGGTCCGATGGATCGGTAATTGTCCACGGGCTGCCCGATTCGTGTGTGCCGGGCACCAGAGGCGCTGCGCTCAGCGCACCAAAGCTTACGTTCGCGGTCTCCTTGATCAGTGCCCGCAGTTCCGGTTCTCGCGCAATGTTGATGCCACGCGAGTTCTGGCGATCGCCGCCGTACAGGTTCAACGGCAAGGGAATGCGTGGATGCGCCTTGGGCTCGGTAGCAGCAACGACGTCGGAGGGATGGGCGATCAACGAGTCGACCGACACCGATTCATCGACGATGCGATTGACGAACGAGCTGTTGGCGCCGTTTTCCAGCAAACGGCGCACCAGATACGGCAGCAGATCCTCGTGGCTGCCGACCGGCGCATAAATGCGGCAGGCGGCGTTCAGCCGCTCGGCCGGGATCACTTCGTTGTAGAGATCCGCGCCCATGCCGTGCAGGCGCTGAAACTCGAAGGGTTTGCCTTCGGCGAAGTGATAGATCGCAGCGATGGTGTGTGCATTGTGCGTCGCGAACTGCGGATAGAAGACCTCGCCGTGCGACAGCAAGCGCCGCGCGCAGGCCAGGTACGATAGATCCGTGTTCGCTTTGCGGGTGAAGACCGGGTACCCGGACAAACCATCGATCTGGGCGCGCTTGACCTCGCTGTCCCAGTAGGCGCCCTTCACCAGGCGTACGTTCAAACGCCTCCCCGCCTTGCGCGCGACGTCCGCCAGCCAATCGATCACGCCCAACGCACGTTTTTGGTAGGCCTGCACCGCCAGGCCAAATCCGTCCCAGCCAGCCAGGCTGACATCGTTATGGACACGCGCAATGATCTCCAGCGACAGCTCCAGGCGATCCGCTTCCTCGGCGTCGATGGTCATCGGGATGCCTTGCGCTCTCGCCAATTGCGCCAGCTCCAATACACGCGGCGTCAGCTCAGCCAGTACGCGCGCACGCTTGGCGCGTTCATAACGCGGATGCAGCGCCGAGAGCTTGACCGAAATGCTCGGCGCTCCGGTCAGATCCGGATAAGGTCCGGCAGCGCCGATGGCCAGAATCGCCGCGCGATAGCTTTGTTGATACCGCTCAGCATCGGCACTGGTCAGCGCCGATTCGCCGAGCATGTCGAACGAGTGCCGATAACCGCGTTGGTCCTTGTCTTTCGATCGCGACAACGCCTCTTCGATCGTGCGACCCATCACGAATTGATGGCCCATGATGCGCATTGCCTGGCGCACCGCAAGACGCACCACCGGCTCGCCCGAGCGCGCGATCAAGCGTTTGAAGGCGCCAAAGAAATTGCGCTTGGTGTCCTCGCCGATCTTGACCAGCTTGCCCGTGAGCATCAGGCCCCAGGTGCCGGCGTTCACCAGCAGGCTATCGCTCTTGCCCGCGTGCGATTCCCAGTTCGCATCGCCCAGTTTTTCCGAAATCAACTTGTCGGCAGTGTCGGCATCGGGAATGCGCAGCAGCGCTTCGGCCACGCACATCAGCAGCACGCCTTCCTCGCTCGACAGATCGTACTGCCTCATGAAGGATTCGACCGCGCCTTGTTCGACCTTGCGCCCGCGCGTACGCCGCACCAGATCGGCCGCCGTGTCGTACACGCGCGCTTTCAAGTCCGGATTCATTTCCGCCACCCGCAACAGCTCGGCGATCACCTCCGCCTCGTCGCGCGAGTAGTGATCGGCCAGGCGCAACAGGCTCGGGTCGGCGTCCGAGGGCGCGTCGCGAAGTAGCGAAAAAGCGGTGTCGGTCATGGGGCGGTGATCCACGCTGGAAGGCGAGGGCGGGAGCATAGCCGGCGCGCCATGCGTTCGCTGCCGCGATGTCGCTGGATGGCAAAAACCCGTGGGTCACGCCACGGGTCGACGCCTCGACGACTGCTTTCGCGGGTTCGCGTGAACCGCTTTTGACCGCAGCCAGCTATCGGACACTCGGCGAGCGAACGGTTTAGCGCGAGTTGAGAGGGCGCCGCGTATCCTCCGTCGCGCCGCAGTCTGGAGTCGAGCCATGAGCGAAAACGAGCGCTACGATCGCAAGACGCGACAACTGCGTGCGTTGTCGGAGGCGCTCGCAACAGGCCGACTGGCGCCGGTCAAACGCATGCTCGATACGCTCACGCCCGGCGAAATTGCGCGCGTGCTGGAATCGCTGCCGAGTACCAAGCGCAGCGTGGTCTGGAATCTTGTCGATCCCGATGACGACGGCGAGGTGCTGGTGCACGTCGCTGAAGAGGTGCGCGACGGCCTGCTCGCCGAAATGGACAACGCCGAACTGATCAGCGCGTTGAACTCGCTGGAAATCGACGATCTGGCGGATCTGGTCGACGACTTGCCGGCGCAACTGATCGACGAGCTGCTGCGCGGCATGGACCGCGAAAATCGCGATCGGCTGAACGAGGTGCTGTCGTACCCGGACGACACCGCGGGCCGCGTGATGAATCCCGATGTCGTCACCGTACGCGCGGACGTCACCGTGGATGTCGTGCTGCGCTACTTGCGCATGCGCGGCGAGCTGCCAGAGCACACCGATCACATGTTCGTGCTCAATCGCAACGGCCGCTACATCGGCCGCGTCGCGCTCACGGCGCTAGTGACCAGCGATTCCGACAAAACCATTGCCGAGATCGTCGACGACACCCAGCCGGCCATCGCCGCCACGATGTCGGTGGATCGGGTGTCGGAAGAATTCGAGAATCATCGCTATCTGTCGGCCCCGGTGGTCGATGGCGACTATCGGCTCGTGGGTCGAATCACTGTCGATGACGTGATGGACCTGGTGCGCGAGCGCGCCGAGCACGATCTGATGTCGATGGCCGGCCTCAACGAAGAAGAAGACATGTTTGCACCGATCGTCGCCGCCAGCCGGCGGCGCGCGACGTGGCTGGGTATCAATTTGTTGACCGCGTTCCTGGCCGCCTGGGTCATCGGCCAGTTCGAGGCGACGTTGGAGCAAATTGTTGCATTGGCCGTTTTGATGCCGATCGTCGCCAGCATGGGCGGCATTGCCGGCACGCAAACGCTCACGATGATTGTGCGCGGACTGGCGTTGGGCCAGGTCAGTTGGGACAACGCGAAGGATTTGTTGACCCGCGAGGTCGCCATTGGCGTGATCAATGGCGTGCTCTGGGCGGCGGTGGTGGCCGTGGTTGCGTGGCTATGGTTCGGCGACTGGAAGATCGCTGGCGTGATCGGCGCGGCGATCATTATCAACTTGTTCTTTGCGGCTTTTTCGGGCGTTTTGATCCCTCTGCTGCTGAAGCGCTTCGCAATCGATCCTGCGCTGGCCGGCGGCGTCGTGCTCACCACCGTTACCGATGTTGTCGGTTTTCTGGCCTTCCTGGGCCTGGGGACGCTGCTGCTGCTCTGATCGGTTGCCGCGACGGCGCGATTCTCAGGTCGCGAGTCAAGCGCCGGCGGTCAGGCTGCGTCGAACTTTGGGATCGCAATTGGCGAGGCGCCTAGGCCCAACCCAATAGCGAGCCGTCGTGCAATCAGTCATTATTACGCTGCCGCGCAGCGGCGATTGCGAGCAGATGGGGAATCGCACGAAAATGATGCCAATCAAATCGAGCCAGCCAACGGTCGGTAAGCGCCATCGCCGCATGCCGATCAACACCGCCGTGCTGATGATGCGCGGCGATGAGTCCTGGACCAGCGAATTGCTCGATATTTCCGCGACGGGTGTCATGGTCATGCGCCCGGTCGATTGGATTGGCGCGCGAGGCGACCGGTTCGTGCTCGACATGCTGTTCGGCGATGAGCTCAACATCCACGTCGAAGCGCATGTGATGCGCGTCACCGAAGAGCATGTCGGCTTTGCCTTCACGCAGATTCCGCCGGACAAAGAAGCGCCGCTCTGGAACTTGCTTGGCGGTTATGCGGACAGTCTGGAGATCTGGAAGGATTGAGTCGACTCGGCCCAGGCTGATGCGGCATCTTTTGCGCTCGTAACGCCAGCCCGGAAATTCTTCAGGCCGCGATCGCGCTGTGCGCGCTGATATGCTCGCGCCCCTCGAATTTCACCGGAGTCGCACCATGTCGCACCATTCGGCCGGTCACCGCTTGCGCGCCGCATTGGCGGCGGAAAAACCGCTGCAATTGCCAGGCGTGATCAACGCCTACGCTGCGATGCAGGCCGAGCGAGCCGGCTTTAAGGCGTTGTACGTTTCCGGCGCCGGAATCGCCAACGCCAGTTATGGTCTGCCGGATTTGGGTATGACCAGTCTGGACAACGTCTGCGAGGATATCCGTCGGATCAGTGGCGCCACCGAGCTGCCACTGCTGGTCGACGCCGACACCGGCTGGGGAGCGGTGTTCAACATCCAGCGCACCATCAAAGAGTTCATCCGCGCAGGCGCTGGCGCTTGCCATATCGAAGACCAGGTGCAGGCCAAACGTTGCGGCCATCGACCGGGCAAAGCCGTCGTTGCGAAAGAGGACTTCGCAGATCGCATCAAAGCCGCAGTGGACGGACGCACCGATGCCGGGTTCATGATCGTTGCGCGCACCGACGCGCTTGCCGTGGAGGGCATCGATTCGGCGATCGAGCGCGCAGTGCTCGCGCAAGAGGCCGGCGCTGACGTGATCTTCGCCGAAGCCTGCACCACGCTGCCGGAGTATCAACGCTTCATCGGCGCGCTCAAGATTCCGGTGCTGGCAAATCTCACCGAGTTCGGAAAAACGCCGTATTTCACAGTGGATGAGCTCGGCGCCATCGGCATCGCGATGATCATTTATCCCTTGAGCGCGTTTCGCGCCATGGCCAAAGCCGCCGAGGGTGTTTACGCCGCGATCCGCAACGAGCGCACCCAGCAGAGCGTCGTCGATCGCATGCAGACGCGCATGGAGCTTTACGAGGTGCTGGGATACCACGCCTACGAGCAAAAGATCGACGCGCTGTTTGGCAAAGGCTAGCCCGCATATTTCATACGAAGAGTCCGGCGCAAAGAACGAGCGAGGGCCGTGTTAGCGAGGAAATGGCAGCAAACAGTCTGTCAGTTCGATCAACTCCAGGATGTCCTCGTCGTTGCAACGAAATCGGGCCATTACCTCGCGACCCCATGAAATTTGCGGGCTAACCCGCGCCCGGCGCGCGATGAACTAGTGAGGAGGGGAGTGTCTCAGTTCGAAAGACACGACAATAAGGTGCGGGCCCGCGAGGGTTCGGCGAGCGCGTCAGAAGTACTGTTCTTCGCGGGCGAAACATCCGGCATCGCCCGTTCACGGCTCTAGAGGAAAAATGCCGAGACCCAGGGTTGTCCCTGGCCTTCACTGCGCCCCGTTCAGGGGCGCCAGTTCTTCCGCCATCGGCAAAGATCGCTGGAACCTTTAGTTCCCGCGTCCACCGAGATAGTGCACTGCGTCCAAAGGCTCAGCGAGCCGCAATTCAGCGGCAGACAGAGTACCGTCACTGCGGCGCAAGCGTATCGCCCTCTTGTTTATCGCCTTCTTCATCGGCGAGCGCATCGAGGCGCTCCAGTCCAACGAGCTTCTCGTCGTCCGGGAGGCGAATGAGCGTTACACCTTGGGTATTGCGGCCGACCTGCGAAATCTCGCTGGCGCGAGTGCGGACCAACGTGCCCTGATTGGAGATCAGCATCACGTCGTTCGCTTCGGTGAGCTGGATCGCCCCAACAAGTGCGCCGTTGCGGTCGCTGGTCTGAATGGCAATCACGCCTTGCGTGCCGCGGCCCTTCTGCGGGAATTCGGCGACCGCGGTGCGCTTGCCAAAGCCGCGCTCGGTGGCGATCAGCAAATCGCCGTCGCCATCGACCATCAACATGGCCACCACGCGTCCATCGGGCACGCCGTCGGCGAAGCGCATGCCGATCACTCCACGCGCGCTGCGACCCATTGGACGCACTTCGTCTTCGGCGAAACGTACCGCTTTACCGTGGCTGCCGAACAGCATGATGTCGCGCGTGCCGTCGGTGAGCGCAACATTGACCAGCCCGTCGCCCTCATCGAGTTCCACGGCGCGAATGCCATTGGCGCGAACATTGACGAAGTCGCTCAACGGCGTTTTCTTGACAACGCCCTGGTGCGTGGCGAAGAACACGAATTTGTCGTCGACGAACTCGTGAACCGGCAACACCGCTTGAATCTTCTCGCCCGGATCGAGCGGCAGCATGTTGACGATGGGTCGGCCGCGCGAGCCCGAGCTGGCCTCAGGCACCTGGTAGACCTTGAGCTTGAAGACGCGGCCCAAGCCGGTGAAGGCGAGCAGCGTATCGTGCGTGTTGGCGATCCACAAACGCTCGATGAAATCCTCGTCCTTCAGCGCCGTTGCGCTGCGACCGCGACCGCCGCGGCGCTGTGCGCGATAAACGGTGAGCGGCTGGCGTTTGATATAGCCGGCGTGGCTCAACGTGACGACGACGTCTTCGGGTGGAATCAGGTCGAGTATGTCCAGATCCGATTGCGAGTGCTCGATCTTGGTGCGGCGCTCATCGCCGAACTCTTCGCGAATCGAGACCAGTTCGCCTTCGATGATCTCCATGAGTCGGCCCGGCTCTTCAAGCACTCGAAACAACTCGCGGATGGTGTCGAGAATCTGCTTGTACTCGTCGGTGAGCTTCTCTTGCTCAAGGCCCGTCAGGCGTTGCAGGCGCATGTCGAGAATTTCTTTGGCTTGCAGCTCCGAGAGCTGATAGCCATCGTCGGACAAGCCCTCATTTGGCCCCAGATCTTCCGGGCGCGAGCGATCGGCGCCAGCGGCAGCGAGCAGGGCACGCACCAGACCGGGTTCCCAGCGCTTGGCGAGCATGCGCTCGCGCGCCTCGGCACCATCTTTACTGGTCTTGATCAGCTCGATCATCTCGTCGATGTTGGCGAGCGCAACCGTCAGGCCCTCCAATACATGGGCGCGAGCGCGCGCTTTGCGCAACTCGAAAATCGTGCGTCGCGTCACCACTTCGCGCCGATGGCGCAGGAAGGCTTCGAGGATTTCCTTCAGATTCAGCGTACGCGGTTGACCGCCGACCAGCGCAACCATGTTGATACCGAACACGGTTTCGAGCTGTGTTTGCTTGTATAGCTTATTGAGCAGCACTTCGGCGTTTTCGCCGCGCTTGACTTCAATGACGACACGCATGCCGTCCTTGTCGGACTCATCGCGCAAACCGTCGGGGGCGATCCCGTCCAGTTCTTTGGCCTTGACCAGTTCAGCGATCTTCTCAACCAGCCGCGCCTTGTTTACCTGATACGGCAGTTCCGTGATGATGATCGCTTCACGATTGCCTTCCGTTTCGATTTCGGCCTTGCCGCGCACCAGAATGCGCCCGCGCCCGGTGCGATACGCCTCGCGGATGCCCATCGAACCGTTGATGATGCCGTGCGTCGGGAAGTCCGGGCCGGCGATGTACTGCATCAACTGCTCAATCGTCAGCTCGGGCGCGTGGATCAGCGCGATCAGTGCGTTGACCACCTCGGTCAGATTGTGCGGCGGTATGTTGGTGGCCATGCCAACCGCAATGCCGGACGAGCCGTTGATCAACAGGTTCGGCACCACGGTGGGCAGCACCGAGGGTTCGAGTTCTTTGTCGTCGTAATTGGGTTGAAAGTCGACCGTGTCTTTGTCGAGGTCGCGCATCAGTTCGTGCGCGAGTTTCGACAGGCGAATTTCGGTGTAACGCATTGCGGCCGGCGCATCGCCATCGACCGATCCGAAGTTGCCCTGGCCATCGACCAGCATGTAGCGCAGCGAGAACGGCTGGGCCATGCGCACGATCGTGTCGTACACCGCGGTGTCGCCGTGCGGATGGTATTTACCAATCACATCGCCGACGATACGCGCCGATTTTTTGTACGGCTTGTTGTAGTCGTTGCCGAGTTCCTTCATCGCGAACAGCACGCGACGGTGCACCGGCTTCAAGCCATCGCGCACATCCGGCAAGGCGCGACCGACGATCACGCTCATCGCGTAGTCGAGATACGACTGCCGCATTTCGTCTTCAATATTGACGCGCAGGATTTCTTTGGCCAGATCAGCCATCTAGCAACTCCGGGTGTTGAGCCGACGGCTTCCGGGCGAAAGACTCGCCGCTGCCATAGGCGCGAAATCAAGCCTCTAAGGCTAGCACATCGTCGCTCTGCGCTGCCCCCTTTGACTGCCTGCGCAGCGACCTGGAGCCGGGCAGGGAGACGAGGGCGGGCGCCGAGTCTCTTCCCTGTTGGCAGCCTCGCTTTGGCGTCGGGTGAAAACCTACGCTGGTACTGCGGGTTTGCCGCCGCGCCGGCGTCGTTCGGGCCGATGTTGTAAGTTCAGGCGCGACGAAAAATCGTCCGACCGCCGGCGATCGTTTCGACGCAGAGCTCCCCGCCGAGCCAATAAGGCAGCGCTTCCGCACGATCGACGGACCACAACGCCAGATCGGCGCGTGCGCCCAGAACCAGAGTTCCGCTATTTGCTTCCAGTCCGAGCGCCCGAGCGCCATGCTTCGTTGCGCCCAACAATACTTCCTCGACAGTCATGCCAAAGAGACTGACCGCCAGTCCCATCGCAAGGCGCAGCGATAACATTGGCGATGTTCCGGGATTGAGATCGCTGGCGACAGCCATCGGAACACCGGCGGCACGCAAGGCTGCAATCGGCGGTCGCTGCTTTTCGCGTAGTACCAGGAATGCGGCAGGCAGGATCACCGCTACGGTTCCTGATCGGGCCATCGCCGCCACGCCAACCGAGTCGGTGTATTCCAGGTGATCGGCCGAGAGCGCACCGAATTGAGTGGCCAATGCGGCGCCGCCTTGGGCACTCAACTGGTCCGCATGCAGGCGGACGGGAATGCCGAGCGCTGTTGCACGCGCGAACAGGCGTTCAACTTCGGCGCTGTCGAAGGCCAGGTGTTCGTGGTAGGCATCCACGGCATCGATCAGACCCTCGGTATGCAGCTGCGGAAGCCAGGCGTCGATCGCCGAGTCGAGATAGCCCTTGCGATCCACGTCTTTGGGCACGGCGTGCAGCGCCAGGTAGCTGGTGCGCACGGTCGCGCCGAGGCGCTCGCCGAGCGCGCGTGCCGCTTGCAACATGCGGCGCTCGCTGTCGAAATCCAGGCCATAACCGGACTTGATGTCGAAGGCCGCAACGCCGTCGGCAATCAGTTGGCGCATCCGCGGCGCCGCTTGCTCTACAAGTTGCTCCACGCTCGATGCTCGGGTGGCGCGAACAGTAGCCAGGATGCCGCCGCCGCGAGCGGCGATCTCCGCATAGCTGGCCCCGGCCTGGCGTTCGGCGAACTCGTCGCTGCGATCGCCGCCGAACACGAGGTGCGTATGGCAGTCCACGAGGCTCGGCGTCAACAGTTCGTTGCGATATTCGACCTGGGTCGCCAGTTGCCATGGTTCGCCGAGCAGATCGTTAGCCCGGCCCAAATACACGATCCGCCCCGCAGCGATGCCGAGCGCAGCGTTGCTGATGTGGCGGGCATCGGTGCCGCCAGTCCACAGGTTCGGCACGAAAATCAGGCGATCCCACATGGCGTGGTCCTTCAAGCGTAGGATTGGACGACTAGACAAAGGGCACGAAGCGCATGCGTCGATGGTTTGCCGATTTTGCACTGGTGCAAGGCACTTGGCAGCGCGATGTTTGCATAGACGTCGAAAATGGTGTCATCGCACGCGTCTGCAGCGACGCTCCGCGCGACGATGCCGACTATCTCGGCCGCTACGTGCTTCCCGGCATGCCGAATCTCCATTCGCACGCTTTCCAGCGCGCGCTGGCCGGGCGCACCGAGCGATTCGAGCGGCCCGACGATAGCTTCTGGACCTGGCGCGAGGCGATGTACCGGGAAGCGGCAATGGTCGATCCGGATCGTTTGTTCGTGATCGCGCGACTGCTTTACGCGGATCTGCTGGAGATGGGCTACACGCGCGTGTGCGAGTTTCACTACGTACACCATCAAGCCAACGGCAATCACTATGCACCGGTAGGCGCGATGAGCGATGCGCTGATCGCCGCAGCGCAGGAGGCGGGGATCGGACTGACGCTGTTGCCTACGCTCTACCAGCGCGGCGGCTTTCGCGACGAACCGCTGGCGCCGCGCCAGCAACGTTTCGCCTTCGCGCTCGACGACTATCTGCATTTGCTCGATACACTTGCCGCGCGCGATGAGGGTTTTCGTTTCGGCGCGGCGATACACAGCCTGCGTGCCGTCGATGCCGAAACCATCGCTGCCGTTTGTGCCAGCCCGGTGTTGCGCGGGCGGCCGATTCACATCCACATCTCGGAGCAACGCCGCGAGTTGGAGGAATGTCTCGTCGTGCACGGCCGATATCCGATCGACCGGCTGATCGACATTGCGCCCGTCGATAGGCGCTTCTGCCTGGTGCATGCAACGCATGCCTCGCACGATGAGTTAGCCGCGATCGTTCGCTGCGGCGCCGTGGTGGGTTTGTGCCCAACCACCGAGGCCAATCTGGGCGACGGACTGTTCGAAATCGGCGATTACTGTCGTTTGGGTGGTCGATTCGGCATCGGCTCAGATAGCCACGTCGGGCTAGACCCACGCGAGGAATTGCGCTGGCTCGAGTATCAGGCGCGTCTCGCCTCCGGACAACGCAACGAATTGGGCAGCGCCGCCAAACCCGATGTGGCCGCGAATCTGTGGTCCGATGCCGTGCTCGGCGGCGCGCAGGCCTGCGGCGCATCTGCCGGCGGTATCGCCGTTGGCGCCGATGCGGACTTCATCGAGCTCGATCCCGACGATCCGGCGTTTGCGCCAGTCGCCGATCAGGAAGTGCTTGCCGCCTGGTTGTTCGCGAGCGCACGACGCCCGATCAAGACGGTCACCGTTTCCGGAAAACGCGTCATCCAAGAGGGACGTCATTCGCAGCGCGACGTGTTTGAGTCGGCATTTCGAGACGCTGTGCGCTCAGTTTGATTGCACCAGCGAACGCAAGCTTTCCTTCAGTGTGTTCCGATACTCGTCGAATACATGCACGTCATCGTGCGCCGCGCCATCCAGCAAAACCAGCCTCGCGCGCGCCGACAACGCGGCCAAATCTTGGGCATGGCGCGGCGGAATCAGCGAGTCTTTGCTGCCATGGAAGATCAACACCGGTCCATCGATGTGCCCGAGCCACTGATCGGTGCGCATGGGGTAGCGCAATACCGCGCCGGGAAGCCAGGGATAGTAGTGGGCGGCTAGCTCGCGCATGCTGACATAGGGCGACACCAACACGGTCAACTCAGGCTGCACCGTTGTCGCCAGCCGCGCCGCCAGTCCCGTGCCCAGCGAGCGACCGTAGATCACCACTGGCATGTCTCGATATTGCGGGGCAATGTGTTCCCACACTTGCAGCACATCGTTATGCAGTTGCGCTTCGCTTTCGATCTGGCCGCTGCTTTTGCCGTAGCCACGATAGTCGAGCATGACCAGATCGAAGTTGGCTTGGCGATATAGCGAGGGGTCCACGAACCAGTTTTGCAGGCTTCCGCCATTGCCGTGCAGAAAAAACACCACGCCGTCAGGGTCCGGCAACTGCATTTGCAGCAGCGACAAACGTGCGCCGTCGACATCGACCCAACGCTCATGCACTTGCGGATCTGTCGACAGCACCGCGTCGGGCGGCAGCTGGGTTGGAAAAAACAGGAGACTTTCCTGTGTGCGCCAGATGAAGACCACGAGCGCGACCCAAGTCAGACTCACCACAGCAGCGCCGACCAGCAGCAGGCGGGCGATCGATTTTGCCAAACGTTGCACTCCCGCGACCTTGCCCTCTGCTACGCGAACCCGCACCCGCGCTTACGATCCGGCGCGCTCCGGACCATAAGCCCGCGCGGCGCAAAGGAGAGAATGCCTCAACCGTGGCTAGAGCCCACCCAAGCCCGCCAGCCACTCGTCATCCGACCCTTCATTCACACCTTCGAGCAGGAAGGTGGATAGGTAGCGCTCGCCAGTATCGGGCAAGATCGCCAGCACGACACTGCCGGGCTTTGCTTGTTTGGCAATCTCTAACGCGGCGGCAAACGTGGCGCCGGAGGAGATACCGACAAAGATACCTTCTTGCTGCGCCAAAGCCCGCGCCGTATCTCGCGCCGTCACATCGTCGATGGGAACGTTCAGATCGAACACAGTGCGATCGAGCACTGCGGGGATGAAATCCGGTGTCCAGCCTTGGATCTTGTGCGGCGACCAGGTCCCGCCCGCCAGCAGTTGAGCGACAGCCGGCTCAGTGGTGACGATTTTCACCTCGGGCCGGGCCAGTTTGATCATCTGACCCGCACCTGTGAGCGTGCCGCCGGTGCCCCATCCGGCAACGAAGTAATCGAGCCGGCGATTTGCGAAGTCGCGCAGAATCTCAGGGCCAGTCGTGTTGCGGTGATAGGCAGGGTTGGCCGGATTTTCAAACTGGCGGGTCAAGAACCAGCCATGTTTTTCGGCCAGCTCTTTGGCTTTGCGCACCATCCCGGAGCCACGCTCGGCGGCGGGCGTGAGAATCACTTTAGCACCCAGCGCTCGCATGATTTTGCGTCGCTCGATGGAGAAGGTCTCGACCATCATCGCAACGAACGGATAGCCGCGCGCCGCGCAAACCATCGCCAATGCCACCCCGGTATTGCCGCTGGTGGCCTCGACAACGGTTTGCCCGGGCTGCAATTCGCCGCGCGCTTCGGCATCCAGAATGATCGCCAACGCCAGCCGATCCTTGACCGATGCGCCTGGATTGAATGCCTCAACCTTGACGAACATCTCGATACCCGCAGGAGCCAGGCGCTGGATGCGCACGATGGGCGTGTTGCCGACGGTGTCCAAAATGTTGTCGTAGATCATGGTGGTACTCGTGCCGTAGGGATTCCCGCGAGTGTGCCGCATAGCAGGGCGACGCTACAAATGCACGTCGGTCATGGCCGCATGAAATCAAGGCACGACAGGATTACACTCTCGCCTCTTGCGTTCGGTCGGATGATCGCTTGTCTTCCCATTCCAGCGAAGTCGAGTTCCTGCTGCGCTTTCATCGGGCGCTGTTGAGTGCGCCCGACCTGGCGAGTGTTGGAACGGTTGCCAGCTGGGAAGCACAACGAAGATTCGCCGTATGTGGCCTCTGGCTGGTCCATCGACGGGGTAACGAAAGTAGCGTCTGGCCGACGCCGCCAGCGCATTCGGTAATCATCGATGCACTGGACGGCCGTCCAGGTCCGGGCCTGCATGTGGAGACGCTGCTTATCAGCAATCTGCTCGGCGAAGCTGTGCTGGTCGTCGAGGGGCTGCACGCCCACACCGACTGGGCCGACTTTGTCGACGCTGTCCGCGCGGCGATGATCCAGCGCCTGGAAATCGCAGGACTGGAATCGACGGTGGCCCGCCTGGAGCGCGCCGAGCGTACTCAGCGGGCGCTATTTGCGATCGCCGATATGGCCAGCAGCGAGCTGGATATGCCAGAAATGCTGCGCGCAATTCACAGCGAAGTTGCGCAGTTGATGTATGCCGAAAACTTTTTCATCGTGCTTTACGACGACGTCCAGGAAGCCCTGCGCTTTATCTACTTTTCCGATTCGGTGGACTATCTCCGTCCGCCATCCGACGAGGCCATCCCGGCAAGCGCGATACCAAACAGCTTGACGCTGGCCATGCTGCGTTCCGGTCAAGCGCAAATGGGTCCGTCCGAAGAGATCGTCGGGCGGCTCAGCGTTGCCTACGATGAATCGCTCGGCCCCGAAGCGATCGATTGGCTCGGTGTTCCGATGTTGCAGGGCGCTCGTGTTCGCGGCGGCATCGTAGTGCAGAGCTACCTGCCTGCGCATCGCTTCGATGCCGACGATCGCACTCTGCTCACGTATGTGGCGCAGCACGTTCTGACGGCCGTCGATCGTAAGCGCGAGCAAGAAGCGTTGGAGCACCAGGTCAGCCTGCGCACCCGCGAATTGGCCGAGCGCAACGCTGAGCTGAAGTCAGAAGTGACCGAGCGCCGGCGCAGCGAGCAGTTGCAGGCGGCGCTGTTCCAAATCGCAGAAAGCGCGGCGCAATCTTCAAGCGCCATCGAGTTTTACCGCACTATCCACGGCATCATCGGCGGACTGCTGGATGCTCGAAACTTCTACGTTGCGCTGCTCAATGCCGACGGCGATTCGCTGGAGTTCCCGTATGCCGTCGATGAGCGCGACAGCTACTTCCCAACGCGCAAGCTTGCGAAGGGACTGACCGAATACGTTTTGCGCACTGGCAGCCCGCTGCTTGCCAATCGCGCATCGATCGAATCGCTGCATCAAAGCGGCGAGGTGGCGAGTTTCGGCGCAGCGTCGGCGCACTGGCTCGGCGTGCCGCTGGTGTGCGCCGAGCGCGTGGTCGGCGTGATCGCAGTGCAGAGCTACGATACCGAAGCGCGCTTTACTGAGCGCGATCAGGAACTGCTCACGTTTGTGGCGATCCACGTTGCCAACGCCATCGAAAGGCAGCGCGCCCAAGAGTCGCTGCGTCTGGCCAACCTGGATCTCGAACAGCGCGTTGCCGAGCGCACCGTGGAGCTGGCAATCGCCAATCGCGATCTGACCGATCAAATCCACGAACGCGAGCGCATCGAAGGTACGCTCAAGCATCAGGCGCTGCACGATGCACTCACGGGTTTGCCAAATCGCACCTTATTGCTCGATCGCCTCGGTCGCGCGCTGCAGCGTTTTCGGCGCGACGAGACGCGCTCGTTTGCCGTACTGTTTCTCGATCTCGATCGATTTAAGTTCGTAAACGACAGCGTCGGCCATCTGGTGGGCGATGAGCTGCTCAAGGAAGCCGCCGAACGAATCGCTGCGAGCCTGCGCACGCCCGATACCGTCGCTCGACTTGGCGGCGACGAGTTCGCGATCCTGCTCGAAGAATTGGAGCACCCTGACCGCGCCACCAACGTGGCGGATCGCCTGATCGCCACGCTGGCTGAGCCGATGCGGATTGCCGGCAAAGAGCTGTTCACTTCCGCCAGTGTCGGCATCGCTTACGCGCATCCGCGCTACACGCGCGCCGAGGAGTTATTGCGCGATGCCGATGCGGCGATGTACCGCGCCAAGGCGCAAGGTCGCCAGCGCTATGAAATGTTCGATGAGATTCTGCGCGCCGAGGCCGTTCGCGTGCTCGATCTCGAGGGCGACTTGCGGCGTGCGATTACGCGCGGCGAGTTCGAGCCGTACTTCCAACCTATCGTGCGTCTGACAGACCGTCGGGTGGTCGGCTATGAGGCGCTCTTGCGCTGGAATCACAGCGAGCGTGGATTGATGTTGCCCGCCGAGTTTCTCTCGGTGGCCGAGGACAACGGCGCCATCGAAGTCATCGATTGGCAGATGTTCACCATGGCCTGTCGTGATGCTCAACGCCTTCCCGAGGTCGGGGCTTATGTGTGCATCAATGTTTCGGCGCGTCAGCTGCGCTCGCCTGGGTTTGCGCAAACCGCACTGAGGCTGATCGCCACCAGCGGCCTCGATCCTGGTCGGGTGCGCCTGGAAGTGACCGAAGGCGTTTTGCTGGAGAACCCCGACCACGTTTGTCGCCTGTTGGAGACGCTGCGCGAAGCCGGCGTGCGGGCGCAGCTGGACGATTTCGGCACCGGCTACAGCTCGCTGTCGTACTTACATCGCTTCCCGATCCACTCGCTGAAGATCGATCGCTCGTTCGTTGGCGATCTCTGCATCGACACCAACAGCAGCACACCGGTGGTTCGCGCTATCCATGCACTCGCCGAATCGTTGGGCATCGAAGTCATCGGCGAAGGCATCGAGACCGAAGAGCAATGTCAGGCCTTGAGCAATCTTGGCTGCCAGTTAGGGCAGGGCTACTGGTTCGCGCGACCTGGGCCTTTGGGCGCCTGGGTGGCGTAGTTCTCCGCGAGCCCAAATCTCAAGCGGCGAAGATTGGCTGCGCCCGAAAGCCATATGATGTTAGGTTCGCCTCCCGCCGCACCCACTCATGGCCATTCACAACAACTTTCATTTGCTGCGTCTGTTTGCGGCCATGCTGGTTCTCTATAGCCACGCGCATTCGCTGCGGAAACTGCACGAACCATTGTTTCTCGATCGCCTGCCGCTAGGGCCTTTGGGCGTGTACATCTTCTTTTCGATCAGCGGCTTCTTGATCTACAAGAGCTATCGCTCCGACCCGAATGTTCTCCGTTTTCTCGCCAAGCGCGCGCTCCGGCTGTGGCCAGGGTTGACCGTGGTCATCGCCCTGAGCGCGGTGATTCTTGGCCCGTTCGTGAGTTCGCTGGGCACCGCCGAGTACTTTGCGCATCCGCTATTCGCTCTGTACTTCTGGAACTTGGCGCTGTTTCCCATCTATCACTTACCCGGTTCTTTCGAGAGCCTGCCGTATCCAGGCGTGGTCAATGGCTCGATCTGGAGTCTGGCCATCGAAGTCGCCATGTACCTGACTATCCCACTGGCATTGATCGTGATGCGCGTCGGTGGATGGGTTTACCTGGCCATGTTCGTGGCATTCGGCGTGTTGCATTTCACGTGGGTTTGGGTCGATCCGACCATGCTCGTGTTCTGGGGCAGCGATCTGCGTCAGGTGCCCATGTGCGGAATCTTCTTTGCGGCCGGCGCAGCCATTGCGGCATTCCGCCTGGAGCGCCACTTTACGCCCAATGTCTTGCTGCTCGCCGCAGTCGCGTTGTTCTGCTCTCCAGTAAACAACACCAGTTTTCACCTGGTGTTGTGGATTGCGCTGCCGATCCTGGTGATCGGGACTGGGATGAGCACCAGTCCTGTCGGGAACTGGCTTGCCGCGCGCGGCGATTTTTCCTACGGCACCTATCTATACGCATTCCCGATCCAACAGCTACTCATGTTGCTGTGGCCGGAGCAATCGCTGGCTGCCTACATAGCTTGGACAACGGTATTGGTGCTCGGCTGCGCCTGGTTGTCCTGGCACTTGATCGAGCAGCCGGCGCAAAATCTGAAGCCGCGCCGGGCTGCAGCGTAGTTTTGCCGCAGCCGGCGCGGAAACAATCCGGCGAATGAACGAACACAACCAAGCTGTTGAGAAACAGCTTGGCGGTTCGAACCAACGATGGTCCGTTCATCGATCTAGTGCATAAGTGCTTGTTTTAGCAAGAGCGACCTCGGACACATGCCCGACTCGAGACTTGAGAAACGCTAGGAAGTGTTTTTTTCGACGGTGTGCTGGGGACGAAACACCAGTCGCCGATTGCTGATGAAACTGATGCCAATCTGCAAGGCCGTGGCGATGACAAAACCGATACGGTAGTCGAGGCGCAAGAGGTCAGTCCAGGCCAACAATACCGCCGAATGGAGCAAACCCATCGCTGCATACAGGACGACGAACCGAAGAACTTGACCAGCCACGGGCTGGTGGCGCGCTCGAAAGACGAAGAATCGATTGCCGATGAAGGCCACTCCAGTACCAAGAAAGTACGCCAGCGCTCCGGCCAGTGCCGCTGACGAGAAGTGGCACACCTCAATGAACAGACTCAACAGCGCAAAGTAGACGCCTGCCGCGACAAGCCCATTGACGACGAAATGCGCGAACTGCCGCATGAAATTTTGGTCCTCCGGATCAAGCGGACAGCCTGTCATTCTTACCTTATCGCGACTTGATTTCGACAACTGCAACCCTATGGTGTCGACGAGACTGAATCGACTCTGACTTTCAGCAGTCGCGCCGGAACAATTCGCCAGGCGATGGTCTAACGGTCCTAATCTTTCCGTCCTTGGGGGCTTTGCATGTCGATGAATCGGTTTCGCTATGGCGCTTTGGTAACGGCAGTTGCTCTGGCGCTCGGTGTTGGCTTGTACGCGCAGAGCGGCCGAGATGCACAGCCGCAGACAACACCGGCCGCTCCATCGCCAGCGGCAATCAATACTTCGGGCATGGCACTACCGGATTTTCGCCAGATCGTGCAGCGCAATCGGGCCTCGGTTGTGCAGATTGCTGTGCGCGGCACGGATCGGCGTTTCGAACAGTTCAACGACGAAAACAATCCGATGAACGAGTTCTTCCGGCGCTTTGGGATTCCCGGTCAGCCGGGGATGCCTGGTGGGCAGGCACCGCAGCGCCGCGGGTCGGGCTCGGGCTTCATCACCTCCAGCGATGGGCGCATTTTGACCAACGCACATGTGGTCAAGGATGCCGACGAAATCATGGTCACCCTGTCGGACAATCGCGAGTTCAAGGCCAAGCTGCTGGGACTGGACGAGCAAACAGACGTAGCGTTGATCCAAATCGAGGCCAGCGGCTTACCAACGGTCACTTTCGGCGATTCTGATCGTCTTGAAGTTGGCGAGTGGGTGCTTGCGATAGGCGCGCCGTTTGGCATGAGCTACACCGCCACACAAGGCATTGTCAGCGCCACTGAGCGATCGTTGCGCGAGCGCTATGTGCCCTTCATCCAAACCGATGCGGCAGTGAATCCCGGCAACTCCGGCGGGCCGCTATTCAATGCCCGCGGCGAGGTGATCGGCGTCAACTCGCAAATCTTGTCCGGAAGCGGCGGCTACATGGGTTTGAGCTTTGCAATTCCGATCAACACCGTCAATCAGATCGCCAGGCAACTGGCAGAAAAGGGCGTTGTCGAACGCGGTTTCCTCGGTGTGCAGTTCCAGCCTGTGGACGGTCCCACCGCACGCGGCTTTGGTCTCGATCGGCCGCGCGGCGCGCTCGTGGCGTCGGTGGAGAAAGACGGGCCTGCAGCGAAGGCCGGCATAAAGCGCGGCGACATCATCTTGAGCTACAACGGCAATGCGCTTGAGACTTCTACCCAACTGCCGCCGCTGGTAGGCGCCACGCCGGTCGGCGAAAAAGCCACCCTGGAAGTGCTTCGCGATGGCAAGACCCGCAACATTACCGTGACGATCGGCAAGCTCGCTGAAGATGCCGCACCGCTGGCCTCTCGCACTGCGCCGGGCGCGCCGGCGTCGGGCAGCGAATCCAAACTCGGCTTGTCGCTGAGCGAGTTGACTGCCGAGCAACGCGAGGAGTTGGGCATCGAGGGCGGTGTGCTCGTTACCGGCGTGCAGCAAGGACCTGCCGAGCGCGCCGGTCTGGCGCGCGGCGATGTTCTGGTTGAAGTCAATCGACGCACGGTCGGGTCGATCGGTGAGGTTCGTGAGGCGATCGCCAGCGTCGATGCCGGCAATCCGGTCATCCTGCTGGTGCGCCGAGGCGAAGGTTCGCTGTTTTTGGTCGTTGAGCCGGAAGCCGATTAAGCGAACCCCAATCGACACATTTCGAAGGCGCCCGTAGGGCGCCTTCGTTCTTTGCACTTATCGAACACATATCGCTGACCAGCCGTGCATAATCGCGGGCTGACTGCGCCCGGCCGGGCTTGCAAAGGATTTGAAGAACGCCTCGTATGTCACTGATTTTGCGCGATGTTGAAGCTTATGAGCTGGATGAAGTGCTAGCGCTCAACAACGCGGCCGGCCCAGGCATCATTCCGATCGACCGCGAGCGCATGGCGCATTTGTTCAAGATCGCTCGCTACTTCCGCGTGGCGCGTATCCAGGACGAACTTGCGGGCTTTCTGATTGCGCTCACGCCCGAAGCCGATTACGACTCTCCGAACTTCCTGTGGTTCAAGGCGCGCGCCCCGGACTTTTTGTACATCGATCGCATCGTCATCGACTCGCGCTTTCGCCGCCACGGCGTCGGCCGCGTGTTTTACGCCGACGTATTGAGCTTTGCGGAAGTGCGCTATCCGGAGCTCACCTGTGAGGTCTTCATAGAGCCACGCGACGATGTGTCGCTGGTGTTTTTTGGCACCAATGGATTCCAGGAAGTCGGCCAGCAGGTGCTGCCGAATGGCAGGCGCGTCAGCATGATGATCAAAGAAATGAAAGCCTATCCCTTCGTCCGCGAGCGCTATCACAACGGCGATGTGCCGGCACCGAGTTTTCTGCTGCAGGATCGCCTCAGTGCCGTGCGCGACCTGAGTCCCGTCTGATGCAGGGCCTGCTGTTCACGCCAGCGTTCGAACTCAAGTCAGCCCAGATGTCGCTGATGCTGCTTGCGGTGCGACGCTTTGATCTGGACCAGTTGCAAATCGAAATTGCGCAGCATGTTGCAAAAGCGCCGGCGCTACTAAAGAACGCGCCTGTGGTGCTCGATCTTGGGCAAGCCGATCCCAAGCCTACGGCACATCAAGTCACCAATTTACTGATGCGCACGCAGGTCGCAGGGTTGCGGGTGGTTGCGCTGGTGGCCGATGCGATCGGCGAGCCGCTGGCGCACGCGGTTGGATTGCCTGCGCTGACGGTGGGGCCACGGCGCAAGAAGTCTGATGAGGCGCCAGCCAAGCCGACCGAATCTGAAGCTGCTGCGCCGACTGCGCCTGAGATACCGGCGACCGCAGACGCCGAGCCGGGCGCGGAAGCCTCGCCACCGGAGCCTGAGGACGCACCCGCAGAGCCGGTAGCCGTGCCGCCGCTGCTCCTTCCTGGTCCAATCCGGGGAGGACAGCAAATTTACGCCAAAGGCCGCGATCTGATAATCACCGGCGCGGTCAGTGCAGGGGCGGAAGTCGCTGCCGATGGTTGCGTGCACGTTTATGGTCGACTGTCGGGGAAGGCCCTCGCGGGCGCAGCGGGGGACGTGCGTGCACGGATTTACTGCTTGAGTTTTGGGCCGGAGCTGGTGTCCATCGCCGGCAACTTTAAGGTCTTCGAGTCGGCTCCGCGCGAGATCGCCGGGAAAGCTGTGGAAATCTATTTGAATGAGGGCCGCGTCGATGTGCGGCCCTTGAAAGCCTAGCCGATCGCTAAGAGACAGTCGGCTGGTGCGAAACTGCTAAGGAGCGCTCATGGGCGAGGTCATCGTTGTTACATCGGGGAAGGGCGGCGTCGGCAAAACGACCACTAGCGCCAGTCTTGCCTGCGGCTTTGCGCGCCGCGGCAAGAAAATTGCGGTCGTCGACTTCGACATTGGCTTGCGCAATCTCGATTTGATCATGGGCTGCGAGCGGCGCGTGGTCTACGATTTCGTCAACGTCATCAACGGCGATTGCTCGCTCAAGCAGGCGCTGATCAAAGACAAGCGTTTCGACAATTTATCGGTGCTGGCGGCCTCGCAGACCAAGGACAAGGACGCGCTCACCCAAGATGGCGTTGCGAAAGTCATCGACGAATTGAAGAGTGAGTTCGATATCGTTCTGTGCGACTCGCCGGCAGGTATCGAACGCGGGGCCTTTTTTGCCATGTACTTCGCGGATCGTGCCGTCGTGGTGGTCAATCCAGAAGTTTCCAGCGTGCGCGATTCCGATCGCGTACTGGGCATCATGTCGAGCAAATCGCGGCGCGCGGAACAAGGCCAGACTGCGGTCAAGGAACACTTGCTTCTGACTCGCTATTCGCCCGAACGTGTCGAACGCGGCGACATGATGAGCATTGGCGATGTCGAGGAAATCCTCGGCGTCAAAGTCATCGGCGTCATCCCCGAGTCGCCCGAAGTCTTGAGCGCATCGAATTCCGGTGTGCCGGTCATCCTTGACGAGAATTCCGACGCCGGACAAGCCTACACCGATGCGGTGGCGCGCCTCCTGGGAGACACCGTGCCGATGCGCTTCCTCGATGCCAAAAAGAAGGGCTTTTTCCAGCGACTGTTTGGGAGTTAAGCAGCGATGGGCCTATTCGATCTTTTCAAAGCGCGACCGAAGAACACCGCCAAACTGGCCAAGGAACGCCTGTTGATCATCGTCGCCCAAGAGCGCGGCGCTGAGGCGATGCCGGACTATCTGCCGCTGCTCAAGCGGGAGCTGTTGGAAGTCATCCGCAAGTACGTCAATGTCGACCCGGACGCTGTGCAGGTAAACCTTGAGCGCGAGGGCAGCCAGGAAGTGCTGGCACTATCGGTGACGCTGCCGGAGAAGTAGGTTTCAGGCTGTTGGCTCTTGGATCCCGCAATACCGTTGGCAACTCCAGCGGCAATGAAAACGAGAACCGAGCGCCGTGAGCCTGGCGTTGCGGCTGCTGCCTTTACTCCCAGGCTGCTGGACGCTGCTGCCGATACGCACGGGCTCGATCCATTGTCTGCCTAGTTCTTCGATGAGGCAAAGCGGACGCCCGAATGCCGATTGGCCATGCACGGGCAAAACCGAGTGGTCTGAAGTTGTGTGCGTTAGCATGCGCAAAATCGTGGAAGTCAGCCGATGAATGCCCCGCTCGAAACCACCATGGATCTGGTCGAACGCAGTCATGCCGGCGACGCAACTGCGCGCGATCGTCTTCTGGCTCGGTACCTGCCGATTCTTACCCGCTGGGCGCGTGGACGCCTGCCGTCGGGCGCACGGGACTTGTCGGAGACCTCCGATCTGGTGCAAGTCACATTGTTGCGTGCGTTTCAGCATTTGCCGTCGTTTCAAGCGCAAGGACCCGGAGCTTTTTTCGCATTTTTGCGCCAGATCATGAGTAACCTGCTGAAAGACGAATTGCGTCGTGTTGGTCGCCGTCCTCAAGCCAGTGCGCTTAACGAGCACATTGTCGATGAAGCGCCCTTGCCCCTCGCACAAACAATGACGGTGGAAACCTTGCGGGCGTACGAGGCGGCATTGAGCAAGCTGAGCGACGATCAGCGCGAGGTTGTGGTCATGCGTGTTGAGCTTGGTATGGCACACGATGAGATCGCAGCGGCGACCGAGAGCCCAAGCGCCAACGCGGCGCGCATGCGCGTCGCCCGTGCGCTGGCCGATCTCGCGCGCAACATGAGCGATTTCAAGGATTGATCCAATGGCGGCAACTGCGAGCAACGTCACCCAGCTGCACGCCGACCCGTTATTGAAGTGGACGGCGCGTTTGGCCGAAGGACTGCCGATCGATTGGACGCAAGCGGCTGCAGATTTGAGTCCGGCCTTGCTCGCCAGCTTGCGCCAGGTCGCCGCGCTCGCCGGAAGCTTTGCGATCGCAGCGGATGCTCCGCAGGCAATCGGTCCGCTTGGCGTTGGTTCAATCGCGGGCGATCTGCGTATCGCGGCGGTACTCGGCGAGGGCAGTTATGGCACCGTTTATCGAGCCCACGACGAACGTCTAGATCGCGACGTGGCGCTCAAGGTGTTCAAGGGCGGGCATCGCCAGGAGTTACTTCGCGAGGGGCAATTGCTGGCTCGGATCGACCATCCGAACGTGCTCAAGGTATATGGCGCCGTCGAAACCGATTCGCTGATCGGATTTGTCAGTGAACTGCTGCCTGGCGAATCGCTGGAGCAATGGCTGGGACGCCAGGGCAAGCTCAGCGCCAGCGAAATAACAACGATCGGCGGCGAGTTGTGTGCGGCACTCTGCGCGCTACACCAGGGCAACATCGTCCACGGCGATCTGAAGCCCGCAAACGTATTGCGCCATCGCGATGGCCGGTGGGTCGTCGCCGATTTTGGTTCAAGCCAATACGCAAACGATCCCTTAGGCGCCAGCGGCACGCCGCTCTATATGGCGCCCGAACGCTTCACGTCGACTGCTGTCACCGCTTCGGCCGATCAATACAGCCTGGGTGTGCTGCTGTTCTTTCTTGCCACACGCAGCTATCCGTACAGCGCCGAGACGGTGATCGAACTGAAAGCGCAACACCGCAAGGGCGAGCGTCGCCGCTTAATGGATTTGCGCCCGGATCTACCGCGCCTGCTGATCGATGCGATCGAGCGCGCGCTGGCCACCGATCCCAAAAAGCGCCACAGCAGTTGCGGAAATTTCGCTGCGGCGCTGCATGCCGCGCCGCGGCATCGCTTACCGCCGCTGATGGCGGTGGCAACCGCGGCGGCTGTTGTGCTCGCGGCCACGATCTGGTGGCCTGGCACCACGCCTGGGGCGCATCGAACTGAGTGGTTACGCACCAGCAGCGATCAGGGCGTCGAAATCCTCAGCTCAGGAGCTACCGCTCGGGTTGGTGACGCGCTGGCGCTGCACCTGACGTTAACCGACCGGCGGTATGTATACGTGATCAACGAGGACCTCGCCGGTGCACAATACCTGTTGTTCCCGCTCGCCACATCGACCCTCAAGAATCCGCTTGACGCTGGTAGCTATCGACTGCCGGACTCGGCCCTCGATTGGCGCATCACCAGCCGAGGCGGTCGCGAGCACTTCTTCGTTCTCCTGAGCGATGAGCCGATCGACAGCGAGCACTTCCAGTCGGCGCAACAGGCGGCGCTGGATGCCCCCGGCGAAGGACTCTATGCCTTCGAGCCCACGCGTGGCGTCGGAGGTCTGGCGCCAGCGACCAACGAGCCGGATGCGGGATGGTTAGCTGCGTTGAAGGCTCGCCACCGAAATCTCGAAGTGCGGCGTTTCGAATTGATCAATCCGTAGCGGATTACAGGTTGCGGCATGCTGCCATTGCCTGCGCCGGATCGTCGCTTCCGGCGGCCAGGAACTCGATAGCCAATCGCCGCGTCCCGACCAGCAGACGCATGCACGGCGTTGCTAGACGCGCGCGGCTTTCAGCCGGAACGATCCAACCACCCGAGAGGCATTCGCCATCCATGGCAATCGCGAAAGGCAGGAATTGAAAGGCGAATCCGAGGCTCGATGCGGCATTCGGCGCCGCGTTGCGCCAGCGAACGGCAGCGCCATCGGTGAGCCAGAGCTGGCGTCCATCTTGCGTCAGGTCTGCGATGTCGGTGAAATCCATGCGCAGCAGCAACTGCGGAAACAAGCGGGTACGCAGCTGCTCGAATGCCGAACTTCGCGCGCCTGGGTCCGTCAGTTGTCGGCTCAGTCCATCGATCTTGAGCACATACAGACGCCAGCCGGGCTTCAAAAGCGCATGCTCCGGTACCGTCAGCACGCGGTGCAGATAGTTTGGCGTCAGCCACTGCCGCAACCGCGTCAGGCGATCATCCATGTGCCAAACTCCTGTGGCGTCGGTCGCTCAAATGTCGAAACGACACTTGCAGTGCGTCGCTCAAAATCGCCCTTGTTCGATTGCAGAAACGCTGGCAAATGTTGAAGCGCACACTCGCTTGCGCGAAATCGACATCTGCGCGTTGTTCGGTGCCCGGGGCGTCCCCGATAACGACGAGTTGGCGCAGGAGTTGGGCTAAACGCCAGATTCGAAAGACCACCGCGCAGCATCGCATCAGCAACGACCAATTGCCTAACCGCCGTGTACGACGAAGGCTGCCCAGGCTTGGATGCTCGGCGAGCCCTTAGTGACGGCGACGGCGCCAACACCGCGCAAGGTATCCGCGGAGAGAGCCGGGCGCCCGATCATCGCCAACTGGGCGTGCCGAAGCGCGTCCGCTGCATCGAAGCCGCGTTGCTGCAGGCGATGGAACACCACCATGAGGTCGGCCGTACTTCGATCCGGGACCGCCCATAGGCTGCCCAATACGGTGCGCGCGCCGGCGTAATGAAATGCGCGCACCAGGCCGATCACGCCCTCGCTGGCGCTGATCTCGCCTGCGGCCGACTCGCAGGCGCTGAGGACAACGAGATCGGCATCGAGCTGCCAGCGTTGAGCGACGTCGGCGACGCTGACGATCCCATCGTCGTTCGCAGACGGCGCCAGTACCAGACCCGATCGCGCAGGAAACTTGGCATCGAAAAACCCGTGTACCGCCAAATGCACAACGCGAGCATTGCGTGCCGCTGCCATCACTGCGGATTCGTTTGCGGCTTCGCCAACAATGACTGCCGTGCGAGCCCCGAAGATACGAGCGATCGCATCGACTTCGCGACGCGCATTCGGCAGCGGCGCAAGGCTGTCGCGCAAAACTGCAGGTCGCTGGCCGCCGTCGGCCATCGGATCTGCGGTTGCGACGATGCCGTCGTTCGCCGAGCGGCGCCGCTGGAGTTCCGCAAGCAGCGACAAGGACGGCACCTGTTTCAAACTGAAGCGCTCGATCAGATATCTACCTTGCGTATCCTGCAGCGCGGCGAACGGCACTTGGTGCAGCACGTCATCTGGCGCAAGTATCAGTCTTTCGACGCCTACAATCGCCGTCTCCAACGGCGCCATCAGTGCCGCAAAGCTACGTCGCAGCGAGGCGGTGTCGGTTGCCGAGCGCAGTGTGGCGACCGCAGCAATTGCGTCGCGGCTCGGTCCTAGATCGAGGAACGACGGCTCGCGGTCGCCCCGAACCACCAGGGCGTGCAAGCGATCGCCCGAGAGCAAGTAAACGACCGCCGCGCTCTTGCGAGGCAACTGCCGACTCGCCACGCGAAGCGACAATGGCTTGGGATAGCGAAGCGCCGCGTAGCGCGGCGCCTGCGCCCGAATGCGACTAATCAGCTGATCCTGCGCAGACTGCAATTGGGCGTCGTCGGGGGTGCGCGCCAATGCCAGTTCCAGCCGGTCGCGCTCGGATCTCAATGCGCTAGTCAGGTCGTTGTCCAGCAGCAGCGCACGATCTCTCATTAACTCGATCAGACCGCGCGCCCTATAACGCTCGATCACGTCGAAAGCCCCGCTGAGGTCGCCATCCTGGGCGCGTGCGAGTGTGCAGTCGTCGTACAGTGAGCGCTGTTCCGCGCTGTACCGCGCGCGCCGCTCAGCGAGCGGACTGATGCGCATTTTTTGTTGTTCCACGATATCGACCGCACGGCAGAACAATTCGCGAGCCTTATCTGTTTGCCCGAGGCGCCTGGCGATACGACCTTGGCTATTGATTGCATGCGCCAGGTAGCTCGAGTGTGGCGCATTTCGTTCCATTACCGGTACCGCCGCATCGAGCATTTTGGCAGCCACATCAACGTCGTTATTGGCCAACGCCAAATCTGCGAGCGCTTGCCGACCTTTGGCCAGGTCGAGCCCATCAGGTGCGATTTTTTCGCGCATCGCAACGACGCGTTCCAGATCTGCGCGCGCCGATTCGATCTGGCCAAGTGCTTGTCTGGCGCTAGCACCCAATTGCAGAGTCCAGGTATGGATCATCGTGCCCGGTGTGGTCTGACGGAACAACCGATCGCTGTTGGTAAAAGCCGATACCGCATCGGACAGCGATCCACGTTTGGAGTGAACGATGCCAAGCTGAGAGTACGCAGCGGCCAGGTTCGGCGATGCCGGTTCAGCGCTGTGAAGCTCGATGGCCTTGAGAACGCTTTGCAGCGCTTCGTCCAACTCATTGCGTTCGACAGCCAACGCCGCCATCGCGATGTACGTGTTCTTCGCATACCGACCCGCGGGATTGACCTTGAGTTGAATTGCCAGCGCCTCTCGGAGCGCCTCATCCGCCTTGGTCAGCTCACCCTGGTCGAGGTACAGCGGGCTGATGTTGAACAGCAACGAAGCAGTCTGCAGGCCGAAGGGGTCGGTTTGCCGATAAACGGCGAGCGCATCCAGCAGGGTTCGCTCGGCCTCGGCGTAGTCGCCGCGGGTCCGCTGCCACAAACCAGCGCTCATCAGCGCGCCCGCAACCTCCAGGCTAGGCGGCAGTTTTCTCGCCATTTCCAGCAGATCGACGAACGCGGCATGCGCTTCTTCGACGCGGTTCAAGTCGCGGAGCGTTTGCGCATGGACCATCGTCGCAACCATGTTGAGCAAGTGATCGCCAGTGCGCCGCGAGCGCAGGTCCGCGAGTTGCGCTGAGGCTTCGCTCAGTTTCAACTCGCGTTGTAATGCCCGCGCGCGTTCGAGCTGCACAACGTCATTCGCGACAGCGTTGCCCTGGCTGTCGTGAACCAGAGCATCGAGTGCGGTGCGCAAGCTTTGCACAGGGGTACCCGCGCGCCGTCCCTCGATGCAATAGGCAATGTTCAGCCATAGAGTGTGATCTGGCGCCAAAGCGACAGCGTTCGCAAATGCGCCATCGGCCTTGACCTGGCGACCAGCGCGCAAGTGCGTCAGCGCGCAGCGCCAATAGAGCGAACCTCGCGAATCGGCGGAAATCTCCAGCGTCTGGTCGCTCGCAATATCGCAAGCGGCGGATACCGATTCGGGCGGCAGCAGCACAGGTTCCCGCAAGCGAACATCGGACGCAAGCTCGCTGGGAATCGGCAGCCAGTACCAGGAGCCCGAAGCCATCTGGTGCTTCCTCGTGCCAGAAACCAATTCGACCGTTCCGAGTTGCATGGCACCGTATTCGGCTTCAAGCAAGTCCAGCGGACTTTCCACTGCGTGGCTTGGGCCTTCGCTATCGATCCACGCCGAGACCACGGTGTCCAGAGGAACGCTCTGGGCCGGGCGGCGTTCCGTGGCTACGATGAGCGCGCCACCCTGTGCCGGTCCACAGCAAATCCATAGGGCAGCAGCAAGCCATCGAGTCATGTTCTGGTCCTTCGTCGTGGTTCGGAGAATCGGTTCGAACTTGTTCTTCGTGGATTTCCCAGTCTGCCAGGCGCTTTGGTCCGATCGTTCCAGCGAACAACTGACTCGGCCGGCCTACATCGGCGGGCGCGTGGCCAGTTGACCCGATCCGGAACCTGGCGTCGGGAACAGCAAAGGGCACGTCACACTAACTAACGAAAGATGGGGACCGATAGCACAGCGCCTATCCACTCGAACCTGCGGGCTGATACGCGTGCCCGACAAGCAAGAATCGCATAGCGCACCTGTTGGCGGCTCTGGTTGCGGGCTCGCCATCAGGCTGGAATCGCCGGTGCGCAACGGACTTCACTCGACCTCGCTATGATCCCGCCTCGCATTCGCGGCAGGTGTTTGCCGCGAACTCATTTCCTAGAGGACGAAAGCTATGAGCCACAGCAGCGCGTTGCGATTACACGTCCCCGAACCCAAGGCCAGGCCTGGCGAAACCACCGATTTCAGCGGCCTCGTGATTCCACCGGCCGGTAGTTTGAAACGGCCATCTGTCGATGCGGCGGACCACACATTGCGCGATTACGCATTCGGGATGATTCGCGTGCTCGACGACACTGGCGCGGCGGTTGGCGAATGGGATCCGAAGCTCTCGCCGGAGACGCTGAAGGAAGGCTTGCGCTACATGCTGACAACGCGCACGTACGATGAGCGCATGATGCGCGTGCAGCGTCAGGGCAAGACGTCTTTTTACATGAAATGCACTGGCGAGGAAGCGGTTGCGGTGGCACAGGCGATGGCGCTAGATCGCGGCGACATGTTGTTTCCCAGTTATCGCCAGCAAGGCTTGCTGATCGCCCGCGAACATTCGCTCGTGGACATGATGTGTCAGGTGTACAACAACACCAAAGACCGACTGAAGGGTCGGCAGTTGCCGGTGATGTACTCGTCCAAAGATTCTGGCTTCTTCTCGATCTCCGGAAATTTGGGAACGCAGTTTCCGCAGGCCGTGGGTTGGGCGATGGCCTCGGCGATCAAGGGCGATACACGCATTGCCGCGTCCTGGGTGGGCGACGGCACTACTGCCGAGGCGGACTTCCACTACGCTTTGACCTTCGCCACGGTGTACCAGGCGCCGGTGGTGTTGAATGTGGTCAATAACCAGTGGGCGATTTCCACATTCCAGGGTTTCGCGGGCGGCGAGCAAACCACCTTCGCCGCACGCGCAATTGGCTATGGATTGCCTGGCCTGCGCGTCGATGGCAACGATTTTCTCGCCGTGTATGCGGCCACCCAGTGGGCGGCGAATCGAGCGCGCAGCAATCTGGGACCGACGCTTATCGAGCTCTACACTTATCGGGCCGCTCCGCACTCGACGAGCGATGATCCATCGGCATACCGGCCCGACGATGAGTACAAACGCTGGCCGCTGGGCGATCCCATCGAGCGCTTGAAACAGCACATGCTGCACATAGGAATATGGAGCGACGCCGAGCACGAAGCGCTATTGGCTGAAGTCGACGAAAAAGTTCGTGCGGCGCAGAAAGAAGCAGAGAGCTACGGAACACTGGGCGTGAAACCGGCCAGCGCCGCGACCATGTTCGAGGACGTCTATAAGGACGTGCCGCAGCACTTGATCCGTCAACGCCAAGAGCTGGGGGTTTGAGATGGCTACGATGAATATGATTCAAGCCATCAACTCGGCCATGGATGTGATGCTTGAGCGCGATCCCGGCACGGTGATTTTCGGCGAGGACGTGGGTTACTTCGGCGGTGTGTTTCGTTGCACGGCGGGCTTGCAGAAAAAGTACGGCAAGGAGCGCGTGTTCGATGCGCCGATTGCTGAAGGCGGCATTCTCGCTGCGGCAATTGGCATGGGCGTTTATGGCCTGCGGCCGGTGGTCGAAATTCAGTTCGCCGATTACATCTACCCCGCGTTCGATCAGCTTGTCTCTGAAGCGGCGCGCTTGCGCTATCGATCGGGCGGCGAGTTCTGGGCGCCGATCACCGTGCGTTCGCCTTGCGGTGGCGGCATCTTTGGCGGGCAAACCCATAGCCAGAGCCCGGAGGCGGTGTTCACGCACGTATGCGGCTTGAAGACCGTGATCCCCTCCAATCCCGTGGACGCCAAGGGTTTGCTGATTGCGGCCATCGAGGACGACGATCCGGTGGTTTTCTTCGAGCCCAAACGCATTTACAACGGGCCATTCGAGGGTTACCACGATCGACCTTTGGTGCCGTGGTCCAAGCACCCACTGGGAGAAGTGCCGGAGGGCTATTACCGCATCGAACTTGGCAAAGCTGCAATTGTGCGCGAGGGTAGTGCGGTAACCGTACTCGCCTACGGCACCATGGTGCATGTGGCGATGGCCGGTGCGGCGGAGGCGGGCGTCGATGCCGAGATCATCGATTTGCGCACGCTGGTGCCGCTCGATATCGACTGCATCGTGGCCTCGGTGAAAAAGACCGGGCGATGCGTCATCGTGCACGAAGCGACCAAGACCGGCGGCTTCGGTGCCGAATTGATGGCGCAAGTACAGGAGCAATGTTTTGTGCACCTGGAGGCGCCGATCGCACGCGTGACCGGCTGGGACACGCCGTATCCGCATGCCTTCGAGTGGGAGTATTTCCCGGGGCCCGATCGCGTCAAGCGCGCATTGCTCGCAGTCATGGAGGCGTAACAGCGGTTGTTGGTTGCGGGTTGCTGGTTGTTGGAATGGCTTGAGGAGCGTGCGAACGCACTCGCTGGCAACAACACTGCAGTAGAGACCGAATCTTGAAGGACGTGAATCATGGGACGCTTTGTATTCAAATTGCCGGATATCGGCGAAGGTATCGCGGAGAGTGAGATCGCGCAGTGGCGGGTGAAAGTCGGCGATGTGATCGCTGAGGATCAGCCGCTCGTCGATATGCTGACCGACAAGGCAGCAGTGGAGATTTCCTCGCCCGTGTCCGGAAAGATATTGGAGTTGCGCGGCAAAGAGGGCGACATGGCGCCGGTGGGTGGACCACTGGTCATCATCGAAGTGGAAGGCGAGGGTACGCCGGAGGCGGATGTGCCGGCGGCGCCGGTGCCGAAGGTTGCGGCGCCTGCACCCGCGGCTAAGCCCGAAGTGTCTGCACCTACGGCGGTGATCGCGCCAGAATCTCCCGAACCTGCATCGGTGCCGATCGCAATCGTGGCCAGCGCGATCGCGCCTGGCGTGCCGCGCGCCGCGGGCGAGAAACCACTGGCATCGCCGGCCGTCCGTAAACGCGCGCAGGATCTGGGCATCGCACTGCAATACGTCCCAGGTAGTGGTCCGGCCGGGCAAATCACTCACGCCGATCTCGATGGCTTTATTGCGCGCGGCACTGCGCCGGTCGCCAACCCAGCATCGAGCGCACTTGCGCCACGAACGTCTGTCGAACCGATCAAGGTCATCGGCATGCGGCGCAAAATCGCCGAGGCGATGCAGCGCAGCAAGCAGCGCATCCCGCACTTCGCGTACGTCGAAGAGGTGGACGTCACCGAGCTCGAGAGCTTACGCAACAAGCTGAATGCCGACTACGGCAAAGAGCGCGGCAAGTTGACGTTGTTGCCATTCCTGGTTCGCGCGTTGGCCAATGCGATCGTTCGCTATCCGCAAGTCAACGTCACTTTCGATGACGACGCAGGCATCGCTTACCGGCATGCCGCTTTACACATCGGCATCGCCACGCAGACACCGAATGGATTGGTCGTTCCAGTTGTCCGCCACGCCGAGGCCATGGATCTATGGCAGTGCAGCGCCGAGATTCGTCGCCTCGCCACGGCTGCACGCGAGGGCAAGGCCAAGCGCGAAGAGTTGAGTGGCTCGACCATGACCATCACCAGCCTGGGCGCACTCGGCGGCATCGTGACCACACCGGTGATCAACGCACCGGAGGTGGCCATCGTCGGCGTCAACAAGATGGTCGAGCGACCGATGGTGCGCGCTGGGCAGGTGGTGATCCGCACCATGATGAATCTGTCGTCGTGCTTCGATCACCGCATGGTCGATGGCTACAACGCCGCCGAGTTCATTCAGGACGTGCGCGGGCAGTTGGAGCATCCAGCCACGTTGTTTGTAGGATGAGCACGCGGGGCTGTTAGCCTCCAAGGGCGAATCTGAATATACCGAGCCAAATATGTTCCTACCCCCGCAAGCGGGCGGCGGGAACTGGTCTGGTACCACCGGGAGCATTGTCGAAACGGGTACTTCTCCTGTTTCGGCCCGAACCTTCGAGATACCGCGATGAGCGAAAAAATCGAAACCGATGTATTGGTCGTCGGCGGCGGCCCGGGTGGCTACGTGGCCGCCATCCGCGCTGGGCAACTGGGCCTGAAGACCACACTCGTCGAAGCCGATCGGCTCGGCGGTACGTGTTTGATTCGGGGGTGCATTCCTTCGAAAGCGCTGATCCACGTCGCGGCCAAGTTCGATGAACTCACGCACCACGTTGGCGCCGGGAAGTTGGGAATTCGCCTGCCACAAGCACCGGAGTTTGACCTGGGTCAGGCGGTAGATTGGAAGGAAACCATCGTCGATAAACTCAACACCGGCGTCGCAGCTTTGCTGAAACGCGCCAAGGTGCGCGTGGTTCTGGGCAAGGCGGTGTTTTCCGATGCGAAAAACTGCATGGCGAGCACGGCAAGCGGCGATGTGGCGATCAGCGCCAAACACGTGATTCTTGCCACCGGCTCAACCGTCGCCACGTTGCCGACAATTCCCTACGGCGAGCACGTGTGGTCGTCTACCGAGGCCCTGGCGCAACGCGATGTGCCAAAGCGTCTGGCAGTGATTGGCGCCGGTTACATCGGCATGGAACTCGGCATGGCGTATGCCCGCATGGGCAGCCAGGTCGTGTTCGTCGAGGCGCTCGATCGAGTGCTAACGCTGTTCGATCGCGCGCTGACGAAGCCGGTCGAGAGCTGGTTAAAGCAGCGCAAGATCGATGTCCATCTGAACACTCGCGCGCAAGCGCTGGTCGACGATGGCCATGGGCGCGCGCTGGAAGTCAAATCCGCGGACGGCAGGTTGCAGCGCTTGCCCTGCGATAAGGTTCTGATTGCGGTCGGCCGCAAACCGGCGACGCAAGGCATGGGACTGGAACGCATGGCCGTCGATATGAACGGCCCCTTCGTCAAGGTCGACGCGCAATGCCGCACGTCGATGCGTGGCGTGTTTGCCATTGGCGATCTGGTCGGCGAGCCGATGCTGGCGCACAAAGCCTCGGCGCAAGGCGAGATGGTGGCCGAGATCATTGCCGGGCATCGGCGTGCATTTGCGCCAGTTGCCATCCCGGCGGTGTGCTTCACGGAGCCCGAGCTGGTTGGCGTGGGCCTCACGCCCGATGAGGCCAAAGCACAAGGCATCGACGTCATCGTCGGTCAATTCCCGTTCGCCGCCAACGGCCGCTCGCTGGCGATGCAGGCCGGTAGCGACGGCGGTTTTGTGCGCGTCACCGCGCGCGCCGACAATCATCTGGTGCTGGGAATCCACGCCGTGGGCGCGCATGTGTCTGAGTTATCCGGCGAATATGCGCTGGCGCTGGAAATGGGCTCGCGATTGGAGGATTTGTCGGGAACCATCCATGCGCATCCGACGATGACCGAAACCTTGCCCGAGGCGGCCCTAGCGGCGTTGGGGCACGCCATCCATGCCTGAGGCCATTTCTGATGGTTAACCCGGGTGGATTGTTCAGCAACTGAAGCAGGGGCGCGGGGCAGGGGGCAGGGGCTGAGCTTGATTGCATGCACGCCGAGCGTTTTTCAGGGCTCGAACGTTGATCGCTGTAGGCCCATTGCGTGGCCTTTATCCACCCGCTTTCTGCCCGGCTCATCGATCTCAAGTTACTGCTGAATTCTGGCCAGACAATTTGTCCAGCGGGGATTACCAGCAACATGCGGTCGGCGACGGGGGCTGCAGTCGCAAGCCACTCTATACTGACCCAATGCTCGATCCTCATTCTCAACGCCTGCGCCTGGCTGGCGCCTTTGGCACGGCTGGCGCGCTGCTGATCGCCGTTGCGGCGTATAAACCGGCGCCGGTTGCGTTTGCGCTTTGGCCGGGCTTGTTGTTCGCCCTGGTGGCCCGCGCTGGCTTGGCAGAGGCATGGGCCAAGCCGTTCCTGCATCAAGAGCGCTTGCCCAGGCTGGCACTTGGTCTGGGATTGGTCGCTGGATTCGGTATGGCGCTGCAGTTGTTGTTCGGACCGATCTTTGCGGCCCTCGGCTCAGTCGCATCGTTTCTGTTCCTTGCGGCGCTGCTCGTCGCCGCCCTGTTCGCACAGTGGAGATGGTGGCCGATGCCGGTGTTGCTACTGGCGTCGCGTATGCGCGATCCCAGCGGGAATCGATCGCTGTGGCAGCGACTGACGAGCCGCGCCGGCGACTTAAGCGATGAGCGCGAGGCCTTTTTTCAGGGTGGCATTTGGGTGGCGTCGGGGTTCTTGCTCGCGCTGCTGGCACCGATTTTCCTCCACGGATTCGTTGAATCCGTCTGGCTGCGCTTGCCTTTGCTGCTCGCTGCCTGCTTGCTGGCCGTCGAAGTCGCGGTGCGCGTCACGTTGGCCCAGCGCGATAAGCCCCGCGCAGCGCGCAGCGTGCCATCGTTCCTTCTCGATGGCGGAGTCAGCGAGCTGCCCTCTGAACCGAGCGTCGAAGCCATTCCGACGCCGGACGAAGACCTGCTGGAGGCGGCGCGGCGCGGCGATGCCAAAGGCGTCAAGACCGCTCTGGCGATGGGCGCGAATGCCAACGCCCGCCCGCCTGTGCACGCTGCGGATCAGCGCCTGCCGCTGGTGATCGCCGCAACCATGCCGGACTTGAGCGCGCTGCGAGCTTTGATTGCCGATGGCGCGGATGTCAATCTGGCGGCGAATGGGGTCACGCCATTGCTCGCGGCCACCAAAGACTGCTACGACGGCCGCGTCGAAGCAGTGATGACGCTGATCGCTAACGGCGCCAACGTGACGTTGGCTGACGGCGCGGGTAACACGCCGCTGCACTTTGCAGCGCTGACGCGAGACCCGGCCGTCGCGCAGAGTTTGATCGACGCGGGCGCAGACGTTAACGCCATCAATCGCGAGGGCATGACGCCCATCGGTCTTGCGGCTGAGGCTGCGAATTGGGCGGTGCTCGAATTCCTGTTGAAATGCGGCGCGAAAGCCGAAATGCCCGGCGCGACGCCTGCGCTGCTTTTTGCGGCCGCCGTCGATGGCGACGATCCGCGCGGCGTCAAAGCACTCCTGAAGGCCAAAGCCAAAGTCGACAGCCGCGGCCCGAACGGAAGAACCGCACTGATGGTCGCGGCGCTCGCCGACAACGCCGAAATCGCGGATGTATTGGTTGCCGCCGGCGCGCCGCTCGCGGCTACCGACGACGCGCAGCGCAGTGCTCTCACCGAAGCTGCGAGGTCGGGTGCCAACCGCGTTCTGCAACGTTTGTTTTTGCACAAGCTGAGCGCCGAGGGCATCGATGGCGATGGCCGCACCGTGCTGCACTTGGCGGCGAGCGCAGCCAACTCCAACGCCGAGACCATTCGTCTGCTGGTTGAGATGGGCGCCGATCCCGACGCGCGGGATCGACAAGGGCGACGTGCAGTGGATGTCGCCGCAGCCGCCGGTCGCTGGCCGCAAGTCATGGCGCTCGACCCCGAGTATCCGGTGCCGAGCGCACACATTGCGGACGAAAACGACGTTGCGCCGACGATTCGTCCGGATGCGCCGGGCGAGTTGCTGGTACGCGCAGCAACCCAAGGCCGATTCCCGCTCTACCAGGAGCTGCTGGGCGTGCCGAGAATTGCGATTTCCCATCTCGCAGATGCTTTGGCCGCCGCCGTTGTGCATGGCGAGCGCTACTTGGAAGCGCTCCTGGCGCAAAACATCGATCCTTTCGCGGCGCCAGGCGAGCCCAGTATCTTTGCGCGGCTCTGCGCGCATTCTCCGGTTCCATGGTCATTTCTGACGACGCTCGCCGAACGTGCCACTGGCAATCCATGGGACGCGTTGCCACAGTTGCAGCTCGAACCCGACGATACGCTTGCGCTGATTGCGTTGATCGACGCTCTGGCAGCACGACGCGCTTACCTGGCGACCGATAGCGAGCCAAGTTTATCGGGCGTGCTGCACTGGCCGCTGGTGTCGATCGAGCGTTTGCTCGCAGCGGGCGCTGATCCGAATGGGGTGGATGCACAAGGCAACCCGGTGCTCATTGGTCTGGCGGCCGCGCGTCGTTCGGACGCGCGCGAGCTGGCGCCGCTGCTGATTCGTGCCGGCGCCGATCCGGCGCGGCGCGCGCGCGACGGCAGCACGGCTGCGGGCGTCGCGCGCTATCACGGACAGTTCGAGTTGGCGCAGCTACTCGATTGGCCGCCCGGCGCGCACCCCGGCACCGCACTCGATGGTCGTGCCCTGGCGACCGCAGGAAAGCGCGGCGACCTGGCCACGATCGATCGCTTGCTGGCGCTTGGCATCGATATCGACGCTGGCGATGAAGACGGCAACTCTGCAGTCATCCACGCCGCCGGCAAGGGCCAGGTCGACCTGATGCGCGCACTGCTCGACCGTGGCGCCAGCACAACGGCGCCGTCAAAGCGCGGCATCACGCCTCTTGGTGCAGCCGTGCTGGCGGGGCAGGCCGAGGCAGTTGAGTTCTTGCTTCAGCGCGGAGTAGGGCTGGAGAGCCCCATCGCCGAGCGCTTCACAGCCTTAGGATTGGCTGCAGGATGTCTGCGATTGCCGATGGTCGACTTGCTAATCGCGCGGGGCGCGCGAATCGATGGCGGCGCCGAGTCGGCATTGTGGGCGCTGTTGCGGCAGGTTCTCGATGCCACTAGGCCGCAGCCGCAGGTGCAGTCGATGTTGGAAAGATTGCTTCAGGCTGGCGCCAATGGCGATCAGCCAAGTGCTGGACTGTCGCCGTTGTTGTTCCTGGTCGGCGCTGGTCTTGCTGAGCCGGCCAGTCGCGACGAGACGCGATTGAAGCCAGCATTGGCAGCGTTGCTTGCTGCTGGCGCCAATCCAAACGCCGTTGACCGCGCTGGGCGCACGGCGCTGCATTGGGTTTGCCGTCATGGCTTGATTCAATGCGGCAATGCGCTGATCGAAAGCGGTGCGGATCCGCGCATCGTCGATGACGATCGCAAACTGGCGCTCGACTTGCTCTCGCCCCGGCATCGCATCCATCTCGGCCCTGTCTTGCGTCAGGCCGCTGAGGCCTGGAATCGGCAAAGTCCACGACGTTGAGCCGCGCGGCGCGAGATCCGAATGCAGCGCTCTTTCGCCCGTGGCGAGCTGGCGAATCGTGAATTATCAGAGGATTCCCCGGCAAGACTATCGATACGGAAACCGCGCGCAGTAGACTTGCCGCGCAATGATCTACAGGAATCTGCGAATGTCAGGGCGCAACCGTCGTTGGATCGTAGCCGCTGCGCTCTGCGCAATCGTGAGCAGTTCAGCGGTCGCCGCACCGACAATGACCGCTATCGCAAACGTCAACCCTGCCACAGCAGTGACGGGACAGCCGCTGGACGTGGTGGTGCAAGTGGAAAGTGACGGTGCGGGACCACCGACCGGCAGCGTCACGCTATCCACCGGTTTAGATGGTGAGTCCTGCGTTGCCTCGCTTTCCCCGAGCGGCGCCAATACATCGATCGGCAACTGTGGATTCACCCCCTCCCTCAGCGCGCTCCCGTCGGGGTTGCGCAGTCTGGTCGCCGACTATCCGGGCGGCTCTGGATTCGATCCCTCCTCAGGTGGCGGTTCGATCAACATCATTAGCGCTGCCACCTCGACCTCGCTATCGGTGCCGCCTACAACCTCGCCGCAGGTGCCGGTTGCTATGACCGTCGCAACGACAGTTGTGGCACCCGGTGGCGGTGTTCCGACAGGTGTCATCGAGGTGCTCGCGTCTGGGCCGGAACCCAAGCGTTGCTGGGTCTTACTGCCGGCGACCTCGTGCAACATCACGTTTCTCGCGCCAGGCGCTTACAGTGTGACGGCGAGTTTCTTCGGCAACCCCGACCATCTGGCATCGATTTCGTCGACGCAGACCATTACGGTCGCCGCGGGCTTCCCCGTTAACGATTGCTTGTATGTTGGGCCAGGTGCGGGGACCTGGGATAACCCATCGCATTGGAGCTGCGGCGTGGTGCCCGGCGCAAACGACCGCGCCACCATCAACAGCGGCCCGGAGCTTGCCTACGACGTTTCCGGTGGGGGCACGGTTGGCGAGATCGTTCTTGGCGATGCCACGTTCACCGCCGAGCAAAATCTAACCATCGGCCATTCGTTGCGACTGGTGCAGGGATCGGTGGGTGTGGCTCCATCGGCGACGATCACTGTGCCCAATAACGCGGTTATCGAGGTCACGGAAACTGACCCGCTGTTCGCCATCGAGGGCGCGTTGTCGGTGGATGGCACTTTGCGATTTGTGGGAGGCATCGCCGATATTTCGTTCGGGCAATTCAATGTGAATTCCAGTGGCCGGATCGTCGTCGATACTGCCGCGCAAAGCTTTGTCTCCGGCGATTCTGGTTTTCTGAACATCGACGGATCTTTGTTGGCACTCAGCGATACCGAGTTGAATATTCCTGGGAACGACAATGGACAAGTCCATGTTGAACCGGAAACGGTGCTTCGCTATCTGCAACCGCGGTCGACGGGCAGTCTATTAACGCTGAAAGGGCGGGCCGGCACGCATTGGTTCCAAAATGGCATCACCGCGTCGCTGACAACGCCCCCCGATCGCGGCACAGGTTTGCATGCTGAGGGCGCAGCGACTCAGCTCTCCCTGCCGACATGGTCGACGGTGCGCGAAGTGACCCGGTTCACGCTAGCCAACAATGCCACCATCGATCTTTCCGGCTCGGTGGCGGTGTTGGGCGATTATGGCCTGTTGACGTCTGCGCGCCTGAACGGTCTCGGCGCTGTGCGCGAAGTCTTGGTGGTTGGGCGCGATCCGTTTTTCAGCGGGGCGGGAACGGTGACCTACGACGACATTCATCAGCGAATCTATGGTTTCCACGAAGTGCGAAGCGGTCAATTGTTCGAATCCGCCTCGCGAGTTTCGGTGGTGCCGGGTGGTTTGCTGGTCGCGGCCGCCAATAGCAAGCCGCTGGTGTTTGACTGTGTGTCGCCGGGCCTTTGTTCGACAACGGTGAGTATTGGTGGGACGTTCGCGCTGAATGGGTCGGACCTCGTCAGCTTTGGTCCAGACGTCGCTCTCGATGTCGATAAGCCGTCGGCGCTGCTGGGAATCCAGTCGGGCGGTTTGACGTCGGCAGACACGGTGACGCTTTCAAATGGTCAAATTGCGGTGTTGCCCGGTACGTCGATGGCTGTTACCGGGCAGCTCTTGCACAACGGCGGAGACTTGCGAATCGAGGATGCTGCGACGCTCACAGTGTCGTCCGCCATACAGCAATCAGGTGGACTGGTGTTCCTCGATGGGACACTGTCGGGCTCGTTGACCCAAACTGGGGGCGTGTTGGAAATCGGTCCGGGCGACGTCAGCGGCGCTGTCACCGGCGCCTATGAGCAGGGTGTTGCTGGATCGCTTTTCGTCCCGCTGCAAACGATGTTGACTGCGGAAAAAGGGCCTGGGTGCGATTCCGTCAGTCGTCTCGTCGCGGGTCCGGGACTGGAGCTGAACGGTAGTTTGCGAATTCTCACCCTTGGATGCGCGGTCGCCAGCGGCACTGGCCCGTTTACAGTGGTCCAGGGGCCGGCGGGATTTGCGCAGTTGCCAACCTTGGTCAACAACACCAACCCGGCCTTCAGACTGGAACTGAATGGCAACGATATTCGCTACGTCGAACAACCCAGCGCCACCTGCACCTGGAACGTTAACGGCGCGGGTCAATGGAACGTGCCCGGCAATTGGACCGGCTGTTCGGCAGGCAGCGGTACGCCCAGTGGCACGCCAGGCGCGGTCGACACGGCTGTGATCGGTACCGCCACGCCGCTCGCGAATGTCTCGTTGGGCGCCGATCGGATTGTGAATAACTTGACGCTCGAAGCGGGCCGTATCGACGGCAATCACGACCTGACCATCACCGGCGCTTTCGATTGGTCGGGAGGCGTCGTTGCTGGCACGTCATCAAGCGCCGACGAGTTGATCCTGCCTCCTGGCAGCGTCGCGAGTTGGACGGGTGCGACCAAGACCCTGCGCACGCGGCGCCTCGTCAGTGGCGGGTCGATCAATTGGACGGCGGGCGACTTGGCGCTTGCTGCCGATGCTCGGGTGCAGATCGACAATCAGCTCAACATCAATGTTGCCAGTGCGGTGTCCGTGTCCAGCGATGGGGCGCCACTGGTCGATTTTGTGCTGCAACCGCCTTCAAGCCTGACGAAGATCGGGGCAGGCACCCTCAGTTTTGCGTCGAATGCAGCGTTCAGGAATGACAGCACGGTCGCTATCCAAGTCGGCCGGCTCGTCGTTGCCGGTGCGGCCACCGATTCCGGCACCTATAACGTGAACAACGGCGCCACGCTGGAGTTCGCTATTGGCGGCGTCAATCGGGTGCTGAATTCGTTGTCTCAGATTGCGGGTGCGGGTTCACTGGTGAAGTCCGGCGGCGGAGAACTGGCGCTCAACGGGCTGTACAGTCACAGCGGTCCCGTCCAGGTCGACGGCGGCATTCTCAACTACTCGACATCGGCATCGAGCATCTCGTTCGCGTCGCTGCAACTCAACAATGCGCAGCTCACGGGCGATGATGGTTTTGTGATTAGCGGAACGTTTAACTGGAACGGCGGAGACGTGCTGCAAACACTGGGTGCGCCAACGCTGAACGTAGCGTCGGGTGGCACCCTTGCGCTGAATCTCGGCGCCACCCAGTCGTTTGCGCGATTGGCGCGACCGTTGGTCAACAATGGAACAATCACTGCAAGCGGCAGCGGCGCGAACACGTCCTGGCGCCTGATCTCGGGTGGAATCACCAACAATGCGACGTGGAACATCGCTACCAATTCGCTGCACACCTTCACGCTGTCGTGCGAAACGGTCGATTGCGCCAGCGTCGTTAATACCCCCGCCAGTAGCTTGGAAATAAGCAATGCGGCGGGCGGCAGCGTTGTGATCGCCGATTCGCTCACGGCCTTCAACAACAACGGCACGCTCACCCACAACAGCGGTTGCGCGACGATCGCGGCGCCGGGTGTCGATGGCGGCAGTTTTGTGCTCAATAGCGGTACCTGCGGCTCAGGCCCCAATCTTTCGCTCAATCCGCGCAGCGGCACTCAGCGGACCTGGACAGAGGGCGTGACACTCACCCAGAACGCTGCGGAAATCGGCATCGGCGGACGTCTCGTGGTCAACGGCGCAACACGGTCCTTTGAGCGTCTCTATATCGATCAGCTCGGTGTATTGGCGGGACCAGCCGCGATTACGCTGAGCAACACAACCCAATGGAAAGGCACGATTGAAGGTGGCGGCGCATCTGATGTGGTCAACATCGTCAGCGGGGTCGCCGTGACCAGCGATCTGCCGGCAGCTGCCATCTTGCGCAATCGTACGCTCAACAACAGCGGCACCTTGCGCTTGAACCAAACGGTGTTGCGATTGGAGGGCACCGCGGCAATCGACAACTCACTGAGCATTGAACTGGTCGGTAATGCCACGCTCGGTGCCGGCGTGCAGTGCCTGGCCGCGCCACCGTGCGGCGGCATCGTTAATCAGGTTGGCGCCGATGTGTTCAGCAATGGCAGTGCGGGCGGACCAGCGAACTCTCTAGGCACGGGGCTTACCCTAGACAACAATGGCGCTTTACGCGTCCAGACCGGCGGTCTTGCGCTCGACTCGAACCTGAACTCCGGCAGCGGCGCGCTATTGGACGTGTCTGCAGGCGCGCAACTGCTGCGCCCCGGCACGTTGACGTTGACCTCGGGCCAGCTGAGCGGTGCAGGTACGATCGTGGCGAATGTTGCGGTAGACGTTGTTGTGGTGAGGCCTGGCAGCAGTCCTGGCATTCTGTCGATTGATGGCAATTTCAGCGCCACCTCGGCCACCGTTTATGAAATGCAGGTTTCAGGACTGACGCCGGGTACGCAATACGATCGATTGGCGATCTCTGGCGTTGCCACTTTGGATGGGACGCTGAATGTTACCGACGTCGGCTTCACGCCAGGGTCCGCAGATGTTTTTGATTTCATCTCCTTTGCCAATCGAATTGGCACCGTAACGCTAGGCGCCAGCCCGTACTCTGGATTTGGCTTGCAGAACGGCCCGGGAAGCGTTCGCTATTTGCTACTCGGGACTGGCGCGTTTGTTGTCGACCGCAGCGATGACGATTCCGCGCCATCGGCTCAGGCCTGTACGTCGGCATTGAACGACTGCACATTGCGTGGCGCAATGGCGGCCGCCGCAGCGTTCGGTCCTGGCGCCGATATCGAGTTCAATATTCCGGGCAGCGGGCCGCATATCATCGTACCAACAAGCGCTTTGCCGTTGCTTCCCAACAATGTCCGCGTCGACGGCAATTCGCAGCCCGGTTCGGTGGCCAATTCGGAAACGGGCTTTGGACCGCTGAACATGGTGGTGCAAATCGAGATCGACGGCTCGTCGACCGCGCCAGGTACCGATGGGCTGGTGTTCGCGCTGGACAACGGCCCAAGTCGCGTGGAAGGCGTTTCCATTCACAGCTTCCCGGGCGCACAAATCGTCGGCAACGGTGCGCCAGACAATCCGTTATTTGTGTTTGGCAATCTGATCGGATTGCGTGCCAATGGTGCCACCGCTGGTAGCAATCAATCTGTGGGCGTGCGTTCCGCAGGCGATGTGGTGGTCGGCGATCCCGTGCGCGCACCGCTATCTCGGAATGTTATCGCCGGCTTCATTGAGCAAGCGTTGGAACTGACCAGCGGCGCTGCGCTGCAGGCACAGCTTAATTACATCGGCACGGACATCAGCGGAACGGCCACGTTTGCGGCCAACGGCCGCCGCGGCATCTATGCCGATGTGTCCGGGCCCGTGGAATCGTTGTTGTTGGCGCGAAACAACGTAATCAGCGGTCACGATGAAGACGGCATTCGATTGCAATGCGTGACGCCGGGCAGTGTTTGCTTCGGCTTCGGTGCGATCTTTAGCAATCGCATCGGAACCAGCGCCAATGGGCTTTCGCCCTTGCCGAACGGCGGCAACGGTATCAACGTTTCCGGTTTGCTGGATTCCCAAATCCAGATCGGTCCGGCCATCGGCGACGTCGTCGGCAACCAGATTCGATTCAATAACGGCAACGGCGTGCTATTCACCAACGCGCCGACGCATCTCGGCACGGTCAAGGTTTTCGGGTCAAACCTGATCAATAGCAATGGCGGATTGAGCGTCGATCTCGGTGGCGATGGGCGAACGGCCAACGACCCGGACGATGTTGATGTCGGACCCAATCGATTACAAAACTTCCCGACATTCACCAGCTTCACGGTCGACACGATGCCGGATCCAGACACTTTTACTGTGGATATTGAAATGGCGACACCGGTGGAGTTCAGCCCTAACAACTACCCGATGCGACTCGATTTCTTCGTGGCGAATGGCGACGAGTTGGGTGCTTATTTGGGTACTGCCGATCTGTCGGGCTTGCCGCCACTCAATCGTGGGTCCATCGTCGGAAGGTTCACACTGGACGTTCCCAGCACTGTAACGCTGTCGCAGGTCGATGTGATCGTAGCGATCGCAACCGATGCAGCCGGTCGTTCTTCGGAACCCTCGTTCTATGCAACGGACACTACGATCGTTGCGGACTCGCCCGATCCCACGGCCGCTGGCGATCCGTACACCGTCACGGCCCAGGTCGTTTCCGTGTTTCCGACGCCATTTTCTACCTATGGCTCATTGACCATCAGCGATGGCCGCGGCGGCAATTGCCTTGCGTCGCTGGCGCAGTTGCCGGGCCAAGGATCCGTTGGCTCGTGCATCTTGAATACTGCCGGCGCAGCGGGCCCGGTTACGTTGACCGCGCAGTTCAACGGGAGCGGCACCGCATTCATCAACTCTAGCGGCACCGGTAGTCATACCATTCTCGGGCCGCTGCCGACATCGACTAGCATCACTGCTGTCGCGCCTGGACCGAGCGTCGTTGGTCAACCCTACACGGTCACGGTTGCCGTTAGCGACGGCAGTTCACAGGTCAATGTTGGTCAGGTCGAAGTGCGTCAGCTTACCGACAATCAGACGTGCACGATCAACCTCGCTAGCGCAACGAGTTGCCAGCTGACATCGGCTTTGGCGATCAACACCGCCGTGCGCGCAACGTTCCTGGGCACACCGACATTAGCAACCAGTCAGTCGGCAACGCAGGTGCACACGGTCAATCGCGCTGAAACCGTGGTCGACATTATTGCCGACACACCCGACCCGTCGGCGCTGAATGAACCGATCACGGTGACCACGACTTTAACGGTGGTCGAGCCTGGTGCGGGCAACCCGAGCGGAGAAATTTTCATTACCGATGGCGTTGGTAGTTGCAGCGCGGTTCTCCCAGCTCTGAGCTGTTCCTTCATTCCAAAAAACACCGGTGCCTTCGCGCTGGAAGCCAGATATTTGGGCGACGCCAACTTTTTGCCCGACACCGATACCGAAGCACACACGATCGCTTCCGCCACCGCGGACTTGGCCATCGTGAAGCGCAACGGAGAACGCCTGCTGCCTGGTGGTAGCCAGACAACTTACATCATTCTGGTCAGCAATAACGGTCCACAACCCGTGACCAACGCTCGCGTAACAGATATTCTGCCCCCGCAGTTGAGCGCAGCTACATGGACATGTGTTGTCAGCGGGTCCGGCTCGTGTCCGGCCACCGGCAGCGGTAACATTGATGCATTGGTAAGTCTGGCCAGCGGCGCGCAAGCAACGTTCCAATTGACGGCGACGGTGCAGTTGAACCCCGAACAGATCGTGAGCAACACCGCCAGTATTGCGCCGCCTGCGAACACGCCGGACCCGCAACTTGGCAACAACGAAAGTACGGACGTCGATACAATTGGCCTCCATGCGGATGGTTTTGAGTCGGAAAACGAATGACCCAAGACGCTCAACCCAATAGCACCACCACCCGCGTGATCACGCCAGCAGAAGCGCGCGTGCGCCGCGAACCGGCATGCGTCGTTGTTGTGGCGGGTGCGCAATTGGGACTGGAAGCTCGCGTCGACGATAACCCTCTGGTCATCGGACGAGCTGAAGACTGCGGACTTGCGCTCAGCGATTCCTCGGTGTCGCGTCGGCATTGTCGCATCGTGCGCGATGGCGATGGCTACACAGTGGAAGATTTAGGATCGACCAATCACACCTTCGTAAACGGCGAGCAGATCACGAAGTTCGGCTTGCGCGATGGCGATCGTTTGCGCGTCGGGCATTGCGAACTCAAGTTCTTCGGCGAGGGCAGTGCCGAGGCCACCTACCACCGTGAGCTTTTGAATCATGCGGTATTCGATGGCCTGACCGGTTTCTACAACCGTCGCCAATCGCGCGAGATGCTGGAACATGCATTCGACCGCGGTCGCCGCGAGCCTGGGCGCCTGCGCGTGATGATCTTGGACCTCGACCATTTCAAGAAAGTCAACGATGTCCATGGTCACTTGGCCGGGGATCGCGTGCTCGCCGGATTTTCTGCCGTCGTCAAGGAATGCCTGACCTCAGAAATGGTGGGTGGACGTCTGGGCGGCGAGGAGTTCATGGTGTTCTCGCAAGTCACCAATCACGACGACTTTCTCGCACTCGCCGAGAAAATTCGCAGCGAATTGCAAGCCACCGCACTGCCGATCGACGAAGGCAAGTCGCTGAACCTCACTGTCAGTATCGGTCTTGCCGCACAAACCCCAGAAATGCGGGCTACGGCGGAGCTTCTGCGCATTGCCGATCAGGCCCTGTACGACGCCAAAGCTAAAGGCCGCAATCGAGTGGTCGATGCGGCGAATCCGCCGCCTGCTTAGGCAAGCAGCCGTCCAACACAGAAACGATACTCGTCGTGCCCGCTTTAGCGAAGATGACGGCATCGCGACGCAGACAACGCTAGCTTTGGCGGATCTTACTGACACCAGAATCCGAGCCCATGAAGAAAACCCTGATCGGTCTGTGCTTTTGGTCGCTCGCCACTGCCGCATCCGCCGCCGTCGAGCTCCCCAAACTGCCTTATGCGTATGACGCCTTGGTGCCGGCGATCGACGCGCAGACGATGGAGATCCATCACACGCGCCACCATGGCGCTCAAGTGACCGGCTTGAACGCCGAGTTCGACAAGAACCCGGCATTAGCCGAACAGTCGCTGGAGGACCTGCTGGCGAAGGTCTCGACTTTGCCAGCCGCAGTGCGCAACAACGCGGGCGGTCACTATAACCACTCGTTGTTCTGGACGGTAATGGCGCCCAAGGGTACGGGCGGCGAGCCGAGTGCGGAATTGGGCGCGGCCATTGAACGCGATTTCGGTTCGTTGAACACGATGAAGTCGGAATTCGCCGCGGCTGCATCCACGCGATTTGGCTCCGGATGGGCGTGGCTGATCGTAGGCAACGATGGCAAGCTCAAGATCACCTCAACAGCCAATCAGGACAACCCGCTGATGGACATCGCGGATGTGCGCGGCACGCCGGTGCTCGGTTTGGATGTGTGGGAGCACGCCTACTACCTGCAGTACCAGAACCGCCGAGGCGACTACATCGCTGCTTGGTGGGATATCGTCAACTGGAATGAAGTCAGCCGGCGCTACGCTGCTGCCACCGAATCCAGCCATTGAAGAGCGACAAATTCGCCGACCGCCGGGGCTCTGCCTCCGGCTGCGTCTAGCTGGCCAGCATCGGTCACGAGATGCTGGCCGAAAAATCTGTGGCCCGCGATTCGCTTTACTTCCCAGCCTGCACGGCTTCGCGAGTGGTCATTCTCATGGGATCAACCACGGCTGCTGAATGACCCAAGCGAGCATCAGAAAACATTCAGCCCCCCACTGATGTAATGGCCGCGTTAAGTGCCGCTTGGAGATCGCAATGCGTTCGGCCCTAGTGCTTGCTCTATCGATGGGACTGGCAACTTCTGTACTCGCGCAACCGCGAGATTACGGTCCGCCACCGGCCTATCCGGATGAGAACGTTCGTACCGTGTATGCGGATGTCTTGCGCGTCGACCCGGTGTACGAAAATGTACGTGTCAGCCAACCGCGCGAAGAGTGTTACGACACAGAAGTTCGCCGCTCTTCGGGTCGTTACGACAACACCAACACCGGCACCATCGTCGGCGCCATCGTTGGCGGTGCGCTGGGTAATACGGTGGGCAGCGGCGACGGGCGTCGTGCCGCAACGGTTGCCGGCGCGGTGATCGGCGGCGCGGTCGGCCGCGAGGTGGATGCCAACGACAATCGCCCTGGCAGCTATCGCGAGGTCGAAACCCGCTGTCGCGTGGTCGAGTCCGGTTACGACGAACGCCGCATCATCGGCTACGACGTCGAGTACCGTTATCGCGGCGAAGTATTCTTTTCGCGCTTGGGCTATGACCCTGGCGAAAAGCTGCGCGTGCGCGTGTCGGTGGAGCCGGCTGATCCGTGATTCTGGCGCGATTCGGCCGATGAGATCCGGACCGATTGATCAGTGGGTTCAGTGGTCAATAGTGAGTAGTGAATAGTCAATGGGAAAGCGCCAGTCGCGTTCCAGGGCATGGTCGCCGGCCGCTCGGTATTCATCTAAAACGAATGCGTTTCGATGTGCGCCGAATTGCTTTCTGAAAAGTCCCGCAAAGTCTGAAGCTAGCCGATGGCAAATGCCGGACGCGAGTGTCCAGCTCTTGGCTTTCCCATTGACTATTGACTATTGACCATTGACCGAATCGACGAAAGCTAGCGAGTCAACGTACCGTCGCTCCACTCACGCAAACGGCGGATCCGGCAAATCCGCAAACGCCTGCCGTAGCGCACGTCCCCAGCGGATTCGAATCGTCTGGAAGTACTCGTCGTCCACGTTGATTCGCACGTGGTGATGCACGCTAAGCGTATCGGTCTTGATCAACACCATGTCGAGCGGCGGACCGACAGACAGATTGGAGCGGATCGTCGAATCCATTGAAACCAGCGCACATTTAGCCGCTTCCTTCAGGCTCGATGTCGCCGTGATCATGCGATCGATGATCGGCTTGCCGTACTTGCTCTCGCCTATCTGGAAGTAACGTGTGTCGTCGGTGGCTTCGATGAAGTTGCCAGCGGCGTAGATCGAAAACATGCGCGGCGCTTCGCCGCGGATTTGTCCGCCGAGAACAAAGCTCGCGTTGAACTCGACGTTGTGATCCTTGAGCGCGCGCGCATCGCGCGCATAGACGAAGCGCAGCGCCTCGCCGACCAATTCGGCGGCATCGAACATCGATTTGGCGGCCATCAGATTGCCGGTGCCATCCTCAGCATCGAGCCGACGCTTCAGGATTGCGATCACCGCCTGCGTGATCGCCAGATTGCCCGCCGAAAGCAGCACCAGCACACGATCGCCCGCGCGTTCGAAAAGTGTGAGCTTGCGAAAACTGTTGATTTGATCGACGCCGGCGTTGGTGCGCGAATCTGCGAGGAACACCAAGCCTTCGTCCATCATCATGCCGACGCAGTAGGTCATAGCATTTGTAGTCAGTTGTGAAAAAAACAGCTCGCGCATTCGCCTGCGCAAGCATTGCATGCGCATGGTTTGCAAGCGAACGGCCAGCACGTGCGACGTGGTGAGCAGCTGGATCTGAAGTTGGTTGCGATGAAGAACTCAACCGACTGCCCGACTCACCACGGAAAACTGGCCGCTCGCCAACCGGTCACACGCCTGGTTGCAGCATCACGCTTGTTGCAGTGATGCGGTATTCGACTTGCGGGCCTGTGACAGCGGCTGGATCTTTGCCGGCATCTTCGGCCAGATGTTTGGCCGTCTTCTCATCGAGATCTTTGACGGTAAGTGTTCCGTAGACCACGGCATTGCCGGTGGTGTCCTTGGGGATGTAAAAATCGTGCTTGCCGAACATCACGCGCGCATGGGTTTCGCCGTTTGCGAGCACCAGCCAGCAGCCCTTTGTCTGACACACTTGCGCGACGCGGCCGCTGAACTTCGATGGCTTATCGGCGTATTGCGCGACATTGGCCAGCGCGTCTTTGATGTCGACCGCATCGCCTGTCGGCATGTCCACACCGTACACCGGTTGGCCGTCGACGATGGCGATGGGTTTGCTGGGCATGTCGGCGGCGAACAGCGGGGCCACGGCGAGACATAAGGCAAGTAGTGATAAACGCATCGATGCGATTCCAAAGACTGTGAAGAGCGAAGTATTGCAGAACCGCAAGGCTCGGATCGAAATGCGCCTCGACGCGTGCGCTACCGGCTTCGGCTTTAATGGTACGCGGACCCGTGGTCCGCATTTTGCGCGCATGACGAGCCGCCGCGGACCATGGGTCCGCGTACCGAAGGCGCACTAAACAGAAACGGCCTCCAGTCGCGCCAACTCATCGATCGTCGAAAACTTGCCGTTGGCATCGCGTGCGATACCGGCCATTGCGACCTCAGGATCGTGCGTAAAGAACAAGCGTACGTCGCGCGCGAGTCGGTCTTCCAGGAAGTGTCGCTTCTCATCGATCAGGCGCTCAGGAAAGCGGTCGTAGCCCATCGTCACTGGCACATGGACCCACGGTCGTCCAGGAATCAAGTCAGCGCAGAACACAATGTTTCGTTTGCCTCGGATTTCGCTCAGCATCAAGCCTGGCGTATGTCCATCGGACAGATAAAGGTCCACCGCGTCCCCCAAGCACGGCGCGCGCGCCGGCGTAGGCTGGCCGAGCAACGACTGCGCGGCGCCGAGTTCAACTAATTCCAGGCGACCGCTGGCCCGCAACAACTCGTTCATTCCCGGGATAAACGACGCACGGTCGCGCGAATGCGGCCTGTCGGCGCGCTCGAAATGCTCGCGCGCGACCACAAATCGCGCTTTCGGGAACAGCAGGCGCAGCGGCTCTCCGGGGGCCCACGGCGCCAGTAATCCGCCGGCATGATCGAAGTGCAAATGACTGAGTACGACCACATCGATGTCGGCATCGGTCAAGCCAATGGCGCTAAGCGAGGCCAGCAGGCGGTGCTCAGACTCGACCACGCCAAATCGCTCGCGCATGGCAGGGTCAAAGAACGCGCCGATGCCGGTTTCGAAAAGCACGTAGCGACCATCGTCCAGTTGCACCAGCAGCGCGCGACAGGCGAGCGGCACGCGATGCTGGTCATCCGGCGGCAGCCACTTCTGCCACAACGCGCGCGGCACATTGCCGAACATCGCACCGCCATCCAGACGTTGCGTATTGCCGTCGATCGACCAGGCCTTCATCAGTTTCGTCCTAAGCGGTTCAGGCGCGGTGCTACACTGCCATATTCGAAGACGACACGCGATTGCTGCGGCGATGGTCGAAATGCAGAATCTTCAGCCTCGACTTGCTTTCGCTCGCGCCTTCATGATGGCAACGCTGTACGCAGCGCCCATGGCCTTGCTATTCGTTTTTCTCGATGACCATGGCGCAGCGCAGGGACGCGGACCGGAGTCCGGCAGTGCGGCATTGCTCGGGCCTGTCGTCGTACTGATCCTGGTGGTGTCTGCGGCGTTGGTGGCAGCACTGGCCGGTGCCCTGGGCGGATTGGCTGGCTGGTTTGCGCAGGTTTCGGGGCGACCGCTGCTGGGGTACGGCCTGGCAATTCTCGGCGGCGTGCTCGTCCACCAAATGCGCGATCAGCCGGGCCTCAGACCTTGGTTCGAAGTCATCCTGATCCTGGTATTGCCGGCCATGTTGGCTGTCTGGCACGGGCGCGTTCGCGCACGCTGATCGACCAAAGTCGAATGTTGAAAACGCTCGCGTTGGACCACGATGCGCACACCGTAGTCGTGGGAGCGAAACATGCGCGAGAAAAGGCTTTCGTTGTTGGTGAGTTCCTTGTTGCTGGTGGCGCTGTCGCCGGCGCACGCCGATGACGCCCGCATCGCTGCGCTGGAGGCGCGCATTGCGGCCTTGGAGGCCCAGTTGCGCGCTGCCGCGCCTGCTGCCCCTGTCAGCGCGCCTGCGCCGACGCCAGGCGCAACAGCTGCGGCCGCACCCGAGCCGATTCAGCAAACCACGCTGACGCCATCGGCCGTGCCAGGCACGAAGTTCTTCGTTTCCGGTTTCGTCAAACTCGACGCGATGAGCACGCATACCGGGGATGGCGAATTAGCCGACGGTGGTATTGCACGCGATCTGTACGTGCCCGGCCTGATCCCGATCGGCGGACGCTCCGAGGCCTCGGACATCGACTCGCACCTCAAGTTCTCGCGCCTGATTTTCGGCACCGATGGCGTCAGCAACGGGCACAGCGTGCAAACCCGCATCGAGGCGGACTTTTTCGGCAATGGACTGGGCGACGAGCGCTTCAACAACGCCAGTGGCCTGGTTGTGCGCCACGCCTTCGTCAATGTCGATAACCGCTGGTTATTCGGTCAAACCTGGACGACGTTCATGGACGCCGCGACGCTGCCGGAATCGACGGATCTGATTGGGCCCACGGATGGCACGGTGTTTGTTCGCGAGCCGCAGGTGCGTTACACCCACGGACCGTGGATGTTCGCGCTCGAAAACCCCGAAACCACATTGACGCCACGTGGCGGCGGTGCGCGAATCAGCACCGACGACAGCTCCGTACCCGACCTGGTGGTGCGCTACAACGGCAAGATCGGCACCGGCACCTTCGGTGTTGCCGGCCTGCTGCGACAGTTGCGCTTTGAGGCCGATGGCCGCAGCGACGACACCGTCGGCGCCGGCATCAGCGTGTTCGGTAAGGTGCCGATCGGCAGCGATGATGTGCGCTTCGCGGTGACCGCCGGGCAGGGAATCTCGCGCTACCTGGCGCTCAATGCGAATAACGACGGCGTGCTCAACGCGCGCGGCGAGATCGACACGGTCGACGGAGTATTCGGTTACGTGGCCTATCGCCACCTGTTCACGCCGGCGCTGCGCGGCAGCGTCTTCTACGCCCGCGGCGAGTACGACTCGCCCGTCGGCGGAGGATTACTGCAGACGCGCAGTACCCAAAGCTTCCACGTCAACCTGTTTTATTCGCCATTGCCGAAATGGGATATCGGCGCCGAACTGTTCTACGCCGATCGGGAGATCGAATCGGGCGCCAGTGGCGATCTTTGGCGCTTGCATACCACGGTCAAGTACGCGTTTTAGGGGCGAGCCGATAGGGCAGGGAGCAGAGGCCGGCGGAGAAACTGTGACGCATTGCCCGACGGGTGTGCAGCTGACTGCATCTCACGCATGAACTGGATGCTCGGCCCCCGCCAACTGCCTTTGACCCGAAGCCACTTTCAGCAAACACCAACGATCCACGAGGGAGGGAACCACCATGAGCAACACCGACTGGGCGCATATCCATGCGCATCCGAAGTTCAAAGAGTTGCATCGACGCAAGAGCCGCTTTTTGTGGACCTTGATGGCGATCTCGGTCGCCTATTACTTCCTGCTGCCCGTGGGAGCCGGCTATTTCCCCGAACTGTTCAAACAAAAGCTCTGGGGGCCGATGAACTTCGGACTGGTCTTCGCCTTCAGCGAGTTCCTGGTCGCCTGGGGTATCGCCGCCATTTACGCGCGCCACGCCAACCGCAATTTCGATGCGCTGGCGGCGGAACTGCAAAAACAATTCGAAGGGAGCACGCCATGAAGCGCAAATCAGGTGTCGTAGTCGCAGGTTTGGTTGCGGCGTGTCCCGTCGCCGCGCAGGGCGCGGTTTCGGCCGAGTACAAGTGGCTCACATTCTTGGTTTTCGGCGTGATCATCGCGCTGACCATGTTCGTCACCTATCTGGCGGCACGGCGGGTCAAGAGCACCGCGCAGTTTTACGCGGCAGGGCGCTCGGTGACCGGCATCCAAAATGGCTGGGCGATTGCGGGCGACTATTTGTCGGCCGCCAGTTTCCTCGGCATCGCCGGATTGATCTCGCTCTACGGCTACGATGGTTTCATGTATTCGGTGGGCTGGTTGGTCGCTTACATCACGGTGCTGTTGGTGATCGCCGAGCCCTGCCGCAATATCGGCAAGTACACGCTGGGCGACATCCTCGCATTCCGCAACGATCCCAAGGCCGCCAAGACGCTTGCCGCTGTGTCGACGATCACGGTGTCGATTTTCTATCTCACAGCGCAAATGGTCGGCGGCGGCGTGCTGGTCAAGACGCTGATCGGTATCGACTACGAAGTCAGCGTAGTCGCGGTCGGCGTGCTGATGCTCGCGTATGTGGTGTTCGGCGGGATGGTCGCCACCACCTGGGTGCAAATCATCAAGGCAGTGCTGTTGGTGTCGGCATCGCTGCTGCTGGTGTTTTTCACCTGGATGCCCTACGGCTTTTCGCTGCCTGGCTTTCTGCAAGCGGCCGTCGACAATCCGGGCATTCAAGCGCAAGTGGCAAAACTACTCGGCGATCCGGCCACCGCGATGAGCGCACAAGAACTCGGACAGAGATTTCTCGAGCCGGGCCTGTATCTGAAAAACCCGATCGATCAGATTTCGCTGGGTCTGGCGTTGGTGTTCGGCACCGCCGGTATGCCGCACATCCTGATGCGCTTCTTCACCGTTCCCACCGCCAAAGACGCACGCACCAGCGTGTTGTGGGCGATGGGGATCATCGGCGGCTTCTATGTGTTGACGCTGTTCCTCGGCCTGGGCGCGGCGATGAATGTCGGTTCAGCAACCATCAGCGGCATCGATGCTGGCGGCAACATGGCGGCACCCTTGCTGGCGCAATACATCGGCGGCGGCGCCGACTCGATCCTCGGTAATCTGTTCCTTGCCTTTGTTGCAGCCGTTGCGTTCGCTACGATCGTCGCGGTGGTCGCCGGCCTGGTGTTGGCCTCCGCTTCGGCGATGAGCCACGATCTTTGGGTTGGCGTCATCAAAGGGGCGAAGGCCACGCAAGCTCAGGAAGTGCGCGCAGCTCGGATCAGTTCGGTGATCGTCGGAATCATCGCGATTGTGATCGGCATTCTCGCCAAGGGCCAGAACGTGGCGCATCTGGTGGCTCTGGCGTTTGCGGTGGCTGCGTCCAGCAACTTGCCGGCGGTCCTCCTGACGCTGTACTGGAAGCGCTGCAATACTCGCGGCATTGCCCTCGGGATGATCGTCGGCGCATCGAGTGCGATTGGCTTGGTGCTGGTAAGTCCGAACATGACCTATCCGAACGCCGTGCGCGCCACTAACGAGCCGATTGTCGCTGCGCGTACCAGCTCGATTGACACGGCAAATGCGGAAATGCAGGCCGATCCGGCACGCCGCGCCGAGATCGAGGCCCGCGTCACCAAGCTCACGGCGGAACGCGCGGCAGCGCAAGCGAAGATCGACGCAGTGGCGGGGCAAACGCGCAGCATTGTAGGCCTGGAGGCGCCGTTGATCGGCCTCAAGAATCCGGGAATCCTGTCGATTCCGCTTGGCTTCCTGTGCGTGATTTTCGGCTCGCTGCTGATACGCGAAAAGCGCTCGGAGGACATGTGGGAAGAGTTGTACGTTCGCCAGAACACCGGGTTGCACGCGGAGGCCGCCAGCGCACATTGAGTACCGGTCAAGCCGCATCATGATGCAAACGGGCTGCGCGAAGGCGCGGCCCGTTTTGTTGACGTCATCCCATTGCTGCTCACGCACTACGGAACATCGCCGGACACTACAATCGCATTCATGTCCACGCTCGCCGCCAGCACGCTCATCGTTGCCAGCTTGTATTTCCTGGCGCTTTTCGGGCTGGCGCACCTTGGCGATCGATTCGCGTCCAGGCGCTCATTGCCCGGTACGCTACGGCAGTGGATTCTGGGCCTGGCGCTGGGCGTCTACTGCTCGACCTGGACGGTGTTCGGCGCCATCGGCACGGCCACGCGCGATGGGCTGGGCTATTTGCCGATCTACCTCGGCCCCCTGTTCCTGGTGCTGCTGGCGCCGACGCTGTGGGAGCGCATGGTCGCGCTACAGCAGCGGCACCAGATCGGCACGCTGGCGGACTTCCTCGGCGCCCGTTTTGGGCGCGACCCGCTGATCGCAGCGCTTGCGGCGCTGCTGTGCCTGCTAGCCGTAGTGCCTTACGTCGCGCTGCAATTGCGTGCGCTGAACGGCTCGTTTGCCGCACTCGGCGTGCCTCAAGCAGAAGCGCTGACGCTGGGCTTGCTGGCGATCGTGATCGTGTTCACGTTGCTCTTCGGCGTGCGCGATGCGAGCGCCGTGCAGCGCCGACCTGGCTTGGTGTTGGTTGTAGCTGTTGAAAGTGTGCTCAAACTCGTGATCTTGATTGCGATTGCGCTCTGGGCGGCAAACGCGCCAGCAGAGCGCGCGGACTTGTCATTGCCCGCGCCGTCGATCGCCACTTTCGCTTTCCAGACGATACTCGCGGCACTCGCAGTGATGCTATTGCCGCGGATGTTCCATATCGGCGTGGTGGAGTGCCAGCAGCCTGGCGATGTGCGCGGCGCCCGCTGGGTGTTTGCCGGGTATCTGGTATTGGTCTCGCTCGCAGTGCTGCCGATTGCGAAATTGGCGATGGCACAATCGGCCAGCGGCGATTTTCTGCTGATCAGCCTGCCGCTCGGACGCGGTCAAGAGGCACTGGCCATGCTTGCCTTCGTGGCCGGTCTATCGGCGGCAAGCGCCATGATCATCGTCTCGCTGCTGGCGCTGTCGACTTTGGTCAGCAATAGCCTGTCGACGCCGCTGCTGCTGCGCCTGGGTTGGCCGGCATCGGCCGGAGCGGTGTTGTTGCACCGGCGCGCAGCCGTGATCGTGGTGGCATCGGTGAGCCTGCTCTGGTTCCGCGCCGATGCGGGCAAAAGCACGCTGGCGCAAATGGGCCTGTTGGCCTTTGCTGCCGTCGCGCAACTGGCGCCGATCCTGTGGGCCGGAATCAGCGGCGATCGCACCCGCGCCTACGCAGCGCGACTGGCGTTGGGTGTTGGCGCATGTGGATGGTTATTTGCGCTGTGGCTGCCGGAACTGCTGGCGCCCGGCGAGCGCAGCCAGGCCGAGCTGGCGTTGCGCGCGATCGTGGTCCTGGTCCTGAACATTGCGGTATTGCTTCTCGCGCAATTGTGGCCGGCGCCACTTCGCGAGCGTAGCGCGGCGAGCGCCTTCCTGAGCGTGGCCGATGCGGGCGAGACCACCACGCGCGTTCCGCTGGACGATGTCCGGTTACTGCTGGATCGCGTGCTCGGCAGCGCTGCGGCGTCGGCAGCATTGGGCGAGCGGCGCGTCGGCTACGCCAGCTCCGCGCAATTGCAGGCCGCCGAACGCGCGCTCAGCGCTGTGCTGGGCAACAGCGCGCGCGAAGTGCTCACGCACACGCTGGGCGGCCACACCGCAGGCGTCAACGCAATGCTCGATGCGCTCGACCAAAGCGCGCGGCGCGTGCGCAGTACCGAATCGTTGCTCAAGGCGACGTTCGAGCACATGCATCAGGCAGTGAGCGTGGTCGACGGCGAGTTGCGGCTGGTGGCCTGGAACGCGCCGTACGAGCGCTTGTTCGATTGGCCCGAAGGCCTGCTGGATGTCGGTCGGCCGATTGCCGATTTGCTGCAGGTGGCTGCGCAGCAGTCGGGACTCGATCCCGCGGCGGCCGCGGTGCGAACCGAGCGTCGATTGCAACTGCTCAAGCAGGCGACGCCCTATCGCAGCCTGCGCCACTTGCCCGATGGGCGCTGGCTGGATGTGCGCGGCGAACCATTGCCCGGTGGCGGTTTTGTAACAACGTTCTTCGATGTCAGCGATTCGGTGCGCCAACAACAGGCACTCGAGGAAGCCAATGTGCAGCTCGAGAAACGTGTGGCCGAACGCACGCGGCAATTGGCCCAAGCTTATGAGGAGAAGAATCGCTTCATCGCTGCGGCCAGCCACGATCTGCTGCAGCCGTTGTCCGCAGCGCGCCTGTACGTGTCCGCCGCCCGCGACAGCGACGATTCGCCGCTGTTGGCACGTATCGATGCGGCGCTCTGCGCCAGCGAGGACTTGCTCGGTGGACTGACGGATCTCTCGCGTCTGGATACCGGTCAGTTGAAGCCGAACATCGAGGCGGTGGCGCTCGAACCCATGTTCGCCGCGCTCATCGAGCAATACGCGCCGGTCGCCGATCGCCGTGGCCTGCGCTTGCGCCACGTGGCCACCAGACTCTCGGTGCAGACCGATGCACGCCTGCTGCGGCGCATCTTGTCGAACTTTCTCGCCAACGCGGTGCGCTACACCGCGCGCGGCGGTGTATTGCTCGGTGCGCGTCGACGCGGCGGGCTCGCCCATATCGTGGTGGTCGACACCGGCCCAGGCATCGATGCCGATCAGGCCCAGGGCATCTTCGACGACCGCAGCGGCGGCGGTATCTCGCCGTGGGGCGAACGTGGACTCGGGCTCGGGCTGGCCGGCTGTCGCCGCCTGGCGCAGGTCATGCAAAGGACGCTCGATCTCAAATCGACACCCGGTCACGGCAGTGCGTTCTCCCTATCGCTGCCGATCAGCGCGCCGCGCGTCGACATCGCCGTCGATGTCGCCTCGGAACAGCCTTCGTTGTCGCTGCTGGTGCTCGACAACGATCCCGAGGTGTTGGCCAGCCTGTGCACCTTGCTGCGCAGCTGGCGGATGCGAGTTCACCCCGCGTCGAACTGCACCGCAGCCAGCGCGATACTTGCGAGCGAGAAGATCGATTGGGCGATTGTCGACTACGCGCTTGGCGAGCCGATCACGGGCCTCGATTGGATCGCCGCAGAACGCGCGCAATGGCCGGGTTTGCGCGCAGCGCTGCTGACTGCCGAAGGCGATCCAGACCTACCCCTGCAGTGCAAAGCGCTCGGTGTGCAGTTCTTGAAGAAACCTGGTCGCCCCGCGGCTTTGCGCGCGACGTTATCGGCGGCGCGAGACTAACGGCCAGCCGCTAGCATCGCGGAGCCTGGACATAGATATCTGGAGATGTGCGTTAGCGAGTGCCGATGAGGCTTTCGGAAACTACGCCGTGCAGCGCCTATGGGCCTGAACTGAGGCCCAACTCCCCATCACTCCACCGCCAGCGCCGCCGTCATCGCCACCAGTTGCGTTCGATGATGCGCGCCGAGTTTGCGCAACACTGCTGTTACGTGGGCTTTCACCGTAGCCTCGGTGATCGACAACTCATGGGCGATCTGTTTGTTGAGTTTCCCATCGCAAATGCCCAGCAGCACGCGGAACTGAGCCGCGGTGAGCTCGCGAAGCTTGCTCGCGAGCGCGCGTTCGGCGGCGGGCATCATGGGCGATGCGCTGTGTGTCGGATCGACGATGTCGCCAGCAAGCACGCGCTCGATGGCATGGGTCATTTGCTCGGCGGACGCCGATTTCGGAATGAAACCAGCAGCGCCGTGAACCAGCGCCCGAGCGATGGTCAGTGGATCGCTGCGGCCAGACACGACGATCACCGGCAGGGCAGGGAACTGCGCGCGCAACGCGACGAGCGCCGAGAACCCGCGCGCACCGGGCATCGCTAAATCGAGCAGCAGCAGATCGGTATCGCCATCGAGGGCCGCATAGATGCCGCTCACATCGGGCGCCTCGATCACCTCGGCTTGAGCGAACGCGCGCTGCACGATGGTGCGCAGCGCGTCACGAAACAACGGATGGTCGTCGGCGAGCAAGAAACGCATTAGCCAGAAACTTCTTGGACGTCGCAAGGAAGTTGTTTGATCATCGCGGTCGCGTCTCAATCAGGAATTGCACGACGCCCGGATCGGCGAGCGTGGAGATATCTCCCAGGCTATCGAACTCGTTCGCTGCAATTTTGCGCAAGATGCGCCGCATGATCTTCCCAGAGCGGGTTTTTGGCAGACCCGGCGCCCATTGAATCACATCGGGTGTGGCGATGGGACCGATTTCCTGTCGCACATGAGTGACCAGAGCGCGCCGCAGATCGTCGCTGGGATCGATGCCTGATTTGAGCGTGACATAGGCGTAAATGCCCTGGCCTTTGATGTCATGCGGACAACCCACAACCGCCGACTCGGCCACTGCCGCGTGCGACACCAACGCACTTTCGATTTCAGCCGTGCCCAGGCGATGCCCGGCAACGTTGATCACATCGTCGACACGACCGGTAATCCACCAGTGACCATCGGCGTCGCGCTTTGCGCCATCGCCGGTGAAGTAATAGCCGCGATAGGCTTTGAAGTAGGTGTCGATGAAGCGTTGGTGATCGCCGTACACGGTGCGCATTTGTCCGGGCCAGGAGTCGGCGAGTACCAGATTGCCCTCTGTTGCGCCCTCAAGAACGCGCCCTTCAGCATCCACCAACTCGGGACGCACGCCAAAGAACGGCGTCATCGCCGAGCCGGGCTTGAGATCGCAGGCACCCGGCAGTGGCGTGATCAACACCCCGCCTGTCTCGGTTTGCCACCAGGTATCGACGATCGGGCAGCGCCCATCGCCGACCACGCGGTGGTACCACTCCCAGGCCTCCGGATTGATCGGTTCGCCGACGCTGCCGAGCAGGCGCAGGCTCGCGCGCGAAGAGGACTTGACCGCAGCTTCGCCTTCGCGCATCAAGGCTCGAATTGCGGTAGGAGCCGTATAGAAGATGGTCACGCGATGCTTGTCCACGACTTCCCAGAAGCGCGAGAAGCTCGGGTAGTTCGGTACGCCTTCGAACATCAGCGTTGTAGCGCCATTGCACAGCGGCCCGTAGACCACGTAGCTGTGACCGGTAACCCAGCCGACGTCCGCGGTGCACCAGTAGACGTCGCCCTCGCGCAAGTCGAACACGGTTTCATGGGTGAATGAGGCATACACCAGATAGCCGCCGGTCGTATGCAGCACACCCTTTGGCTTACCCGTTGAGCCGGACGTGTAGAGAATGAACAGCGGATCCTCGGCATTCATCGGTTCGGGATCACACTCGGCAGGTTGCTCGCTGACGAGATCGTGGTACCAGACGTCGCGGCCGTTGCGCCAGGCGATGGGTACTTCGGTGTGGCGCACCACGATGACACGCTCGACGCACGCAGTCGCCGGGTCTTCCAGCGCAACGTCAACGTTGGCTTTGAGCGGCACCGATTTTCCTCCGCGCAAACCGGCGTCTGCGGTGATCACCAGTTTGCTCTGGCAATCGGAGATCCGCCCGATCAACGCTTCTGGCGAGAAACCGCCAAACACAATCGAATGCACCGCGCCGATGCGTGCACAGGCAAGCATCGCCACCGCAGCCTCGGGAATCATCGGCAGATAAATCGTCACGCGATCGCCTTTGCGCACGCCCTGGGCGCGCAGCGCATTGGCGAAGCGGCACACGCGCTCATACAACTCGCGATACGTCAGCGCGTAGCTGACGTGCGGATTGTCGCCCTCGAACAGAATCGCCGTCTGATGCTCGCGCACGGCGAGATGCCGATCGAGGCAATTGACCGACACGTTGAGCACGCCATCGAAGTACCAGCGGATGCGAAAATCCTCTGGCAAATAGGACACATCCTTGACGCGAGTGTACGGTCTCATCCACTGCAGACGCTGTCCAACCAGGCCCCAGAAACGGTTCGGATCCTCAAGCGAGGCCTGGTAGTCGGCAAGGTACTTCTCACGCGTAAAGCGTGCAGCAGCAACGAACTCGGGGTTCGGCGAAAAGGTATTGCTCATAGCGGCAACTCCAACGGCGGACGTTCGTTGGAAGCATAAGCTCAGGCACGCACCTGGGCTGTTAGACCTTGGTCGAACGCGACAGGGCCGCGAAGCGACTAACGATAAATAGAACCCTCGCTCGTGCTCCCGGCGCCCACGTTCTTCCAGCGCGGATCGCTTGCGGCTTCTACCGAACCATCGCCCAGGTTCCAGATGACCAACTGCATATTGCCCCACGGCCGCTCGGCGGGAGCGACCTTGAACCCACGTTTTTCCAGTTCGCGCTGTTCTGATTCGCTCAACGCGCCGGGTTCGACAGAAATCTGATCGGGTTCGAATTGATGATGAAAACGCGGACGGGAGACGACATCTGCGGCGCGGCTTCCGTCGAGAATCGCCGACAATCCAAGGAAAACCTGGGTGATGATTCGCGACCCGCCGGGGGCGCCGAGTGCGGCGATCCGCTCCTTGCCGACCAGAATCGTCGGCGTCATCGACGATAGCGGTCGTTTGCCGGGCTCAATCGCGTTTGCGTCCTCTCCGATCAATCCGAATGCATTGGGCACGCCGGGCTTGACCGAAAAATCGTCCATCTCGTTGTTGAGCATGAATCCAGTGCCCTCGACCATCAACGCATTGCCAAACGGCAGATTCACCGATTGCGTCACCGCGGCGATGTTGCCCTCGGCATCGATAATCGAGAAATGCGACGTATCGGTGCCCTCGTTGGCCAGGGTCACGCTTGGCAGCATCGCGCTCGGCGTCGCTTTGTCGGCGCGGATCGACGCACGTAGACCGGCGGCATAGTGAGGGCTGGACAGCATCTCCATTGGCAGCTCGACGAAATCCGGATCGCCCAGATATACAGCGCGATCGCGATAAACGCGGCGCATCGCTTCGACCATCAGATGGACTTGCGGCACCCGTTGCATCGTCGGCAGGTCGTAGCCCGACAGAATATTGAATAGCGCCAACAGGGCGATGCCGCCGGAGGAGGGCGGCGGTGCGGTGATGATTTCCTGACCGCGATAGTCGAAGCGCAAAGGCTCGCGTTCCACGGCCCGGTATTGGCGCAAATCGTCCAGCAACCAAATGCCGCCAGCGGCACGCACGCCGTCCACGAGGCGCTTGGCAAATGGGCCGTCGTAGAAACTCTGGTTGCCATTCTTGCCGAGCGCTCGGAGCACGCGCGCGATGTCCGGGTTACGGATGCGCGCGCCGACCGCCGGCGCCTTGCCGCCGGGCAGGAACAGCTTCGCCGCCGGTTTGGACGCCGCCAGCTTCTCGGTGCGCCAGCCGATCATTGCGGCGTTCTTTTCGCTCCAGAGAAAACCTTTTTCTGCCAACGCGATCGCTGGCTTGAGTGCCACCTCAAGCGGCACGCGTCCGTACTTCTCGGAGACCAGGACCAGACCCGCAGGCAAACCGGGGATTCCAGCGGCCAGTCCGCCGTTTACGCTCTTGTCGCGATCCGCGCTGCCATCTGCCTTCAGAAACATATCTCGCGTGGCGCCCAGCGGAGCTTTCTCGCGCGCATCGACGAACACCGCGTTACCGTCGTTGCGATAAAGCAAGAAAAAACCGCCGCCCCCGAGCCCCGAGCTTTCGGGCTCGACGACGCTCAACGCTGCGGAAACCGCGACGGCAGCATCGAAAGCATTACCGCCAGCAGCAAGCACCTCCATGCCAGCGGCTGTCGCCTGTTTGTTCGCACTCGCAATCGCCGCGCCATCGGGTTTGTTGGCCGCGGCCACGATCGGGAAAAACAGGAGCAACAGCCAATAGCGCTTCATGCAGCCTCCGGGTGTAAAGCCAGCTTCTTGGCCAGCAATTGCGCCGGCGTTTCTACGTGTTCTGGGTCCCATTCGATGCACTCGACGGGACAGACCACAATGCACTGCGGTTCGTCGAAATGACCGACACATTCCGTGCAAAGCGAAGGGGCGATTTCATAGATCTTCGCGCCCATCGCGATTGCGCCGTTCGGACAGGCCGGCTCACAAACGTCGCAGTTGACGCACTGGTCGGTGATGCGTAGGGCCATGGATGTATGGGCTTCTCAAGAGTACGAGAACCTGTAGACCGCAGCGCTGATCTACGCAGCGCTGTCGACCGCAAGTACCATCGGCTCAACGGACGCAGCGGACTATTGGCCCGCGCACCCAAGCGGACTACTTGGCTTCGTGGAACACGAATTCTGCGCCCCAGGCGGTGACAGCCGCGCGTACGCGCTCTTGTTCCTCGGGCTTGCCGATGAACAACACCTTTGAACCCTTGAGCTTGTCGGCCTGCGGTTCGGCAAACGCTTTCTCGATGATCTCGGCCATCAGCGCCGAATCAGGCGATGCGAACGGCAGCAAGGTACCTTCAGCCACGCCACGCAACAAAAAGTTGCGGGTGTTTTCGATCAAGCGAGCGGTCTTATCGGCGTCTTGATTGGCTTCAGCGAACGTCACGAAGAATCGCGCATTCTGGCCCGGCGGCACGTAGGTCTTGACCACCGCAGCGACATACTTCTTCCACGCCTCGGTATCCGACGGGTTGGTCGGCATCGTTACCTGATTCTCAACCTTCGGCGCCTCTTGCTGACACGCCGTCAGCGACAGGACGGACAATCCGAGGAACGCGCACAGCAACCATTGGCGCAGCATGGAGAGCTCCTTAATTCGTGAAAAGTCGGTAGTTAACAGGCGATGCTACGAGATGCGAAGCGATTCGGCCAATGGCAAATCGCTCCCGAGCGCAATCTCGCGGCATACTTCCTCGCCTGTTCGTCCACCGTTGATGACGCCATGCGCCTTGCGTTTCTGCTGCTGACTCTATTGCTGTCGGCTTGCGCCACATCACCCAACGCCGCCGACAAGCGAGCCGCCATCGATCAGCAGGGCAATCTGCGCCTCGATGGCGTTCCGGCGTCCGATCCAGGCTTAAGCGAATCGCTGCGGCGCTACCAGAATATGCGCCCAGCCACTTTCCAGGGTTGGTTGCCCGGAGATCGCGGTGTTTTGATCAGCGTGCGATTCGGCGAAGTGGCGCAACTGGCAGCCGTCACCACCGGCGAAGGCATGCGCTCGCAATTGACGTTTTTCGATGAGCCCATCGCCAAAGCGCTCGTCAGCCCGGACCCTTCCGTGAACGGCGCCATCTTCACCAAAGACCGAGGCGGAGATGAGTATTTCCAACTACATTTTTTGAACTTCGCCGACGGGACGACGCGCCTGCTGACCGACGGCGCTTCGCGCAATGAGCAACCCGTATTCGCGCGAGACGGTCGACGCTTCGCTTATGCCAGCACGCGCCGCACGAAAACCGATTTCGATGTGTATATCGGCGATGTCACCAGCTCCGATGCGCATCGGGTGGTGCTCCAGCAGGGTGGCACCTGGTATCCACTGGATTTCTCGCCGGACGGCCAGAAGCTTCTGGTGGTGCAATGGTTTTCGATCAGCGATTCGCGTTTGCATGTGCTCGATCTGAATAGCGGCGAGTTGCGGCGCATCGAGCTTGGGCGCGGCACCAGCGCCGATTCGGCCGCTCGTTTCGATCTCGACGGCAAGCACATTTACGCACTCACCGATGTGCTCGGCGAGTATGTATCGCTGGTGCGCGTGTCGCTGGACAATGGCGTCGTTGTGCCGCTACTTGGCGACGAATCCTGGGATGTGGAGCAATTCGAGATCAGCCCCGATGGTCGCTACCTCGCCGTCGTCCGCAATGTGGATGGCAGCAGCAAACTGAAGGTTTACGACCGCCATAACGATGATGCCGTGGTCAGCGAAATGAGCCTGGACTTTGGTGTGATGAGCGACATCCGCTTCAACGGGAGCAGCACCGAATTTGGGCTGACCATGGCCGGTCCGCAGGTGCCCGGCGATGTCTTCTCCCGGCGCATCAACTCAGGGCTGTTGACCCGCTGGACGCGCGGAGAGACTGGCGGTATCGACCCGGCAAGTTTCGCGATGCCGGAGTTGTTGCGCTTTGGCGCGCACGACACCGATCCGGCGATGATGGGTTTACCGCGGCAGATCCCCTTTTATGCGTACCGTCCGAGTACGCCCGGCCCGCATCCGGTGGTGATCGTCATCCACGGCGGGCCCGAAGCGCAGAGCCGCCCGCAGTTCAGCGAGTTCATCCAATTCCTGGTACGTGAGCGCAATGTGGCGGTGATCGTTCCGAACGTGCGCGGGTCGGCGGGGTATGGCAAAACCTATCTGGCGCTCGACAACGGCAAGCTGCGCGAGGATTCCGTCAAAGACATAGGCTCGCTCATCGGCTGGATCAAAACGAAACCAGAGTTCGACGCATCGCGCATCGGGGTGTACGGCGGCAGTTACGGCGGCTACATGGTGCTCGCCTCCATGGTCCATTTTGGGGAACAGATTCGCGCTGGCGTCGACATCGTCGGTATCAGCAATTTCGTAACCTTCTTGAAGAACACTAACCCCTATCGTGTCGATCAGCGTCGGCCCGAGTATGGCGACGAGCGCGATCCCGATATGGCCAAGTTTTTGGAGAGCATCTCGCCCCTGAATCGGGCCAGCGAAATCCGCTCGCCGCTGTTCGTCATTCAAGGTGCCAACGATCCACGCGTGCCGCAATCGGAGGCCGAACAGATTCTCCGTGCAGTGCGCGCTAACGATGTCACTGCGTGGTACCTGCTCGCGCTCGACGAAGGTCACGGGTTCAAAAAGAAGTCCAATCGCGATCGTATGAGCCAGGCGGTGATTCAGTTCTTCGATCGCTACCTGCTTCCCGTACGTTGAGCCATCTGAACTTCGGCATGAATCGAACCTCGGAGCACCGCTTCGGATCAAACCGCAGCGGCAGGGCGGGTCGTGTCGCTGGCGAGCGGTTTGCTGCAAATGACAGCCTAAAATCGCCGCGCCCATAGTTTGCCGGCGGCTCGTTAAGCCCTAGTTCGCGACCTCATTCGCCGCTGTTGCTTCCCACGATCCGGGCTTGCTCTACGCGCAGAGCCTCGTGCGTAATCTCTGTGGGCACCCCCTGACTTCCGACATTACCGTTCGCAGACGCGAGTCGACATGCTGTGGCGACGTTGCCGCGCTGTGCCAGCTGCATTGCAGGGTTTTCGCGAAGCGAGATCACGCAAAAACCAGCTTTTGCTTGCAAGCACATATTTGCCCGTACACAACTCAAGGCCATCGACGATGCGCTCGAACTCGCTCTTTTTTCATTTGTGCGCTGCCAGTTTGTTATCGGGCATCGCGTTGGCGTTGCATGCCGCGGACGACCTGCCGCGCAGAGGGGCGCTTGGCGCACAATTGGCGAACGAGCCAGACGGGGTTCGCGTCATGACGGTGTTGCCCGGCACCACCGCGCAGGCGCTGGAACTGGCATCCGATGACGTGCTTCGGGAAATCGACGGCCGACCCATTCGCGCACTGGACGATGTCTTCGCATGGGTCGCAAGCAGCCGCAGCGGCGCGTCTGTGTCGATCGCGGTCGATCGCAAGGGTAAGCGTCTCATCAAGACCGGCGAAACGCGCCCGCGGCCGATGGAGACCGAAGGTCCCGACTATCGCGTGGAGTACGGTTCGGTCCGCAGCGCCGGAAACGCGCGCCTGCGCACGTTGGTGTCGGTCCCCAACTCGAAGCAAAAGGCGCACCCCGCTCTTATGCTGATTCAGGGCGTAACCCTGTCCAGCGTCGATACGCCGCTGACCGATGCCAACCCCTATGCACGACTACTCGGGCCCTTCGCGCGCGCTGGTTACGTGACCATGCGCGTCGACAAAGCGGGCAGTGGCGATAGCGAAGGCGGTCCAGGCAAAGCGCTCGATTTTGAAACGGAGCTCGCCGGTTATCGCGCCGCTTTGACCGCGCTGCGCGCCCGAGCGGACGTCGACCCAACGCGCATTTACCTGATCGGTCACAGCATGGGCGGCATCTGGGCGCCGCTGATTGCAAAGGACAACGAGGTTGCCGGGATCGTGGTCTACGGTACGGTGTTTCGCACCTGGAACGAATACGATCTGGAAAACGCGCGTCGTCAGTTTCGGCTTGGCGGCGAGTCTGCCAGCGACATACACGCTGCGCTCACGGGTCGTGCAGCTTTGAACAGCGCGTTGCTGATCGAGGGATTGTCTCCCGCCGAGATCGAAGAGCAACGTCCATCGTTAGCTCCGATGCTGGCCGAGAACATAGCTGACGGACTGTGGAACGGGCGCTCGGTGACGTTCTGGCAGCAACTGGCGAAGGTCAATGTCGCAGACACCTGGGCAGCCGCAAAAACGCCGGTGCTGGCGCTGCATGGCGCCGCGGACTTCGTCGCGGCACAACGCGATCACGAGCTCCTGGCGGAGGCCGTACGCGCCAATCAGATCGATGGCCAATTCGTTCTTGTTGAGGGCAGCGACCACGGCTTTGGCGCAGCGCTCAGCGAGCGCGCCGCCTTCGCCGCTCTCGGCAAACCTGGCATTTACTCGGGAACCGCTGCGCGGCATATCGACCGCTGGTTGCAACCCAAAACTGAGCTACGCGCTTTCGATGCGCGCGACCTGACTCTCGATCGATTGCCCGCCGGCACTGGCGCCGGACGCACGATGGACGCAAGTCTCGGCGATGTCGATGGCGATGGCGACGACGATTTGCTGCTGGCCAAAGAGTTCGCGCGAAATGTACTGCTGCTTCGCGAAGGCGAGCGTTTCGTGCCCTCGGAGGACGCTTTGCCCGCCAGCGATCAGGACTCGGAGGACGCTGTGCTTGGCGACTTCGATGGCGATGGTGATCTGGACGTCGTCTTTCCGAGCGAAGACACGTCCATCAACGAGTACCTTGTCAATGACGGCAGCGGTCGCTTTTCGACCGCGCCACACCCGCTGCCGAGCGAAACCACGTCCAATGCAGGCGTCGCAGGCGACCTCGATGGCGATGGCGATCTCGACCTGGTGCTGTCGCGTAACACCGAGCGAGAACTGGTGCTACTCAACGACGACTCAGGGCGCTTTAGCGATGTATCCAAAGTATGGATGCCGGATGTTGTCGACATCACGCAGGACTTGAAACTCGCCGATCTCGACGGCGATGGCGATCTCGATCTGGTCGCCGGAAACGAACCTGGCGGCGGCGGTCGCAATCGTCTTTATCGCAACGAGGGCGAGCGTTTCGTCGAAGTTACAGAAACGTCTTTGCCGGCTCCTGAAAATCCTGAGGAAACCCGCAAAGTTGCGGTGGGTGACATCGATGGCGACAAAGACCTCGATCTGTACTTTGCGAATGTCAACTTTACCGATCCGCAAGCCGCGCAACCGCGGCTGTTATTGAACGATGGCAAGGGCCGTTTTGTTGACGGATCAAAGAAGCTGCCAGCGCCCAACGCAGGTTCGGTCCTTGACGCACAGTTTGTCGACCTCGACGGCGACAGCGATAGCGATCTGTTGTTGGGTACTTTGGGTCAAGGTACGCGGTTGCTGCTGCAGAACGGCAACGGATCAGCTTTTGAGGACAAGACGCCCGATGGTTACGCTAGTGGCGAACCTGCGTCGCTCGGCATCGTGGCGCTTCAAGTTCCAGGTATGGGCGTATTTGAATCGGCGTTCGATCGCGGCGATCGGATGCTGAGCCTCTAGTGTGGTGCAGTTCAACTGCGCCTGCGGCAACAGAGATTCGTTGCCAATCGGCAGACCTTCGAGCGGCGGTCGAGCGAAGCACCGCCGCCGAGGCCCATTGGTGTGACGGGAAATGACGCGCATGTCATAAAAATGCGCCCTATCGGCTGATTTTCTGTTGTCCGTTCGCTGAGGCACGTTATCGTACGGCCACGTTGACGATGCCCGGAGACTCGATGAACAAACGATTGCTTTGCGGCCTTTGCGCCACGTTCGTTTCGGGACATGCGTTGGGCCAATCGCTGGCTTTCGAGCTCACCGATCGCCTGCGTGGACCTGCACCATCCAGCGCCGCCATCGAGTCGCGACACCTTCGCGTCAACGCCAGCGTGCTCAGCAGCGAGACGACCGACCTGCGAGTCCCACTCTTTGATCGCGAAGTGGTGGCAAGGCGCACCTTCTCCGAGCAACGCGACAACGGCACACTCACTTGGCAAGGCCATGTCGACGGCGACTTTGAACAGCAAGTTTCGCTCACCTTCGACGGCGAACACCTGGCGGGCTACATCAGCGCTGTGGATGGCGTCTATGAGATTACGCCGACAGCGAACGGCAATGTTCTGATGCACATCGATACCGAACGCTTCCCACCGTGTGGCGGTGCAGTACCCGTGCTAGCGGGCCCGGATGGGGCGCAAACCAAACTCGCCGGGGTGAGCAAGGGTGCGGCCAATGAAATGGATGTCCTGGTGGTGTTTTCTCCAGGCAGTCTTGCCCAATTGGGTAATCAAGCCGCTGCACAAACGTTTGCGCAACAAGCCGTCGATTCGGCCAATCTGTCCTACACCAACAGCCAGATGACGTCGCGAATGCGACTTGCAGGGGTGCGGTTTACCTCGCGTGCGGATTCCGGGTCGTCGTCGACCGATTTGACCTGGGTGCGCAACGACGCTGAGGTGGCAAGCTGGCGCAATGAAGTTGGTGCCGATATGGTTGGGATGATTTCCGAGTTCAGCAACGCGTGCGGTCAGGGCTATCTGATGTCCACGCCCGGAAGCGGGTTTGCACCGAGCGCCTTTCAAGTCACCGCGCGCAACTGCGCGATCGGCAATTTGAGTTACGCCCACGAGCATGGCCATAACATGGGCATGATGCATAACCCCGAGGCCGGCGGAAGCGGCGCCTATCCCTACGCATACGGGCACTTCGTCAGCGGCAGCTACCGCACGGTGATGAGTTATGCCGACTCTTGCGTGGGCGGTTGCACGCGCCGACCATACTTTTCGAACCCGAATGTGGTGTTCATGGGTCAGCCCACCGGGATTGCCAATCAGCGCGACAACGCCCGTGTCGGCAATCAAACCGCGCCCATCGTGGCGCAGTTTCGCAGCGGACGGCCCGACGCAATTTTCTCCGCAACGTTCGAATAGCGGGTCGCACTTCGCTCGGAAGAGCGGGGCACTTATCGCGCGGCAATGCGTCGTGGTGCGACGGCAGCGCGGCGCGCCTCAGCGGCGACAACACGCTCGAAATCGGCGAGTCCCGATTGCGCGTAGATGAACGCAATTCCGCCCCGTATCCCTTTGCTGAGGTTTGGCAGGCGCACCAAAGCTCGCGCCTGAGGGCTGGCCTGGTCGCGGAACGACGCGGCGGCGGGAGATGCAGCCGTCTGTCCGGTTTCGCCACCTCAGCGCGTTCTTGTGTTCACATGCCAAATCGAGGATCACAGAAATGAAATCGAGTCGTTCGCTGACGATTGCTCTTTTCTTTGCGCTCGGCAGCGCCCACGCCGCCACCAGTGGGCGAGTCATTGTCGACCAGATTGCCAAGCCCAACATGGACCAGGCGGCGGTGCGTACCGAACTGACACTCACGCAGGCGATGGCGTTCCCGCGCGACTGGTTTGACGATCAGTCGCGTTGGTCCGTGCTGGCCGTTCCGGCCGACGTCGATTTGTCGGCGCTGCGTAACAGTCGCGATCCCGAAGCATGGGTGTCGACATACTTGCGGGATGAATCGGCAATCGGGCTCCAGTTCGTGATCGATACCGATGGCGATGCGATTGAAATGAACGTCTACGAACGCGGCAAATTGCAGCTCGGCGCGAGCGGCACGATGGGGCAGGTGTACGCACCTCGAATCGAGGGCAATCGGCTGCTCGGGCACTATGTGAACTTCGGCGATTTGTTCGGCTCGGCGCTGGTGATCGATCTGCAATTCGATGCCGAAATTTGGCAGGCGGCGAAGTCCATCCCGTTACCCGCGGATGGCGGACCGGCGGGAGCGGCCTATCTCGCTTTGGTCAAAGCGGTTCACGCTGGCGATCGCACCGCCATCGAAGCGGCGCAACCGAGCAATCGGCCGCGCATCGGCGATGAAGAGTTCAAGGAGGCGCTGCCGATGATGCAGGCGATGATGCCGAAGAAGCCGAAGATCACCGGCGGGAAATCCTTCGGCGACAGCGTAATCTTGAGCATCGTTGGCGATGACAACCAACCGGCCAGCGCCGAGCTTCGCCGCGAGGGCGAGCGTTGGGTGATGGTGCGCTCCAGCGCGGGTTCCACCAACAACGAGCAAACACCGTCGCCGCCAGCGTTTGCCGGCACCGTCGCCGATCTCTGCCCGATGGTAATCAAGAACGGGATCGTGTGTGGCGACACAAGCTGGAACGACGAAGCGTTTGCGATGCGCGATGTCCTCGCGATCCAGTCCGACGACGAAGTCCACATGGTGCTGTTGGCGCCGAGTCCGCTGAAGCCACAACACGCCTCTGCGCTTTGGGAATCGGAACAGCCGCTGGAGGATCTATTCGGCAAAGCGCCGGCGCGCGGTCTGCTGCTCATGTTCGAAGGCGCGAGCGGCGAGCTGTCGGCAACTGCCGGCTACCATATCGATCCAGAAGACGGATTCAACGAGGAGTACCTGGGCGGCGAAGCCGTTCGCATCGGCGACAAGCTCTATGGCTCGTTCACAGCGACGAAGACCGATCCCGATACCGGCGAGGCCAAAGTTCAGAAGATCCTGCGCTTCGAAGCTGCCGTTCTCGACAAGCGTTGAGTCCTGTCGCCCGCGCAATATCGCGCGGGCGTTTCCGTCCCAGGAGCGAGTTGCTCGCCGACTGGCGCCAGCTATCGAACTGCTCGGAGGCGATAGTGGACCTGCCGATTGACAGTTGCCACATTGCGACCAATTCTCTGAAGCTTCGCCATGTACCCAGTTCGTCGACCCGATGAGTCTTGAGCCAACCTCCGAGCAACGCGAACACGAGCTTGCGATGAACGTGTTCGTGGTGTCTTCGGCGATGGTCGGCGTGTGCTTGACCGCTATCGGGATCCTGCGTTTGGTCACCGGCGAGAACCGTGCGCAGACCATCGGCGATGATCTACTCGCCGTGGACGCAGTGATGTTTTCCTTGAGCACTGGCCTGGCATTCTGGTCATTCAAAGCCCGAAACGCCGACGTACGCAAACGTATACGGTGGATCGTCGAAGTCTTGTTTCTCATCGGGCTGGCGGTGATGGCCATCGCCAGCGTGGTCATCGCCTACGCGCTGCTGTAGATCAGGACTCGAATCCATCGCGAAATACCGTTCCCGTGCTTTGCGGCGCACGGCACGCCGCGCCCGTGGCATCGAGCAGCACATTGTCGATGGCAAACCCTTCAGCACCGGTGCTGGCATCAGATGTGAAGCGGAAGCGCAATTGCATCGCACTGGCGCCGGCCAGCTGCGGCAGCTGGAGCTCAACTCGGCGCCAGTTCGCATCGCCCTCGCAGCGATGCACTTCGGTCCAGGGCGCCGCCGCGTTGCTGCGCACTTCCACGATGCCGTAGTCGAATCGCGCCTGTGTTGCGCAACGTTGATCGAAGCGCAGCACCACGCTGGTGTCAGCCGAGAGATCGATGGCGGGCGATGTCAGGCTGGCGTTGGCGTTGTTGGGATAACTGCTGCCAGTGCCTGCAATCCATCCACCGCCGCCGCCGAGGCCGGAGCCAACGCGACGTTGCCATGGTGCATCCGCAACCAGATTTGTCGTCTGCGTCGGCTCTCCAGCGTCCGCCGCGCGTGGGCACCAACGAAACAGCTCAATGTCCTGCGCTATCTGCGCGCCGGGCGCAACGACCAGTGGTTCGATGCGCCGCGTTTCGAATCCGGGCGCAGACACTTCCAGCGCGAAGCTCCCAGGCGCCAGGCGGCGGGTGTAGGCGCCCGTGGTTGCGTTGCTCGTGGCGCTCAAGCCGTCGATCAGTAGCGTGGCAGCCACCGCCTCGCCGCTGGCGGCACGCACGCGCCCCGAAAGCACCGCTAGATCGGCCGACTCGACAACGCGAAGAAAGGCCGCCGCCACGGGCCCGGTCGCTCGCGAATTGTCGACGTTGCCGTCGCTGCCGCGGACAAACACCAGGTGACGACCGGCCATCAGCCCGCCGGTTCCGATGGTCCCGACGGCCGATTCAGTATTGCTATTGAACGCGCCGTCAACCGGCGATAACGCCAGCGCGGTAGCACCGGCCTGCCAAGGTGGCGTGGTCACAAAAGCCGAGGCGGACACGATCGCATGCTGCGGTTGAATGACCGGATTGGGCGGGGCGGATACCGCCGAAAAGCGCGTATCGTCGATGGTTGCCTGAATTGTTGCGGTTTCGCCGCGGACCACCAGGTCGGGCGTCACCGACACGTCGCGCGCTTCCGGACCGGCAGGCAATCGATACGGTTCCCGCGCGACGCGCAGCGCATAGATGAGTGCACGCAAATTGTCCGGCAACACCGTGGAGTTGAAGGTGCCGCAACTCTCGAAAAACGCCACGCCTAGCTCGAAGACCATGGACGCGACGCCCAGCTCGCCGTAACCAAAGTCGATGGTGGTGCCGTCGGTCAGGTACAGCCCGGTCGATTGCTGCGGCGTGTATGCGTTGAACCAGGCCAGCCGCCGTCCCAGCGTTTGCAAAGGCCCGCCGTTTGGCGCCACGGTGTTGGTTGCGCCCCACGGCCACAGGATCAGCCGCGAGTGGCTGTGCATATCGATGAAGATTCCCGGCGTGTCGTCAGGCGCAGCATCGAGCGGATTGGTGCCGCGCGCGTCCGGGAAAATCGAACGCACGTAGTTGGCGATCGCGTTGGTTTCCGGCTCGCTTGCCGCCAAGGGTCCGCGAAACGTGCCCGAGCAAGCATCGCCGCTCGATCCGCTGCCGCTGGTGGAGTTCCATCCAAAGGGGAAGTTGCGATTCAGGTCGACGCCAAACACCGTTGCCGGACAAAAGTTCGTGTTGGCGTTCTTGCGCTGATTGGCACTGCCAGCCCATTGCGCTTCGGCGATCTTGCGGCCATCCGGGTTGGCCTGAAGCAGCAAATGCACCTCGTGGTGATCGAGCATCCAGGTGAGGTCCGGATCGCGGCCGTGGCCAGCGACAAGCAACTCCAGAAAGCGCGTGACCGTTTCGGCCGGCGTGTACTCGCGCGCATGCACCGAGGCCATCACGAACAACTTCGGTTTAGGCCCGGCAATGGCCGAATTCGTCGCGCGAACAACACGCAGCGGATAGCCAGACAGTCCCTGCGTGAGGCGCCAGGAGGAACCGATATTGGAGATCGTCACCAGATCCGGCCGCGCGGCAGCCAGCGCATCCATCGTTGCATAGGTTTCTTCTACGGTGCGATAGCACACGAGGCCACCAATCGCTTTCGCCTTGCGCCCGATCGGTAGCTCGCGGTTAACTGCCCGCGTGGCCTCCTCGACGATAGACGTACGAAAGCCGAGTTGCTCAAGTCGATGCTTCCAAAAAGCGTCCGTCTCGACCATCGCGGTTTTCGCGTCCTGATCGACCACCACATGCCCGAACGCCGTGCCCAGCAGTTGCAGTTGCGCCGAGTCACGGTATTCAACGCGTACGACGATGCGATCTGGCAATGGCGAGTTCGCAGGCTGTGCCAGAGCCGTCGGCGCAACTAGCGAAAAAATCAGTGCCGACAAAGCCACAGCCGCCGATCGCCAAGCATTAACCATCGTCGCCTCGCCATTCGCTGCAAACCTGGAGTCTATCAGCGGGCGCTTCTCCGCCCGGGCAATACATGCGTTCGGCAGGCAGGTAAGAACCGCTCTCTGCGTCGCGCCGTGGCGCCCACCTAAGGCACCTCGCTCATCGCCATAACACGCCAGAAAATGAACCACACGCAATCAATCGGCGAGGGGGTGTTGACATCGTAGCTTGCGGCGTTATGCTGTGCGGCTCTTGCGGGAATAGCTCAGTTGGTAGAGCACGACCTTGCCAAGGTCGGGGTCGCGAGTTCGAGTCTCGTTTCCCGCTCCAGTTCAGGGCGAAACCTCGGGTAACCGAGGTTTCGCTGTTTTTAGGGACGCAAAGTCCCAGCGGATGGCCAGGTGGCAGAGTGGTCATGCAGCGGCCTGCAAAGCCGTGGACGCCGGTTCGATTCCGACCCTGGCCTCCATCCGCTCACGATTCCGACGTATCCTGCACCAACTTGTCTCGGCGTTGGACGGATACCAAGCTTCCCAAGCCCGAGTGGCGAAATCGGTAGACGCAAGGGACTTAAAATCCCTCGGCCACAAGCCGTGCCGGTTCGAGTCCGGCCTCGGGCACCAGGGAAATCAAAATGTTAGCTCGTTCAGCAACAAATCCACCGCAGTCCCGTTTCTGACGGTGCCTGTATGCTGCCCGTTGGCGGCGAGGGATTGTTTGATCGCTGGGGCTCAGGAATGCGCATTGGCGACGCTTCTCGGTCTCGTCGAGCTACGCATTAGCCTCCGGCGTTGAATGGCTTACTTTGCAGTTGCCCACGCGTTTCGACCTGCACGCCGAGCGCGGCGAGGCGGGTTTCCGCCGAGCGGCTTCGGACGGCTATTGGGCGCTGTTGAGCGTTGCCCTCAGCTTTTCCTTGAACGGTTCCTGCTCACGCACCCACGCATATGCCTCGCCCTGACTGAGTTCGTCGTAGTCGATGGGTGTTCCAGTTGCCTCCTCAACGCGCTCTAGCGACGCGACCACCAGCTCGGCGTCTTTGCTGGTGAGCCCGAGGCGTACCCGTGTCCAAAGTGCGGTGTCAAAAGTCGGGTCTATGGCGAGGGCGCGATCGCAGGCGACCAGTGCGTCCTGGTAGCTTTGCATCCCGATCAACGCAGCACAACGTTGTGCGGACATGACCTCATCGGCGCCGAGTTCCTGTTCGGCCGCGGCAATAGCGGCGAGCGCTTTTTCGTATTGCTCCGCCATGAAGTAATGGTCGATCAGTATGAATTGCAGTTCCTTGTCTTCGCCATGCGACTTCACCAGAGCGTTCAAGGTCTCGCGATAAGCATCGGTTCCCAGCTGGCGCGACAGCACCACTGAGAGTGTGGCGTAGGCACGGGAGGCCTTGACTTCGTCCGGCATGCTTTGCAAGGTCTTGTACGCCGCTGCCTAGTTGCCTTGTACGACGTGCGTGGCGAACGATTTGAACTTAGCAACCGTCGCCGCGTCATCGCTGCGCCCGAACAGCATCGCCACCAGCGTGGTAAACGGTATCTCGCTCGCGGCGCTGAAGCGCAATTGCTCGCTCATCGACATCGCTAAGGCGTAGTCGTACCAGTCCTCGATTTTGCCGCTAGCCCCGACCTTCAAGCGCATGTAGGAATGCGCGAGATCCCCAGGCTCGCCCATAGTCACGCGCACCAGCGCCTCGCCATCGGTTGCGGAAACCAGCTTGGCGCGGGCCTTGCCTGCTGTGAATTGGCCAGAAAGGCTCCAACCCAGCATCGAATATTTTGAGCTAAGAACGTTTTGAAAGCCCGTACGTTCCAGCGCATCCGGCGCGATGCCACCCAAGACGTGCGCAGCGATTGCGTCGGCATCCAGCATGTCGTTGAACGCTGCAGCATCGGCAGTGTTGATCGCGGCGACAAAGCGTTTGCCGGTGTCTGCGCCAATTGGTTTTTCCAGTGCGTGGGCTGTTGCGGCGCAGAGCAATAGCAGCCCGTAAACGACAACAGCAGGAATACGCATGGCAATTAGGTCCAAGTGTTGATCTGCAGAGGAACGCCGTTGGATGAGGAATCCGAACGGCGTGTTTCGCGTAAAGGCGAGTTTATTCCCTTGCGCCTATGCTGGCGTCGTTTCGCAAGCGAAGAGAGACTGAGTGTGGTCCTGCAAGAACCACTCGATCATCCGACCAGAGATCGTCTGGTCGTAGATCTAGCCGCGAAGCGGCGGACGAACGTGGCCGCGCCGCCGAGGGAGGTCAACGAGCCATCGTTCTAACACCGTTCGCCAGCGATCCAGATGCCCGGGGATGACAACGCCTCAGTGTGCTCACGCAACCGAAAGCCACTTCGCAATGCTGCCCGCAGCCTCGCGCCCTTCGTAAACCGCAGTGACCACCAGATCCGCGCCGCGCACCATGTCGCCGCCGGCGAAGACGCCGTCGAGGGTGGTGGCGAAGGGCAGGGGATCGGTTTCGGCTCTGACGATGGTGCGGCCGTTGTTTTGCACCTGGATGCCGGCGCTGGCGAACCAGTCGGGTGGGTCGGCTTCGAAGCCGAAGGCGATGATGACGGCATCGGCGAGCAATTCGCGTTCGCTGCCGGGGACGTTTTCAGGGCGGCGGCGGCCTTTGGCGTCTGGCGGTCCCAGGCGGGTATCGATCACGCGTACGCCGGTCACCTGCTGATCGCCCAGGATCGCCAGCGGCTGGCGATTGAACAGGAATTCGACGCCTTCGTCTTTGGCGTTTTTCACCTCGCGGCGCGATCCGGGCATGTTTTCCTCATCGCGTCGATAGACGCATTGCACGCTCGCCGCGCCTTGCCGGATGGCGGTGCGCACGCAGTCCATGCCGGTGTCGCCGCCGCCCAGCACGACGACACGCTGGCCGCGCAAATCGATGGGCGCCTGATCGTCGCGCCAGGACATGACGCGATTGACGTTGCTGATAAGGTAACGCAGGGCAGGGTGGACGCCTGCAAGGTGCAGGCCCGGCAGGCCACCGTCGAGCGCGCGATACGTGCCCATCGCAAGGAACACAGCGTCGTGATCACGACGCAAATCGTTGAAGGACACATCGCGACCGATCTCGACGCCGAGTTTGAAGCGCACGCCCATGCCTTCCAGCAAGGTGCGACGTTTGGCGACGACCTCTTTGTCGAGTTTGAATGGTGGAATGCCAAAAGTAAGCAGTCCTCCGACCTCCGACTGGCGGTCATACACAATCGCGTCGATACCGGAGCGCGCGAGCCGATCGGCCGCGGCCAGTCCTGCAGGGCCTGCGCCGACGATGGCGACCTTTTTGCCAGTGCGTTTGACGGCCGACAGATTGGGTTTCCAGCCCAGGCGTATCGCTTCGTCGGTGATGTACTTTTCAATCGCGCCGATCGTCACCGCGCCGAAGCCATCGTTCAAGGTGCAAGCGCCTTCGCATAAGCGATCCTGCGGACAAACACGGCCACAGATCTCAGGCAGCGGATTGGTTTCGTGCGCCAGCTCTGCGGCCTCGACGATGCGCCCTTCTTCGATGAGCTTGAGCCAGTTGGGGATGTAGTTGTGGACCGGACATTTCCATTCGCAATAAGGGTTGCCGCAATCGAGGCAACGGCCCGCTTGATTGGCTACACCTTCCGCGTCGAATTGCCCATAGATCTCGCCATAGCCCAACACGCGCGTCGCTACCGGCACTTCGCGGGGCATTTCGCGTTGGATCTTCAAAAACTTCAGCGGATCGTGCATGGGCTCTTGCTCTTGGAACTATTGGTTATTTGCGCGGAGCGATTGCTCACACGAAGACACGAAGAAGGAAGGGGCAACAGGTCTGAGAACTACGCCGCCCGCTTCAACGTCTCGGTCAAGCTCTCCAGGCTCGCGGCCTTGGGTTTGACCAGCCAGAACCGCGGCAGCACTTCGCGGAAATCTTCGCGCAGCTCGCGGGCCCAGGTGCTGCCGGTCTCGAGATGATGTCGACGCAACAGCTCGCGCAAATGCGAAAGGTGGTTTTCCATTCCTTCGGTGGAGATGCGCACGATGTCGATCAGCTCCGGGTTGTAGCGGTCGACAAAGTCGCGCTCGATATCGAGCACGTAGGCGAAGCCGCCGGTGAATCCGGCGCCGAAGTTCAGACCCGTGCGGCCCAGCACGGCAACGCAACCACCGGTCATGTACTCGCAGGCGTGATCGCCGGAGCCTTCGATGACTGCGAGCGCGCCTGAATTACGCACCGCAAAGCGCTCGCCGGCCCGCCCCGAGGCGAAAAACTCGCCGCCGGTGGCGCCATACAAACAGGTGTTGCCGACGATCACAGTGTTCTTCGGTTCAAAACCCGCATCGCTGGGCGGGCGAATCACGATCTTGCCGCCGGCCATGCCTTTGCCGACGTAATCGTTCGCCTCGCCAGTGAGATCGAGCACCAGACCGCCAGCGTTCCAGGCGCCAAAGCTCTGGCCCGCAGAACCCGTGAGCTTGAAGACAATAGGCGCTTCGCTCATACCGAGATTGCCGTGGTGCCGTGCTATTTCGCCCGACAGCCGCGCGCCGATGCTGCGGTCGCGATTGCTGATCCGATAGGCGAACTCGCCACCGGCTTTGGTTGCAATCGCCGGGCGCGAATCGCTCAGCATTTGCGCGGCGAGCGTGCCCTTGTCGAAGGGCGTATTGCGCTCATCGATACAACAGTTCGGCGCATCGCTCGCCAGGCCATCGCCAAGTAGCGGTGTGAGATCGAGGCGCGCCTGCTTGGGTCCAGCGCCTGCGTTCGGCCGCAAAAACTCGGTGCGTCCGATTAGCTGATCGAGCGTGCGCAAACCAAGCGCCGCGAGGCGCTCGCGCACATCTTGAGCCACGAAGCGGAAATAGTGTTCGACCATCTCCGGCAGGCCGACGAAGTGCAGTTTGCGCAGCGTTTGGTGCTGGGTGGCAACGCCCGTGGCGCAGTTGTTGAGGTGGCAGATGCGCAGGTACTTGCAGCCCAACGCGACCATGGGCGCGGTGCCGAAGCCGAAACTCTCGGCGCCGAGTGCTGCGGCCTTGATCACATCGAGTCCGGTCTTGAGCCCGCCATCGGTTTGCAGCCGCACCTTCTTGCGCAAATCGTTGCGCTTGAGCGTCTGGTGCGCCTCGGAAAGGCCCAACTCCCATGGCGTTCCTGCGTACTTGATGGAACTCAGCGGGCTCGCGCCGGTGCCGCCATCGTGACCTGAAATGGTGATCAGATCGGCATAGGCTTTGACGACGCCCGCAGCGATCGTGCCAACGCCCGCATGCGAAACGAGCTTGACCGATACCAGCGCATCGGGGTTGATTTCCTTCAGATCGTAGATCAGCTGCGCCAGATCTTCGATGGAGTAAATATCGTGATGCGGCGGCGGCGAAATCAGTCCAATGCCGGGCTTTGCATAACGCAGTCGTGCGATGTACTCATCGACCTTATGACCGGGAAGCTGGCCACCTTCCCCAGGTTTGGCGCCTTGCGCGACCTTGATCTGCAGCACCTCGGCATTGATCAGGTATTCGGGCGTCACGCCGAAGCGGCCGGAGGCGACCTGCTTGATTTTGCTGGACTTCTCATTGCCATAACGCGCCGGGTCTTCGCCCCCTTCTCCCGAATTGCTGCGCGCGCCGAGCCGGTTCATTGCAATCGCCAGCGCCTCATGGGCTTCGGGCGAGAGCGCGCCGAGACTCATGCCCGCCGAGTCGAAGCGTTTCAAGATCGACTCGATCGGCTCGACCTCGTCGAGTGGGATCGGGGCGTTTGGACTGTGCACGTCGAGCAAATCGCGCAGCGCCGACGGGGGCCGCGAATCCACCGCCTCAGAGTATTCGCGATACAACGCGTAATCGCCGCTGCGCACCGCCGCTTGCAAGCGCGCGATCACGTCCGGGTTGTACATGTGGTACTCGCCACCCTGCATGAACTTCAGCAAGCCGCCGGGATCGACCAGCGTGGTGGCGTTCCAAGCTTTTCCGCAAAGCTCGCGCTGCTCAGCTTCGATCTCAGCGAATCCCGCGCCCTCGATGCGGCTCGGCGTGTTGGTGAAGCAACGCTCGACCACTTCGCTGGCGAGCCCGACGATCTCGAACAGTTGCGCGCCACGGTAACTGTCGACGCACGAGATGCCCATCTTCGAGAGAATCTTGAGCAGGCCTTTGCGCACGCCACGGCGGAACGACCGGCCAAGTTCCAACGGCTCGCCGAAACGCCGTTTGATTTGCCCCGAGCGCACCAGAGCCAGCAGAGACTGATACGCCAGATAGGGCTGAATCGCCGTTGCGCCAAAACCAATCAAGCACGCGAAATGGTGCGGATCGCGCGCGACGGCAGTCTCAACGAGAATGTTGCACGCGGCGCGCAATCCGGCGCGCGTCAAATGCTGATGCACGGCACCGACGGCGAGCAATGCATGCACCGGAATCTTGTCCGGCGCCACGTGCCGGTCCGTCAGAAACACCAACAGCGTTCCGCCGCGCACCGCTTCTTCGGCACGCGCGCAGATGGCATCCAGCGCTTGCGGCAAGGTGCTGTCGCTCGAGTAGTTCAAATCGATTTCGACGTGCCCGCCGAAATCGCTCATCGACAAGATTTGCTTGAGCTTGCGCTGCGACAGAATTGGCGAGTTCAGAACGATCTGCTTGGCGTAACTCGGCGCCGCCTCGAAGATGTTGCACTCGCGCCCGAGCTGCGTCATCAGCGACATCACGCGCTGCTCGCGTAAGGAGTCGATCGGCGGGTTGGTGACTTGCGCGAAACTTTGCCGGAAGTAGTCGAATAACGAACGCGGCTTCTGGCTCATCACCGCCACGGGCGTGTCGTCGCCCATGGAGCCGGTGGCCTCCGATTCGCTCTCTGCCAGAGACTTCAGAATCGTATCGCGCTCCTCGCGCGACAATCCAAATAGCTTCTGGTGTACGGCGAGCGTTGGCGAGTCCATGGGCTCGATCGCGAGCGATGGATCGATCAGCGAATTGCTCAGATAGCGCACGCCGGTCTTGAGCCAGCGCTTGTACGGCGCACGCGCGCGATTGATGGCATCGATATCGCGGCTCTTCAAGAACTCGCCACGCAGCAGGTCGACCGCCACCATCTCGCCGGGCCCGAGCCGACCTTTTTCGATCACATCCGCTGGCGCAACATCGAATACACCGGCTTCGGAGGAAATCACCACATGCCGATCGCGTGTCAACAAATAGCGGGCAGGGCGCAGACCATTGCGATCAAGCGTGCACGCCGCGTAGCGCGCATCGAGCATGACGATGCCCGCCGGCCCATCCCAAGGCTCCATATGCAACTGGTAGTACTCGTAGAAGGCCTTGATGTCCGAATCCAGATCCTCGCGATCGCGCCATGCCGGCGGAATCAGCACGCGCATTGCGTGCAGTAAATCCATCCCGCCCACGAGCAGCGCTTCGAGCATGTTGTCGAGCGTTTGCGAGTCCGAGCCTTCCATCGACACCACGGGCTGCAGCTCGCGGTAATCCACGAGCGGCGAACGAAAACGCGGGCCACGCGCACGCATCCAGTTGCGGTTGCCCTGGATCGAGTTGATTTCGCCGTTGTGGGCTAGCAGCCGAAACGGCTGCGCCAGCGGCCATCGCGGCATGGTGTTGGTGGAGAAACGCTGATGGAACACGCACGCGCTTGAGGCGAGTTCGGGCCGGGCAAGATCGAGATAGAACTTCGGCAAGTACGCGGGCATGACCATGCCCTTGTAAGCCAGCACGTGCGCCGACAGGCTGATGATGTAGAAATCGCGGACATCGCTCAGCGCCATTTCGCAGCGCCGGCGCAGCTGATACAGAGCGCGCTCGAATGCGGGTGCGTCGGTGTCGTCGCGCGCACCGATAAAGACTTGCACGATCTCAGGGCGGGTGCGGTCGGCCTCCGGGCCGCAGGCGCTGGTATCCACTGGCACCACGCGCCAACCGAGGAATTCGAGGCCCGCAGCGCGCGTTTCGCTTTCGATCTGAGCGCGCGCGCTATTTGCGGCCAGCGCATCGTGCGGCAAGAACACGATGCCGCTGGCAAAAGTATCGGTCAGCGCGATCTGCGACTCTGCCGCAATTCGCCGCAGAAACGCTTCCGGCCGACGCATCAGCAATCCGCAGCCATCGCCGCTCATGCCATCGGCCGCCACCGCGCCGCGATGCGTCATGCGCGACAGCGCCTCCAGCGCGGCGGACACGATGCTGCGCGACGGCTTATCGTCGAGCTGTGCGATCAAGCCAAAGCCGCAGCTGTCCTTCTCGAACGCCGGATCGTAAAGCCCTGCTTGCCGCATCGAACGCTTTCCCATCGCAATGGACCGCTCGACTACAGCACAGCTTGTTGCGACGCGTCAAACGAGAAAGCTTCGGGTCAAAGTTCCTGCGGAGACTTTGACCCGGTTTCCAAGCAGGTCACGCCTGCAGAGCTAAAACGTGGTTGCCGCTGCGCGTAGAGACCCGTCTCTGTTGAGTTGCTTTCAAGCGCTGCGCCGATTCTCTTCACCACGTTTTGCTCCGCGGGCCTGAAACGAATTCACTGCGCCTCGAAGCGATAGCCCAATCCGCGCACGGTGCTGATCATCGAAGGGCCATCGCCGTCGATTTTCGTGCGCAGGCGGCGGATGTAAACGTCGACCACGTTGGTCAGCGGATCTTCGTCCACGCCCCAGACATTGGACAAAATGCGCTCGCGGCTAAAGAGGCGCCCGGGCGAGCTCATCAATAACTCGAGCAGGGCCATCTCGCGCGCAGTCATGGGCACGGGCTCGCCGTTTCGCGTGACCTCCATACGCTCGCGATCGAAACTGATCGGTCCCACCGTCAGCACCGAGCTGCGTTCGACCAGCGCCGGCGGGCGACGTAACAAGGCCTCGATTCGCGCCAGCAACTCTTCGAATGCGAATGGCTTGGTCAGGTAATCGTCCGCGCCGCAACGCAGCCCGGCAACGCGATCCTGCACGGTGCCCATGGCCGTCAACATCAGCACTGGCGTCGCGATCCGCGCTGCACGCAACTGCTGGCATACCTCCATGCCACTAATACCGGGTAGCATCACGTCGAGCAGAATCAGTGCTGGCGTGTCCTGGCGCGCATAGACCAGGGCTTCCTCTCCAGTCTTGAGCGCCTGCACGCGAAAGCCCTCGGCTCGCAATCCTCGCGTCAAGAAATCGGCGACGCGCGCGTCGTCTTCGACCACCATCAAGTTCATGCGTTGTCCGTTTCCATCGGCAACTGCAACTGTACGCGAAGGCCGCGCGGACTGCGCATTGACAGTTCAATCGAGCCGCCATGCGCCTGCAGAATGCGATCGGCAATCGACAAACCAAGCCCGGCGCCGGTGGGATGTGCCGCGGCTGCGCTGCCGCGAAACTGCGCATTGCGCGCCTGGGCGAGTTCGGTGGCGCTCATGCCAGGTCCGTCGTCGTCGACCTGGATGCAAACCCATTCGTCGTTCCGGGTGACCTGAACGACGACATTGCCGCCCTCAGGCGTGTAGCGAAGCGCATTGTCGAGCACGGTTGTCAGCGCCTGCTGCAGTCGCTCGCCGTCGGCGAGCACCGTGCAATCGGGCGCCGGGGTCATCGACAGCGAAATGCCGCGGTAGCGAGCCAGCGCTTGCATCTGCACAACGACCGCTTCGATTAGAGCCGGCAATGCATGCGGCGCCAGCACGAAAGTGTAGTCATGCGATCCGCTGCGCGCAGCGTCGAGCAAATCCTGCACCCGCGCCGACAGGTCCTTCGCCGCATCGTTGATGCGCCGCAAACTGGCCTTCAGCTCATTCGCATCATCGCCGGCACGCAAAGCGATATCGGCCTCGCCTCGGATCACAGTCACGGGCGTACGCAACTCATGGCTGACCTCCGCGAAGAACTGCCGGCGCTGGCCTTCGACGCGCAACATCGCCTCATGCGCCTGCATCACCGATCGTGTCCGCGTGGCGATCAGGTCATCGAGCGAGCGCTGCACGTCGACATCCCGCGCATGTGCCTGCTGTAGGCTCGTTGCCATCGAGTCGAGCAATCCGCCGAGCCGCGCGAACTCATCGCGTCCCGTCAGGCCGCTGCGCGCGGTCAACTCGCCTCGGGCAAATCGGGCGGCTACGTCGGTCAAACGAGTGAACGGCTGCTGCAGGTGCGTCACGAAGTACCAAACCGCAAAGGCGCCGAACAACACGGCGACCGCCGCCAGACATACGTTGGCGATGCGAGCCAGTCGAAGCCCATCGGCCAGGCGCTTGGATTCCTCTTTGGCCAGCCGATCCTGGCGCAGAATCGCTTCGCGGATCACCTCGCGCATATCCTGATTCGCCAATCGATCGAAGGCCTCCAGCACGCCCCGCCATCGCTGGGCGGGATCCCCAGCATCGATCAGCGGGATGGCCTCACGGACGGCATTCGCCATCGTCTCGATGTTTCGTTCCAGCGTGGCAACGGTGGCCGCTTCCGGCGACGGTCCACCGCGCACCGCCGCGTCACGCTCAGTCAGTGTCCTCAACTCGCGCAGGCTTTCCTCCATGCGCGTCACCAGCGTCACGCGCGTGATGGCCGGCGCATTGCCTGTCAGCATTGCTTCGGCAAACCACACCTTGAGGCGCTGTTTGTTGCCACCCAGGGACTCGTACTCAGCCTCCATGCCCGAAGCGATTGCCTTGCGCTCGGCATACAGCGCGGCGGTGGATGCCGCCCACCATGCGAAAACGCCCTGACTCAGCGCCAGAGCGCTGAGCAGGGCGAACGCGATCGATAGCCGCGTGCGAATCATCGCGGCAGTTTTTCAATCAACTGGAGTAAGGAAGAGAGCTGTGGTGCACCACGATGCGCAGCTTGCCATCGTCGGATTTCTTGAACTTCCACGTCTTGTCCACCGTCGTCACCGACCCGTCCTTGTTCGTGATCATGACATTGCCCATGGTCGTTGCGACATCGCCGTTGATGTGGATCGCGGCGTTCTTGATTTCGACCTTGGTCCAGCCCTTCAACGCGAAGCCACTGTCGTTGGGATAGTCCTCATCGCCGCCGACGAAGTACGCAAGCGCGCCTTCCTTCGTGGTACGAAAGGTTTGGGGTGCCTCGGTCAGCGTGGGCTTGAACAACACCGGACCCAAGTTATAACCGTAGGCATCGTCCAGCACTTTATTGGCCAGTTCTGCGGCCGCTGCCTGACCGCCCGTCTCATAAGCCTTACTGATAGCCACCAGCGCATTGCCCCAGGCCTGCTGGGCGGCAAGTACTTCGCTCTGGGTAATGTTTGCGGAGTACACCGGTGCTTCTTGGGCAAATGCGGGTGCAGCAGCGAAGGCGAGGACCGCCATTGACAGGATGCGTTTCATAGGTCGTTCTCCAGGGGTGATAGGAGCTAGCTGCTCCCGGCTGCGCCAGTCTCGGCGCGTGCCGTGAACATCAAGGCGCGTTGCCGATGAACTCATCTGAGTTGACGCATGAATACGTGGCGCAAAACGGATGAACCAGAAATGACAGAAACGATTTCGTGTCTGACCTCTTCACAGCACCCCTGTCACGCGCTATGGTTCGCGGCTCGCTTTGCCGAAGTGGCGGAATTGGTAGACGCAGCGGACTCAAAATCCGCCGCCCTTAAAAGCGTGTGGGTTCGAGTCCCACCTTCGGCACCAATGCTCGAACGCGCAGGCGCGCGGTCGATTTAGAGCTTGGGATCCCTTCCAGCGGTTTCCTTCAGCCTTGAAGACCAGCACGGTCGTCGACCTTGCCGCTAGTGCGAGGCTCGATCCTATTTTCTCGGTTGTCCCGGTCACAACGTTCTTTGCGACGGCCTGGGATTCCAAGACCTCAGAGAATCGATCGAGCGCCAGACTGTGTGGCGCCGTTGACTTGTTGATTGCCACCATCACGACGTCTTTGGTGTCGTATCGAAAGTACACATACACGCCGTTCTCCGGGAAGTAATGCTTGAAATCGCCGCGGTGCAGGGCAGGGGTGTTGCGTCGGAAGTTAGCAAGCGTGCGGATGAAGTTTTGTGCTTCGATCGCCCGGCGGGACAATCCGCGCGTGCTGATGGCGCTGGATTTGTCCTCCGTCCAGCCGCCCGGAAAATCTGCACGCACGAGGCCGTCATTGCGTTCTTTTGGGCTCGTCATCAGTAGCTCGGTGCCGTAGAAGAGCTGTGGAATACGTTTCGCTGTGAAAAGGAAGGCGATCGCCATCTTCCATGCGTCGAAGTCCTCGTCCAGCAGCGAGTAGAGGCGGGCGGTATCGTGATTGCCGTCGAATAGAACGAGATTGTTCGGGTCACCGTAAAGCACATCGTTCACTGGCGCCTGATAAAGGCGGATCAGCCCGGCGTCCCAGCGCTCCTCACCGGTCAACGCACTCAGCATCTGGTAGTACAGCGGGAAATCCATCATCGAGGGTGTGGATGAAGGATTGCCGCGGGCGTTGCCTTTTTGCCAGTAGGAGACGACGACCGGGTTGTCGCTCCATTCCTCGCCGACGATGTTGAAATTCGGATACTCAAGCGCAATTCGCCGGCCCCATTCATTCAGGAACGCGTGATCGGCGTACGGATACGTGTCCTGGCGAATGCCTGAAAGCCCGGCAAATTCGATCCACCAGAGGCTCATCTGGATCAGATACGTGGCCAACAGCGGCTGCTGCTGATTGAGATCCGGCAGCGTTTCCGTGAACCAACCCGCGTTAAATTTCTTGCGGTCGATGTCGGCAGCGTAGGGATCTTGCAAAGTAGTGCGCGCGTGATTGGTGGGAGTGAATGTGCCATCGAAACCCAGCCAATCGTGGGTTGGCGGATCCGACACCCAGCGGTGGCCGCTGCCAATGTGATTGAGGACGATGTCCTGGATCAGACCCATCCCACGCTCGCGCGCCTGCCTCGACAAGTCGACAACATCTGCATTGCTGCCAAAACGCGGATCGACCGCATAAAAATCGGTAGCGCCGTAACCGTGGTAAGAAAACTGCGGCGCATCGTTTTCAACCAGAGGCGTTGGCCAAAGTTGCGTGACGCCCAGGCCTTGCAAGTATTCGAGATGCGCCACGATCCCGGCGATGTCGCCACCATGGCGTGCGTTTGGGTCGTTGCGATCGACCTTCGATTCGGCCAGACCCGCAATGACGTCGTTGCGGGTGTCGCCGTTTGCAAATCGGTCGGGCACGATCAGGTAGATAAGATCGCGCGGTCCGAAGCCTTGCCGTTGCGCCGATCCTGGCGCGCGTTGACGTAACTCGTACTTGAATGTCTGCGACGTCCCGTCGGGGAAAGCCAGATCGAAGTGCAGCGAGCCTGGCGTTGCTGAGGCTAGATCGAGATCAAGGAACTGATAGTTATGGCTGTCGCCGCGTTGGACTCCTAGCAGCTTCGCATCGCCTTCGCGGAGAGATACCTCTGCATCGGCGACATTGGGTGCCTCGACGACGATCTGCAATCGGGTGTGCTTCATATCCGCCCACCAAAACGGCGGTTCGACGCGCAACGCGGCCGGTGCCTGCGTGGCCATCAACACGAGCACGACACTCAACAAGAGGCGCATCGCCGAATCCCCGTTCCGAGAGTGGGTCGATTAGAGCGCGGATGACAACGACAGGCGGAAGAAATCGATTGCAGCATCCTCGTCGGGAAATGGATTGCGGAACGAGTGACGGTCGTCCAGGGCTTGCGCAGGGCGAACCCATTCGGTGTGCGCCGAGTGGCGGCGAGCTGGCTGTTTGATGCTGCTTAGTTTCTATTTGACATAATATACATTACACGAACTCTTATGCTTAACAAGACTGCGCGTGGTTCGTTGCCGAATCCACTCGAAAAGCTTGCTTGATGGACCTATCCGAAAAAAAACCGCTGCTGAGTTGAGCGCCTGTGACGGGCTCGTGGCCTCACCACACCAAATCGTCTGGCACCTGGAATTTAGGATCGCTGTAGTCGTCGTCTTTGCTGTCGGCGGCGCCGATGCCTTCGGGCACGAAGACGGCCACGTGTTGCGCGGCGAAACCGATGATTTCTCGAACAAGCGCGGCTTCGAGGACCATAAATCGGCCATCCACTTGCGCAATCCCAAGATCGCCGCGATTGATAGCCAGCAATTGGTCCGCAGTGACGTTGACTTTGCGGATCTTCCTGCCGTAACTGAAGTTACGGACGTGCTCCGCTTCTTTGTCGTTGAGCGCTTTACCAGCCACGAGCTGCTGTAACCGCGCGCGCTGTTCGCGCTTGACCCGTGCTGCTTCTTCTGCACGCCGTTGCGCTTCCTCGCGCTCGCGCTTTTCGGTCTCGGCACGCAGATGGTACGCGTGCGCCAGCGACACCTGGTTGGCGTCGATTGCCTTAGGCGCCGTCGCTGGCGCCGGCAATTTTGCGCGGTTTTGCTGCTGATGCTGACTTTTGCCAGCGCCGGGCTTGCCCTGGTTGCCAAGCTTGCCCTGATACGCGGCAGGCCTGTTTCCATGCCGTTCCTTGTTGATAGCAGGCTTCGGTTCCGCCTTCTTTTCCTGAAACCCTGCCTGCAACAACTGATCGCGAAGCGACAATCCCACTGCGCGGCCCTTTTCTTAATGGGTTGGATCGATCATGGGCACTGTTCGGTGTCAGGCAGCAACCTGACGTCCGTCAAGCTGCTCCTCGGGCAGGTTGACCTTGTTGTAATCGCCCAGCACACGCATCAACAAGATCACGCGTTCGGAACCGTCGGAGGTCAGGAACACGCCGCCGAAATCGACGAAAGCGCCTTCGGAAAACTTGGCTGCCACTTCTTGCCGCGTCTGACCGGTGAGCTTGATCACACCGCTTTGTTTGTCGGCGCGAACCTGCAGCTCATCAATGACTTCGGGAGGCACTTCAGCCGGCTCCAGACCAAAACGCACCAAGTTCCGCACGCCGCGCGTGGAGCGCACGCGTGCCAAGTTGTCCGTCATTGGATTGGCGTGCAAGAACAAATAATTTGGAAACAGCGAATCGACGCGGTCGACGAGCCCCTTGGTGGTGCGCAGCGTGCGGCGAATCCGCGGGTACAGGCATTGATAGCCTTCGCGCGTCAGGTGTTCGACGGCGCGGGCTTCTTCACGGGGACGGGTGTTGACGACGTACCACTTCACGATCGCTGTCCTTCCTAAAAGTCTGGCGAGTGCGAACCGTGAACCACGGCGGCTCACGGTGCCGAGACCCCAAGATCAGCCGCCGTACGGGCCGGGCCTGGGGAGTCGTCCCGCCGTCGCTGATGTACGGCAGGCCGCGCAGTGTACGAGAAGTGACGCCCAACGAACAATCTTGACTTGCGCCGCACAACGTGCACGTTGCAGAAAGTCTGAACTCCAGGTTCAGGCAGCAAGAAGCTTCCGGAAGTACTCGATGGTTGCTGGCAATCCCTGCTCCAACGCAACTTTGGGTTCCCAACCCAGCAGCGAACGGGCCTGATCGATGACCGGACGGCGCTGCGTCGGGTCGTCCGAAGGCAGCGGTTTGAAGGCAATCGACGCGCTCGATCCCGTCAATGCGAGCACCTTCTCTGCCAGCTGGCGGATCGTGAACTCTCCCGGATTGCCGATATTGATCGGTCCAGTGACGCTGTCGTCGGTATTCATCAGGCGCATCAGTCCATCAACGAGATCGTCGACATAGCAGAACGATCGCGTTTGCGAGCCCTCCCCGTACACGGTCAACGCCTCGCCCCGCAGCGCTTGCACGATGAAATTGGACACCACACGACCATCCGCAGGATGCATGCGCGGACCGTAAGTGTTGAAGATGCGCGCGACCTTGATCTGCAGCCGATGCTGTCGGTGGTAATCGAAGAACAGCGTCTCCGCGCAGCGCTTGCCTTCGTCGTAGCAAGAACGGATGCCAATGGGATTGACGTGTCCCCAATAGCTCTCCGGCTGCGGGTGAATTTGCGGATCGCCATAGACTTCGCTGGTGGATGCCTGCAGGATCTTGGCACGCACACGCTTAGCCAATCCCAGCATATTGATCGCGCCGTGGACGCTGGTCTTGGTGGTCTGCACCGGATCATGTTGGTAATGGACCGGCGAAGCCGGGCACGCCAGGTTGTAGATCTCGTCGACTTCAACGTACAGCGGGAACGTCACGTCATGGCGCATCAGCTCAAAGCGTGGATGCGTGAGCAGATGCTCGACGTTGGCTTTGCTGCCAGTAAAAAAGTTGTCGACACAGAGGACATCATGCCCTTGCTCGATCAACCGATCGCACAAGTGCGAGCCCAAAAAACCGGCGCCGCCGGTCACCAAAATGCGCTTGCGATCGCCCCGCATCAGACAAACTCCGGCCGCGACACGGAGCGACCACGCCCGATGCCGTAATAGGAAATCCCCGCGGCTTCAACTGCTTTGGGGTCGAAAATGTTGCGCCCATCGAAGATGACCTTGGCCTTCAAGGCGCTTGCCAACAGCGCAAAGTCGGGGCTCCAGAACGCCTTCCATTCGGTGACGACGGCCAACGCATCGGCACCCTGCACCGCTTCCATCGGCTCATCGACCAGCTCAAGATCGGCGCGGTTGCCAAACACGCGCTCCGCCTCATGACGCGCTTCGGGATCAAAGGCTCGTACGCGCGCCCCGGCCGCCCACAACGCTTTCAGGATGTACTTCGACGGCGCCTCGCGCATGTCATCGGTGTTGGGCTTGAACGATAGACCCCACACAGCGATGGTTTTGCCGCGCAAATCTCCGAAGTGCTTGTCCATGAGCTGGAAAAGCTTGGACTTCTGATCCTTATTGACGTCTTCCACCGCATCGAGAATGCGAGTGCGATAGCCGACGCTGGCCGCTGTCTTGCCAAGCGCTTGAACGTCTTTCGGAAAGCAAGAGCCGCCATAGCCGATGCCCGGATAGATGAAGGCATAGCCGATACGCGGATCGGAGCCGATGCCCAAGCGGACCGACTCCACATCGGCGCCAACACGCTCAGCGATGTTGGCCACTTCGTTCATGAAACTGATCTTGGTCGCGAGCATCGCGTTGGCAGCGTACTTAGTGAGTTCGGCCGAGCGTTGATCCATCACCACGATGCGTTCGTGATTGCGATTGAAAGGTGCATAGAGAGTCTTGAGCTGAGCAATCGCATCCGCGCTGTTCGACCCAATCACAATTCGATCCGGCTTCATGCAGTCTTTCACCGCATCGCCCTCTTTGAGGAACTCCGGGTTCGAAACGACATCGAAAGCGATATCCAGACCGCGTGCTTTGAGCTCTCGTGAGATGGCGGCTTGCACGCGATCGGCAGTACCAACTGGAACCGTAGATTTGTTGACGACAACCGCCTTGCGTGTCAGGTGCCTGCCGATCTCGCTGGCCACCTCCAACACATAGCGCAAATCGGCGCTGCCGTCTTCATCGGGCGGCGTGCCCACGGCGATAAAGATGATCTCGCCGTGTTCGATCGCGAGCGCGGCGTCGGTGGTGAATTTGAGCGTACCGGCGTTGCGGTTGCGCTCGACGATGTCCTCAAGACCAGGCTCGTAGATCGGGATTTGCCCCTGATTGAGGCGATCGATCTTGCCGCGGTCGACGTCGACGCAAACAACTTGCTTGCCGACTTCGGCGAGGCATGCACCGGTGACGAGGCCGACATAGCCGGTGCCGAAAATGGAGACGCGCATAGGGAGACTCGGTAAGTTGTCAAAGGCGAAGTAGTGAGAAGGTCGCAGCGGGAACCAACCGCACCCTGTTGAATCAAGGGGCTTTCTGTGCTGAAAGCTCGGGACCGGCGCTAGCGCTCGAACTCCGACCAACTCACCACAGACTGCATCCCGCGGACCGCTCGTTTCGGCGCGGACTATAGCCAGCCGTGACCGGATCGTCATTTTTCTGCCCGGGAATTGCCATTTGCCGCCATTTCTCAGAAACTTAGCAACAAGAGTTGAGGTCTTAGGTGAGTTCCTTGATGCCCCGAGCAATGCCGATGCTGGTCAAACTGGCTTTGTCCGCCGCCCTGCTCGCTGCGGGCCCGGTTTCCGCGGCCAATATCTACAAGTACACCGACCGCAACGGCGTCACCGTGTACACCAACATCAAGCCGCGCGGTGTCGCAGCGCGCGTCATCGGCACGTACTCGTGCCCGGCGTGCAAAGTCGACTCAAAAGTCGACTGGAACGCAACTGGCCTGAACCTCACCGCGTACAGCAGCCAGATCTCAACAGCCAGCAGTCTCAATAACGTCGATGAATCGATGGTGCGCGCGATCATTCACGCCGAGAGCGCCTATCGCCATGAAGCGCTGTCGCCGGTCGGTGCACAGGGTCTGATGCAACTGATGCCGGGAACTGCGGGCATGTACGGCGTGACCAACGCCTTCGATCCAGATCAAAACATCGCAGCAGGCGTCAAACACCTGCGCATGCTGCTCGATATGTTCGACGGCGATTTCGAGCTCGCAGCCGCAGGCTATAACGCCGGCGAAAACGCTGTGCTGCGCTTCGGCGGCATCCCGCCTTATGCCGAAACTCAAGTGTACGTCCAGCGCGTGGGCGTATTGCAGAAGCGCTATGAGTCCGAGATCAAAAAAGCTGCCAACTCCCCTGCCCTAGCTGCGGCGGGTTCGGAGTAGTTGCTGGTCACGCGCTGATTACGAGTTCCACGCAAACCGTCAAACGAAACCCGGCCTTTTCGAACAATCAGGCAACCTGCATCCGATCAGCGCTCTGATCTTCCTCGATCGACTCAGCAACTGAACTGCCCCGACATTCCCGGAGGCCATCGAGCTTAAGTCACGCAGCCACCAAGGTGGCGTGCAGTTTCGCATAGTAGTTCGCTTCAGCCTCCATCGGCGGAATGTCGCTGATCGAACTTAGCAAACGGCGTTTGTTGAAGAAATCCACCCAGCGCATCGGCGCGATTTCGACACCTGCAGCATTTCGCCATGGATCTCTAGGCATTGCGAAGAAGAGCCCACGATCAACCCAGCAAATCCAATCTCTTAAGCAGATTCAAGGGCCATCCCACGCGAACGGCAAATAGCTCGTGCTCGAAATCCTTCACGACCAGAACTCAATCCTGCGAACCAGAAAGTCTGCGAAGGTCTCGGCGTACTGCTCCTCTTCCGCATCGACTTCGCTGCGCCAAAACACGCGGCTTTCTGGCGAAGAATCGTCCAGCCGAAAATAGTACTGCTCACCCGGATTGGGCCAGCACAGCAACAACCTGCCCTCATCGAGAGCACCACTGCGCCGAGACATCGCCACAGCATCGCCGCCCTTCACCTGTTCTAACGGAAGCTCATAAACACTGAAGATCTCTTCTCCATTGATCTCGCCACCACCGTAGTTGCGCAACCACCATTTGTAAGAAATCGGGAACTGAAACCCCGCTTCGAACTCGCGCTGTTCAATCCAAGCATCGGATGGCGCACAGCTTGGGTCACCGAAGCTAACGACATCTTCAGCATCGGCAATCAACAATCGAACCTCACCAAACGTTCTAACCATCTGAAAAGCCACCCTGAAGCGCTAGCGCGAGAGCCACGTAACCCTGTCGGGACCGACGAGCTTGAACACATAGTGCAGTTGCCTTCGCAACTCGCTATAGACGTCGCCCACAATGCAAATCTTCGCTCCGTCCGCGGTACTCTGCGCTCATGAGCGCCGAACGCAATCGTCGAGCAGCGCTAATCGTCAGTGCGTGGAACGTCACCGACCCATTGCTGCCACTCGGCACATTTTTCAACGCCGCTAGCACCGCACGGCCCATAGGCGTCAACAACAGCTGACCGGTGACGATGGCGCCAGCCAACAGCAGTGCACCACCTTCCGTTGCAACCTGACTCAAGAACCAACGACATCGAGCATAAGTTGAGACGCGCACCGAACGCGCTCTTGATCTCGTCCAACGTTGTTGGTACCGACTTCGAACCCAAATTCGCTATCGCCACCAGCGCCACGTACCGCACTCCCATTTGCCGCTGCGACCGGGCGGCTCGTGAGCTATTCATAGCCGGCATCCAGCAGCGCCGCTATAGGCATAACGCTGATTCTGTTGTAGGAAAAATCTGACAGAGATTGCGGCACTAGCAGCTGGCGTTGGTGACCGGCATGCGTGGAATGCGCAGCTAGAACCAGCTCATCACGGTGTAGCCGCATGCAGTCAGTTCCTTGGAGACTTCGTTCTTCCACGCCCCCTGGGGATCGAAATCCACATACACGACGCCGCTGATGTCGTTCGGTGTTTCGATTTCGCCTTTCAACAGGGCACAGACATTTTCCCGGCCGAGCTTAGCCATCAGGTAACCATGCTCGAAGACGACGTTCTGCCGGGCGCGATTTCGTGCCGGAACATTGGCCTCGTGTGCACCTCTTCCACGGTCGCAAGGCGTGTACAGAACCAGTGCAAAATCCGCGTCGTTTGAGTACCGCTCGATTTTTTCGATGATCGTCATGCCAGCGCTTGCTTGCTCGTGCAAGATGATCGACTGAAGACCAATCTTCTCGATGAACCTCGCAACCTCCTGTTTGGCCTCGTTGTCTCGACCGTGAACAATGAAGACCTTGCGCTTGTTCCTGGGAACCACAGGCTTTGCAGTGGCCGACAATGGAGCTGCAGCCTTGGCAGTGGCCGAGAGCGGAGCGGCGGCCATGGCAGTGGCCGGCAATGGAGATGCGGCCAACCGTGGGGCTGCGGCCTTGGCAGTGCCGAACTCAAGTTGATCAAGCAGGGCTGTGAACTGTTGAGATAAATATGTACGACGCTCTGCGTAAGTCCTGTACTTAGGCTGGATGAAGCCCCAGAACGATGCGAGATTCCTGTTCGTCCGAACGAACGACGGCATCAAAGGAGCAACTTCTGGATCTTCAAGCAGCTCATGTCGAAGCGCTTCGTATTCGGCAGAGTTCGCCGGGCTGCCAGTCGCATGGGACACAAGAAGATTGACCAAGTAGTTCGCTTTGTCGAACTTCGTCTGCAAAAAATTGAGGCTCATGTTTTAAGCATCTGGTCGGGTAATCCGCCATTCAAAAGATCGCCATACGAATCATCAACCAATACCGCATGCTTGCCGCTCAAGAACATCGATTGGGTCATCGTCGGTGGCGAGTCCGGGCCCAAAGCCAGACTCATGCACGCCGACTGGGTCGAATCGCTCTACACCCAGTGCCGAACAGCCGACGTCCCATTCTTCTTCAAACAATGGGGCGGCGTCAGAAAAGACCTCACCGGCAGAATCCTCCACGGCAAAACCTACGACGAAATGCCCGGAGACAAATCCAAACCGCAGCGGCGGGCGGTGTAAAAGGCACCTGCCCAGTTCTTTTTGAAATTCGCAACAAGCGCATCCTCATTTCAGCGTCGCGGTTGGCGAGATCAGTGGCTTTCCGCTTGGATAGATAGCAGTCGCTTTTCCTGCTTCAATGTCAGCTAACAAATGCGGACCAATCGCGATTGGCCGGCCTTCCGATGGCACCAAGCGATAGTGCTGCTTCATCCAGCGCGACATCCAATTGAAAATCTTGGCCGATCCGGCACTACTCGGAACATCGGCGTCCTCTTGGATGTAGATACGAGCACCAACAACGTATTGATTGCCCTCGCGAACCTCGGTTGGCGACCACTCCACTACACCGACTCGTCCGATAAGTCGGTGTAATCCGGTTGTCCCTGGTGCAATGGCGGCGCGAATCCCTTCCCAATCGGTTGCGGAGAAAAGAAGCAAACGATCACCTGCAAGTCCTTCCGGCCTCCAAGCGCATTCAGGCCGACTCTCCATCTGCCTGGGTATCGCTGCAACGCTGAGCTTGTCAGGTATCGCCGCCCAAAGGTCGGCAACATCCTGCGGAGACTGCATGATTGCAAGCTGCCTACCCATCGTTGTCGTCCAGGCTTCCCCAATTGGGCTTGAGTTGGGGGTTTTCTATTGGAGGCGAAGCCGGGTTGTTCTTGTCCCAGAAGTAGATCGTCTCTCCACTATACCGCTCAGACTTGAGTATCTCGCTGATAGCCTCACGCTCGCGCTTGATGGGATCGCCGCGCTTATTGAGCCCGCCTATTTGATGGATCTCGCCCGGCCCAGCCGCATCTGCATAGCGCCCACCAAACGGCACTTCAGTATCCAGATCCAGTTCGTCGAGCTGACTAAGCCCCTGCTGAATCTGCCGATGATTGTCGCCACCCGAACGCCCTCCGCGACTGACGCGATACCAATCGTCGAACGACTTCGAGCCGCCTTTAGCGACGTAGCGCTCATAGCGCCACGCATCGCCCTCCGGCGTTCCTTTCGGCGGTTTCGAGGACTTGCCACCGCCACCACACGGCGTGCAGTTATGCACCCACAACCCGCTCTCGCCAACGAAGTAGTTCGGGTCGTCGTCTACGCTCAGATTGAACGTCGGCGCTTTGCGCGATTGCTGAGAGCTCGACTTCAGCACCAGCTTGCGGCCGTCAAGGCTTTGGATCGCTTCGCCGATTTCCAGCTCGGCCGACACCACCCAGCCACGTTTCGCTGTGTGGAACCGGTGATCGGCGGTTACCGCGATCGGCTCTTCGTTGCCGGCCTCATCGGCGAACGTGAGATCGAACACTTCGCGGTCGCTGCGCACGATCACGTGCTTCACTTCGCGCGGCCCGGTCTCGCCGCTCGCTTCGTCGCGCGCGATGACCTTCTCGCCGACCTTGATCTGCTCGATGGGTCGCAGACCGTCGGCCGTCATCACCAGCGTACCGGCACCGAAGCAGCGCGCACAGCATTCCAGCAAGTCATCGGCAAGACGGCCACCTGTCGTACCGTTGGCCTTCTCTGTCAGCACCACCGGCGTACGCCCTTCGACCACAGCCGTCTGCCGATTGATCAGCTTCGTTCCTGCGGCCATTTCAAGGCCGGCTGTGGTCAGCGCCGCAGCATCCAAAACCGCGGTGTTCCACTCGCTCGCGCTCATCGGCTGATCGTTGAGCGGATTCACCTTCTGGCGCGGGTTGACGCCGCTATCGTTTTCCCAAAACGGCGCCAAGCCGATGATGTTGCCGGCGCGATCAACCAACTCGGCGCGATTCTCTTCGCGTTCGTACTCCCGTGATCGAGCACGCGCCGCGCTCGCATCCAATCCTGTTCGTGGACCCGTTCCAGGCGGCCCAACGGAAAGCGATGTCGATACGTACTGCGCAGGCTCGAACGCTGGCGCCGATTGCGCCTGCCGCAATGCAGTGGCGATGTCGTTTCCTGCGCCGGCCAACTGCCAGCCCAGCATCTCGTTCTTCGAGTAGCAACCTGCCGGTGTGCTAGCGCATGCGGGCGCCGAAGCTCGCCCATCCGGATCAACGTAGATTGTGGGATTGCCGTTGAACGCCAAGTACTCGTTCAATGTCGCTGGAATCGTCGGATCACCGTCGATGGGATCCATCGATTGGAACCGTCCGATGCCTGGTCGATACCAGCGCGCTATCGCCTGGTAGCTGTCGTCGACCTCGCGCTGATACCCGGTATGGCCTAACTTCGATTGCTCGCCGCTCTGCGCGGTCGCTAGGCCCCAGGGGTCGAACTTGGTGCGGCCTGCTATTGCACCGTCGGTGCGGATCAGGGCTAGCGGGGTGCCGAGGGCATCGAGGGCGTATTGGCGCGGCTCGGGGTTGCTGGTCTGGCCCGTCGTGCCGATCAGGCCGACGCCGCGGTGGTAGCGGGTCAGGCGGTTGTTCGTAGAGTTGAGTTCCTCAATGAGATGGTTGCCCAACCATTGATAACGCGAACCGGTCGCCCCGTCGCTGCGCGAGATTCTTCGGTCTTGCTCGTCGTAATGCGATTCGATCGGCGCTTGCGCGCCTGTGGTGAGTCGGATCAGGCGGTCGCGCGAGTCGTAGAGGTACGTGGCCAGTGGGCTCGCGGCAGGGCCGCGCCGCGTCAGGTTGCCGTTCGCATCGTGCGTGTACGCGATCGGTGGGCCGGTGGGGACGGCTGGCGTCTCGGTCGTCACCTGGTCGCGGGCGTCGAACGTGTAAGCCGTCTCGCGGGTGATCGCGCCCGCCACCCGCACTTGCTCGAGCGTGCGGTTGCCGACGGCGTCTAAGGTGTAACTCGTGCGGGTGTCGCCGATCTCAAACGCGGTGAGGCGGTCGCTGTCGTCGAACGTGTAGTTCGTGGTCTCGGTCTCCGCGCCGCTGCGCAGCACTTGCTGGGTGCGGTTGCCGTTGTCGTCGAACTCGTAATCAAGCTCCAGCAGCGGCGTACTGCCGATGCGGTGCGCGATAGTGTCGATGCGTCCGGCGCCGTCGTGGGCGTACGCGGCTTGGTAGCTGCCCTGCCCTTCTTTGCGGATGAGTTGGCTGGCGGTGTCGTAGTGGTAAGTGGTGGTGCCGATGCCGGGCGCGCTGCTTTGTTTGAGGCGATTGAGCGCATCGTATTGGTAGCTCGTTGTCTCGCCCTGCGCATCGATGAGACTGGTTCTGTTGCCGCCCCGGTCGAACGTGCTGACGAGCACCTGCCCGTGACCGTTGGCCTCGCGTGTGAGTCGCTCCTGGCGGTCATAGCCGCGCTCAGTGACGTAGTCGGGCGTGGAGTCGTGCCGCGTGATCGTCTCGCGCGTGATCTTGTCGTTGGCGTCATATGTCCACGTCGTGCGCCGCCAGTGGCCAGAAGTGGGGCTGCTTTGCAGCGCCGACTCTGTTCTCCGATTGCGTGCATCGAAGGTGTGGGCGATCACGGTGCCGTCTGGTTTGCGCGCCTCGACCACGTTGCCGGCGCCGTCGTGTGTCCACTGCCAGCGGGCGCCGCCGGGAACGACGCGTGCGGTCAGGCGATTGAGGCTGTCGTATTCCAGCAGGGTGTCGTGTCCGCGCGCGTTCTTCTCCAGCGTGCGGTTGCCGGCAAGGTCGTAACGGTACTCGGTGACCTGCGCCTGCGGATTGGTGACGCTGAGCAACCGTCCGGCGCCATCGAACGCGTAACGCCACTCTTGACCCTCGCTGTTCAGCGGCAGGCGCTTGCTGCGCTGGCGGTCGGCAAGGTCATAGCTAAATCGCGTGACTTCGTTCGCCGGATTGGTTGTCGACGTGAGCCGCCGGCGTCCATCGAACGTGTGCGTGGTGATGCGATTGAGCCCGTCTTTGCTCGTAGCGATATCGTTGTCGGCGGTGTAAGTGAATGCCTCAATGACGCCTTCCGGGCGCGTGGTCTGCGTGCGCCGATTGGCGGCATCAAAGGTGTGCGTGGTCGCATTGCCGCGCGCATCGGTCTCGCTCGTGAGATTGCCCTGCACGTCGAACACGCGCGTGAACTTGAGCTCGCCGTCGCGGGTTCGCGTGAGCTGGCGGTTCTCGGCATCAAAGGTGTAGGTCTCGACGATGCCGAGTCGATCCGTGGTGCTGAGCCGGTTGCCTTCGGCGTCGAACGAGTAACTCTCGGTTCGGTTGCCCGATCCAACGTCCGGTGCGGTGATCGCCGTGCGCCGATTGAGCGCATCGACTGTGTAGGCCCAGGTGTGGTTGCGCCCATTGGTGTAGCTGATTTGATTGCCGTTCGCGTCATAAGTCCACTGCTCGACATACGACAGCGGCGCGGGCGCGGTTTGCTTAGTCTTGCGGCCGACGCTGTCGTATTCGAACGATGTGATCCGATCCCGCCCAGAGCCTAGTCCACGAACACCTGTGTACTCGAAATGCCAGGTACCGCCGTCTGCGAAGGCCGACGTTGCCGCGATGACGACAAAGACGAGCAGGCTGCGCAAGTTAATGGCACAGCTGAGGGTTGCCATCATCAATACCAACCCTTGGTCGGAGCTGGGAAGCGAAATCTTGGCAGTTCATGCTTCAAAAATGCTTCCTTTTTGTGGGGAAAGCGGTCCTTGGACATGGCGTGGACAGAACAACGCCGAACGCGACCCGGGCGACGACTTCCGCTTGCAGTTCGAAGCGCTCAATGAGCTTCCGTCCGAAGATCAAGCCCTTGTCAGCGTCGTGCTCGAAGGCGTGCTGGTTTGCACCGTCGCTCGACGGTTCGCGCGGCCAAGATGACGCGTCGTGCCATCCCGCAAGTTCTTCAACCTACCTTCTTACGACAGTACGCTATTCGCTTAAGATCCAGCTCGTTGGCCGAATCGCCGATCTCCGAATAATGCGCAAGCGCTTCCGCATATTTCTTTTGACTCATCGCTACTTGTGCCCGATAGCGGATTGCGGACGCTTGACGATCCTTCCTATGTGACCTCACTAACGCTTGTATTTCTGCAAAAACCGAGACGTCTTCCCTGCACACACGCTCGCCGTATTTTCGAAAAAGGTGAGCTTGCTCGACTATGGCATCGCGAACGGCCTCGGGTTTGAATGCCGAAACGCTCTTAAGGGAAAATGCAACTTCTGGCGCAGTCAGCGCAATGACAAACTCAAGACCAAACCACACATTTCTCTGTTCGATCAATCCAATGTCGAGATAAATTTCCTGGAGAGTCGAGTAATGCACACTCACAAAAACATGGGCTCCGCGATACTCGACCGTTCGATCATCGAGAACTTTTGCTTCAAATCCGAATTCCGTGCAGAGATAGTCAAACGCCGTGATGACTTCTAAAGTAAACATCCTGACACTCCTTAACCCTTAGGAGGAACCCACCAGACGTCCTGTCCGTCTTGGGTCTCTTTCCAACCCCTATGCTTAAATTGCATGCGCTCACCATTAAGAAACTCTCCAAGCTCGTTCCCAGGTGAAACATCACGAATCGGCCGATTCTCTCTCGCCGCAATTCTTAATGCTCGATAATTGTTATACCACGTCGGTCTCTTATTGGTCCTTCCGTCGCTATGTCGAACCACTTCAAACTCAAATGGCCGCTCGCCTGCACGCACAACACCGGGCTTCAAGAGGTCGTCCGTCCTGCCGATGACGTACGTGATTTGGGTGGTAGTTGCTGCCTCATCTGCGGCAACCGGCAAAGCGCGAGATGCGCCATCGCTGCGCAACGGATGTTCGATTTTCCCAGCGCCAGCATCGACTTCGTTGAACCTAACGCCAGTGGTGCCATTCGGCGCCTCCGCCAACTCAATCGGTTTCGTGCCTTCAGCTTGCGCCCTAAGACGATTACCCATTGCCACGCGTTCTGCGCGGAAAGCCACGACCTCAGCTCGTGCGGCCATCGCCATCGGCACAGCGCCGAGCAGTGCCTCAGTCGCACCGAACGCGAACTCCCAGGGGTTCTCAGCCGCGGCCATCGTCTGCACGCCGCCGATCACCGCAAACGGCGGGATCGACGACACCGCGGCCGCACCTGCGGCCTCGGTGCCTTGGCCATAGGCGACATAATTCGGATCGAGCCCCAACGCCTGATCGAGATCGGCGCTGCTCTGCATCGCCGACAACTGGCGCGCTGTGCTGTTCGCAACGTACGGTCGCTCGAACCGACCGGCGCCGCTGGCCAGCAACGGTTGTGCCACCATCGCAGAGTCGGGACGACCGGGACTAAACAGCGCCATGCGCGCTTGCGCCTCGATCAGCGCATCGGCCTGCTGCGAGGTTGCCATCTGCGATGGATTGAGCAGCGGCAATGCGCTAGCGGCCATCTGCGTTGCTGCACAAGCTCCCGTGTCCGAACACGACCGAACGCCGATGCCGATCGACTGCCGGCCATCCGGGTCCAAGAACTGCGTCGGGCTGCCCAGCATCGCCAGATACTCGTTGAGCGTCCCTGGCTGCATCGGATCGCCATTGATGGGATCCATGCTCATGAACCGGCCGAGGCCCGGCCGATACCAGCGCGCTATCGCTTGGTAGTGGTTGTCGGGTTCGCGTTGGTAATTGCCGTGGCCTAATTTGCTCTGCTCGCCGCTCTGCGAGGTCACTAGGCCCCAAGGATCGAACTTGGTGCGCCCGGCGATGGCGCCGTCGGTGCGGATGAGGGCTAGCGGGGTGCCGAGGGCATCGAGGGCGTATTGGCGCGGCTCTGGGCTTGAGGTTTGGCCGGTGGTGCCGATCAGGCCGACGCCGCGGTGGTAGCGGGTCAGGCGGTTGTTTGTTGAGTTGAATTCCTCAATGAGATGGTTCCCCAACCATTGATACCGCGAACCGGTCGCGCCGTCGCTGCGCGAGATTCTTCGGTCTTGCTCGTCGTAATGCGATTCGATCGGCGCTTGCGCGCCTGTGGTGAGTCGGATCAGGCGGTCGCGCGAGTCGTAGAGGTACGTGGCCAGTGGGCTCGCGGCAGGGCCGCGCCGCGTCAGGTTGCCGTTCGCATCGTGCGTGTACGCGATCGGTGGGCCGGTGGGGACGGCTGGCGTCTCGGTCGTCACCTGGTCGCGGGCGTCGAACGTGTAAGCCGTCTCGCGGGTGATCGCGCCCGCCACCCGCACTTGCTCGAGCGTGCGGTTGCCGACGGCGTCTAAGGTGTAACTCGTGCGGGTGTCGCCGATCTCAAACGCGGTGAGGCGGTCGCTGTCGTCGAACGTGTAGTTCGTGGTCTCGGTCTCCGCGCCGCTGCGCAGCACTTGCTGGGTGCGGTTGCCGTTGTCGTCGAACTCGTAATCAAGCTCCAGCAGCGGCGTACTGCCGATGCGGTGCGCGATAGTGTCGATGCGTCCGGCGCCGTCGTGGGCGTACGCGGCTTGGTAGCTGCCCTGCCCTTCTTTGCGGATGAGTTGGCTGGCGGTGTCGTAGTGGTAAGTGGTGGTGCCGATGCCGGGCGCGCTGCTTTGTTTGAGGCGATTGAGCGCGTCGTATTGGTAGCTCGTCGTCTCGCCCTGCGCATCGATGAGACTGGTTCGGTTGCCGTTGCGGTCGAACGTGCTGACGAGCACCTGCCCGTGGCCGTTGGCCTCGCGTGTGAGTCGCTCCTGGCGGTCGTAGCCGCGCTCAGTCACGTAGTCGGGCGTCGAGTCGTGCCGCGTGATCGTCTCGCGCGTAACCTTGTCGTTGGCGTCATACGACCACGTCGTGCGCCGCCAGTGGCCAGAAGTGGGGCTGCTTTGCAGCGCAGACTCTGTTTTCCGATTGCGCGCATCGAACGTGTGGGCGATCACCGCGCCATTGGGCGTGCGTACTTCGACCACATTGCCAGCCGCGTCGTGTATCCACTGCCAGCTCGAGCTGGTGACTGTCCTGGAGATGAGGCGATTGAGGCTGTCGTATTCCATCAACGTGCCCTGACCGCGCGCGGTAGTCTCCTGCACGCGGTTGCCAGCGAGGTCGTAACGGTACTCCGTCACCGCAGCTTGCGGGCTGGTCACCCTGAGCAACCGCCCAGCCGCGTCATAGGCATAGCGCCACTCTTGTCCCACGTTGTTCAGCGGCAGGCGCATGCTAATCTGGCGATCCGCCAGATCATAGGTCCAGCGCGTCGTTTCGTTCGCTGGATTGGTGGTTGACTCGCGTCTGCGCCGCACATCGAACGTGTGCGTGGTGATGCGGTTGAGCCCGTCTTTGATCGTAGCGATATCGTTGTCGGCGGTGTAAGTGAATACCTCGATGACGCCTTCCGGGCGCGTGGTCTGCGTGCGACGATTGGCGGCATCAAAGGTGTGCGTCGTGGCATTGCCGCGCGCATCGGTCTCGCTCGTGAGATTGCCCTGCGCATCGAATACGCGCGTGAACTTGAGCTCGCCGTCGCGGGTTCGCGTGAGCTGGCGGTTCTCGGCATCAAAGGTGTAGGTCTCGACGATGCCGAGTCGGTCCGTGGTGCTGAGCCGGTTGCCTTCGGCGTCGAACGTATAAATCTCGGTTCGGTTGCCCGATCCAACGTCCGGCGCGGTGATCGCAGTGCGCCGATTGAGCGCATCAACCGTGTAGGCCCAGGTGTGGTTCCGCCCATTTGTGTAGCCGATCTCATTGCCGTTCGCGTCATAGGCCCACTGCTCGACATACGACAGCGGCGCCGGCGCGGTCTGCTTGATCTTGCGCCCGACGCTGTCGTATTCGAACGAGGTGACCCGATCCCGCCCATCGCGCCGCGTGGCGATCTCGTCGTGGATGGTGTAGGTGAAAGTAGTGCGCGCGACGGGTCCGAACCCGGTTGTGGTCTCCTGTAAAAGCCGATCGAGCGCGTCGAACTCGCGCTCGATCCGACCGACGGTGTTCACACTACTGACCTGTCGACTCTTGGAGTCATATTGGTAGCGCCCGATCAACCCCAACTGATCGCGGCTCTCGATCCGGCGGTTGCGCGCATCATAAACGTGCGTCACGGTCCTCCCGCCGGGGTTGCTTTGGGTCGTCAAGTTTCCAACGGCGTCATAGCCAAAGGTCGTGACTTGCCCGACGGCACTGCGGCGTTCGATCAAACGATTGCGCACGTCGTAACGCATCGATGTGATGTTGTTTCTGGCGTCGGTCTCCGTGAGGAGGTTGCCGACCGGGTCATAACTTTTGGATCGAATGGCGCCGGTGGCGTCTTGGAAACTCAGCTCGCGACCGACGGCATCGTAGGTCCACTTGCGTAATTGCACGCCTGAGCCACCTGCGTTTGCTCGGGTTTCCTCGACTTTGCGGTCGGCGTCGTCGTACGCCGTCGCGGTGGTTTTGCCCAAAGGTTCGGTGCGCAGCACCTCACGGCCGCGCCCGTCGCGCACGATGATGGTTCTGGCGCGACGTGGATCCACAATTGCCAGCACCTCGCCATTGGCGTTGTACTCGGTATCGGTGGTCAGCCAGGTTGGCGGACCGGATTCGCCGAGAAGCGCGCGCCGCACTTGGGTTGGTTTGTAGAGCGGGTGGGCGTACGTGGTTTCGGTGGTGCGCGCATTATCGCCGTCGGTCTGCGACACAACCTCGCGAATGACGTTGCCTTGAGCGTCGTAGGTCCAGGTGGTCTTGCGTCCCAGAGGTTCGACTTGGGTGATGCGACGATTGGACGCATCGTAGGTCGAGAGGGTTTCGCCGTCCAATTGATCGAGCGCGCGGGTCTGGTTGCCGTTCGCGTCGTACTCGAAACGCTCGACTGCCGCTTGCGCCTCTGTAGTTGGCGCTACGCGTCTAACAAGTCGTCCAAGTTTGTCGAACTTATGGAAGGTGCTGCCACCCAGTTCATCGAATTCCTCGCGTTGATCCAGCGCATCGACATACACGGTTCGGATTCTTGCCGGCGCACCCGCCGATGGAAGCACGGTCTCAATGCGGCGATCCAGCGCGTCATAGGTCATTGTCGTGACGCGCTGCAGTGCGTCGGTCATCGACGTCTGGCGCCCGCGTTCGTCGTGCGTGTAAGTGGTCCGGAACCCGAGCGGGTCCGTTACGATTCGCGGATAACCGGCGTTGTCGTAGGTGAACGTGGTGATCGCATTGGTGCCATCGGCGCTGCTCGCCAAATCGCCATTGGCTGCGTACGAACGCGTTTCGGTGATGCCTGCGAGGGTGCGCGACGTCAGACTGCCGCGGCTGTTGTATTGGAAATCCGTGCGACGGCCGACGAAGTCGATCTCATACTCCGGACGGTTCTTGATCCACGGCCATGCAGTGAACGATGCCGGTTCGCGGAAGCGCGCCTCGCGTTCAATGTTTCCAGATGCGTGTTCGATCCGGCTGCGGATCAGGTTGCCGTTGCTGTCGTAGGTGCTGATCGTGCGTGTGCCATTTCGGTCCGTCTCCAACGCCGGCTTCAAATGATCCAAGTTCCACTGCGTGGTGCTCGTTCCCGCAGGATCGATGGTTTCGAGCACGAGACCGTAACGATCCATGTCGAACTCGGTGTCGTTGTTGCGCGGGTCGGTGGCGACAGTGGATACGGGGCCTAGTCCACGAACACCGGTATACTCGAACTCCCAAGTCCCACCGTCCGTTCGGGTAACGGAGCCGATTTGGCGAGTGGGAATGTAAATCGGCGGGGCGCTAATGTCCGACTGGATAGCAGTCAGGCCTGGAATATAGGTATAGGTGGTTTCGGCACCATTGATGGCGTTGCGGACCGTCCGCAGACGCTGACCAAAATGTATATAGCGATAAACGCCAGACGGCTCTTGATAGACCTGCCCACCGAGATCGACGTACGCAAAGAATCTTGCAAGACGAGCGGCGCCCGCGCCCCGCTCAACTAGCCGCAACGCCCCGGTGATGTCGTAGGTGTAATCTATTCGCCAGTTCAACGGCCCGTCGGCGCGCGTGACCACATCAGCGCTGGTTCGAACCAAATTCCCGGCGCGAATGGACTGGAAGCTCCGCGTCTGATACTCAAGGGATATGCTCCTGCCGACACCATCGGTCATTCGCGATACGACACGACCGCTTGGGCGATTCGTGTAGTCGTAGGTCACCCGGTTGCCGTAAGCGTCTTCAACGAAACTCAGACGCGTACCTTTGAGGTCCTGCTCGGCGAAGTGATAACGCGTGCCGTCGACGCTGTAGAAGTCAAACGCGAGACCGCGCTGCACCAGCGAGCCGTGGTAGCCACGCTCGGGCGACCAGCGGATGCTGCCATCACTTTGAGAAACCGGATTCTGGAACGCGTGCCCGTGGCCATCGGCCCCAATGACGTACGCGGCGCCGCACTCGCCGAACTCGATCCGCGATTCCAAGTTGCTGCGCCAACCGATGCCAAAACTCCCAAGCTCATCTCCGACATCAGAGCTGTAGGTGCGCCGCAGGCTCATCCCAGGACCACGGCCAGCCACTGCAATGTCGGCGTCTGCCAACACCGCACTGCCGTAGAAGACGTTAACGTTCTGGACCATACTGTGGCCGACCGAAAGCGAATCGGTCCTCTGAACTAGATGCTCAATGAGTCCTGTGTATTCCTCGGACTGGCCATCGGACTCAGCAGTGATCTGAAACTCGTAGGTTCCAAACGGTATGCGCTCTGGCGGAATCGGAAAGACATGGCTGCCAGCACTTCTGGGTTCGTTATTCAACGGCCGCCAAGTCAATTCGCCGCCGCGGGAACCATCGCTGTTCAAGGCAAATATCTGAAATGTAAGCCTCGCCGAGCGCTGCAGGAAATAAGCAAAAAAATCCCCCGCAGCACAAGACGTCTGCGCTGCCAGATTCATTTTCGAGGAAATTTTTAGTTCCTTTGGAAAAGCCCCGTTTACCAGCGCCAAGGCATCAACCCCTTCCTCGGCGACTATTCCGTAGCCCGCAACAATATCCTGAGATATCCTTATAGGAAATCTCTCCGATGTATACTCGTAGTTCTGATCACCAGCGTTTACGCGGTAGCGAAAGTAATGTGGTACTGAGGCGTTGATCCGCGCCGTTGTGTCCAGAACACCTCGAAACGGAAAAATCGCATTGGATGTCTCAAATTTACCAATTGATTCGTTACCCGCAAGCATTTCGATTTCAAACGGCGCGCCAAAACCCCTTTCGCCACCTGTGATATCTACATCAACACGAATTGGTGAAGTCAAGTTCGCAAACGCGGTAAGGCGAATCGGATCCGGAAGATATTCCGGATCGTCCAACCGAAGAGCAACGAAGGGTTGCGGTGAGTTAAATCTGGCATAAAAAGTACCGTCCCGAATAAGGTAAAACGCCAGATCAAGATCACCAATTCCAGGCCCGCCAGTACTCGTCAACGTGTACTCCCCCGTGCCACCAGACAAATATCCGGTGCCGTTAACTTGGAAGAACAGGCCCGTCTCTGGCTCCCAGCCGTTGAATCGTCTTCTAAAAAGTGGGTCCAGGTCCCATTTCACCTTGTACATAGAATATTGACGAGGAGTACGAGCCGTTTCTCCAACTAGCACTGATTCTCTTGGATCTGCGCGCTCGCTATAGAAAAAACTCGAAAACGGTGTGTCACAACCTCTCGGACTTTGAGGTTCACTATCGACCGTCAGTGGCGTTTTCGCGAATGGCGCAGTGGAAGCCAAAAAGGCTTCTTCAAGACCTCCACTAGACAAGCGTACGCGTGATGCGAACGCCCATTCAGGCATCGCAACGTGTAGTGCCTGTTGCGCGGGGCTTGATCTTGAAATTACTGTGTTTGTGGGTATAGCACAAGCATCATCGCTGCGGACAGAAGACGAGCTGCAATTACCCTTGTCAACAATCCTCGGCGCGTGACGAGGCGGAGCATCAGCGCAATCGGTCGACTGAAAGAGCGTAGATAAGCTAATATTAACCACCTCATTGGCTATTCTATTCTCGAACGCATCGACAATGTCGAAAAAGACTAAAAGACTTGGAAAACCCGGCAGCGCCGTGAAATATGGAGAATTGCCACTCTCGGGATATTCGAAACCATCAAGCCTTGTGTCGGGCCTGATCAATCTAATGGAATGAGGCGGTCCTGGGCGGAGTTTGGACCTGGCATTTCGGCCAGATCGAATGGTCCCTCGGGAGCTTGGGGCGCTTATTTCGAAAAAGGTTAGCCATTTGAATTGCGGATACGGTTCGGAGCTATCGTAAACCCCAAAGTCCCCGTCTCCACCGGTTTCCTTAAAGCGAATCGTCTGACGAAGACGGCCTTGCCCATTGGTGCTTGTGTTGGAGCCAACGGTTTCTGCCGAATTGCCCTGGGCGCGAATAGTCATAAACGCGCCTACAACGGGTCGACCCTCTACGTCGAATGCAAAGACGTCTATGGCATCTTGTATCTGTTGATTCGGCTCGCCCTCGATTTCTTGGCTTGCCAGGCTAGGTACAATGTAGGCTAAGGAGAGCGGGTCGTTATTGGGCGGGTTTGCATAAGGATTGAATAGCAGGTCGCGAAGGTCCCTGAAGAACCAACGCTCAGGGGGTAACGCAGTCGCACCACCTGCATACGTCCCCGCAATGAACCACCCACTCGCGCCGGACTCGGGATCTTCTGCGCGCCAGACGTTGCCTTGCCATGCTTCGCGCGTGATTTGGGATGCGGGGGTGGTCAGGTGATAGCCGGCGTTCAACTGGGCTTGCAGTTGCGCGCGGATGGTCGGCGGCAGGTTGAGCGAGCTGAGATCGTCGCCGGGTTGTAGCCGGCGAATCTGCGTACCGGCGGCGTGCGCCAGCGCCAGGCCTTTTTCGGCGGAGATGCTGTCTACGGACCATTGGCGTTCGAACACGAGCCGTTCGAGGGCGGAGCCTTCGAGCGCGGAGAGGCGCAGGAAGTCGCGTTCGCGGGTGGCGTTTGTGCCGATGGGTTCGCTGGGGCGGATGCCGACATCGAGCGCGACGCCTTTCCAATCGAGAGACGTTGGCAGGCCGTCGGTTTCGGTGAGTTGTTGTTGGTTGATGACCAGCAACGCGGTGGGCAGGGGCGCGATGCGGGAGATGCCGATGGCATTGCCTATTGCCTGATCGCTCTGGTTCCAGCGCGTGATGTAGTGCGCGCCTAAGTTCCACATCAAGCGCGCGGCGGCGTATTCGCTGTCACCGGCTTGCTGGACATCAGGCTCGGGCTGCGGGGTCACGGCGCCATGGTGTGCGATGACCAGGGCCGCGTAGCCGCCGGCTTTGAGGTTCTGGTTGTAGCGACGCTCGCCGGCGGGACTGCTGAGTGTGAGTTCGACGTTGAGCTGCGTGCCGGGCGTGAAAGTCGCTTCGCTGTAGCGCACAGGCTCGCCGTTGCGCGCGAGCTTGAATCGGGTTTGCACCAGAAACGGCGGGGTCTGTCCGAGGCCACCGTAACCGTTGGCGATCAGCGTGTCGTCTTCGGTGGCGGGCGCGAAGCCGAGCGTCAGACGTTGGCCGACCCACTCGTAGGCACGGCGATTGAGGGACATCACGGTGTCCGTATCACGCTTGATGTTGAGCATGACGCGCTGGAAGGCGATGTCCGGCAGGTGCGCGGTTTCGCTGATGGCTTGGGCGTTCTGGCCCACCAGAGTCATCGGCAGCACGTTGAGTTTGGGTGTTGCCCGCTGGTGCAATGCCGCAACATCTTCCAGGCGCTGCGCGGGTGCGAGTGTAGAAAGCCGTGTTTCCAGTTCGCTGCGCAGGTGCTCCCATGGCGAGGCCGTTCCGGTGGGCCGCGTCAGCCACGCATCGATAAAGCTCGCAGGCGTGATGTTCGCGAGTTCAAAGACGTTGCCGGCCGCACGCCACTGGTAGGGTTTGAGCGCGGTCGATAACGGCACCCAAGTTTTGCCGCCGTCGCTAACACTGGTGCCTCGGTAGTTATCGATCGGCACATAGGCGCTGACCCAGGTGTGTTCGATGCGATACGCACCGATGGAACCGCCGACAGTCAGCGGCTCATGAGCGATGCCGGCGGCGGTGAGTGAGGCGCCGATGCGCGTCACGGGCACGGCCAGTTGCTGGCTCAGCAAATTGACCGGCACATCGATCACGCCACGGACAATGCGCGCGGGCGCTGAGCTGGCGCGCAGCAGCGCTGCGAGCAACAGCGCCTGATCGACGTCATTGCCGCGTCCGCTACGCAGCGTGCCGGTGGCGCCGCGCAAGCTGCCGGCGTACCAGTCGGTCTCGATGTCGCTGCGGACGAAGTCGTAGATGCGGTGGTACTCGTTGCCGAGCTCGGCAGCTTTGTCAAGGATGGCTTTGTCGATCTCGGCGCCTGGGTGGCTGGCGAAATCGGCCGCCTCGGGCATCACCTCGCTGGCAGAGTTTGCGTAGCTGGGTGTGATGAAGGGTCCGTTGGGAACGGGCAGCGGTGCGAAGCGCGGGCGCGATACGGGCAGATCGAGCCCGTAGGTATCAACGACACTTGCGTTGGCTGCTCGGACTGGCCATTGCGCGAGGGCCGCGGATAACGCTTCACCGTTGTCTTTGGTGACTTGTGCCAGGTTTGCACGAATCGTTTTTAATGCCGTCGAGCGTTTGGCGAACGCCTGCCGCAGGGTCGATTGCGCCTGCGTCAGGCGATTGAGCGATTGATCCCCAAAGCGAAGCCAGGGACGATTGGCCTCGCCGCGTTTTTCGATCCACAGCGCGAAGCGGTCGAGCACCAGCATCTGTTCCGCTTCGATCCGTCGAATGCTGTTGATCAGCGCGTCGCTGGCGAGAGTGGCATCGCCAGGTGCGGAGCGCTTGAGCGCTGCGACAGCGCGTTCCGCGCTGGCGAGTGCGTCTTCGAGTCCGGCGAAGCGCGAAAGAGTTTCTGGTATCTGGGCTTTGTCGGTGCGCAGTTCTGCCGACGCCATCGCTTCTCCGCTGGCGTCGGCGCCAGTGAGCAGGTTGTTGAGCCAGGGTTCGGACAAGGCTTCGATGGCGGCGCGGCGTTTTTCCTCACGCTCGGCGAGCGCCTTCTGCTCGGCGCGGTGGGCGTTGCGTTTTGCTTCCAGCGCTTCGGCCTGGGCTTTGGCGTGATCGATAGAGGCGGGGCGGCCGTCGGAGGCCGCCATCGAGCCGGGTTGTGTGGAGCCGGGTTTCTTGGCGACCGATTTTGCGCTGCCGGGTTGTGCGGCGACGGGTTTCGCGGCAACCGATTTTGCGTTGCCGGGTTGTGCGGCGATGACTTTGGCGGCGGCGGGTTGTGCAGCTGCCGGTTGTGCGGCGACCGGTAGCCCGACAACAGCAATTGCCAGCGAAAGCAACGTGGCCTGGAGCATCCACACAAATCCGGACCCGATACTGATTGTCTGCGATCCAACCAGGAAGTCAGAACGGCCCCCTCCTCCACTTGGGTGGGAGAGGGTTGCGGTGATGCCGCGGAGCGCTCCGTAGCTCCGGCCCACCCTCACCCGGCGCTTCGCGCCGACCGCCTTTCGGCCCCCAGCCAATGCGCACAGCACATTGGCGCTACGAACGATGCGAGCGCCGCTCGCAAGCATCGTTCTACGCCCCGCCGAGGCGGGAGAGGCGATGGGGCCCGAGGCTCGGACTGTGGGTGCCGTTGGATTGCTGTGTCTTGTTGCCGTCTTGTCTGAGCGAATCCTTGAATCTCTCAAGCGACACCTTTGTTTCACCCCTTCAGGGCTCATCTTGTTTGTGTGGTCTGACCCAGGGCTTCGCCCTGGACTATTTCCTTGCGCCCCTTTGGGGCTTTTCTCTGGCGCGATTTCAGCAGGGTGGATGAAGTCAGCACTCGGGAACGGCCAAAAGCGTCGCGCCATGCCGCGACCTACGACAGCGGCGGGCTTGCGCTCAGAAATGGACATGGAATCTGCTGGGATCAGCCAAAAGCGTCGTGCCAGAGCGCGACCCACGAAGGCTGCGAATGTGCTCACTCCCATCATCGCGATTGCTCCGACACTCTCAAGCGCACCAAGCGCGCTGAGAACAGCATCAACAAGATCAGCACCACTGCCGCCAGTGGACTCATGAGCGGCACTGGGATGTTGACTGCGCGCACACCGACGAGGCGCAGCGTGATCACTTCGCTAGTGGCGCCGGCGGTGTTGCGCGCTTGCAGATCGAAGTTGTGCTCTCCGTCCGGCAGATTGACGCCGGGCATGCGGAAGGTGCCGCTGGCATCGGCGTTGGCTTGCTGCTGATCGGTACTGCCCCGTCGGCGTACGGTCACTTGCGCAAGCGCTTCGGTGCTGCCGACGATTTCGAACAGACCCGGCGGCAACGTTGCGCCGTTCGTGGGCCGCGTGATGCTGAGCGGCAGGATGGCGCGCGCGGTGAACGGCACGGGGCCAGCGCTCGCGACGTTGCCAGCAGCGTCGGTGGCGCGGGCGGTCAACTCGTGCGGGCCGGCGGTCAAACGCGGCAGCGGCAAGGTATAGAGATCGCCGGTGCCGCGCACGGTTGCAGTCCAGTCGCCGGTATCGATGCGGATTTCCACGGCGGCGAGATCGCTGTGGACGTCGCTCGCGCGCACTTGCAGCGCATCCCCGAGCGATAGCGATTGGCCTGATGTCGGCACCACAATGGCGATGGACGGCGGTGTGCGATCGAGCACGTCGACGGAGGCGCGATCAAGTACCTCGACCGTAGTGCCAACCAGTCGCTCCAAGACCATGTCGATGCGGCCGGCACGCCAGGCGGTGGTCGGCCACGACAAACTGTAGCGCGTGAAGTCATTCGCAGCGAGATTGACGGTGCGATTGTCGACGGCGAGTTCCGTGGTTCCGCGCAAGGCGCGCAGGCGCAGAACCAAACCGTTGACAGGCGCGCTCTGCAAGTTCTGCACCTGGATATTGACCGGCAAATCGGCAGTGATGATGAGCGACGCAGGCGTATCGATATCGCCGACCAGATCGCGCGCACCACCAGATTCGCGCAGCACATTGGCGACGCTGCTGCGTGCCGTGTTTCCGGCGGCGTCGCGAGCTTCGGCCTGTATCGGGTTGTCGCCCACGAGCAACGGCACGCTGAGCGGTCCGAAGGTGGTCGATGTGGGCCGAGGCGCGGGTTGCGAATACCCAGGCGCGAGCACGCTTACCGAGGCGCCGGCTTCCATCGTGCCAAGCACTTCGATACGCGCGCGCTTGGTACGCGTGCCAGGCGGCGGATAGCCGATGGCCACGGCTGGCGGTGTGGTGTCGATGGCAAAACTCGCCTTCGCGGTGCTGGCGTTGCCGGCCGCGTCTGTCGCCAGTACTTCGAGCGCATAACTTCCTTCTGCGCTGATCGCGGTGCCGATCTGGAACAGCTGGCCGTTGAGACGTGCGATCAAGGTGATTGGGGAGGCGTCCTGCACTTGCGCTTGTGGGGTGACCGCCGTGTTGACGACGCTATTGGGGATACCACTCAGCGTAATCACTGGCGCGGTGCGGTCGACACGAATGGCAAGCGGCGCGGTCGTGCGTTGATTGCCGGCGGCGTCGACAGCGCGGACCCGCAGTTCGACCAGTCCTTCGGTCGTGGTTGGCAAGCTGCCTGCGAATTCGCCCGGTGCGCCAGCGACGGGGGCAAGGGCTAGAGCGAAGCCGTTGTCGAGTCTGGCCTCAACCAACGCGATAGCCGACAGCGCGTCGGTGGCTCGCACCCGAACGGCAACCGCCGTGCTGTGATACGACTGCGCAGCGGGCGTGAGGATAGTGGCGTCTGGCGGCGCCTGATCGCTGATGGCGAACAGGCGTTCGGCCACTGGCAGCCACGCTTGCGCGCCGGCGCTATCGGTGAAGAAGCCTTCGAGCACGACACGTTGGTTGCCGAGCGGTTGGCCGGCAAGATTGAGCGCCTCAGCGCGCGTGAGTTCGCCACCCGCGGGCAAGGTGACATCGAAACCGACGCGCGTCCAATGTGCGCTTGAGCCTTGTGCGTAGACGCTAAAGCGCATCGGGATCGCGCGCGCCTGGCTAACGTTCGGATTGCGCACAAGCAACGTCAAGGTGGTGCTGCCGCCGTGCGGTGCAGGATCGGGCGCAACGGTCGCTTCGCCAGTCAAGGTGATGCCGGCGTTCGGTCGATACTCGACGCTGAGCGCTGTTTCCGGCCCGACGTTCCCGGCCTCGTCGGTGGCGCGCGCGCGCAGCACATTGCTGCCGGGCACCAGCGGCACATCGGGGATCGCAAACGCACCATCGGCACCGACGACAGTCTTGGTGAAGTAACTCCCCACGTCGAGGCGCAACGACGAGAGCGCTTCGGTGGAGCCGATCACAGCGATGCGATCGGTGAGCAAAATGGCGTTTGCGACCGGTTGCGAGATCACGACCGCTGGCGGATCGCGATCGATGCGGAAGCTGATGTCGCGCTGCGCGATGTTGCCGGCCAGGTCGGTCGCCGAGACCTCCAGTCGATAGTTCCCGCTGGCGTTGATCGTGGTGCCGCTGACGAACGGCGAGCCATTCAAGCGCACGGTACTGGTGCCAGGATGCGGATCGGTGGTGGCGATTGTTGGCGTCAGCGGGTCACGACTGAGCTGGCCATTCGCGACACCACCGATAACGATGGTCGGCGCGGTCTCGTCGGTGACAAAAGCCATCGGCGGCGAAGTGCGTTCGTTGCCGACGCTATCGCGAGCACGCACTCGAACTTGATGAGCGCCTTCGAGCAGTGTCTGCGCGGTGCTCTCGTAGAGGCCCGCCGTCGCCGTCTCGACCATCGCGATATCCGGTCCGCCATCGATACTGGCGACGACCAGCGCAACCGTCGAACGCGCGTCGCTCACGTTGGCGCGAACTTGCAGCGGCGAGCGCAGCACCGCACCCGCGACTGGCGCTGCAATGGCGATGTTTGGCGCGGTCAGGTCGACGAGGTTTGCGGTACCCGTGGCGAGGTTGACGAAGCCGGCGGCGCTGTCAGCATCGAGTGCAAAGCTCAAGGGTCCAAGCGGATAGGCGCCGGTCGGATAGTTCACTGCCTCGTTGAAGGCGCCGCCGACTGCAAAATCGACGCTGCGCGTGAGTGTTGCGAGAACCGTACCGCTGGCGTTGCGCACCTGCATGCGCAACAACTGACCTGGGCGCGGCACGTTTCCGGTGTAGTTGATCGTATAAGTGGCCACGATTGGCGTTCCCGGCTCCGCCGTACTCGGTGCGACTTGCACTGCGCCCTGCAGCACACTGGTCGGATCGTCGCTGCGATTGACGGTAATCGAGACCGGAACGCTTTGGTTGCCGGCGAGATCGCTCGCGCGCGCCGAGAGCGTGTTGGCACCCGGCACGAGCGGCACCGACGCAAACGGTGCCTGACCTTGAGCGTTGGCTGTGGCATTGCCAACGTACGCGCCGACGCTGAGCCGCACCGCTGCGTGTGCCTCGGTGGCGATCACCACGTCGACCGTTTCACCGTTGACGTTGGCGTTGTTGGCGGGGCTGGCAAAGGCCACCGTGGGTGCGATTCGATCGATGGTGAAGCGCACGCGCACCTCGGTGCGATTGCCGGCACGGTCGACGGCGGTGGCGACCAAGACATGTGGTCCGTCACTGCTCACGGTGGTGCCCGATACGAATGGCGCACCGTCGAGCGTGATTTGCTGCGTGTCCAGATTCACGTCGTTGATCGACACGACCGGTGTCACCGGCACGTTGAGCAGGGCGCCATCGACAACGCCCGTGACCACGATAGTCGGCGGCGTGCGATCGACGATGAACTGCGTCGCGGCGCTTTCGACCTCGTTGCCCCAGCGATCGGCGGCGCGGAATCGCACCTGGTGCGGGCCTTCGATCAGATCGGCCACGGTACGCCCGTAACGCGCCGCGCCTTGCGCGCCAAGCGGCAGCCACTCACCCTGATCGATGCGCGCCTCGACGCGCTGCACGGTGGAATGGGCATCGAGCGCCTGTGCGAGCAGCGGCGTGGGCGATGGCGCGAATGCGCCGGGAGCCAGCGGCGTCAATACCGGCGCGATGCCATCGACAACCTGCACGCTGCGCAGCGCCAGCATGCGCCACTCTGCATTGGCGCCGGATAGACGCGCTTCCAGTGTGGCGACCAGATTTTCGATGCCGAGCGCACTGGCGGGAATCGCCAGCGTACCGCTCTGCATCGACTGCGCGCCGATGGCGATTACCGGCGTGGCCTGCGCGATCACGCTCAGATCTGTTGCGCGGCGCAAGCGTACGCGCACGCTGACATCGCTCTGCGCGCTCGTGGCTGGGTTGCTGATCGCGTATTGCAGTGTTGCATCGTTGCCCACCACCATCGGCGCTGGAACCGAGGCAATTGTTCCTGTGAGTGCGTCGCTCGCGCCCGATGCGATCAGACTAAGCCCCGCTTGCGCCGACCAGCTATCGGTGCCGGCCAGCAGCTCTACGGTGGCGACGTAGTTTCCGGCGTCTAGACCCGCCGTCGGCATGCGCACCGTTTGCTGCAGCTCGAATCCAGGCTGCAAGGTGCCGAGCGTGCGCGTGATCGTGAACACCGGCTGCGGCGCAACGCCATTGACGCGCAGCCGCAACTGCGCCCCCGGCACCAACACGTTGCCGCTGCGATAGCGAACGCGAATCGCCAGGTCGGCAAACTGGCCGATGGCGACCGGGCTCGTTGGTGGTGTCAGCGACAACTCGAATTGTCGGTCGGCCAGTATCATGATCGGATTGATGACCTCACCGATAGGTGCGCCGCTGGGCGTGTTCAGACGCGCACGAACGCGGTAGGTGCCGGCCAACAGACTGCTGGTGTCGTATTGAAATGCTCGCAACCAGAACGTGCCGGCGGGGAGCGCATTGATCGCTTCGTCGGCTATCACGGCGATTTGCGCGCCGGCCATGTCTTCCAACGTCAATCGCAGGCGTGCATTGAGCTCGCTGCTGCCTGCGCGCACGTCGACACGGCCCGCCAATTGGCCTGCGGGCGGCAGCTCGGTCTGCGCAAGCGCGAGACCCAGTTGGGGTGCCGAACTTGCCGCAAGCCATAGATCGCGATTCGCGCGGTTGTTCTCCTCGGACAATTCGACGAGCGTATTGTCGGGATCGACGCTGGCAACCACGGTGTAGTTGCCTGCCTCAGATTGTGCCGCCAGCGGCACCGAAACCAACGACACGCCGCCGGCTGCGATGGCCGGCACCGTCGCCGTCGCGATTGCGGGAGGATCGGCCGCGCGCTGCAGGCTCAAGCGCAGAGTCGTTGGCGACGTGGCGAGCGTACCGAGATTACGCACCAACGCGCGGGCCACGAATGGCTGTCCGAGCGCCGGCACCGTGGGGTCGAAAGCGATCGACGCGCTGTCGATTGCGAGATCAGGTCCGGCGGCACTGGTACGTGCGATCAGAATCGACGCCGCAGGCAGACTGCGATTCCCGGACTCGTCCAGCGCCATTGCGCTGTAGCGACGCGAACCCACCGCCAGCGGTTGCGATCGCAGGCAACCGTAGCCGGGTGGATCCAACAGTTTCGTTGATCCGGCGCTAATGCGCGTATCGAGCCAGGCCCGGCCGCTGCGCGAAATTTGCGCCGAACTGGTTTCTCCAGCCCGGGTTGCCGCGATCGGGCCAGAGTTGCTGGCGGTCGAGTACAAATACACATCGTTCGCCAACACGACCAGCACGCGTTCGTTAGCGATGCGCCGTACCGCAAGCACCGGCTCATTGAAGCTCGCGAACAGCGTAGCGCTGGTCGCGGCGATATCGCGCTGCCACACCTCATCGACGTCGTTGTTGCGCCGCACGTACCACGCCTGATCGCCGTTGGCGGTCAATGTTGGCGTCGCGCCATCGGCGTTGGCATGAAGCAATTGCACGGAGGCCGGACTGCGTGTGATCAGGTGCAGCGCCGTGCCGACGCGCGCAATCGCGCGACCACCGAGCGCATCGACCTCCAGAGTGTCGATGCCATCGATGTTAAGCGCGACCAGTGTGCGTTGCCCGGTGTCGAGGCTGTACCAAAACAGGCTTGCGGTGTCGCCGGCCGCTAATCGTCCGTGCAGTAAAAGCCAGCGGCCATTGGTCGACGCTCGTGCATCAATGACCTCCGCCAAGCCAGTCGATACCGGCTCACTGGCGCCCTGCCGCGGATAGCGACGCAAGCTGCTGTCGGCACCGACACCGAAGTAGCCGTCGCGCGCATCGAAGGTGACGACGCGAACGCCGCTCGCCACGGCTGACAATCCGAGCACGTCGAGTTCGACCAGGCCCTGACTCGCGCTGTTCCACCAGCCAAAGCCGCCATTGTCCGAGAGTACTGGCGAGGATTCATAGGCCGGCTGCAACGAGCGCGAGCGGAAATCGCTTACGGTTGAACGTTCGGCGAACGCCGTTTCATCGCGCGTCCACTCGTGGCGCGCCGCGGGACCGATCGCGCAGAGATCCACCGCCGTCGCGGCGGTTTCCAGCTCGACACCGGGCAGTATCGGGTAGCTCACTTGCGGCGGAGTCGGCGGATCGGCGTCGCGCGGCGTGCCGGACACCGGCGCGCTCGGCGCACTGACGTTGCCGGCTGCGTCGATCGCGGCGACCGTGTAGAACTGCTGCACGCCGTTGGCCAGCGGCTGATCCAGATAGCTGGGGTTGGTCGGCTCGGCGATGACGCTGTAGTTGCCATTTGCTGCAACGGCACGACGCAGTCGATAGCGCACCGGCGCCGAGCCGGCGCCCGGTTGCCAGTCGATCTGCAATCGACCACCGGAGCTTGGGGCCGTCACCGTCACGGCTTGCGGAACACCGGGCAACAGCGCGTTGATGCTCAAGACGACTTCGTTCGACGGCTCGCTGTCGTTCCCGGCGCCATCGACAGCGATCACGCGATAACGGTATTGACCGTTCGGCAGCGGGCCGTCGTCATAGGTGCGCTGCTGTGCCGCAGGCCGTGTCGTCAGCGTGGCGCTGTCGCGCTGCAATCGATACGCCGCAACATCCGGTGCTGTCGGCGCCGTCCACGTCAAGGTGGCGATACTGCCGAGCACACTGCCGCTCAACACGGGCGCATCGGGTGGATCGACATCGCCTACCGCCACCTGGACCTCGGGCGATGCAGCGCCTTCAAGTCCCAGTGTCGAAATCGCGCGTACGCGATAACGATGCCGGCCATCCGCTGGCGTGTCCAGGTAGCTCGTCGTCGCAATCAGTGGAAGCGCCTTGAGCCGCACCTCAGCGATGGCCAGCGGCTGCACAGCCGTCCACGGAACGCGACGGGGGACGATGCGCACGCGCGTCGTGCGATAACCTTCCTCTAGTGTGATTACCGCATTCGCAGTGTCCGTGGCTCCAATCGCGAGGCGCACGAACTGGTGGCCGCTCCATGCCATCACATCGAACTCGGACGCGCGCGATCCGACCGTGCCAAAATCGATTTCGATCTGGCTGAGCCAGAACGGTTCGACGGCCTCAAGTTCGAGATAACTGCCGCGCACTTCGGAGCCCAGGATGGGCGCCGACCAGACGGTGTCTATGTTGCCGTCAATAACCGCGTTGGCATCGCCAACATTCGGCTCGGCGGTGACCGACAGCCCTGGCACAACAACGGCGGCTGGTTGCGGCGAGTCGCTGCGCGTCAGGCGGTAAGCTAGCGGCGCTGGCGCGTTTGCCGTCCAGTTCAACTGCACGTTGGTCGCGTTGACGACCGCCGCCAATCCAGTTGGCGCGGCTGGCCGGTCGCCACGATCGAACCGCAACGTCGCAACCGTGCTGTGATCGTCGGCGCCGTTGACGACAAACACGCTGAGCGCAGTTGCGCCTTGCGCCAAACTGGCGACGGGCAATTCGAAGCGCCCGATTTCGTTCGTGGTTTGCAGCGGCAATTGGCGCGTGCCGGCACTGTCCTGCACGCTGGCGCGCACCTCACCGGGCTCGCCGGAGTTACCTTCGACAACGAGTTCGGTTAGCGACGTGGGCGTGCGCGGCGATAGCAGATCGATGCTAAACACGTCCGCCCCATCACTGGCCGACGGCGGCGCCTCGTTGCCGCTGGCGTCGCGCGATACGATCTCGTAGGTCCAGCGGCCGAGTTCCGCATCCGTGTGCACCGCTGTGGTTGCTGTCGTCACTGGCGGATTGAATGCCGCGCCGTTCGGTCCTCGGCCACGCACCTGATATCCCGCGAGATCGCTCGCGGTCACTGCCGTCCAGGACAATTCGACTGAGCTGCCTCGCGCGCGGGCCAGTACGCCTGTGACGCGCGGCGGCGGCGTTTCATCGACATGGACCAAGGTGCGCACGGCGGAGGTTGTCGACGCATTGCCGACGTCGCGCGCAATGGCGCGAACCTGGTAGTTGCCGAGCGCAGTGGCGTCGAGTTGTACCGCAAACGGCCGTGAGGTTAGCAGTGCGCCCAGTGGCGCGAAGGCACCAGCGCCCGGCGCGCGAACTTCGAATCGCACATCGGCCAAGTCCTGGTCGGCACTTATCGCCAGGATGTCGATCTCGCGCTCGAAAGTTGCACCCTCGGATGGCGATTCGATGACGATATCCGGCGGCCCTTGATCGATCGTCAGGCTTTGCGGCGCCGACAGCGGCGACACGTTACCAGCCGTATCGATAGCGGCGATGCGCCAACGGCGCAGCCCATCGCCGACGCCGCGATCTAGAAACTGCGTGTCGACAATTCGGAATGGGCGCAGATCCTCGGGCAAAGCGCTGGGTCCATTGACCAGCGCCGCATCGCGGTACAACAAGTAGCCCAGCAGATCAGGCTCGGTGTTGGCGTTCCATTGCGCGCGCACATCCGGGCCGATCGCGGCAACAGCCAGGCCCGTGGGCGTCGCTGGCGCTTGATTGTCCACCGACACATCGATCTGCACGCTGGCCTGATTGGCGCGTGTGTCTTGCGCCGACAACACCAGTCGAACGGCGGCGCCTTCGGCCAGCGTCGATGTATCAAGTGTGCCCAACTGACCGCTCACCGGCTGCTGACCAGTGGCAAGCGTTTGCACAGCACTGGCGATCTCAGCGCGCAGCGCGTAGCTCGCGAAATCATCGGCGGCGTCGGCGAAACCGAACACGCGTAACAGACCGCGAACGCGTGCAGCCGCATTTGGCGCACTGATGCCAACAGTAGGCGGGGTGCGATCGATCACAACATCTATCGGCGCCGACCACGGGCCAGCGTTGCCCGCCAGATCAACTGCGCGCACGCGATAACGGGGACGCCCTTCGGGCACGTTGAGATCGAGGTACTCGGTAGTCGCTGTGGTGCCAATGGCGACCTGCCAACGATCCAGCTCGTACCGCGCGATATCGTTCGCCGCAGACGCTGTCCAGTTCAAGCGCACATCGCGGTTCTGCAACACCACCGCCGTCAGCCCGGTGGGCGCGTCAGGCGCCTCGCTATCGACGCGAATCGCACGCTCCACGCTCGCGCTCAAGCCGGCGCGATCGGTCGCCGTCAGTCGCAAGCGCAACGGACCCTGGCGCTGCTGCACATCGAGTGCGCCGAGCAACCCGGTAACCGCCGCATTGCCGATCGCCAGATCGACCCAGTCGTTCGGCTGCGCTGCGGTCGCGACGGCAATCCGATAATCGAGCAAGTGCGCATCGGCGACCTGCCCCATCACATCGAAGCGCTGTCCAAGCAAACGGTCTGCCGTCGGCTGATCGATGCGCACCGTTGGCGGCGTGCCGTCGATGTCAATATCGACCGATTGCGTGGTGCTGTTGCCGGCCCCATCCGTGGCGACCAGTCGCAATTGATAGGGTCCGTCAGGCTGACTCACCGTCCAGGCAAGAATCTGCGCTTCTGTGGGAACCGTGTTCTGCCCTTGACCAAGAATGGTGGTCGACGCGCCAACCAACTCCAACCGCCAGTTCGCAAGATCCACATCCTCGATCACGCCGCGAACACTGGTGGCAGCGCGCGGCAGCACCGCATCGTTCAGCGGCGCCATCAACGACACCGTCGGCGCCGTGCGATCCAAACGAAAATCGCGTGTCAGCGTGGCGCGATTTCCCGCCACATCGAGTGCTTCAAGGTCGATGCGATACAAACCTTCGTTGAGATCGTCACTGTTGCGGAGCAAATGGCTGCCGACGGTGGTGACGGCCTGCTCGGTGATCAACGTCGAACCGGGCATGCTGAACAAGCGACCCGTGGCGGACGCGAGCGCCGATTCGGCCACACGCCATTCGATATAACCTTGGCGCAAGTGAGCGGCTGCGGGCGTCGCAATCGTCAAGACCGGCAGGGTCACGTCGATGCGCGTTTCGAGCGTGGCCGTTTCGCTGCTGGCCGATTGCGCGGCGTCGACGGCGAGAATCTCGATTCGATGGGCCGCCTCTGGCAGCACCGTACCGGCGGTGTCCTTGCCATCCCAATCGACCACGACAATGCCAGCCGCAGCCGCCTGAGCGTTGGCGAGCGTGCGCAATGGCGTGCCGTTTGCGGCGAGTATGCGTACTGTCAGTAACGCTTCACGCGCCAGCACCACTTCAATCGGCAGCGAGTCATTGCGCTGGTCCTGATTTGGCGAAAACGCAGCTGGGACCACAGCTCGATCAATAATTCGATTGCGAGTCCCCAGCGTCACCGGCACCAATAGCTCATTGCGATTGCCTAACTGATCGATGGCCGAGAGGCGCAATACCGCCGGGCCTTCGACGGCGCCGCGCGCGTATGATCCGAGGCTGGCGTTATCGATCTCGTTGTTACCCGACGCCACTTGAGTCCATGCGGTGGGCGAAGCGCCCAGTCCCACTTCCACCTGCCAACGAACCAGGCGCGGATCGCGCACGCTTCCCGAGAGAGCGACTACCGGTGCTGTGAGCGTTGTGTTGGCTCCGGGAGACGTCAATGCAAGCGTCGGCGGCGTGTTGTCGAGTAGAACCAGCGTATCGGCCGTGTCGGCGAATCCACACGAATCGTTTGCCGTCAGCCGCATGGTGTAAAAGCCATCGGCAGGAGAGCCGCTGCCTACGCGGCCGTCCCAGGACAAAACGACGTCGGAGCTGGTCGAAGCACTCGGCAGTAGCTCTCGGAGCGCAGCGCCATCGACAATGAACTGGCCGGCAGCAAACGTCGTTGCGTGCAGCGTGCCGCGTACGGTGAGCGATTCACGCGGCCGATGGAATGCGCGGGCCAGTCGGAATGACGGGTCGCCAATGGTCGACACGCCCAGATACTGATTGACAAGCGACAGAATGCGCTCTGGCTGCTGCCACTCAATCCACGCAACCTTGCTATCGATCTCGAAGCTCTGCGTTGTACAGACTAATGCACCTGACCAATCGGTCGCTGCCATGCGCAGCGTGACCGGCCCATCCGGCAGTGTGTTGTTGTTTTCGCCCCAGGTCCACAAGATGCCGTTCTGGTTCGGGCTCGTGACGAGATTCGCCGGGACCGATGGAGACCCGATCGCAAACGATTTGATACTTTGAGGCGGTCCGCCTGACGCCGAGAACCAAGCATTCGGTGCTGAACCGATGCCCCACTGCATGGCAATCGCATAACCCAGGTTGTCTTCGGCCAGGCCACGAATGCTGAGCCGTTGATCGGGCGTCGCACACACGCGCGAACCGGCGGCTGGCTCAAACATCTGAATCGTTGGCGGCGTGCGATCAATAGGCAGTGAGCCGTCCTTTCTTGCCGGCCTGACCGCTGCGATCAGCTCAACTCGCAATGGCAGCAGTCCTATCGCAGCGGCGGGGATCGGAACCGCACGGGTGATATCGAAACCACTCACACTTCCGTTGCGAGGGATCGACAACAACTCGTCGACGATTGCGCCGCCATCGCCGATGCGACCGAGGGCCAGTCGCTCCTGCGGTCCTAGTGTTTGTATTGGGCCGGCACTAACGAGTCGCGCTTGAAACTGCCCGGTGGGTCCGAGACTACAGCTAGTTGCCGTGACCGGCCGAACTTCCAGGTCGATTCCTGCGGACTCTGTTTGTGATCCGCACGGCAACAGTTGGCCAGCAAAGCTTACGTTCGCAATCGGGGAGACGATAGCAATCGATCGGAAGCGGGAGGAGACACGCACGGTTTCGGTCGATGCGCCACACTTGGCAAGCGCGAACAGCACCGCGCCATCTGCGACAGCCATGCGGCGAGCAGCCAACAAGCTCAGCCAAGGAGGCGAAGCCCTGTCCAACTGCGTGACCTCGGGGGAGTCAGGCAGCAATCCGGGCAGCCACTCCTCGGCCAGAAACTCGTCGTACTGAACGCCGGGCACCGGCGGCGACAGCTTCGCCCGCATTTGGTTGAGCAGAGGCGATTGCTCTCCGGTGACACGCCGTGGCGAGCCGATGCCGCCTACGACGATCCGCAGTCGGTTCGAGAAATGATCGCCACCTGCCCGAGCCAAGACCCGCAGATCCACCACCGATCCAGCCACAAACTGACTGAGATCAAGTGGCATGCGCCACTCCGTAGCACTGCATTCCTGAGGTGGGTCCGGATTGCAGACGCGAAGCGCCGACACCGGTTGATCGCTCAGCGTCAGCCAGGTGTTGCTCCCAACCGGCCGCGCTTGTAGCGCGCCTGACACCGCGCCGGGATGCGACACCCGAACATAAAGAACCGACCCTGAAAGCAATGCCCCGTATGCCGGCGGCGGCGTCACATCAAATGTTGGTGCTTGAAGCGGCACCTCGAATACGCTGCCACCATCGATCGCCGGCTCTTCGCGCAAACCCCAAAGTACAACCGCTGGCGCAAGCGGCCCTTCCCACAGCGACAATGCCTCGTTGCCTGCCAGATCCCTGCCGCGCACGCGCCACCGAGTGCTGATCGGTTGCTGCAAGCGTTCGTTGGCGCACGGTCGTCCGCCGATGTCGCACCCTGAGCTGGCTGCAATAGTCGCGATGGGTCCCGGCGGCAACTGCTGCTGCAGCTCACACCACGCATAGCTGCTCGCATTCTCATCAAAACAGCCGTAAGCAGCGAACGGCGGCTTGGAGGCATACCAAGGCGAAACCCTGAGGCTCATGACTGGCAGTACGGTGTCGACGATGACGTTGCCGAACTGTCCGTCGATGCCCATCCGATATCGTCCATCAGGAACCCGGACACCGCTGTTGTTTCGGCCATCCCAAGCTTGCGTCTTGCCGCCCAGGTCTGCGGTGCCGAACGCCAGAGGAATCGTGCGCACGCGGGTTCCGGCACTGTCGATCACCACGAACTCGGTGGCCACCGGTGCATTCACGCGGAAGGCGAGTGTCGCTTGATCCTGCACGCCGTCGCCGTTCGGCGAAATGTGTGTCGGCGCGACTTGCTCCAACGTAATAGGCGAAGAACCTGTTGAGCGCGCGCGAGCGGAGCTTTGGGTGCGATTACCGGCGAGATCGACCACCGTGAGTCGGAACCGATAGTCGCCGGGTTCGGGCGGCACCCAGGTCAGGAAATCATCGCGTTCAACGCGGTTACGAATCGCAGGCGTCAGCGCGAACCACGTTTCCGGTGCGGACAACCTCGCCCACTCCAATTCGTAGTAGTCGAGGTTGCGATCGACCGCGACGCCGTAGAGGCGAATGGCGCGTCCGTCGGGTTCTGCCGCCAAGCGTGACGATAGATTGATCGTTTGGCCAAGTAGACGATCGGCGGAACTGCCTACAATCGCCTGATCATCGTTACTGATGCCGCGCACACCGCCAAGCGATGCAAGCCACGGCTCGTCGGTCTGGAGACCACTCGAAGCCTGAATACGCCCAGCAAAGTCGATTGACGCACCATCGCGAAGCCGCAACCGCGCAATCGAGCTGGACAATCCACTGCCTAGTGCCGGGCAGCGGTAGAGGCGTTCATCGCGCGGATCGACGAGTCGTATCCATTCCGGGGGTGGGCAACGCGAGTCGACGACGACGGAGCCGTCGACCATGAGCCGCTGTGTCTCGCCGACGCCTTTCAGCACGAACCAATAGCCGGCTGCGTTGAGAAAAATGGGTGCGGCAACCAGTTCTTGCAGGTCGACATCGATCGACCCTGAATAGGGATCGTAAGATGCTTCAGGCTCGCGCAGCGCAGCACGGCGAGCCGAATACACCACGTCGGTTATCACATCCGACGTACCCGAGGCGCTATTGACGTTGGCAACGTAAAGGTTCTCCCGCGCGAAGGCTGGCAAATTCCATCGTTGTTCAGTCCTTCCCAATCGATCGACGATCCGCACGTCGTGATCGAAACCATCGACCAGTACAAATCGATTGATCTCTGCGATGTAGCCGACGCTGAGGCTTTCCGTTCCTGCATCGAGACTCGCCCAGAAGTCTCCACCGCTGCCAAGGCGCTCAAGCGGGTGTTCGGCGATGAGTTGTTGTCCACCTGTTGCAGATTCCACCAGGTACACCCGTACCCGGGTCGCATCTGCGTACCAATAGAACACATGCGCGCCGTCGCTGGAGGTGACCCTGCCCTGAGCTTGCGCACTCGTCGGCGCCGAGGGCAGGTTTACAGTCCCACCGCCCGTACGCGGATAGAAGGCATTTCCACTCAGCACCCCGGTTGGGCCAACCAACACGCCAGGAAGATTCTTTCCTCGCGCTAATGCCACGCCAGCCTCAGATGGTTCCGAAGTTGTCTGCGTCTTCTCGACACCTGTGGAAAAGTTGCTGCTGATCGTCGTGATCTCGCCGCTCTGCAAATTCAACTGCAGCAGCGACGTCTGGCGGCGTAGCGCCAGATGATTGGCATCAAAGCTGCCAAGCAAGTTTGTGCCTAACCCGATGGCAGGCGGCGATAGCCTAACGGGCGCGTCCGAGGTATCGAGCGAGATTCGCCAATGGCTGATTTCAGTTTGATTGCCGGCAATCCGTTTCGACAGCTCGAAGACAACCGAGTCGCCCGAAGTTGGAAACGCGAACCAGTTGAGGCCGCCGCCTAAAAGATCCAACTGACTTCGCACCCAGGCACTGGAAATGAGCGGCACAACTTCGCGATCGTGCGGGTGGAAACGGTAGATGCCTTCCGGCAAGCCGGAGCCGCTGGGGCGCGTGGTCCTGGTGAACAGCTCCAGGCGCCAGGGGCTTCGGTCTGGCGGGGTTTGCCATTGGTCTAAGGACACGCCGGTCAACTGCGCTACGTTGATCAAAGCTCCTTCGCTGGTGCCCACTGCATCGGCGAAGGTGGCGCGGTTGTTGTCGACGACAACAGTCATCGACTGCTCGCCGCTGGCGCTGATCGCCAGCACGCGGTAGACGCCGTCCGGCACCACTTGCCCGCGCAGATTTCGTCCATCCCACGCTACGCTGGCGTTGGCCGGATCGCCCACTTGCGCGGGTGCAAAGCGCCGTACGACTTGCCCATCGCCACGACGAATTTCGACAGCCGTCGGCCCATTCGCGCCTGTCCAGCGCAATCCGATGTCGGTGCGGTCGCGAACACTATCGCCGTTCGGCGAGAACACCGGATGGCTGGCGAACAGCACACTGTTTTGTGTCGACAACGGCAGATCAACACGGTTATTGCTTTCGTTGCCTTCCGCGACCGCACTATCGGCATCGACGAGCACACCCAGACTCGGCGGCGTGCCGCCGCCAGCGAACGTCCATGCGAATACCGCTTGCCCAGTGGCGCCAGGCGCTAAGCCGGCGATGGTTTGATTGCCCACTGGCGTCGTGCCGTCGAGCAAACGCACAACAAACGCAGCGGCGGGTTGCTCGCCCAAGTTGCGTACTTGCACGCGCAACTCCGCGGGTTGACCCGTCGCGGGTGCGCTCGGCGTGAGCGACAGGCCGGCGAGACTGGTTGCCAAATCCGGCAGACGACGAATTGCAATCGGAAGAAGTTGGAAGTTATTGGTTTCGCTGCGCTCCACGACCTGCTGCGTGGCATCCGCGAGCACGTACAGCGTCTGATCGCCGGCAAGTGTCAGCAGCGCCGAATTGATCTCGACGCTACGCTCCGCGCCAGCGGCCAAACCGGGATCGACGGTGACGCTGCCAATCGCCGCAGCGCCCTGGCGCGGATCGCCCAAAAAGGCGCGCGCGACGAACGCCGGCGTCGCCGAGGCGCCCGAGTTGCGGATCGTTGCAGACACGCGCAATGCAGCACCTTCGAGTGCCGGCATTGGTGTGTGACTCAATGAGCCTGGAACAATGCTCAAATCAGCCTGATCCGGTGTACCGATGAGGGCTGCAGCCGCTGCCAGGTTGTTGTTCTCGTTGGCCTCGGTGACCTGATTAGCCGGATCGAGCTGCACTTCGAATTGCACCGGACCGGCAGCGCTGGCGCGCCAGACGAAGTTACGCAGCAGGCGTTGCCCGGGACCCGGCGCAACGCTCACCTCCGGCAACACGATGCGATTGGCGCCGACAACCACGGTTCCGCGAACCACCGCCGTCGGCGACTCCGAGGTGCCGCGGTTGCGCACGGTCACGCGCCAGCGCACATCCTCATTGACCAGTGCCGGATCGGTGTCGAGGACGATGTCATCGGCGGTGACTTCGAGATCGACTGCGCTCGCCAGCGGCACGGACAACGTTCGCGCATTGTTGTTCTCGTTGGCTTCGGCAATGGCGTTATCCGGATCGACGACCACGCGCAGGTTTTGCGGACCCGAGTCGACTTGGGTCGTCAGTTGCACCGCAGCTGTGGCCTGCGCGGAGATGTTGATTCGTGTCTCCGCGAGAGCCTGCGCAACGCCGTCCCGATACAACGCGACGAGCACATTGTTGGCGGGCTGCAATCCTGCATTGCGCACCGTCGCGTCGATACGCAAGGACGCGGGCAATACGGTCAATGCTGCTGGAACCGCAACTGCCGAACTCACGCTCAACTCCGGAATCGCTGGCGGCGCAATCGCGGTGATCACACGCTCTGCACGATTGTCGGCCTCGTTGCTCTCGGTGATGACGTTGGCATCGTCGATGACCAGCACGATAGTCGATGCGCCATCGACGGCGACCCAGTTGACGGTCGCCTGTGCCGAACCGCCTGCAGTAATCGCCGGGAGCGCGACGCTGGGCCCCAGCGGTTGACCGCCCTGGTCAGGCGCACCGCGATACCAGCGATAACTTGAGGCACCCGCATCCGCGTTGCCGGCGTTCTCGATAGTGGCTCGAATCTCAACCGTATCGCCCACCGTCGGCTCATCGACACTCAGCGTGATCGCGCCACGCGTTCGCAGATTCGGCCGCCCAAATCGCGCCACCGCCAGCGCAGCCTGCGCGGTGGTGTAAACGCTGCCCTGCCAATCGCCAGCGTCGCCCTGTTGGGTCAGCAGATACTGGACCAGCGCAGTGGCGTTCAACGCATCGCCACCCAGCAGGTTCGGCAACTGCAAGGCATAAGCGCTGAGATCAACACGCGAACTACCATCGCCTAGTCCACCGTCGGCGTACTGGCGTGAACGCAGCCATTGTTTGGCCGGCCCGAGCACACTCGAGGGCATGGCACCGGCGGCCGCGAGCGTGCTCATGACTCGCCCGCGACCTCGCGGCAATACGCCGTGACTGCCATCGCTATTGGCGCTGGCCAGAAGCCACGCCTGCGCGTCGTCGAAGCGTAAGTTTGCGCTGCGCCGGCGAGCGGCCTGGACGATCAATCCGGTGTCGATGGGCGATCCGTTGTGCAACGGAATCAGTCCGAATGCACCATCGCCGCGTTGTTGATTGGCGATATCGCCAAGAAGCGCCGCCAACTGCTGATCCAGCCCCTGCAGCAGCCAGTATTGGTCGTCGGCATCGATCACGACCGTGGTCTGCGCCAAAAGCCACGCGCGCGCCAACGGTAAGCCATTGAACGTGGGATCCAGTTCCTCCAACGCGCGCACCGCCACCGCCGTATCGCGTAGCGCGGTCTCGGGTTTGTCGCGGAAACTGCCGTCGGTCGCCTGGCGCGATCGTAACCATGCGGCGGCTCGCTGCGCGCTCGGCAATTGCTGGCTGATCGGCGAGCCAGCCAACACAATGGGGCGCCCCGCATTCGGTAACTTCAGTGCATTGCCGATGCGAAACGTCGCGCGGCCGCCGGTGCGCGCCGCCATTTCGGTTTCGAACGCGATTCGCGCGCTTTCCATCAGCGCGGTGACGTCTGCTGAGATAATCTGATTGGGACGCTTGAGCAACACCCAGCCGAAGCGATAGTCGCGTTGTGAGGCTGTGCTCGCTGGCGAGCGTGGTCCTTCGGCCGCGATAACCTGTTGGATGGCGACGTTGATCGCCTGCCCACCCGTGGTCGCACCGCGCCGCGGGACGTTGTTGGCGTTGCCGGTGCCGTTGATGATCAGCGCGGTCGGGCGAACATCTTGCGGAGCGATCAGACCGGCGGCGTATAGGTCGAGATCAGAATACCGGTGCATCACATCGATCGACTCGAACTGGCCACTTGGCAGCGTGCGCCAGTCGTTGCCCAGCATCACCGAGGCGTCCGAGTCGACAAAGAAGCTCCAGTGCGACTGATCGCGACCGATCAAATCCGTGCGCAAGGAAGAGCCGTCGTTCCAGCGCAAGTACACACCGTACCGATGCATGAACTCATGCGCCAAGGCATCAGCGACTTGATCGAATGCAGGCAAACGCGGATTGAGTTGCCAACCCGCAACCGACGCCATGTCGATGTAGCCCTGGAGGCTGGTCGATCCGAATGCCGCGCTGTTGTTGAACTGCGACAGGCCAATGCCGGAGACATCGTTCTTGATACTGTTATAGAACGCCAGCGCATCTCCCTTCGGAAAGTCGAAGGTGGTGAACACGACCAGGAAATCGACCGGCTGGTGCTCGCGAAAATAACTCTGGGCGATTTGTTGGCGCCCGGCAGAGACGCCGCGCGCGTAGTCGCCGCCAAACTCGATGATCGCGAGGTTGCCCACAGTCGATAGCGGCAAGTTGTTCTTGCCCACAGCGCCAGGATCGACCTTTGGGAACTCCACGCATGACACCGGTGCGAAGGGATAACTTGGGCCTGCGCCGTTCGCATCGGCGTGCAGAAACGCGGCGAAAGCGATCGCGGCGATGGAGCCTCGAAGGCGCGTCGTCACGACTATTCCTTGGGCGGTTCGATGACCGTCGAGCTGACACTCATCGCGGCTTGCGCGCGACGGTCCGCTTCCTCGATTTCGGCGATCTTGGTTGGATCGAGCGTCCCGCCAATGGCCAGCCGTTGGACGAATTGCTGCCCTTGATAGCGCCGCATCAGCACCAAATGCGCAGCGTTCGCCCGAGCGTACTCCAGCTTGAATCCAGTCCCCGGAATCTCTGCTCCAGCGCGAACGAGCTTAAGCTCGTCGGAATTGGCGCGTTGAAAGACCGCCGATCCGGTGTCGGCATCGGTGGCAATAAGCCGCCATTTGACGCCATCGCCTGCGACTGCGATCTGACAAACCAGCAGGGCAAGCAGAAACAAGGTTCGGGATCGCATACACGCCCCCTAGCGTGAGCTTTCGGAGATCAGGATGACAAAGAGTTCACTTTTTGTCCAACAAACCTTCATCGAGTAAAGATCGAGTCGGTCGCCGATTTCGATCGCCTCTAGAGTGCAACACTTAATGGGCTGCGTCTGTCAGCGTAACGCTGATTCTCTTGTAGGAATTTTCTGACAAGAGCTGTTAATTGCTCTTGCAATCAACACCTTATAAAACCTGAAATTTGAGTCCTTGCGAGCACCATCATGCGCAGATGTGCTGCGGCACTCAGGCGCGCCTAAGGTCAGTCTTCGTTCGGAGCCAGCTCGCGAAGCACGGTCGCGTAATCGCGACGACGCATCAGTTCCACAAGTCGCGCGCGCCGGAGCTGGAAGTACGGGATCAGTCGTTCGGGAACGGCGTCGAGCATGTGGCCGTGCAAATGCTCCGTTCCGCATGCGGCGACGCTGTCGATGCAGGCGCGATTCCAAGCGGCGGAGCCTCGTTCGCAGGGCATACCTAGATCGCAAGCAATCAACCGCCACAGCTCCGCGTCCATCCCGGTATCGGCCAACTCTCGAGACAACATCGGCAGCGCTTCACCGAGCTGCGCAATGTCCTCCAGTCGCTCGCTGCGCAGGACCTCGTCGATGAGCGCGCGAATTTCGGCCAGCGACCCTGGCGTATGTTCGTCCCAACGGCGCGCTTGCAGCCTGGCGAGAGGATGGCCCAATTGGGCAGCCGACTGGTGAATCTGCTCAATCTCCTTGCTGGTAGCCATCGGCACGGTCGCGCAGCGAGTGGCCAGGTGCTCAATTGCCTCATCCAGTCCCTTGCGCTCGCGGTCGGCGGTTTCAGTCGGCAACCAGCGCCAGACTGTTTCATCGACTTTGTCGCGACGCGCAGGCGCCATCGCCGCGCGCACCTCCGCGCACAACGAAAGTTCGTCGGCGCGACGATAAAGTTCGTCGGCTGCGACTGGGTTCCGAGGTACGGATTTGGATGCTTTTTCCGAATCCGGATCGAGATCTGAGACGTCGTCATTCAACGGCAGCGATTGTCCCGCGTCGGCAGGGTCGATCGATGTGTCCAGTTTGGCGGTCTCGACCACATCCGGCGTAGACGTCGGTGCCAGCGAAAGGTCCGGTGACCTGGACCGCTCGGTGAGAAATGTCCAGACCACGATCGCCATCACTGCTAGTACAACGCTCAGCAAGATTGCGGCAGCCCTGCGCTTGATCACGGCCTTCTCGGAATCAATAGATCGAAACGTCGGGCGTTCCAATGATCTACGATTTCGCGCGCCTGGGCCTCTGCGATCTGACGGTCGCGTCGACTCAGCATCAGCAGGCTGGCATAGCTGAGGCCGCTCATGACGCTATCGGGCGACATCTGCTGCAACGCATATGCCGATAAATCTTGCGCGCAAGCGGCTTGAAGTTGGCAAGCCGCCAAGGTGTAAGCCTCTTGCCGATAAGCACCATTCGCCAACGAGATAGCGAAACCTATATCCGCCAACCACGTTGGATCGCCCGTCCCAAGGAGCGCGACCATTGCCCGGCGACGATCGCCGCGCGCATCCTCAAAAGTCACCGAACCGTTTTCCGCCGTCATCCGAATGGCCAGTGCGCGCGCCACCGGGTGTCCCAACGCTGCCGCGCGTTCCCGCATTTCCAGGTGGGCCGAGAAGTGATCGAAATCGGGAGGCAACCACTTCGAACACTCGGCCGCGCGGTCGGAAAAGCGCTGCAGGACCATCTGTGCCACATCCGGCGCAAACCCCATACGCATCATCAGTGCTTCGACTTCAAATCCCTCTTTGCCGACGAATCCCTGAGCAATCGAGCATGCCTCGTGCATGCGCGAAAGATCGAAGGCGGCTCGAGCGTCGTTGGCCTTCGTGCGGGCTTGAAGATCTGCTGCGACAGTGGTCAGAGCAGGCGCGGCTGGCGCACGCTCGGGGATCTGCGCAGCGAGTTCCCGCCGCTCTTGGGGCGCTTCAGCGGCATGCGGCGAAGGCGCGCTTTCAGGTTCGCTCAGCTCAGGCGTGGTGAATGACGTTGCGGACGCACTGGCGACGTCGGCTTTTGCGTCAGAGCCGGCCGCGGCGAAGTTGGTTCGAAAGTCAGCATCATCCGACGACCGCCGCTGCAACCAGATCGCAACCGCGAACAACCCGGTCAGCACGCAAACTGCGACGAACCTCACCCAGCGATTCAATCTCGATCCCCGTTCTGACCCAGAATGATATTGCGATCTTTTTGAGCCGACGTCATCCCAACGAAGGAGCTATGCTACGGTCCGGCAAAACGTCCGGACGTGGCAAAGACTCGAATCCCGCTAAACGAAAAAGGGCGATCCCCTCATTTGCGGCCAACGTCCGAGATCGCTTCAAGCATAGGCTCGACTTCGTTTGAAAGCGCATCATCCCATCGATCAATATTGTGAAGTATTTCTCGTACGAAAGGACTTCCTCCAATCATTCTTACAAAAAAACGATTTACCTTTGCCATTGGCCAAGGCAGCGGGCGCTCAATATCGATAAACAAAACCACACGATCACCACGGTTATTTTTAATCACCTCGTGCATGAACGTATCGTCGAAGACAAGACTCTCACCCTCGAACCAGGATCGGTGAATTCCCGAGACACAAATTCGTGCGTGCTCCTCGGGCTTAGGAACGATCACACCAAGATGATAACGCAAGACGCCCTTGTAAGGCCCGACGTGAGGTTTGATAACCGCCTCATCGCTAAGAATTGAGAACATCGCTGACGAAAGCCCCGGCACCTGCATCAATGCCTGCGCCGTGTTGGGGCACCGCTCCAAATTTCCCGCTACCTTGTGGCCATATGCAACAAGCACAAACGTCTTCCACTCGAACCCATGTGTCGTAAGTGCTCGCTGCTGATCGGAAAGCTCATGATACGGTGGGATGTTAGTCACACCACGAATGGCCAAGAATTCCTGCTTTATGCCCGCATGCATCGCCTCCAGAATGCGTGTCCAAGAAAAATCACGCGGATCCCAAAATACGCGCCGCGCACCAGGCGTCAACCAAATGGCGCATTCAAAAAGTCTAAGCGATGAAAAAAACACAAGTCCAAAGGCGAGGCTATAAGCAGATCTTGCAAAGATCCTAATTCGCGCAAACACAGGACAAAGACCTCATAAAGCCAAGGATATAAAATCGCGATAGACAAGAAATCGTCAACACATTGCTATAGTCGCGAGACCAATTCGCTAAATCAGCGCAAATTTCCCGGCAACTCTACGAACGCTGTCAAAAAGGTTGACGGAATTCGAACGCGTTTCGTGCGATCCAGAATTGCCACCATATGCCAGCTGCTCTGCACCTCGAACACACAAGAGCTCAACTAGCCGAGACTCAAGCGCATCGAAAAGTCCATTCGCACACTCTTCAGCGGATAAGACCCTGCAAAGCACAGAACCAAAATCTGGGCACAATGAGAGGACGATAGGATCGAGCCGGAAATAGGCCAACGCTCTGTCAATAATCTCAGAATCCTCAGCTTGATCCAACGACCAAATCAACCGTTGCAAATATTCGCTGGCATGAATTGTCGGGGACCCCTCGAAACGCCGCACCCACGGCGAGATAGCCATTTCAAGCATTCTCACGCGTTCAATAGCCGACTGTTCAAAAAGGCCAAATGGATTCATCTTCGGAAATTCAGACGCCGAAACGGCGCTAACAGGAGACAGCGCCCGCTCGATATCTGAAACCAATGCTGCTGATATCAGCTCGTTGACAGTTGATCCAATCTGATAAGCTATGAAAACCCGAGAGTAATCTGCCAGAAGATCTGAATCAATCAGCTCAACCGCAAAATCATCTACGGATCCAGGAAATTCCCCAAAGCTAGCTTTGCAACTCTCCCAAAAACCGGCTGGCAAGCCCTTCAACCAGACTACGCGATTTTCGTTCTCTGAGACAGCACTCGCAATGGCTTCAAGTCGCCATTCGCCGTACAAAAGATGAACTACGTCGCCAACGGCGAAACTAAATTCTCCACTGATGCGCGCACCGATGGAAGTGATCTCATGGACCCTGGCAAAAAATGCTTTGGTCACTCTAGATTCAAGCGACATAATAATTGGTTTCGGGAACAGAGAAGCACGAAAAGCAGAAATCCCCGCCTCTTTGAGCCCAGTCGACATGATTTTTAATGTTGTTTTGATGTGCGGAAGAGGACCGGCACAAACTTGTGATTGCCCGATCAAACCTCCGCTCGACTCCAGGAAGGATATGAACTGATTAATATCATCAAGCTCGCGTCGCTGTTCTGGAGGCTCCGCAAAATCGCGACGAACAAGTTCCAAGAAAGTAGCATTGACCCCTATGACTATTTTATACAAAGCCGAAATGAATGACGGTAATGCATGTGGTTGACCTAGAGTCGTATTCCTGTAAGCATAAAAAAAAGGCAAAGCCTGGCACCACATCCCCACATTCCACATGTCAACAAAAGACCGGCAACTCTGAGCAGACGAGTTTTGATAGCAGTTCCGACAATAATCCAGCACGATCATGGCCGAATGCCAGTTCACCATCATCTGATCCAAAGCCGAAACATTCATCGGTAGCTGATGATTCCGCCTACTTCCGCGAAACGGACACTTCACAAGCACTGTTTCTACGGAAGTAGAAACGCCAGTCGATTCGCGAAGCGGGCGCCCCGAATCATCGACCAAAACGTCGCCATTGAAAATAAGGTCTATCGCTCGCATGTCTACTTCTTTTGCAGAATAATCTGGAAATCCGAATGAATTACGTCGAACTGATAGCCGAACGAACCCATAAAACAATCTATACCGCGGGTAACACCAGGCTCCCATTCAGGCGGGCCGCCGTAATCGTCGCATATAAGCACGCCGCCAGATTTCAGAAGGCGCGTTGCGAGGACGCAGTCAGTGAGCTGCGCGCTTGCCTCGGAACTCGCGTCGAGATAAATCAGGTCGAACGAACTGGGCGCGAGCGTCGGCAGGATTTCAAGTGAAATTCCGCGGAAAATCTTGACTTTCTCGCTGCCTCCAGCTCTATTGACGTTAAAAATAAAGTTTTGAAAGTAGCCTTCATCAAACACGTCGACGCAGCTCAATTCAGACTCCGGATGCAGCAGGACGTTCGATAACAGCCAACAAGCACTCCTTCCCTCGAACGAGCCGACTTCGAGTGCCTTGACCTTACGTTTCTCAAACCCGCTAAGCGCGGTTGCCCAGCTACCGGCATGAGGGAAACCCACCCATCGGGAAAATCGGTAACCTAAAAGGGAGGCGGGCTCAGAGGGAAGTAACATTGCAAATCTGTCAAGTTCGGCCCGGAGGCTCTCAGGCATAGGGATCCTCGAATCCAGAAGACCCCGCAACTGCAGGTGAATTTCAACCGCTGCCGCCTCCACGTTTTCCAATGTAGTGTATCGCGGTGCAACCAAAGCAACATTCTTGCAGAATGCCAGATACAACTCGAGAACTCTGACGAATGCCATGCAGAGGTCCTGATCGGCTGGATTCATCAACGTCAATGTGCCAAACTCACGCATGTCTTTACTCAGACGATCTTCTATTCCAATTTTTTCCACTGCGATCAGCATGACGAAACCATCTTATGTTTTTTGGCGCTGCTTGTTGACGGTCGACAATCGGAAGCCAACTTGTCAATGGCTTCTCCAACCCGCCGCCTAAGAGGAGGATCCAAAGTTGGAACTTCAAACATACAATCAACTTTGGACGCTTCTAAAGTTGGGTAGCCCAAGGCTATCAGCGTTGTTTCTTGCAGCGTCATTGAGTCTTCTCGGTGCAGCTGCAATGCTCGTCTATCCTCTGATAGCGCAAGAGTTGATCGGAAGCATGAGCAATGATCAGGGGGGATCTGGCTATGTGATCTTGATAGCCGGAACGGTGATGATTGGCATAGTGGCGATCGGAGCTGCAAATTTACTTCTCGCAAAAATAGGCCATGACGTATCGGCAAAACTTCGTTCGGCGGTACTAGATAGACTGTTGCGATTGCCCATGTCAACCGCAGACAGCTTGAAAACCGGCGAGTCCTTGAGTCGCATCATGAGTGATGGTGACAGTCTATCATCCCTTGTGACGTCCCAGTCTGTTGGATTCGTGAATGGCGCTCTTATGCTCGCTGGCTCCATCGCCATACTTTTCTGGCTCGACATGCCCCTTACCCTTGTACTACTTGGCTCACTGATGGTGTCGTCGATGGCGATCGGCCCCGCCATTTGGAAGATGGAGCGTCTCGCGAGGGATCAACAAGAACAAAGTGCAGGGCTCAGCGGATTGTTAGTGAATGTGTTATCAGAGTTGCGGCTAGTAAAAGCATTCGTCGCGGAAGAAAGGGAACTGGAACGTTGTCGTACACGCATTTGGGCACTACGTGACAGCTCTAATGATATGGCGTATCTCAGAGTACTCCTTGAGTCAGGGGTAACCTTTGCAGTAGTTCTTGCTCTGCTGGTGATACTTATATACGGGGGCGTAAGGGTTGGATCTGGCCAATTGTCATCAGGGACTTTGACCGCCTTCGTCCTGTATATATACAACGTCGTTGGACCTTTTGGACAAATTGCCGGTTTCCTTTCCGGCATTCAATCTGCAAAAGGCGCTTCGACGAGACTTTCGACGATTCTTAATCACAATATCGAACATTCAGCCGGTGACATTAGAGCCGATAAAGGACTTTCTATCACTTTTGACAAGATTGACTTTGCCTATCCTGGGACCAGCCCGATCCTCATTAAAGAGATGTCTCTGACGATCCTCCCCAATACGACAACAGCACTTGTTGGACTGAGCGGGAGTGGAAAGTCAACCATCCTAGCATTGCTTCAACGACTCTATCAGCCCTGTCAAGGAACCATCACCTATGGCGGGCGTCCGATTAATGAATATAGTCTCGCGTCCTGGCGAAGCTTGCTCGGCGTCGTTGCCCAGGACTGCCCGGTGATGCCTGGGACTATACGTGAAAACGTCGCTTATGGAGTTACGGGTTATTGCACGGACCGGGACATTTGGGCCGCACTTGCCGCTGCGAAGCTCGCCGACTTCGTCTCGCTGCTTCCAAATGGAATTGATACCGTAGTTGCCGAGAGAGGCATCAATTTGTCAGGCGGTCAGAAGCAACGGTTATCGATTGCTCGAGTATTCATTCGTGATCCATCGATTCTCTTATTAGATGAAGCTACATCTAGTCTAGACAGTCGTACCGAACAGGAAATATATGACTCTCTACGAAATCTGATGGCACACCGAACCAACGTCGTGGTCGCACATAGGCTATCGACAGTTATTAATGCAGATCAAATTGCATTTATCGATAAAGGCATGATTTGTGGAGTAGGCACACATCAGGAGCTGATGGACAACCTGCCGGAATACAGAGAACTGGCGAATAAGCAACTACTTCGAACGTAGTCCTTCCGTCGATTCGGCAACCGAGAGGTACTCATTTGACAATCCCCGAAAGGGCGTAAATGGTTTCCTTTTACAACGACCAACGATTTCGTTTGAAGTTCATGATGGGTCTCATAAATGATGGTCAAGATCTTGTTGCGGGCAACCCAATGATATTACCATAAAAAATATCGCCGCGGCAAATGGAATCCCAGAGTCTCCTTCGATCCGTTAGCGTGACCTGTTGCGTAGACGGAACGACCATTTCGATGACCACATCGAGAAAGTCAAAATATTCATTGACCTTACTCGAAACCATTTTTAAGAAGCTCTCCTTAATGGGGAAAAGCCAAAACTACGAGCCACAGTTGATTCAAAGCACTAAGCATGCCCTGATGCTCTTGAATCGAGAAAATTCGATCCACGAACTCCGGATCCTTCGGAATATATCGAATGCCCAATAGGGCTATTCCAACTCGGCCAAAACTCATTGAACGTAAAGCCACAGCAACCGCGAGGTTTGATCATATGAAATCGACCGAAATACTCCTTCGGGCCAAATGGGTGCGTTGAGCAATCCCCGGGGTGTATCTGTATCGGTAACGCCAATGTGCAGAAGCGCCTTTCGAGCGCAAATGCTTCCGGCCAGATACTCACCACGGCGGGAAATAACGCTTCGATTCAAGAACGCCGGCCGTTGGATGATAAGGTTTTCGTATTCTGGATCGGTATATTAATTGAGATAAAAAGACAAAAATGGCCGAGTTCCCTTATATCGACTGCAGCGACTAGTCGAAAGCTGACGAAATAAATCAACCTTTTTTCGCAACGCAGGGAAGTCTCATTGGCATGAAATCACGATGTCCTGATCAAATGCCGAATGACTGCAGAACAAACTTCAATGCCTCCTTTTCGTCGCGGCTGAGGCAAGGATGAAGAGCATGTATGGCTAGTACAACTCTCGTGCTTGATCCATGATTATAAGCCGAGTGCAAATAGCTGTTGTTGAATGCCAGGCACTCACCTTCAATCCATTCCCTGTCTTCGCCCGCTACCTTTAAACCACAGTTTTCTGGAATTATTAGACCGAGGTGACAACTAACAAGGAAGTTTGCATAATCTACGTGCTCTTCTAATTCTTCGCCTGGACCGAGCTCCAGGTACGCTACTTGAGAAACGTAAGAGTGCTCAGCCAGAGCGGATCGAGCGATGCTCGCCGCGACAGGCGCATATTGGCTCTTCTCGTCATTGAGTCTCGAGTTCTCAAGAAGCTGATACATTTTCCAGCCCGGGGGGGCCTGCGATCTTGCCGGGCGTTCCTGCTCAACGCCGTAAGGTGTGAGTAACTGCAGAGATTGAAGCCGCCGTACCTCATCTCGCAAGTCGCAAAACTGCTCCTTCATCATGGCTGCCACGGGGAAGATGCTGTTTTCCAGCCATGGGACGTCCATTTCCAGCCCTGGCATGAAAACGTCGTTCTTTGCCAGTTGCATGGGCCGTAGATTTGGCGTTTGGGCTCCCGACCAGACATTGAACAGTCCTATGATTCTCCCGAGACGGTTTAAATCGTATCCATTCGATTCAAGATCAGAGAGGAGGTGTGTTACGGACTCTCGTGCAGTTTGTTTTTGCTCGATCATTTGCGTTTTCCGTCAACATATTTTCCCGTATTGCCAAACCTCATTACCCAAGTCCTGTTGTAGCGCGCTTCCACCAACTCGCAAGTGTTTTCACATTTGGGTCCTTAAGCATTGCTCCGTGCGCAACTGATACAGCTGTTACGTTCATTAATGGCCCAACCTTGAGCCAATTCTCTTTCCAGTCTAGGTACTCTGGACTACTCGCATTCCGCAATTCCTCCCGCTCCTTGGCGATTACCATGTTGATGGGCCCCGAATAGGGTTTGTCCGGGTAGTAGTTGATCCGTAGAGCAGTTGAGAAACACCTATATGGCCCAAGCAGCACACGCCATGTTGTTTTCTCTGGCAGCTTGCCCAAAAGCACAAGATGGCTATGCAAATTAGTTAATCGTTCTTCGAGAGATCTGCCTTGTGAAGCGGCCAATACGAGCTTATTGTCCAGCAGTGCCTCGCAGTACTCTTTAAAACAACTCTCATCAGATACTTGCGAAGCTCTCTTGGATGCGCTCGATGGTGCTTCTGTATCGAGCAGAGTTAAAGAATGGATTGATACGCCAACGTCCGAAATCCGACGAGCAAGTTCCAGCGCGAGCCAACCGCCATAGGAGTGAGCTATTAAATGGAGATTTACGTTCTTGAACTGATTTGTGACCTCCACTAACAATTCGTTAGCCATATCCTCGATCGAGATATGTGGACTTTCCAAATCGTTCAGCCCTCGATATTGGTAACCTAGGACATGGAATGAGTTACCGAGGTTATTGGAGAATGATCTATAAACAGTGGTGCTATCGCCTGCACCGGGTATGCACAAAAGAGCGTTCGGTGCGCCCTTCTCCCGCTTAACCTCTATCAGAACCGATCTCCTCTTCACAATTGCTGGGGCCTTCGAGGAGCTGGCAATAGCTTCGGAAATAGCTAGACCTAACCTTTCGACGTTTCCGTGCTGCATAACCGAATAGTGATCTCCAGGAACTTCAACAACACGTACTCTGTCCTTGCCCAACAGGCGTTGCCATCCCGTCGAAAGTTCCTCTGCATTTTTATTTGGATGCGTTCTCTCGTTTGCCTGAAAGAACACTACCGAGATAGGTGCGGTCGCAGGTAGGTATTTGCCGAGTGCCGTCAAGTTTTTTTCTATTAGTGCGGCGGCCAGATTGCCTTCCTCAAGCGGATTTTGCTCACTTGCCGTTTTCTCGTATTTTTTCTGACCCGGAACGCTCTCGGTAATGCATTCTCCATTTGGGCACGAGGAATCAATAAGTCCAACAAACGACACAAGCTCGCCTTTTCCGATTAACTGCCGGGAGATTTCATAAGCCATTACACCGCCGAAACTCCAGCCGACGAGCCTGTATGGCCCCTCGCCCTGAACGCGTTTGATATGGCGTATTGCACGTGCTGCCATTGATTCAATAGTGTGGCTTGCGTTCGGCGTTGCAGTTAAATTGGTAATCCCGAACACAGGGAGGTTATCGGAAAGATGACTGGCCATGACATCAAAGTACGTATCTAGCCCCGTATAATCATGGAGCAGAAAAATAGGCAACTCCGTTCCAGATTTGACCTGAACGCACTCGCCGCCACTGTCGAATTCCGTTGATAGCCTGGTGTGCAATGCCAGCTCGCGAACGGTCGGGTGGTTCATGGCGGCAGTCAGGGCAACTGATATTCCTTTACTCGCCAGAGCGGCAACCATCCGCATTGCGCTTAGCGAATTTCCTCCTAATTCGAAGAAGTTATCATTGCGCCCCACACGATCAATTCTGAGCAAATTACCCCAAACGCTAGCTATGGCAGCTTCAGTCCCTTGTTCTGGTGCCTCATATGCTCGGGCAGCAACGGAAACTGCCGATGAAGCGCGAAGTGCATTTCGGTCTAGTTTTCCGTTCGGCGTCAGCGGAAGACTCTCCAGCTCCACATAGGCCGATGGCACCA
>ERZ1066125.13-NODE-13-length-186362-cov-39.575223_pt1 | contig 186362 bp, 148 predicted proteins | sample MGYA00382772_ERZ1066125 | MGnify/ENA primary metagenome ERZ1066125 (study PRJEB33369, sample SAMEA5778355) | biofilm metagenome | biome: Industrial cooling water; feature: Water cooling tower basin; material: Biofilm | place: United Arab Emirates | collected... | reverse complement strand
AGGTCATCGCCAAGCACCTATTAGTCATCACAACGCCCAGCCATCAGGCTGGGCGCTGTGCTTTGTGGTTCCGGTGCGGTTACGGAATCGTTCTTGGATCGAATCAAAGAGTCGCAGTCGCAGTGCGCTCCAGTCAGATCGATTTTTGACGACAACGTAGTCCGGGGCCCGTGACCAGTTCGGGTATTCGCTGGCGATGTCTGACGACACGCTGATAGTGCGCGCACTTTTCGGTAGATGGCAGTCAGTTGAAAAACAGCGCGAACGGTGCCGGCGCTTAAGATTGAGCGCCGACTCTAGCATCACCAAGACCGACGGGGCGACCACCGAGCTTTCAGGTGAGCCGGTGACTTACGCCATCATGGCCAGTAACCTGGGACCAACGCCGGTCAGCGGCACGACGGTGACCGATACCTTTCCTGCTGTCATCGTGGACGCGACCTGGACGTGCTCGGGCGTCGGTGGTGGACCTGGAGCGCTTGCAAAGCCGAGCGGCGGGGGAGCTGTTCCCGATCCACGAGCGCTTTACCGTTGCGCGTTGCAAATTGGCGCAAGCGATTGACGCCGCGCTGCGGGATCGCGTCAAGCTCGGACGCGTTCAGCGCGCAACGATCAGCCGATGGTTGACCGACTTGTGCGATGCCTTGTTGATGGAGAACAGATCGGACGAGACGCTGCGCCAGATCTACGATCGGCATGCAGACCAGCAACCGTTCACCAATATCTGGTGGAACTCGCGGCGAGCCTTCGACGCATCAAGGATCTCGACCGGCGGTCCGAGTGCGGGCGCATGCGGCGCCGCTGATCGGTCAAACGGCACAACCGTGCCCGAGTCATCGGGGGACTGCTGCATCGTAATGGCCAGTCCGCCGAAGCGCGCTATCGTTCGATGTCTAGCGACATCGCCTGATTTCCGAAATGGACCACAGCCACCTCGAATCGCTCCGTGCGCTGCATCCGGCGTGGCGGTTGCTGCGCGCCGACAATGCGCCGTTGATCGCGAGCTTCCTGCATCGCGCATTCGTCAAGCCCAATGCGCGGGTGATCGCGGCGGCGGACTTGGAGGAGATGCTAGAGGACGTGCTGTTTGCCCTGCGCGCGCAAGTCGGCGATGGCACCTTTGTGCGCAGCGCGCGCGAGTATCTGAGTGATTGGACGCAGCCAGAGAGGGGTTGGCTTAGAAAGTACTACGCCAAAGGCAGTGACGAGGCGCTGTACGATCTGACGCCCTCGACCGAGAAGGCGATTGTCTGGCTGGAGAGTTTGACTGCGCGCAGTTTCGTCGGAACAGAGTCGCGGTTGCTGACGCTGTTCGATTTGCTCAAGCAACTTAAGGCCGGCACCGAAACCGATATCGATGCGCGTATTGGCGCGTTGGAGCTAGAGCGTTCGCGGATCGACGCAGAGTTGGCGCGCACACGGGCTGGCGAAGTAGCTACGCTCGACGACACGGCGCTGAAGGACCGATTCCAACAGTTCCTGCAGGTCGCGCGTGAGTTGCTGGGCGACTTTCGCGAGGTGGAGCACAATTTCAGGCTGCTGGATCGCAGTGTGCGCGAGCGTATTGCGCTCTGGGAGGGATCGAAAGGCGCGCTGCTGGATGCGATCTTGGGCGAACGCGATGCCATCGCTGGCTCCGATCAGGGACGCAGTTTTCGTGCGTTCTGGGACTTCTTGATGTCGAACCAACGTCAGGACGACTTCGGCACTATGCTCGATCATGCGCTGGCATTGCCGGCGGTGCAGGCGCTCAAGCCTGAACCGCGCGTGCGCCGGGTACATCACGACTGGCTGGAGGCTGGCGAGCACGCACAGCGCACCGTGGCGCAACTGTCGCAACAACTGCGGCGGTTTCTGGACGACCGTGCGTGGCTGGAAAACCGCCGGATCATGGATATCTTGCACGGCATCGAAAGCAAGGCTCTAAGTGTTCGCGATGCCGCGCCCCCTGGCGCGGTCATGTCGATAGCCGATGTTTCGGCGGACATAGACCTACCCTTCGAGCGACCTCTATACGCGCCAGCGCCGCGACTCAGGCTCGCAGCGCTGGCACTCGACGTTGCCGAGGAAGATATTGATGCCCATGCGCTGTACAACCAGATCGTCATCGACAAGGCACGGCTGGGCACACACATCCACAAAATGCTGCAAATTCGCGGGCAGATCAGCTTGCGCGAACTCATCGACGCGCAGCCGCTGGAGCACGGTTTGGGCGAACTCATTGCCTACCTCCAACTTGGCGAAGACGAGTTCCGCGCGGTGGCCGATGAAGCGGCGATCGACAGCATCGAATGGACGGTTGATGCTTCATTGACCCGCCTCGTGCGGCTGCCGCGGGTTATCTTTCGGCGATGACCGAATCACTCCCAAACGCGTCGCTGTCGCTGCTGGCAATTGGCTTACTCAAAGGCGCACTGTACCGTGATCAGGACGAGCGCTTGTGGAGCGACTTACTCGGTTTGCAGGCGGAGGTGCGCGACTACTTTTCGGTGTTGTCTTTGGAACTCATGCTCGATGAGGCTGAAGGCTACGCGTTCTTGAAGAGCCGCGAAGATGACACTGCGCCGCGGCTGGTGGCGCGTCGGCCACTGTCTTACCCAGTAAGTCTGCTGCTTGCGCTGATGAGAAAGAAGCTTGCGGAGTTCGACGCCACCGGCAGCGAAACCCGCCTGGTTCTTTCGCGCGACGATATCGTCGAGATGGTGCGCGTGTTTCTGCCCTCTCACAGCAACGAGGCCCGGCTCGTGGATCAGATCGATGCGCACATTGCCAAGATCGTAGACCTTGGCTTCTTGCGCAAGCTCAAAAGCAGCGGCGCGCCGAACTTCGAAGTGCGACGAATCTTGAAAGCTTTCGTCGATGCGCAGTGGCTGGCAGAATTCGATGCGCGCCTCGCAGCGTATCGTGAGCGCGGCGTCGATGAGTGAGTCCTCGTTCGAACTTGGCTTCGTCAGCGACGACAAACTTGCCGGGTTTCGGTTGCGCCGGCTGGAGGTGCTCAACTGGGGCACTTTCGACGGTCGCGTCTGGTCGCTCGAACTTGATGGACGAAATGGGCTGCTGACAGGCGATATCGGTTCGGGCAAGTCGACATTGGTCGATGCAATCACAACCTTGCTGGTGGCGCCGCAGCGGCTGGCATACAACAAAGCGGCGGGTGCCGACAGCAAAGAGCGCAGCCTGCGTTCGTACGTGCTCGGCCATTACAAGTCCGAACGCAACGACATGACCGGCAGCGCCAAGCCGGTAGCGCTGCGCGATGCCAGCAGCTATTCGGTGATTCTCGCCGTCTTTCATAACACTGGCTTCGACCAAACTATCACGCTGGCACAGGTGTTCAGTTGCAAAGAAGCGAATGGGCAACCTGCGCGTTTCTACGTGGCCACTGAGAAGGCGCTGTCGATTCGCGGCGACTTTGCAGACGTCGGCAGCGATCTCAATGCGCTGCGTAAACGTCTGCGAAGCGCGGGCGCGGAAGTCGACGACAGCTACGCCAAATACAGTGCGTGGTTTCGTCGGCGCTTCGGCATCGACAACGAGCAGGCGCTGGATTTGTTTCACCAGACCGTGTCAATGAAGTCGGTGGGCAACCTCACCGATTTTGTGCGCGGCCACATGCTCGAACCGTTCGATGTAAAGGCGCGTATCGATGCCTTGATCGTGCACTTCGACGACCTCAATCGCGCGCATGAGGCGGTCAAGAAAGCACAGACGCAAGTCCGCCTGCTGACGCCGCTGGTCGAGGATGTGGCGCGGCATCGCCAACTATCCGCCGACATCGAACACTTACGGGCTTGCCGCGACTCGCTTCGCGCCGATTTTGCGGCACGCAAGTTAGCGCTGATCGATACGCGGCTGCGCGATCTGGGCGAAGAGTACGATCGCGCCAACGCCGCGCACCTGAAGTTTGCCGCGATGCGCGATGCGCAGCGACGCGAGGTGTTGGAGATCGAGCGCGCGATCGCCGACAACGGCGGCGATCGCCTGGAGCGACTGGCAGCCGAGATCGAGCGTAGCGCGCGCCTGCGTGATGAGCGCACGGCTCGCGCACGGCGCTACGACGAGCATTGCCGCAGACTCGATGAGACGCCAGCGAGACAAAGCGAAGCCTTCGAAGCGCAACGTGTGCGTCTGCTGGAGCGGCGCGGTGCGCTTGTCGAGCAAGAGGCGCGGATCGAAAACCTCGCCACTGAGCAACGCGTGGCGATGGCGGGTTTGCGCAAGACGCACACCGCGCTGCAAGCAGAGATCGACAGTTTGGAGCGGCGCAAGAGCAATATCGATGCGCAGCAAATCGAGATTCGCGTCGCAATCGCGAACGCCCTCGGCATTGCCGAGGACGAGCTGCCATTTGCTGGCGAGCTGATCCAGGTGCGCGAAGAGGCGCGCGACTGGGAGGGCGCAGCCGAGCGCTTGCTCCGCAATTTCGGCCTGTCTCTGTTAGTGCGCGATGCCCACTATCCGGCGGTGGCCGCGTGGGTGGATCGCCAGCATTTGCGCGGGCGTCTCGTGTATTACCGCATCGTGCCGCGGCGCAGTCGTGCCGAGCGCTCGCTGGATGCCGGCTCGCTGGTGCGCAAGCTGGCGATCAAACCTGACTCAACGCATTTCGATTGGATCGAGCAAGAACTCATCGAGCGCTTCGATTACCTTTGTTGCGAGGATCAAGCGCGCTTCCAGAGTGCCGCGCGTGCGGTGACCCGCTCGGGGCAAGTCAAAGATTTGCGCGGACGGCACGAGAAAGATGACCGCCATCGCATCGACGACCGCTCCCGCTTCGTGCTTGGTTGGAGCAACCTCGACAAACTGCAGGCGCTTAGCGCTAATCGCCGAGAGCTGGAGAAGGCGATCGCCGACAGTGGCGCCGGGATCGCCGCGTTGCAAACACAGATGTCTGAGCTGCGACGGCAGCTCGATACGCTGGTGGCGCTGGCGCAGTTCGAATCCTTCGACGAAATCGACGACGGCGCGCTGGTGCGCGCGATCGCCGATATGACGGCCGAGCGTGAGCGCCTTGCGAATGCGTCGGATGTACTGAAGCAACTGGCCGAGCGCCTGCAGGTTGCGCAGCAGGCGCTGATCGATGGCGAACGCCACGTCGATTCGGCGAGCGATCGCCGCACCCGTGCGCACGAGCGAATGAACGTCGCCGAGCAGTTGCGCATGCGCACGGCGCAAGATGCAACGCCAGTCGATGCCGCCATCGCCGCCTCCATCGAAGCGCAGCGACGCGAGAAGTTTGGTGAGGCGCAGCTCAGCGTCGATAATTGCGATGCGCGTGAGCGTGAACTGCGCGAGTCCTTGCAGACGCGCATCGATGCCGAGGAAGCTAAAGGCAAACGCCTGCGCGACAAAATCATCCAGGCGATGGCCGCTTTCAAGGACGCGTTCAAGCTCGAGACCGCCGAATTCGATGCCAGTCTGGATGCTGCGTTCGAGTACGAGAACCTGCTGACGCAATTGAACGGCGACGATCTGCCGCGCTTTTTGGCGCGTTTCAAAGAGCTGCTTAACGTCAACACCATCAACGAGATCGCCAATTTCAACGCGCAATTGGCGCGCGAGCGCGAAACCATCCGTGAGCGCATCGCGCAGATCAACGACTCGCTGACCAAAATCGACTACAACCCAGGACGCTACATCGCACTGGAAGCAGAACTCAGTCAAGACGCCGACGTACGCAGTTTCCAGGCCGAGTTACGCGCGTGCACCGAAGATCAACTGACGGGCTCAGACGATGCGCAGTATTCGGAAGCGAAGTTCGTCAAGGTCAAATCGATCATCGATCGCTTTCGCGGTCGGGATGGTTTGTCGGATATCGATAAGCGCTGGACGGCGAAAGTCACCGACGTGCGCAACTGGTTCTCGTTTGCGGCCAGCGAACGCTGGCGACATGACGATGGCGAACACGAGCACTATTCGGATTCGGCCGGCAAATCGGGCGGACAGAAGGAAAAGCTGGCGTACACCATTCTGGCGGCCAGCCTCGCGTATCAATTTGGCCTGGAATGGGGCGCGGTGCGCTCGCGCTCGTTTCGCTTTGTGGTCATCGACGAAGCCTTCGGTCGCGGGTCTGACGAATCTGCGCAGTACGGCTTGCGTTTGTTTGAACAATTGAACCTGCAGTTGCTGATCGTCACGCCGCTGCAGAAAATCCACATCATCGAACCCTTCGTCAGTAGCGTGGGTTTTGTCCACAACGAGGGCGGTCGCGCCAGCAAACTGCGCAACCTGCGGATCGAGGAGTACCGCGCGCAGAAGGTACGAGTGTGATCGGTTCGACACCGGACGATTTGGTCGTTGCCGTGCGCAAGCGCTGGGAGCAAGGCCACTTGCTGCAATCGCTGCTGACGGGAGGCGCCTGGCCATGGCGGCTTCCGTTGAAGGCTCCAGGCAGCCAGGACATCACTGACCGATTGCCGCAAGTGCGCGCGTGGACTTCCGCGCTGGCGGCGATGCCGCACGTGCGGCTGGAGTGGCGCGAGGTGCGACATCGCGTGCAGGGCACGCAGCGTATCGTCAAAGCGGTATGGGTCGACAACATTGATGCTGCCGCTGCACTGATCGATCGCAGTGCTGATCTCTTGCGGTTTCGAACCCTGGTCGAGCTCACGCGTCTTCGCGAACCCGCCGCGCTGCCCTGGCTGGCCAGGCGTCCGATGCGCGCGCTGGAGTTGGCCAGCGAATGGCCGGCGCTCCTGGGCATCGTGGCCTGGCGGCGCGCGCACCCGCAGGCGCGCGTGTTATTGCGCATGGTGGACGTGCCTGGCGCGCACAGCAAACTGATCGAGCATCATAGCGGCGTGCTCGCCGAGCTGCTGGAGCTTGCCTTGCCCGCCGAGCACATTGATGAGATGCAAACGCGCTTCGCGCGTCGCTACGGGTTTCGCGAAAAGCCACCGCGCGTGCGCCTACGCTCGCTCGATCTGGCAATCCAGCTACTTCCGGGCCTAATCGATCCGGACCTCACCCTGGATGTCGCAAACTTGCGGCGCCTGGCGCCAACCTGGCGGCGCATCGTCATCACAGAGAACGAGACCAACTACCTGGTCTTTCCGCCGCTACCCGAAAGCCTGCTGATTTTCGGCTCAGGCTATGGATTCGACGCGCTGGTCGAACTGCCTTGGATGCAAGAAGTCCCGATCCACTATTGGGGCGATATCGACACTCACGGTTTCAAGATTCTCGATCAACTCCGTGCGCATTTTCCGCACGCACAATCGCTGCTGATGGACGAAGCAACGCTGCTCGCACATCGAGAATTCTGGGGCACGGAACCCGAGCCCGTACGACATCCATTGAAGCGCCTCACCGACGATGAGAACGCGCTATTCGAGGCATTGCGAACGCATCGCTTTGCCAAGAACCTGCGCCTTGAACAAGAGCGTATTCGCTTCAGCTGGCTCAATGCCAGCGTGGCATCGTGGTAATGGTGAACTCCGGAAGCGAGCGCGCTGCTGTCGCGGTCGAATCGGCCGTGTTCGACTTCGTGGCGCGACAAGTAGTCGGTTTGGCTACCCAAATTGCCCGCGAGCCATGCTCGCGGGCAATCCCTCAGATCGCCGCGCGCTCAACCGAAAAGCTTTCGCCGCAGCCGCATTCGCCGGCCACGTTCGGGTTCTTGAACACGAAGATGCGGTTCAGGCCCTGACGCGCGAAATCGATTTCTGTGCCGTCCAGCAGCGGCAGCGCACTCTTGTCGACGACGATCTTCAGCTCGTCCTGAGCGAACACCGCGTCGTTGTCGCTCGCGGCTGTAGCGACATCAACGGTGTAGGCCCAGCCGCTGCAGCCGGTTTTGCGCACGCCAAAGCGCAAGCCTATGCCGCCCTGTTCGCCGACCATGTATTGGCGAACGCGACTGGCGGCAGCAGGTGTAAGAGTGACGGCCATGTTTTTCCTACTCCATCATTCGACGCATAGGCGCCTATTATCCGCGCCCTTGCCGCAGATGCGGCTTAACGGTTGAGGATTCAAGGTCATGAGTTCGGTATCGGTCAAGTCGGCGCTGGCGGGTTCAGCGGGCGAGGGCGCAGTTGTTACCGTGAAAGGCTGGGTGCGCACCCGCCGCGACAGCAAGGCTGGAATCTCCTTCGTGCAAGTCAACGACGGCAGCTGTCAGGGCAATGTGCAGTTGGTCGTGCCGGCAACTTTGGCGAATTACACCAGCGAAGTGCTGCACCTGACGGCCGGTTGCGCTATCGAAGCCGATGGCACGCTGGTTCGCTCGCAAGGTCAGGGGCAGGCGTTCGAGATCCAGACAAGTGCAATGCGTCTGATCGGCGGCGTCGACGATCCCGAAACTTACCCGATTCAACCCAAAGCGCATTCGTACGAATTCCTGCGTGAGGTCGCGCACTTGCGTCCGCGCACTAATACCTTTGGCGCGGTGACCCGAGTGCGCCATACCATCGCGCAAGCGATTCATCGTTTCTTCGATCAGAACGGTTTTTATTGGGTCAACACGCCCATCATCACCGCCAGCGATTGCGAAGGCGCCGGTCAGTTGTTCCGCGTCTCGACGCTCGACTTGACCAACCTGCCGCGCAGCGATTCCGGCAAGATCGATTTTGCGCAGGACTTTTTTGGCAAGGAGGCGTACCTGACCGTGTCCGGTCAGCTCGCCGTGGAAGCTTATTGTCTGGCCCTGAGCAAGGTCTACACCTTCGGCCCTACCTTCCGCGCTGAAAACTCGAACACGCCAAGGCATTTGGCGGAGTTCTGGATGATTGAGCCGGAAATTGCATTTGCCGATCTCTACGACGACGCCTCGCTCGCCGAGGCGCTGTTGAAATCGGTTTTCAAGGACGTACTGGACCGCTGCGGTGAGGATCTAAAGTTCTTCGACGATCGTGTTCTGAAAGGCGTGATCGCGCGGCTGGAGCAAATGGTCGCCAACGACTTTGTGCGTCTGGAATACGGCGATGCGATCAAAGCGCTGGAGAAATCCGGCAAATCCTTCGAGTTCCCGGTGCACTGGGGCGCGGATTTGCAGACCGAACACGAGCGCTGGCTCACCGAAGAGCACGTTGGTCGCCCGGTGGTGGTCATGAACTATCCGGAGCAGATCAAAGCGTTTTACATGCGCCTCAACGACGACGGCAAGACGGTCGCGGCAATGGATGTGCTGGCGCCCGGCATCGGCGAGATCATCGGCGGCAGCCAGCGCGAAGAGCGCTTGGATTATCTCGACAAGCGCATGATCCAGTTCGGCCTCGAACCGCACGCGTATCAGTGGTATCGCGACTTCCGCCGCTACGGGTCGGTGCCGCATGCGGGCTTTGGTCTGGGCTTCGAGCGACTCGTTGCCTATGTCACCGGCATGAGCAATATTCGCGACGTCATTCCGTATCCGCGCACGCCGGGGAATGCGGCGTTCTGAGCAATCGCGCTCGTGCGCTTTTGGCCAGTCGGTCCTATGCTCGTGGGCACGGTTCGACGGCATCGGTCGCAGCTTGAGACGAATGTGAGGCTACCCAGAGACTTGCCACTGTGGCGTCAGCCCTCGATTGCGCTGTTCGCGGTGCTGATGTTGACATTAGTGATGTATCCCTTCGCCGACAGCGCCCGCCCGGTTCGGGCGTTGGCGCAGATTCTTGACATTGCCGTGGTCTTGAGCGTGATGCGCATGCTGCGCGTGCATGCGCTGTGGGTGAAGAGCGGCTGGTGGATTTCCGTTCCCTTGATCGTATTGCAGGCAACGCACCTCATTTGGCCGCAGAACGGGCCACTGCTTGCCGCGATGCTGGCCGCGCAAATCGCATTCCACGCGTTCGGTGTGGTCTTGTTATTAGGCTATGTGCTCCGCGATGAAATCGTCACCACCGACGAGCTGTTCGCTCTGGCATGCATTTACGTCCTGCTCGCGCTGCTTTGGGCCAGCGCTTACGCGTTGGTGATTTTGGCCAACCCGCAAGCGATCTTCATCAATCCGACGAACGATATGGATGGCGCGGTCGGTTGGTCGGATCTGGTCTATTACTCGATGACCACTTTGACCAGCACCGGTTACGGAGAGATAACGCCGGTGAGCCCGGCGGCGCGCGCACTGGCGATGCTGCAGCAAGTGGTGGGCGTGCTGTTTGTGGCCATCCTGATCGCCCGACTGACCGGCTTGAACCGCGCAGCGCGGTCCCATCGCGGCGACAACTGAACTCGCGTTCAGCGCAATCGTTGCGGGCGAAGCGCCCTGCGTCTATGCTCCGCGGCCCGTTTGCCAGTGTGGTGTCACACTGAAGCACTCGGCTACCTCGCTTCACGGGCATCGACCCGGAAGCATGACCCCACGAGGAAAACATGCGTCATTACGAAGTGGTGTTTCTGGTCCACCCTGACCAGAGCGAGCAAGTGCCCGCCATGATCGAGCGCTATCGCGCAATGATCGAATCGGATGGCGGCAAAATTCATCGTTTGGAAGATTGGGGCCGACGTCAGTTGGCATATCCGATCGAGCGGCTGTTGAAGGCGCACTACATTCTGATGAACGTCGAATGCACCGGTGCAGCGCTCAAGGAGTTGCAGGACGCGTTCCGCTTCAACGACGCTGTGCTGCGTCATCTGACGTTGCAGATGCGTGAAGCGATGACGGAAATGAGCCTGATCATGAAGACCAAGGATGAGAAGCCGCGTCGTCGCGACGACGAAGGCGTCGAGGCGATCGGGACTGGCGATGCGGATGAACCGGCGGAGGTGCGCGCATGAAACCGAGAAACACCAAAAAGCCCAAAGGCGCTGGCGCCAATGCGTCGCGATTCTTCCGCCGCAAGAAGTTCTGCAAGTTCACTGCGGAAGGCATCAAGGATATCGATTACAAGGATCTCAACACGCTGCGTCAGTACGTGTCTGAGACCGGCAAAATCGTCCCCAGCCGTATTACCGGCACGCGCGCTCGCTTTCAGCGCCAGTTGGCCGACGCGATCAAGCGCGCTCGCTTTCTGGCGCTGATCCCGTACACCGACAGCCACTGACCGGAGCGCCAACATGGATGTGATTTTGCTGCAAAAGGTCAAGAATCTCGGCAATCTGGGCGACAAGGTTCGCGTCAAGCCGGGTTATAGCCGCAACTTTCTGGTGCCGTACGGTAAAGCTGTACCGGCGACCGCCACGAATCTTGCGGACTTCGAAAAGCGTCGCGCTGAGTTTGAAGCGCGCGCGGGGGAGCTGCTCACCGCAGCAGGCTCGCGCAAGGCCAAGCTCGAAGGCGCAACGGTGGTGATCAAGGCCAACGCATCGACCGAAGGCAAGCTCTACGGTTCCGTCGGTCCGCGCGACATCGCCGAGGCATTTACCGCCGCTGGAATGCCGCTCGAAAAGTCTGAAGTGCTGATGGGCGATGGCCCCATCCGTCGCGTCGGCGAGTTCGATATCGAAGTGGCGCTGCACGCTGATGTGCATGCAATGGTCAAGGTGACTGTGCAAGCCGAGAACTGATCGGCCGCCACTACTAGCGTAACGCAAAAAACCCGGCGCAAGCCGGGTTTTTTGTTGCCGCGCCGCACTGGGTCACGCATGGCGCGACCCACAGGCCGCACGTTATCGCGACCCAAACACCGCACGGCAGCCCTGGTCGACCCACAGCACGCCCTGGTTGCGATCGTAGCCCCAGCTGCGACCGCGCACGCACGGGCTGGATGACAGCTGATCGACGATGTACGGCGTGCCTGCGTTCCAATCCCACGAGCAGGTGCGATGGCGATTGTCTCGGCTCTCGCATTCGATCGTGTAGCCGCCGTCGTCGTCGTCCCAATGGCCGCCGCCATCGTAGTCGCCGCCGCCGTAGTAGGACGAAAAGCGCCCGCGACAACCGCGATCGACCCACACGCCGCCTCGCGTTCTGCCCCAGCTGCGGCCCTCGACACAAGACGAACTCGACAATTGCTCAACCAATTGCACCGGACCTCGAAAACCCGTCTGGCACTCGCGATAGCGACCATCGCGGCTCTCGCATACGACCTCGTCGCTGCCCCAGCCGCCCGCACCAGTGCCACCGCCCTCATCGAAAACGCCGCGGCAGCCGCGGCTCACCCACACTGCGCCAGGCCGATGGCCCCAGGAGCGCCCCTCAATGCAGGTCGAATTGGAAATTTGCCGCACCAGCACAGGTGGATAGCGAAATCCCGTGTAGCACTCGCGATAACCGCCATCGCGGCTTTCGCAGGTGACGCCATATTGCGCAGCGGCCTTCGCCGACCAGCCGCACGCCACCGCCAACAACAGCACCATCCAGATACGCATCGCCATCTCCTGTGAGGTCCGTCGGGCCCCGATCATAGTGTTTTCGCCGACAAGCTAAACCCGGCAACGCTACGTTGCACAAAAGTTCTTGTATGGCCGTCGATCACATGTAACCATATAGTTACCTAAATTGTTCGAGCATTACGGTGGATGAGGACGCCTTGGACTTGCTGTTCGCCGCCCTGGCCAGTCAGCCGCGGCGCGCCATTCTGGAAGCCATACGGATAGCGCCAGGCAGCAACATCAACGCCATTGCTGTGCACGCGCCAATGTCGAGGATTGCGGTGATGAAACATCTGGCGGTGCTCGAAGCGGCGCAATTGGTGGTGTCGAAAAAGGCCGGGCGCGAGCGGCTGTTGTGGTTCAACCCGGTGCCGCTGCAATACGTCCACGAGCTGTGGACCGATCACTATCAGCGCTACTTTGCGAGCGGCTTGTTGGATCTCAAGCGCCGGGTCGAGGCGCGTAACGCGATCGAGGAGGAAACATGAGTGGCAACGCGCAGGCGGTTTTTCGGATTCGCATTCGCGGCAGCATCGAGCAGGTGTGGCGCGAATTGACCAAGCAGGGCGAGCCGCAGGCGGCGGTGTTTAATGCCTGGCTCAACGCACAAGCCCTGCTGCCCGGCGCGATGTTGCAGATGCGCACGGGATCGGGGCGGCACACACTGGTGATTGGTCGGGTCACCGATTACGAGCCGCCGAATCGCTTCGCGCACACCTTTCGCTTCACCCAGTACGACGATCCCGAGTGCGAAGTAATCTATGAGCTAAAGGAGGTCGATGGCGAGGTCGAATGCACGCTCACGGTCGATCGCATGCCGGTCGGAACGCGCACTGCCAAAGACATGGCCGGTGGTGGCTCGATGATCCTAAAAACACTGAAGGCCGTGGTCGAAACTGGCCGACCGCCCTTCGGAACGCGTCTGATGTACTGGATGTTCGACCACATGGAGTTCGTACTGCCGAAACGCACACGTAGCGAGCATTGGCCTATGGAAACCGGAGGTAAATCATGAGTGTCGTCGATCAAGCGCTCGCCACGCAGTTGGCGAATATCGAAAAACGCACTGGCAAATCGATGGCGGAGTTGACGCAATGGGTCCAGACAAGCGGTATTGCCAAGCATTCCGAATTGGTCGCGCACTTGAAAGCGACGCTCGGCTTGGGGCACGGCGATGCGAACACGCTCGCGCATATGGCGCGCCAGACCCATGGCGCGGCGCAGGCGGCGGCCGTGACCGCCGCTGGCGGCGATGTGTTGGACACGATTTACGCTGGCAACAAAGCGACTTTGCGGCCTTTGCACGACACGGCGATGGCGAGGATCGCGACGCTGGGCGCGTTTGAAGTTGCGCCCAAAAAGACTTACTTGAGTTTGCGGCGTAGCAAGCAGTTCGCAATGATCGGGCCGGCCACGGCCAAAGAGATCGAGATTGGTCTCAACAGCAAAACACTGGTCGGCGGTGCCCGATTGAAGGCGCTGCCACCCGGCGGCATGTGCCAGTTCAAGGTGCGCATCAGTGCCGACAGCGATATTGACGCTGAGTTGCTGGCGTGGATCGACGAGGCGTACCGCGCGGCGTGACCGCGCCAAAAGGGCCGAACTTGCATGGTCGTCGCTGCAACCGCGCTCATGGTCCCTCGCCAAAAACACAGGGCGCGATCCATGCCGACCGGCAGCCTGTTACTCGACGGCTGCTATTGCTGCCGCGCAGCATCCAGCGCGGCGCGACGTTCGCGCAGTACGATCGGCCGCCATTCGGCGACCTGCGCGTCGATGCGTGCGCGCTGGTAATAATCGAGATCGTCGCGTTCGGCGGTGCGTTCGAGCTGTTTCATTGCATCCTCGAATTTGCCCCGGAGGAAAAATGCTTGCGCATAGGCTTCGGCCGCGCGCACTTCATCGCCAGACAGCTGACTGGCACGCGCCATCAGCTCGTGCATCTCGGGATCGTTCGGGAAGCGCGGCAGCACGTCGCGCAACGCAGCGACGGCCTTGCGCCCGCCGCTCGCATCGTCGCGTTCGATCTGCGCGCGGGCGAAGGCCACGGTCACGACTCGGTGACCTGGGCGTTCGCTGAGCAGGCGTTCATAACGGCGCTGCGCGGCGGCGTCGTCGCCAGCGGCGCGTTCATACTCGGCGAGCGCCAACTCATGGGTCAGGCGCCCGCGCAGCGCACCGGAGATAGCGTCGAGCTGCTGTTTGGCGGCTTTTGCGTCGCCCAAGCGAATGTGCGCCAGCGCTAAACCGTAGCGCAACGCTGTTGGGTCGATTTCGTTGTCCCGCTTTTTGTCGCGGTAGTACCGCACCAGGCCCGACAGGTCGCGCGAGGTGATCACACGCAGGCGCTCGCGCATTAGCGCGAACTCCAGGCTGGTCTTGGTGGTTCCGATCCGCAAACCGTCGGCCCGCGCTTTGGCCTCGGCAATGCGTACTGTGGTGACCGGATGCGTCTGCAAGTACTGCGGCGGCTGCTCGCCCTGAGCGCGATACACTTGCCCCAGGCGGGCGAAAAAGTCCGCCATGCCGGTGGGATCGAATCCGGCTTTGGCGAGCGTCTGGATGCCGACGCGATCGGCTTCGAACTCGTTCTCGCGCGTGAAGTTGATCTGGCGTTGTTGCAGCAGAGACATGCCGCCGATGATTGCAGCCTGCGAGCCATCGCCCTGGCCTTGCGCCGCGATTGCCAGCGCAATCGAGCCAAGCAGGATCGGCAACATGTCTTCGGCGGTGCTCTCCATTGCGCGCGCAATGTGTTTTTGCGTGACGTGCGCGATTTCGTGCGCAAGGACGCCCGCCATTTCGCTTTCGTTCTCGGCGGCCAACATCAGACCCGAGAACATGACGATCAAACCGCCGGGAGACGCGAAAGCGTTGATCACCGGTACATTTGCCATCGCAAAATGGAAATCGCCCTCGGTGCGACCGCTGGCGGCGAGCAAGCGAAACGCCAGCGTCTCGTAATACTCGTTGATCTCCGCGTCTTCGACGGTGATGTCGTAGTTGCGCAATTGGCGCAGCAGGCCCTGCGAGTACTCGCGTTCGCGCTCGGGCGATAACATCCGCGCCGAGGAGTCGCCCAGATCTGGCAATTCATCGACAGCGAACGCCGGTGCGCTCGCTATCATCAGCGCAACCGTCAGAGCCCGAGCCATCGTACGAATCATGCGTGTGTCCATGCTGATCATGAGCGATTGCCAGGAGACCATCGAGCAGGCGCGTCTATCGCTGATGTCCTGGCATCGAGGCGCCGCAGCGCTCGATACGGTGTTTATGTACCACAATGCAGCTTATGCGCCTCTGAACTTGGCGGAATCCTCTCGAAGGGCCTGGATGGAAATGGTGAAACTCACGGGCGTACGCTTGCTCGTATGCCGCACGGCGATCGAGCAGCGTGGCCTTACGAATACGCAATCGCCCTTCCTGCTCGGTGGGCTGGCCGACTGGGTCCAGGCGAGCTTGCGCTCCGATGTGCGCCGCTGCGTGAGCGCTTGGTGAGCGGGCCGAAGTTGATATTGACGCAGTCGCTGGGCGATGAGGAGCGCTGGCGGAGCGCTTTGGCGCTGTTGCAGGCTTATGCCAGTTTCGATGCGCCATTGGACTGGGGCGCGACGGGCGCGGCGCTAGCGACGCTGGCCGGGGATGGCGCGGTGGCGCGCGCCTTTCGTAGCCTTGCGCTGCTCGATGCGCCGCCGCTGGTTGTGCCGAAGGAGGAATGGCCGGGCGGGGTGCTGGACGTGCAAGCGCTCGAATGGGGCGACTTCATCGAATGGTGCAGCATGGGCGAAATCTGGGTGTGGTGATGGACGTCGATGCCAACGGCTACTTGCTCGACGCCAGCGCGTGGCGATCCGAGTTTGCAGCGGAAAACGCCGCGCGCGAAGGTATTGAACTCGGCGAGGAGCATTGGCAAGTCATCCGATTTTTGCGCGACTACTACGCCGAGTTCGGCGTCTCGCCGCCGATGCGGGTGTTGGTCAAAGCCATGGCCGCGCGCACCGGGAACGCGCCCACGAGTCGCCGTTTGTACCAGTTGTTTCCACAGGGCCCTGCAAAGCAAGCTTGCAAATATGCTGGCTTGCCCAAACCAATTTCGTGCATTTGATTGATGCGAGCTGCACCGGATTCGCATTCGCGCGGTATCGGCACGGGAATCGGCGAGGCGTTTGTTTGTCTAGTGTGAAGGAACCGTCAGGAGGAGTGTATGGCTAAAGTTTTGATGTACAGCACTGAGGTGTGCCCGTACTGCGTGGCCGCCAAGGGTTTGCTGGCGCGCAAAGGCATCACCGAGATCGAAGAAATCAAGATCGACGTCGACCCGGCGCGCCGCGAGGAGATGATGGCGCGAACGGGACGGCGCACGGTACCGCAGATCTACATCGGCGAGACCCATGTCGGCGGTCATGACGATCTGGTCGCGCTGGATCGGGCTGGGAAGCTCGAGCCTTTGCTGGCCGCGCCGTAATGCCCCATGAAGCTTGCGCAGGAACGCGCGGCGACGAAAACTTCTGCATACTCGGGCGCGATTGCCTAACGATCTGAGTCATGCGCGTTCTTTGCTGTCTGCTGCTGTTCTTGCCACTGCTTGCCCCCGCCCAGGATTGGTCCACTGAGGCGGTGTTTGCGCGCCATCAGGACGCCGTGGTGCAAGTGCGCATCATCGACGCCAAAGGCGGTGCCAAGCGCTCGATCGGTAGCGGTTTTCTCATCAGCGACGATGGTCAGTTGATCAGCAATTTCCATGTCGTCTCGGACTTCGTCAACCATCCGGGCGAGTTCCGCGCTGAGTGGCACACCGACGACGGCAGCAACGGCGAGCTGGAATTGTTGGACGTGGATGTGGTGCACGATCTGGCGCTGCTGCGCGGCGAAGCACTGGCCAATCGCAAATTCCTGGCGGTCGAGAGCAATCTGCCAAAAATGGGCGAGCGCATATTCTCGCTCGGCGTGCCTTACGATCTGGGCCTGACGATCGTCGAAGGCAACTACAACGGCTTGCTCGAAAAGTCTCTCTACGAGCGCATCCATCTGACCGCCTCGATCAATCCGGGCATGAGCGGCGGGCCGGCGATCGATCGCTTCGGCAACGTCATCGGCGTGAACGTGGCGAGTGCCGGCGATCAGGTGAGTTTCTTGGTCCCGTCCAGCTACGTCATCGGCTTGCTGACCCGCGAGCCCAATGAAGACGCCGATCTGTTCGCGCGCATCGGCGAGCAGTTGATAGCCAATCAACGGCGCTATTTGGGCGACCTGACGCAGGCTCCCTTCGTCAGCACGCGCCTGGGCGCGTTCGAAGTGCCGGGCGCGCTGGCGCGGTACGTGAACTGCTGGAGCCAGACCGACCAGGACGATGATCGGCTGGTCGATCACACCGAGTTATCGTGCCAGAGCGAGGATGACGTTTACTTGTCCGACGAGCTGACAACGGGCGCGCTGCGCTTCGAGCACGAGCTGATGCAAGCGCGCGATATCGGCAGCCGGCGGTTCTGGGCAATGATGGAGCGGCACTTTGCGATGTTCTACGGGAGCCTTGGCGGCAGCAAAGAAACCATGACCGAGTTCTACTGCCAGAGCGATTTCGTTGCCGCCAACGGACTGAAAAGCAAGCTGATCTTGTGTGTGCGCGGTTATCGCGACTTCACGGGTTTGTACGACGTGGTGCAACGCCTGGTGAGTGTTGATAGCGATACTCAAGCCCTGCAATCGACACTGGTATTGACCGGCGTCGACCGCGAGCTGGGGCTGGATTTCGCTCGGCGATTCGTCGCCGCGATTGCCAAGGTGCAGCCATGAGCCAGTTTCTCGGCGCCGTCGAAGTTTTGGATCGCAGCGGCCATGCGTTGCATCGCGTGCGCATCGAGCGTTTGCCGTTTCGAATTGGCCGCGCATTGGACAACGACTTGGTACTGGACGATGTACACGTCAGTCCGCACCATGCCGAAGTGCGCAACGAGCGCGGCTTGGTGCTCGCGGATCTGGGCAGCACCAACGGCTGCATCGTCGGCCCGACAAGAACGGCTCAAGTTGAGCTGTTCGGTCGTACGGAGTTTCGCTTGGGGCACACCCAATTGCGTTTTCGCAGCATCGACGAAACGCTGGCGCCCACGCAAATCGATCCGATCGCCACCTCGCGAACGCAGAGCTTGAATCGCGCACGATGGGCATTGCCGATTGTCGCCCTGGCGCTGGCGCTGTTCGCCAGCGATGTGTGGCTTGCCAGCAATGAGGCGCAAACGGCTGCGAAGATTCTGAGCGGCACGTTGCCGGCGCTGCTGGTGCTGCTGCTGTGGTCGCTGTCGTGGGCATTGGTTAACCGCGTCATCGCGCATCGCTTCAATTATCTTGGGCATCTGAGTGTCGTCACCTTGGGCGCACTGGCGAGCACGTTGAGCGATGATCTGCTTGGAGTTTTGGGCTTTGCCTTTTCGATCGACGATGCGCTCGCCAGCGCCGCGACACTGATCGGCGCGGCGATCGTCGCTGGCGTGATCTTTGGCCATTTGCGGCTGATTTCGCGCGGCAGCAGCAAGCGGCTTTGGGTGCCGTCGACCGCCATGGGTCTGGCATTCCTGGCGGTCACGCAGTTGCCCGACAGCGCCGGCGATGACTTCTCCACAGAGCCGAGTCTGGAGTTGTCGCTGCATACGCCCACCTGGGCGCTGGGCAATGCGCAAGACGCCGACGATTTCTTCAGCGAAGCGAATGATCTGGTGGACGCTGTGGACGAAGCGGCCGTAGAAGAGTGACGGCTCGATCGGCAATTCGATAGCATCCGGCGCGAACGGAACAAGGGCGGTGGAAATGAAAATTCTCGTAGGGTTGAAGCGCGTGGTCGATTACACGGTGCGCGTACAGGTGAAGCCGGACGGCTCGGGTGTCGCCATCGATGGCGTCAAGATGAGCATCAACCCGTTCGACGAAATCGCACTTGAGGAAGCTTTGCGCCTGCGCGAAGCCGGCAAAGCCACCGAGGTGATCGTCGCGAGCATCGGGCCGCAACTGGCCATGCAGCAGCTCGATACCGGTCTGGCGATGGGCGCTAATCGCGGCATCCTCGTCAAATCCGACGGTCCGGTGCAGCCGCTCACCGCTGCGCGGGTGTTTCAGAAACTCGTCGAAAAGGAGCAGCCGGGCTTAGTGATTCTCGGTAAGCAGGCGATCGACGATGACGCCAATCAAACCGGTCAGATGTTGGCTGCGTTGCTCGACAGGCCGCAGGCGACTTTCGCCAGCAAGGTTGAGGTCGATGGCAATGTGGCACGCGTCACGCGCGAGGTCGATGTCGGCCTAGAGACGATCGAGATCGACCTGCCGGCGGTGATCACCGTCGATCTGCGCCTGAACACGCCGCGCTTCATCAAGCTTCCGGATATCGTGAAGGCCAAGAGCAAACCGCGCGAAACGCTGGAACTCGCGGCGCTCGGCGTCGAGTCCGGCGACCTGTTGCAAACCACCCATTACGCGCCGCCGCCGAAGCGGCAGAAGGGCGTGATGGTCAAAGACGTGCCGGAACTCGTTGCGGCGCTGAAAGCCAAAGGTTTGCTGTAACTTTTTCGAAGGACTGACCATGTCGAGCATTCTGATCATCGCCGAGCATTTGAACGGCCAGTTGAATCAAAGCACCGCCAAGTGCGTGAGCTGTGCGAGCAAGATTCCGGGCGCCACGATCGATATCCTGGTACTGGCGACCGATCCGGCACCGATCGCCGCGCAAGCTGCTGCTATCGCTGGCGTGTCCAAGGTCAAGACCATCGCCAACGCCGCCAACGGCAACGCACTCGCTGCGGTATACACGCCACAGGTGTTGTCCGCGGCCAGCGGCTACAGCCATATCTTCGGGCCGTCGACCACCTTCGGCAAAGACCTGATGCCACGGATTGCCGCGAAACTCGGCGTCAGCCAGGTCAGCGACATCATGGCGATCGATGACGCGTACACCTTCAAGCGCCCGATCTACGCCGGCAACGCGATCGTGACGGTCAAGGCGCCGGCCGACAAACCGGTCGTTGCCACGGTGCGTACCGCCTCTTTCCCGGCGGCCGGCGGCGGTGGCGCCGCTGCAATCGAAGCGCTCAGCGTCAATGCCGATCTGCCGACCCACACGCGCTTTGTTGGGCTACAGCAAGGCGGCGGTGATCGCCCCGATCTGCAGACCGCGCGCATTGTTGTCAGCGGCGGTCGCGCGCTCGGCAGCGCCGAAAACTTCAAGCTCATTTACGACGCCGCCGATAAGCTCAAAGCCGGCGTTGGTGCGTCGCGCGCAGCCGTGGACGCCGGTTACGCGCCGAACGATATGCAAGTGGGTCAGACCGGCAAGATCATTGCACCGGAGCTATACATTGCCATCGGCATTTCCGGCGCCATTCAACATCTGACCGGCATCAAAGACGCTGGCACCATTGTGGCGATCAACAAGGACGCCGAATGTCCGATATTCGAAATCGCTGACATTGGCTTAGTGGCGGACTTGTTCAAGGCGGTTCCCGAGCTTATGGCGTCGGTGTAACGTCAGTTCGTGCGGGTCGCTTTTCCAATAGCTGTGGTTCCCCATCCGCGCTTTCGCTCGGATGAGGAGCCGGGTGTCTCCTGGATTTAACCCCTCACCAATCCGAAAACGGATCCTGCACCACAATATTTTCAGTGCGATCCGGGCCGGTGGATATGAGCGCGATCGGGCAGCGCACCAACTCCTGCACGCCTTCCAGATAGCGCTGCGCGTTACGCGGCAAATCGGAAAACCGTGTGGCGCCCTTGGTGCTTTCGGTCCATCCTTCGAAATCTTTGTAGACGGGCTGGCATTCGTTCCATCCGGCGGCATCGAGGGGCGCCAGATCGGTTTCCTGGCCGCGATAGCGATAGCCCACGCATACACGCACCACCGGCTCGCCGTCGAGCACATCAAGCTTGGTAATGCAAAGGCCGTTGATGCCGTTGATCATCACCGTGCGGCGCACTGCCACGGCATCCAGCCAGCCGCAGCGGCGTGCGCGCCCGGTCGTGGCGCCGAATTCTTGGCCGCGTGCGCGTAAGCCTTCGCCCACTGCATCGTTCAACTCGCTCGGGAACGGTCCGCCGCCAACGCGCGTGGCGTAGGCCTTGATAATGCCGAGCACGTAATCGAGATCACGCGCACCGACACCGGTGCCGGAGCACGCGCCGCCCACCGTGGTATTGCTGGACGTGACGAACGGATAAGTGCCGTGATCGATGTCGAGCAGACTGCCTTGCGCGCCTTCGAACAGGATATTGCCACCGCTGCGCCGCACTTGATGCAGGATGCTGGCGACGTCGGCGACCATCGGCCGGATGAAGTCCGCGAATGCCAGCGTCTCTTCGAGCACTTGCTGGTAGTCGCGTGCGGGGCGATTCCAGAACTTCGTCAGCACGAAGTTGTGGTACTCCATCACACCCTTGAGTTTTCCGGCCAATTCGTCGGGATAAAACAAGTCCGCCACGCGGATGCCGCGGCGCGCGGCCTTGTCTTCGTATGCCGGGCCAATGCCGCGCCCGGTGGTGCCGATCTTACCCTCGCCGCTCGCGGCCTCGCGCGCCTGATCGAGATCGATGTGGTACGGCATGATCAGCGGCGTCGCTGGGCTGATCTTCAGGCGCTCGCGGACGTTCACGCCCGTGGCCTCAAGTTCTGCGACCTCTTTTTGCAGCGCCTCGGGTGAGAGCACGACGCCGTTGCCGATCAGGCAGTCGATACCGTCGCGCAAGATCCCGGAGGGGATTAAATGCAGCACGGTTTTCTTGCCGCCTACGATCAATGTGTGACCGGCGTTATGGCCGCCCTGGAAGCGCACCACGGCGCGCACGCGCTCGGTCAACAAATCAACAATCTTGCCCTTGCCCTCATCGCCCCATTGGGCGCCCAACACGACAACGGATTTGGCCACAGGTGTGCTCGACTATCGGCGCGGACGCGCGCCTTTGACGCGAAAACTAGCGCATTGCTGCGACTTTTGCCGCCTCGAAGCACACCCATCGTTCAGCCCACCGAACTGGCGCGGCCACCACACTCTCGCCTATGCTGCGCTAGCGTTGCGCCCGTAGCTCAGCTGGATAGAGTACTTCCCTCCGAAGGAAGGGGCCGGGGGTTCGAATCCCTCCGGGCGCGCCATCGCTCATCCCAGCCTCGCGCTGATCGAGCAGCGAGCGTAGCCTCAGGCGAGGTTTTCGAGGCGGCGAAACATCACGTAGACATCGACGTAGCCCAACGTCGGGTGCGCAAAGGCCTCGGGCAGTCGCCCGACAATATCAAAGCCCATCGACCGCCAAGCCGCCACGGCGCGCGTATTGCTGCTGACCACGAAGTTGAACTGGATAGCGCGAAATCCATTAGAACGGGCGTGGGCGATGGAGTGCGCACACATCGCTCGCGCCACGCCGCGCCCTTGGGCGTGTGCGGCGGTCATATAGCCGCAGTTGCCGACATGCGCGCCGGGTCCCTGCTGATTGGCGCGAAAGAAGTAGGTGCCCACGATCTGCCCGCCGGTCTCGACGACGAAGACCTCGTGGTCGTCGAACCAATAGGCCAGAGCCTGTGCGCGAGTCATCTGGCGCGGCAGCGCCCACGTCTCGCCGGCCCGAATGACCGGTTCCAGGATGCGCCAGATCGCGTCGGAATCGTCGCGTGTAGCGGTGCGGATGGTCAATGCGTCGGTCACGTTCTTTCGCGTCCTCGTTCCAATTCAATGATGGCGATCGTCATCGCAAGGATGCCAGGGAGCAACAAAATCCGAATTGACACCGTTCGCCGTCGAATGTCAGGCCCGTGCGGTAAACGGCGTATGGCCGGTTTTCGACCAGCACACGGGACCCCTATGGTAAACATCCAGACCGTCGTCGGCCATTTGGTCGGGCTCTTATCAGCCTCGGTCGTTGCTCTGTCGGCTAACGCCGCCAGCATTGTGATCAGCGCAAGCAATCCTGGCGAGATCACGGGCAGCGGTCGCGACTTGAGCTTCGATCTTGCCAGCGTCAGCGGAGAAATCACGCGGGCACGCCTGGAGTTTGACTTGAACTACAGCAAGGCGCGCGAACTTAGCTTCACGTTGATCGACGCCGGGGGCGTACCTTTGCCTTTGGTGCGCCTGGGCGGACCCAGCGGCAGCGCATCGCTGCGTGGCACCTATCGCCTCAGCGACGAAGCAATCACCACTTGGCTGCAAGTCGAGGCCGCCGCCAACAACGGGCCGCTGGATGCCGGCTATCCAAGTCGTGCATTCCAACCAGGGCCGCTAGGCCAGTGCTTGAATCTAATCGGCCGCTATCTGGAATTCGACATCAACCGAGCACAGCCGCTCACCTTGCGGATCGACCGTACGGCAGCTGTGCAACCAGGTGCTGGCAGCATCAGCGCCGCGCGCCTTGTGATCGAAACCGACCGGCCCGACCAGATCATGGCGGCTGGCTTTGACGAACCGGCAACGGCCATCGCGCGCTGCAAGCGGCCGAGCGCCGACCTGCTCGGAAACAGCCAAGTGGAAGGCTTAGAAAGCCCGATCGCGCTCATTGATTTTGGCGCTACCGACCGACAATGGTTCATTCGTCAGCGCTCGCCAGCCATCGATTTTGGACCGGTCACGCTGAGCCAAACAGGTCAAGCGATTTACGCCGGGCGCTTCGGCGGACGCTCGCGCTGGAATTTCGGGTTCTGGGATCCAGCCACCGGTGCGTTGAACTTCACCACCGGCGCGGGTCTGCGCAGCGTGAGCCTGGAAGGCGATTGGATCAACACCGATCACATCCCGATCCCTGGCGACTACGACGGCGACGGCGTGACCGATGTGGCGATGGCCTTCATCCCGGGCAATCGCTGGTTGGCGCGCATACGCTACAGCGCTACCGGCGTGACGCGCGACTACAACGTCGATCCACGCGACTTCAGCAATCTATTCAACTCCGGCAACATCGGCTTTGGCCAAGGCCAGGATTCCGATCTCGATGGCCGCGACGAGATCACGATGTATGCGCAGTTCGGCGGCGCGGCCGGTACGTCCATGAGTTACGTGCAAGCGGTCCCTGACCCCAATTCTCAAGCGAACACCTTGTTCGCAACCGGCAGCTTCGGCAACTTTGGCGATCGCCTGGTGCTGGGTCGTTGGAGCAGCAGCGGCTTTACCGCGATGCGTGTGCGCAGCGGCGCCGCGGGGCTGGAATGGTCGCTGTTCGGGAGTGGCACGCCGACGCTGTTTGGGCTGACCACCGATACGCCGCTCTCGATCAATATCGATAACGATGCGATCAACGATATCGCCGTTTACCGCCGCATCGATCGCCGCGTTTATGCGATTCGGAGCAGCGACGGCGTTGCGATCGACTTTCTGGCCGGCGAAACCTTGGGCGTGGTCAGCGTCCCGCTCGGCAACTTGCAGGGTGTGACCGAACCTGCGCCGTTCTAACCCTTCAGACCGTTAAAGGGCAGCATCGTCGCGAACAGTCTCGAATGAGCCCTGGCATCCTTTCCTGTCGGCTGTTCCACCGTGGAGTTCGCCTGATGCGTCACCTTCAACCAATCTCGCGCGCGATCAGTCGGGCAAGTTCGACAAGTTTGATCGGTTTGCCGACAAAGCGCGTCATGCCAGCTTCCAGGCAGGCGCGCTGATCCTCCACCTGGGTGCTGGCGGTCATCGCGAATATCGGTGTCCGTTGGTTGGGGGAGGAGCGTCTGCGCAAAGCGCGTGCGGCATCGAGGCCATCGATGCCCGGCATGTGCCGATCCATGAGTATCAGGTCGAAGTGGCGATCTTGAGCCAGCTTGAGTGCGTTCGCACCATCGACCGCTTCGACGACGGCGGCGTCCAGGCCATTTAACGAGCTGGCAATGATTGCCCGGATCGACTCATCGTCGTCGACCAGCAGAATACTCTTGCCCCGTAACGCAGCCAATTCGATCGGCATATCCGAACCGATCGGCTCGGTCGGTGCGGCCGCTTCGCGGACATTCGGCAGCGTCAGGGCAAAGACGGAACCGCCGCCAGCACGATTGCGCGCCACCAGATCGCCACCCAACGCGCGTGCCAGCCGACGGCTGATCGCCAGGCCTAAACCGGTGCCCGGCTGGCGGCGCGAGAGATCGCTGCGCGATTGCCGGAATGCATCGAAGATCGACTCCAGTTTGTCGGGCGGCACACCGCTACCGCGATCGGATACCGAGATCTCGACGCCATCGCCCGCCGTACGCCGGGACGCCACATCGATACTGCCTTGCGCCGAAAACTTGATTGCGTTGCTCAGCAGATTGACCAAGATCTGGCGCAGACGCAAGGGATCGGTCGTCGCCATCAGCGGCGCGCCGAGGTCGACACGGATGCCGAGCGCCTTGGCAGTGGCCTTCGGGCGCATCAGCGAAATGGCGTCGTCGATAACGTCCCGGATGCTCACGTCTTTGGTGTGCAGGATCAACTGATCGGCTTCGATTCGCGAGAAATCGAGCACGTCGTCGAGCAGTTGCATCAGGTGTTCGCTGCTGATGCGTGCGATGTTCAAGAACTGCTCGCGCTCGGCGCTGCTGTGCGCATCGCTGGCGAGCTCCAACGCCCCTACAAGGCCGGTGAGTGGCGTACGGATCTCGTGGCTCATGGTGGCCAGGAACATCGACTTCAGCCGATCGGCCGATTGCGCTGCGTCGCGATCGCGCTGCGCGGCGTGCGTGCGCGTCTGTGCCTCAATCAGTGAGTTAATGCCGTCGGCGACGACTTCGATCTCGCGAAGCGAAGAACGCACCGTCACCGGGCGCTCGGAACCAATGCTGCTACGAAGTTGTAACTGATCTTTCAGGTCGGTGAGGGGCAAGAGGATTTGGCGTCGAACCAGCCACGCGCCGATCGCCAACAAGATCGCGGTGCCAATGGAGTTGCTTAGCAACTGCACGTTTTCGACAACTTCGAGCTGGTCTGTCAAGCCGCTATCGCGCTCGATAAACAGTGTCCCCACCGAGCGCGTGCCGCTGCGCCAGTCGGCAAATCCTTCGTCGCGGGCCGGCACGAGTTGCACAGGCACACTCGATGTACGATCGTGGATCGTGGAGCGTAACTGGCCATCGATGAGTGTCTTGTACGAATCCAGCAGCGAGTCGGACAGCGGGCGCGCGAACAGCATCACGCCGCGCGGTGGCCCGCTGCCATCGTTGCGCAGGATCGGGGTTAAGCCCAATAGATAGACTTCGCCGGCAATGATTGCGGTGTGTGCCGATGCCCTGTCGGCGTGACTGAGAACGAGCGCGCTGGCCATCTCGTATAGCTGGCTGAGTTCGGTTTCTTCCAGTTCCCGGCCAGACGCAATCCGTCGGGAAGCCAAAGTAGTGCCCGATGTGTCCCAAAAAGCATAGAAATCGATTTGCGCCGGATTGTCGCCGGTTGGCAGAACATTGGAATCGATGAACTCGGGATTGCGGCTCTCGGCGAAGTCATACGTTTCGTCCCAGATGCCGTACTCGTAAGCCAACAGACGCATCGCATCGAGATCGCGACTGAGCAGTGCATCGAACTTGGTTCGCGCCTGGGACGCATCGGCGCTGGCGATCCGGTTCTGGACGAATCGCGATTCGACCGCGCTCACCAGCATTTGCCAACAGACGCAAAACACCGCCACAAGGATCGTGACCTTGAAGAAATATCGCGCGATGGTTGATTGCGGCGAGCGCGCCATGGCGTGGAGTTTGCGGACGTGCGTAGGACAATAGGGCTTCAAGGCCGTGAATGCGGCACGTTCGCAAGAAATCACATACGCGCATCAGCGTGGCAGTCGCCGTGCGCGACGTACCTGCTGCTGCTGAGCGGCGAGGTGCGCGTCGGCAAGCGCGCCCGCTACAAGATCCGCGCAGCGTGCATCAACCCTGCGGCAACTGATCGAGCAAGAAAGCGCGGGCGCTATTCCAATGGCGGCGAACGGTGCGCTCGTTGACGTTGCGTAATGCGGCGATTTCGACAAACGATAGCCCACCGAAAAAGTGCAGCTCCACGAGTTCCGCCAGGTCCGCGTCGACTGCTTGCAGTTGCGTCAACGCCTGGTCGATGCCGAGCAGCTCGTCCAGTTGCGGTGCGTGTGCAGGCGTGCGTTCGGTCAATTCGGTGCGCTGTAATCCTTCGCCGTGTTTGACGGTGCCCTGGGCGCGCGCCAGGTCCAGCACGACCTGCCGCATCGCGCGCGCCAGCAACGAGTAGAAGTGTTGACTGCCGTTGAGCTCACGCGCGGCGTCGCCTGCGAGCTTCAAGTACGCCTCGTGGACCAATGTGCTGGGGTTGAGCGTCAGCCCGGCTCTGTGGCGCCTAAGCGTACCCTTGGCGATCCGTTTCAGTTCATCGTAAGCCCGCTCGTATACGGCAGCGCCTGCATCAGCATCGCCCTTGAAGGCGGCATCGAGTAGGGTCGTCAGTTGTGGGCGGTCCATAGGCTGAGCTGTCGGCAAGTTGATTTCCGCCATCGTAGCAATGGTTTCTGCAGGATGTTCGATTAGCGGCCGATTTCGCGTTAACTTTTTCGCCAAGCACCAGCGGCGGGTTGAGATAGTTCGCGCATGAAGCGCAGGCCGCGACGAGGGAGCGCGAGCGCGCGATTTCCTGCCTCAGGCCCTCGCTGCCATCGAGCAGCCCCGGCGTACGGTTGCGCTCAGCGCCCGAACAAGAATCGCAGCGGCACATCGAGACGCTTGCCCCACGCAACTTCGTTGTGCTCGGCACCTTCGAAACGTTGCGTGACCCAATCGGCGTTGCTGTATCCGGCGCGCCGCAAGATGGCGTCTGCGCGCGCCTGCCAGGATGGATAGAAGGCATCCAGCGTTGCCGTGCCGAAGTCGAAATACAGGCGCACCTTGCCGGGCGACGGCAGTTGCTTTTGCACATAGCGCAGGATCGCTTCGCCCGGCGCGGGTTCGTTGGGGTCGCCGCCTGGCCAGTGCGTCGACAGGCACGCTGCCGCGCCGAATACATCGGGACGCTCGAGCGCGCCGTACATCGAAATCAGTCCGCCCATGCTCGATCCCATCAACGCTGTGGCGGCGGGAGAGCGGTCGGTGGCATAGCGCCCGTCGATGGCGGGTTTCAGCGTGTCCGCGAGAAAGCGCACGTAGGCATCTGCTGCAAACTTAGGCATCGGTGCGCCGGCGGCGCGTGCCATTTGCGTAAGTCGTTGGCGGTCGGCCTTGGCCATGAGGGAATCGGCCTGCTGCGGAAAGTACTCCTCGCCGCGCCGTTCGCCTGCGTTGTAAACGGCAACAACGATGAACGGACGCACCTCGCCGCTGTCGATCAACGCGCCCGCGACCTCATCGACGCGCCATTCCTGTTTGTTCCAGGTGACACTGGCATCGAACAGCATTTGCCCATCGTGCATGTACAGCACCGCATAGGGCGCGGCTTTTGGATAGCCCTCGGGCAACCACACATCGATCGGACGCTCGGGAATGTCGTTGAACGAAATGTTCGCCAATCGTTCGATGCTGCCGCGACTCACCGATGTCGCCGCTGCTGGCAGCGCCAGCAGCGCGCAGGCGATCAACAAGCCGGTTCTTAGTTGTTGGTTGCTGGTTCTTGGTATGCGCATGGCGGACCGATGGTTGGGCTGCGGAAGAAGCATCGACAATCTAACGCATGCTCAAGCGAGCGTAATCAGTCGGGCGTCCTCGGGCGCGGAAAGATGCGGTAGCGCATTGACCGATACCAGCTTCAAGCCGCTGCGCGCGCGCCTGAACTCGCAGATGCCAGTATTGGCGATGGCAAGATTAAGATCGATGGCGGCGGCAGACGAGGCGCCTAAGGTGGCGGCGACCAGGTGGCTCATGACGCCGCCAGAACTTACGGCCAGCACATCGCCCCGCGAGAGCGCCTCATCCAGGGTCGCGGCGGCTGCGGCGATGCGTGCGCGAAAATCGCCATAGCGCTCAGGCGGTGAGCTGATGCGGTCTTCGGACCATGCCGTCAGCGTGGTTCGCAGCAGCGCAAACCAGCGGCGCTTGTCGTAGCGATCGGCCATGGCGTGCGCGAGATCTGGATCGCCGGGTACATCCTTGGCATAGGCGCGCACCAGATCGGCAAATACGTATTCGTTGAGGCCCGGCGCGATCTGGCTTTCCTCGCCATGCGCGATCGCTTGCGCGATGGTTGCCAGCGTGTCGCGCTGGCGGCGCATCGTGCCGCTGAAGGTCGCGGCAAATGTTCGGCCGTGTGCTTTGAGCCACGCGCCGGCGCGCGCGGCCTGCTCAAAACCGAGTGGCGAGAGTTCATCGTAGTTCTCTGCCGTCGCGCCGGCCTGGCCGTGGCGAATCATCAACAGTGTGCTCATCGGCGGTTTCGCATTCAGGTCGATGCGGGCAGGATATCGAGAGTTGCTGGAGCGAAGAGTCGCCGATGGAGCTTTTGACGCAATTTGCGCTTGCCGCCGGTCTCGCCTGGGCCAGCGGCATTCGCGTTTACCTGGTTGCGTTTGTACTGGGTATGGCGCACAAGCATGGTTTTGTGGTGTTGCCGGGCGATTTGTCGCTGCTCAGTCACGACATCGTGCTGTGGGCTTCGGGCGTGATGCTCCTCGGCGAATTCGTGGCCGACAAGGTGGCGTGGTTCGATTCGCTCTGGGATGTGGCGCACACCTTCATACGCCTGCCCGGCGGCATGTTGCTGGCGTTCTGGGCGTTGGGCGATCAAGGCCCGGCGGCGCAGATGGCCGCTGCTCTGATCGGCGGCACTATCGTTTCCGGCACCCATCTGCTGAAGGCTGGCAGCCGGGTGGCGATCAATCACTCGCCTGAGCCCTTCTCCAATATCGGCGCGAGCCTTGGCGAGGATGTCGCGGTCATCGGCGGATTGTGGTTGCTTTACGAACATCCGTTGGTGTTCATGGCATTGCTCGCGGTGTTCATGGCGTTGGTGATTTGGCTGGCGCCGAAACTGTGGCGGCTGGTGCGCGGCGTCTGGCGATCCGCCGCCGGCCGCTGGTCGGGGCACCGAGCGGAGCCTGGTTAGGCGACTCGGCGCACGTCCGCGTTAGCCCCGGCCCGCCAGATAATCACGTACATACTGATCGCTGGGCACGCGTCGAATTGCTTGGGCTACCACTTCCAATGGAACCTGGGCGACGCTTTTGAAGCGCACACAACTCTTGCCCATGTCCAGTTTGTAGCCTGCGCTCTTCCACGCCGATTCGAACCAGGCGACCCATTCAGGTGCAGCGCAGCCGGCGGCGCACAAATACAGGGCCAGATGGTTCTTCTGCGCCGCCAACGCGGCATAGGGCAGTGGCTGCTTCGGGTCGCAGTGATAACCTCCAGGAAACACGCGGTGCGGAATGTAGTAGCCGATCATGCCGTACTGCATGCCTTCTTCTATTCCAGCGTCGGCGCTCGCCAGAATGACCTCGCGCACGGCCTGCAGGCTGGCCGCACGCTCCGGCGTTTGCTCGGCAAGGTACGCAGCGACAGTGCTGGCTTTGGATGGCATGGCGCGGATTCCTGATGGGGATGTCCTGAAAGTATGGCGCTGTTGCAGTCCATCTCCCATTCCCAGCTCGTCTCAACCCTCTTGCAGCCTCGAAAGAGAACGCCGACACTTCCGGTCGTTTCGTACAACGACGCATGGAGAAACGGATGAGCGCCACCAGTGAAAAAGTCAGTGCCGCGCAGGGAAGCACGCTGCGCAAAGATCAAAGTGTGGCGAAGAATCTGTTCTTTGGCGAGATCGTTGAGGAGAACCTGTTCCCGTATCCGCCACTGCGCGACAAGGACCGTGAAGTGCTCGGCATGATGACCGAGGCGATCGACGATTTCCTGGCGCCGCTGAAGCACGATCTCAAGAAGTGGGACAAGGAGGCGCACCAGCCCGCGGAGTTCATTCAGTCGCTGCGCGATATGGGTTTGTTCGGACTGATCATTCCCGAAGAGCACGGCGGCCTGGGTCTGTCGAATGCCGGTTATGCGCGCGTGTTGTCGCAATCCTCGCGCCACGACTCTTCGGTGTCGTTGACCATCGGCGCCCATAGTTCGATCGGCATGAAAGGCATCTTGCTCTCGGGAAACGATGAGCAAAAAGCCCGCTACCTGCCGCGGCTTGCCAGCGGCGAGTTGATTGCAGCGTTTTGCCTCACGGAAGCCGGCGCCGGCTCCGATGCAGCCTCGATTCGCACCACCGCGAAGAAGAACGAAGACGGCAGCTTCACGCTCAACGGCGAGAAGATCTGGATCACCAACGGAGGGATCGCCGGGCTGTACACGGTGTTCGCGCGCACTGATTCGCCTGAAGGCAAAATGACTGCCTTCATCGTCGAGGCCGGCTGGCCGGGCGTCAGCCACGGGCCGCACGAAGACAAGATGGGCATTCGCGCATCGTCGACCACCACGGTGGTCATGCAAGACGTGCGCGTGCCGGCAGAGAATGTACTCGGCGGCGAGGGTAAGGGCTTCAAGGTGGCGATGGGCATCTTGAATAACGGCCGCACGGGTCTGGGTGGCGGCGCCGTGGGTGGCATGAAGACGCTGATTCAGTTGTCGAGTGCGCAGGCGAAGGATCGCAAGCAATTCGGCCGACCAATTGCCGACTACGGCTTGGTGCGCGAGAAAATCGCGCAGATGGCGATCGATTGTTTTGCCGCCGAAAGCACCGTGTGGATGGTGGCCCACTACATCGATTCCGGCGTCGACGACTACTCGGTGGAAGCGGCAATCAGCAAAGTGTTCGCCTCCGAGGCGATCCAGCGCAGTGCGCACGAAGCGCTGCAAATCGCCGCCGGCAACGGTTTCATGCGCGAGTTCCCGTACGAGCAGATCACGCGCGACAGCCGCATCTTGAGCATCTTCGAAGGCACCAACGAAATCCTGCGCTTGTACATTGCGCTGTCGGGTATGAAGGATGTGGGTTCTTCCTTGAGCGAATTGAAGAGCGCCGTGGGCGATATCTTCAATAACCCGATCAAGGGTTTCGGCGTGCTTTCGAGTTATGCCAGCAAGCGCCTACGCGAGACCACCGGATTCGGCACCGACAAAATCATCAGCAAGCTCCATCCCAAGCTCAAACAATGCAGCGAGGTGTACGAGAAGTACGCGGTGGAGTTGAGCAAGGCCAGCGATGCGCTGCTGCGCATCCACGGCAAAGGCATTGCCGATCAGCAGTATCAATTGAAGCGCATCGGCGACATCACCATCGATATGTTCGTCGGTTTATGCACGCTATCGCGCGCCGAGCTGTTGCATCGCACCGATACCAAGAACGGCGAGCAGGCCGTGAACATTTGCGATGTATTCACCCGCCAGGCCAAACGGCGCATGGCCGGCAACATCCGCGGACTGCTGAAGAACGACGACAAAGAGCGCGATGCCTTGGCCGGATTTGTGTTGGAGACCGGCGTGTATCCGTGGGATGTGATTTAGCTGTCGGCGCCAAAAGGGCCAAGGGGCGGGCAGGGGCCGCACATTGCTCCACGATTGCGCGTTACGGCGACCGACCAGAACTGAAGAAAGTAGATCAAGCGACGCTGCTCGGCCCCCGTCCCCTGCCCCTTGCCCCTTCTGCGCAACTCACCCAACCCGCAATCGCAGCTTCAATCCCAACTCCTCGAACGTCTCCTTCTCCTGGCGCAAATCGGTCCAGGTGAGCGGGTGGCGGGTGAGCCAGCCGCGGGGGAATTTGAGATCCAGCTCGCGACCGATAATGGCGACAGTGAGCGGCGGCAGGGCTTCGTCGCTGCGGGCGCGATGTAGGACCACGGCGAGACGGAAAATCGCGAGCGTTTTCTGGAAGCGATCCAGATCGCGCTCGGCGATATCCTCGAAGGTGTCGTCGGGAATGCCGCGGCGATGGCCGAGAACGAGCGCCGCAACCGCGGCTTGTTCCTGGCGCGAAAATCCTGGTAAGTCCGAGTGCTCGATGATGTACGCGCCATGTTTATGGTGCTGCGTGTGCGAAATCGACAGGCCGATCTCATGCACCAGTGTCGCGTACAGCAGCGTATCGCGTTCTTCCTGCGTCAAGCCCCAACCTGGCGCTGCCTGATCGAACAGGTTCAACGCCGAGGCTTGCACGCGCAGCGCCTGGGTTTGATCCACGGCATAACGTTTGGCGAGCGTGCGGATGCTGCGCTCGCGCGGGTCTTGTTGCTGGATACGGCCCAGCGAGTCGTACAGCAGGCCCTCGCGCATGGCGTAATCGCTGACCCGGAGCACGTCGAGATCGAGCGCCTCGTAACAGGCCCACAATGCCGCCAGGCCACCCAGGAACACGGGACGGCGATCCTCGCTCAGGGACGGCAGGCGCGCGCGCTGCACCACGCCGACCTCAATCACGCGATCGATCAATTCGATCAATCCAGCGCGCGTGACTTCGCGCTCGCGGCCACCAAAAGCGTGCAGGATGCTGCTCAGGGATTTGACCGTGCCGGAGCTGCCGATGACGCGCTTCCAGCCGCGCGCCTTGTAGGCTGCGAGGATCGGCTGGAACTCGATGGATAGCCGCAGTTGCGCGTCTTGCCAGCGCTTGCGGGTGATTTTGCCGTCGGCGAAAAAGCGCTGCGTTGTGGCTACGCAGCCCAACTGCAAGCTCTCGGTTTCGAGCGCATCGAAGCCACGGCCGATGATCAGTTCGGTACTGCCGCCGCCGACGTCGATGACCAGCTGCTGCTGGCGCGGATCGTTCAGGCCATGCGCGACGCCCAGGTAGATAAGACGCGCCTCTTCGCGGCCGGACACCACCTCGATCGGCGCGCCGAGCGCTGTCTCCGCGGTCATCAAAAAGGCGCGTGGCGCTTTCATCTGGCGCACGGTATTCGTTGCTACGGCGCGAATGCGTTCGCGCGGGACGTTGCGCAAGCGCTGCCCGAAGCGCGCCAGGCACGCCATCGCGCGCTCGCGCATTTCTGGCGTCAATTGCCCGTCGCTGGTGAGCCCCGCTGCCATGCGCACCGAATCGCGCAGACGGTCGACCACCTGCAACTCGCCCTCAGCGAATCTGGCGACGATCATGTGGAAGCTGTTGGAACCCAGATCCACCGCCGCCAGCGGCGTCGAGTCGACCACGTCTTTGGGATCGAAGGGCATCTGGTTCACCCGGCGATGCGCGCCAGGAGCGCAGTTTGCGCCGCGTGCGGCATGTCCTCACCGGTCTCGACGCGCGTGTAGCTGCCGTCGGTTTGCAGGCGCCACGCTTGCGTGTTGTCGGCCAGATAATTCTCCAGCGTTTCGTTGAATACGCGTTGCCGCAACGTCGGGTCGAGGATCGGAAAGCAGGTCTCGACGCGGTTCAGCAGATTGCGCTCCATCCAGTCGGCGCTCGAAGCGTACAGTTCTTCGCGGCCGTTGTTGTAGAAATAGAAAACGCGCGAGTGTTCGAGAAATCGACCGACGATCGAATACACGCGGATGTTATCGCTGACGCCGGGCACGCCTGGGCGCAACACGCAGATGCCGCGTACGAACAGGACCACTTCCACGCCCGCTTCCGAGGCGCGGTACAGCGCATCGATCACCTGCGGCTCGCTGAGCGCGTTCATGCGCGCGAGGATCTTGCCGCCCTTGCCAGCGCGCGCATGTTTGGCTTCGCGATCGATCTTGTGGATCATTTCTTTGTGCAGCGTGAACGGCGAATGCAGCACTTGTTTGAGCTTGATGGCCTGGCTCAGGCCGGAAAGTTGCTGGAACAGCTTGTGCACGTCTTCGCCGATGTCCGCATCGGCCGTGATCAGGCCAATATCGGTGTACACACTGCTGGTGCCCTGATGGTAGTTGCCCGTGCCTAGGTGGACATAGCGCTTGAGCTTGCCACCTTCGCGGCGAACGATGAGCAACATCTTGGCGTGCGTCTTGTAGCCGACCACGCCATACACCACCTGCACGCCGGCTTCCTGCAAGCGATCCGCCAGATCGATGTTCGCTTCCTCATCGAAACGTGCGCGCAATTCGACAACAACGGTAACGTCCTTGCCGGCGCGTGCCGCTTCGATCAGGTAGTCCACCAGCACAGATTTGCGGCCGGTGCGGTACAGCGTCTGCTTGATCGCCAATACGTCTGGATCGTGAGCCGCAGTTTTCAGCAAATCGACGACCGTGGAAAAGCTGTCGTAGGGATGGTGCAGCAGCACATCCTGTTCGCGGACCATGTCGAAGACGTTGCCGGCCTTCGGCGCCTGCACGCGCGGCTTGAACGCCTGATACTTCAGCTCCGGCCGATCGACCATATCGTACACAGCACCGACGCGATTCAGGTTCACCGGGCCGTTGACGCGAAACATGTCGTCTTCGGTCAGTTCGAAATGCTCCAGAAGATACTGCGCCAATGCACGCGGACAGCTGTCGGCAATCTCCAGCCGCACCGCGCGCGCAAAGCCGCGGTCCAGCAACTCGTCCCGAAGCGCGTGCGCCAGATTTTCGACATCGAACTCGTCGACCCAGAGTTCGCTGTTGCGCGTCACGCGGAACGGGTAGACGCCCTTGATCTTCATGCCTGGGAACAGGTCGTCCACGAAGTCCTGCAAAATGGCGCTGAGCAGGACCACATCGTGGGTGCCGTTGGAGACTTCTTTGGGCAGCCGGACCAATCGCGGCAAGGAGCGCGGCGCGCGCACCAACGCCAGATCGGCTTCGCGGCCGAACGCGTCTTTGCCTTTGAGCGCCACGGCTACATTCAAGCTCTTGTTCAAGATGCGCGGAAACGGGTGCGCGGGGTCCAGGCCCAGCGGGCTCAAGACCGGCATCAGCTCATCGTTGAAATAACCCTGCAGCCAACGGCGCTGCTTGGCATTCCATTCATCGCGCATCAGAAAGTTCACGCCCTGCGCCGCCAACTTGGGTTTGAGCTCCTGATTCCAGGTCTGGTATTGCTCTCGCACCAGGCTCAGCGCTTCGGTGCGAATGGCCGCCAGCACGTCGGTCGCCGAACGTCCGTCGGGCCATGGCTTGCTCGCCAGGAAATTCACCTGATGGCGAATCGACGCAACGCGAACCTCATAAAACTCATCGAGGTTGGTGCACGAGATGCACAAGAATCGCAGCCGCTCCAGCAGCGGCACGCGATCGTCCTGCGCCTGCGCCAAAACGCGGCGATGGAACGCGAGCAGACTGGTTTCGCGGTTGAGGAAAAGACTCGGGTCGCGACTCACGGGATTTGCGGGCAGGCGAAAACGCTAAAGGTAGCAAAAGCGTGTGACGCGTGCGCGAAAAGTCGCTAAGGCAGGGAAGGAGCGGGCGACAGGTTGCCAGCCAATCCTCAACACAGACAGGCCGGCCACCCGTGAAGACGCCCTCCTCGTATCTTGTGCCCCGACTTTGAGAAAGTCGCTGTCGGGGCACGGGAAGGACGCCGCCCAGCTACGCATCGGGATCCGTCGGCTCCGGCACCGGTGCGGCTTGCATCAACTCGCCCACGGTGACCTGGCCGCGGTTGATGTTTTTCCACACCTTGTCTTGCCATGCGAAGTAGGCTTCGGGTTGCCAGAACTGCTCGCTGTAGAACTGCGAGCCATCGAAAACGACGTAATCGTCGCCATCGCCGATTCGCTGGTAGGAGCGAACGTTGGCGGAACCGCCCGTGCGGCTGCCGGTGGCTGCCAATCGCCCTTGGCGAATCTTGCTGGCGAGCCGCGGTTTGGCCACGTCATCGCCATACTCGGCATAAACTTCCTTGCCGATTTCGATGGCGCGCTGGCGATCGCTCTCGCTGAGCTCGGACCAGTACGCTTCGCGACGGCGCAGGAAATCGGCGTATCCGCGTTCGGCGGCGAGGTCCATCCACGCATAGGCGGCGGCGCGATCGGCAGTGGTTCCCTGTCCAGACCAGAGCATTTCCGCGACCATCGCCTGCGAGCCTTTTTCGGCGAAACGCGCCGAGCGACGGAACTGCTTGAAGGCCTTCTCGTAATCGCCCGCCTGGTAACTCTCCAGGGCGCGACCGCGCCACAGCTGATCTGGGTGGTAGCTCAAGAAGCGATTGGTGGAAAGCACCGCCTGGCCAATTTCGGTGTCGTTGGCGACGGCCGCCGTCGACGCCACGGATCCGATGAGCGCAAGAGACAACAGCAAAAAACGCATGACGAAACTCCCTCTAAATTCATGTTCCCGATGGATTACGCGTATAGCCGTGTGGACTGAACTCACCGCCAGCGCGATCGCTCAGACCGCTACTTCTGATCGTCCTTGTCCGCTTGCGTCAACTGAATCTCACCCACTTCCACCGTGCCGCGATACGGGTCCTTCCACACCTGGTCCTGCCACTCGAAGTACTGCTCAGGGTGCCAGAACTGGTCTTTGTAGTACTGCTCGGCATCCAGCGTCACCCAGCGACCGTTGGTCGGAATCATCACGGTCAGGCCGCCCTTGAAGCCGGTGCGGCTGCCCGTGATTTGTCTGCGACCCTCGTCTAGCTTTTGCGCCAAACGTGGTTTCGCCACCTCGTCGCCAAACTCGGCATAGACCTGCGCACCCATGTCAAGCGCGCGTTCGCGGTCTGCCGCATCCAACTGGCTCCAGTAGTATTCGCGCAGCTTCGCGAAATCCTTGTAGTTGCGCTCGGCGGCAAGATCCATCCAGGCATAGGCCGTGGCTCGGTCGGCGGCAACACCCTCACCCTTCCAGAGCATTTCTGCGACCATCGCCTGGGCGCCCTTGTCGGCGTAGCGCGCCGAACGTTTGAAGTGATTGAAGGCCTCTGTTAGTCGGCCTTCCTCGTAGCTCTCAAGGCCTGCCTTCCGCCATCGTAAATCCGGGTGGTACTTCAGGAAACCTTCGGTCGCTGCCGCCGCATGGGCCGGATCGGGGGCCTTTGCGTGGATGCTTGGCGCCAGGGCCATGAGCGCGCCGGCAGCGATCATCGACATTACAATTGCTCGCATCGTTCCACTCCTTGGTGTCCGTGTGGAAGAAGACGATAGACGGCAGCAAAAGGTCGCACGCGTGCGTAAAGTCAGGCAGGTCTGAAGTCATGCAGCTGCCTTAACGTCGCAACGACGGCGCGCTCGAATGCTGCCGGATCTTCATGCCGCCACAGGGCAATCGTGTCTGCATTCCAGGTTTTCGCGATATGGCCATTGGCCAGCAATGCAGCCCGCGTCAACAGGGTCGGCGCCATTTCCAGGCCGTGCGTCGCGAGCAGCACGGCGGTGCCACTCGTGCAGCGCCGTTGCAGCTCTTGCTTGACCTCGAAGCCGGCGATCGGGTCGAGTCCGTTCAGTACCTCGTCCAGCACCAGCAACGGCGGATCGCCGAGCAGGGCGATCAGGATCGCAAGTTTCTGTCGCGTGCCGAGCGATAGCGTTTCGATACGCCGCTGCCAGTAGGGCGCCAACTGCAAGGTGTCGCCGAAGGCGAGCAGCGCATCGCTCACGGTTTGCTCGCGCGCCGCAGCGGCCACATCGAGTGCCTGGCGCAACGTCAGATAACCTGGGAGCAGCGCCGGATCGGGCGCGAAACCAAGAAGCGCGCGAGCGCCGCGCGGATCGCTGGCGACATCGATGCCATCGATTTCAATTCGTCCGGCGCTGAGCGGACGCAAACCCAATATCGCCCGGATCAAGCTGGTCTTACCCGACCCGTTCGGGCCAACAAGGCCGAGCAAATCTCCGCGCGCCAGTTGCAGCTCGACGCCGTTCAGCACCACATGATCGCCATAGCGCAACGCGGCGCCGCGAATGACCAGCATCTCAGACATTGCGTCGTCGCCAAAGTTGGAAAAGTACCGTAAGCCAAGCCACCAGCGCGAGCGGCGGCAGGATCTGCGCTGCCAGCAGTAGCAGCACAACATGCGCTGCCCCGCGCATGCGTCGCAGAATAGGATGATGGCGTTCGGCATGCGTCAGGAGCACGGCGTGCAAGGTGCCCAGGACCGCCGCGACGGCGGCCACAGGCCACCATGCAAGTGGCGCTGGCGATGCGGCGAGGGCCAGTAGCGGAATCGTCAACAGCAGCGCCGAGCGGCGCGCGAGCGTGGGCGCGAACGCTGCCAGCAGCCGTTGCGGCGCAAGTGGCTGCGCGCCAAGCCACACCTCGGATTCGGTCAGGCGCTCGGCGAAATGGGCGATCAGATCGACCAGCGCACGCAGGCTGGTCGCGATCAGCAACAGCGCCACGACCAACACGGGCCCGGAGCCCATCGGCACCAGCAGCAACGATGCGGCGGCGAAGCGCGCCGTGTGTGGCCAACGTGCCGCTGCTGGCTCCAGCGACGCGCCAAGAATGCCGAGGCCGCTGGCGCCGCGCACGCTCGCAGCGCTGCGCTGGTCGCGGTACGGCCGCTCGCGCGGCTTGCGCGCCAGCGCCAACGGGATGGCGATGGCCGCCGCAGCCAACGCCGCCGTCGCGAGCATCGGATTGGGCCAGCCAACATAGGCGCACAAAGCAACGCCCGGCAGTGCCGACAACCAGCCGCGAAGGCGCGCCTGATCGTGGCGAAACCTCGCGCGTACGGTCGCAGCGATGGGCTGCGCTGCGAGCCAGTCGCCGCGTTGAAGTTGGGTGAGTTGCGCATGCCTTTGCAGCACCGTCAGCACGGCGCTTGCGCCTAGTACCGCGGCCGCTGCGATCGCCAGCCAATCGGGCAGTGCTGCAACCACCGATTTCAGCCGTGCGAGGCCAGGGGCCAACGCCCACACTGCAATTCCCGCGAAGCTGAGACCTGCCGTCAGGAGAAACACTGATTCGGCCGGCGCCGAACGGCGCTCATCGAGCCAGTTTCTAAAGTGCAGTCGCTGGGAGAGCAGGTCGGGAGAAGACGACATTGTGATGGGTCGAGGAGTGCGGAACACGGACACGCGTCAAGGCGGCAAGTTCCGACGTTCGTCGTTCAGCCGATCGAAAAGCACTGGTAGTCACGAAAACTGGAAGCGACTGTGCGTCGCGCCATAATCTTCCTGGGTGTCACCGTGTCTTCGTTCGAGCCATGCTGTTGAAAGCAGAAACGCGGCGAATTGCAGGCGCCCGATGCGGCATGCTTTGCCTACATCGCAAACTGCTCGGCCAAGATGCGCTCTTCAAGGCTGTGCTCAGGATCGAACAGCACCGTTAGCGCCTCCTCTGGCGCTTCGGCGACTTCGACCTCCACCACATCGCGAATCTCGGTGGCGTCCGCCGTTGCGCTCACCGGGCGTTTGTAGTGGTCGAGCACCTCAAACTTGACCACGGAGGTTCGCTTGACCACAGCGCCGCGCCAGCGTCGCGGGCGAAACGGGCTGATCGGCGTCAGTGCCAGCACGTCCGAGCCCAGCGGCAGAATCGGGCCGTAAGCCGACAGATTGTATGCAGTACTGCCAGCGGCAGTGGCGAGCAGCGCGCCATCGCAGATCAATTCGTCGACCCGGGCAATACCGTCGACCCAGATGCGCAACTTTGCCGCTTGCTTGGTTTGCCGCAGCAGCGATACCTCGTTGATCGCATAAGCCGTATGCACACCCCCCGACTCGCCGATCGCACGCATCCGCAGCGGGTTCAGCACTGCCTTCTGCGCGCTCGCCAATCGCGCCAGCAAGCCGTCTTCGCGATAGAGATTCATCAAAAAGCCGACGGTGCCGAGCTTCATACCGAAAACTGGCGTCTTACGCTCGGCGGCATATCGGTGCAGCGATTGCAGCATGAAACCATCGCCGCCGAGCGCAACGATAACGTCCGCCTCTTTGACGTTCACGGATGGGTATTGCTTGAGCAACGATGCCAGCGCCGCTTGCGCCGGCTCAGCTTTGCTGGCGACGAAAGCGATCTTCGGCGGTGCGGTTGGGGGAGAAATCGACACCGGCATCACTCGCGCAGGCAAACCGAGAAGCGCGAGGCTACCCGCCTTGACGCTCGACGACTACCGGTTTTCTATGTGGGCGGGCGCCGGGCCATACCCTCCCCGCGCATCGGGGAGGGTGGCCAAGCACATGGTGCGCTACGACAGAGTTCACCGTAGGTTCTTGCGCATCCACTTATCCAGCATGCGCTTCTCGAAACGCAGCGGGTCGCTCGCAAAACCGGTCTGGCTGCTGTCGAATGCGAGGTCTTTCAAGTCCACGCGATCGGACTTCAACACCGCGCCGTCCGCATCCTTGATCTCGTATTCGAAGCTCATCCGCGGCGGGTACAGGCTGGTCACGATGCGCACATCGGTCAGGTTCGGGTTGGTTTGCGGGATATGGTCGCCCGCCAGATCGATATCGGTGAAGCGAATCGATAGCGATTGCCCCGCCGGCAGATAGCGCGTGGCGCGCTCTTCGGTGTAGCGCCGGATCGCCGCCAGATGCGGATTTTTGTCCGGTTTCGATGCAAACTGCCGATCGCGCACATCGCTGAATTTCTCCGGCGATACAAACGTCACCGAGACCTCGGCATAGGCCGCCGACGCCGACCACAGCAACAAACAAATCATCAGGCGCATAACGCATCTTCCAATGGGACGATGCGCCTAGTGTACGCCCACCCGCCACGTTTGGAGCTTAAGTTTTGCCCATCGAAAAGCGCTGAATGGCGAAAAATTCAGGTGGACGATCGGACCGGCGTTGTGCGCCCTCCGCAAGTATCCAGGTTAGGATTCGGCGATCAACAGGCGGAGGGTCCGATGGTCGATTTCGTCAACCGTGGGCCGGTCGAATACAACGGCGGCTGCCACTGCGGGGCGGTGAGATTCCGTTTTGAGGCTGGCGCGGTGCTCGATGTCTTGCGCTGCAACTGCTCGATTTGCTCGCGCACCGGGTATTTGCACGTGACCGTGCCGCATACGGCGTTCACGCTGCTCACCGATCCCGCGGCTTTGATCGACTATCGCTTCGGTACGCGGATGGCCGTGCATTGGTTCTGCCGGGTCTGCGGCATCAAGAGCTTCTACCAGCCGCGCTCCCATCCCGATTGTTATAGCGTCCATCTGCGTTGCATCGATGGCGAACCGCAAGCCCAGATCGTGGATTTCGACGGGCGCGATTGGGAGCGCTCCAAGGAGCGTCTGGGCCTGGGTTAGCGATAGTTCTTTCGCTCGACCCGAAACCCGCGGTGCGACAATCGAAGTCCAGAAATCGAAAACATGACCGAACCTCTTGCTCAAACCATCGACTCGCTGCGCGCGCTGATCGACGATCCGTCGCTGCCGGGCGAGGTTCGGCAGGCGCTGACGCCCGAGTTTCTGGAAATCGAAGCGCTGATCGATAAGCTCAACCAGCAGGCGATTCACGTGGCCGTGTTCGGCCGCGTCAGCGTCGGCAAGTCCGCGCTGCTGAACGCGCTCGCGGGCAGCGAGGCGTTCAAGGTGGGCGTGTTGCATGGCACCACCACCACGCGCGAAAGCACGCACTGGACGACGATCGACGGCGCTGGCGTGCACCTGATCGACACGCCCGGCATCAACGAGATCGACGGCCAGGCGCGCGAAAAGCTGGCGCACGATATCGCCGGGCGCTCGGACCTGGTGTTGTTCGTCGTTGATGGCGATGTAACCGCCGTAGAAGCTGCTGCCCTGCGCGAGCTGGCGCGCATCAATCGGCCGATGTTGCTGGTGCTCAACAAAGCCGATCGTTTCGTCCAAAGCGAAATCGCCGCGCTCATCGAGCGCTTGCGCGAACACGCGCGGGGCCTGGTGCGCGCCGAGCACGTGCTGACGGCCAGCGCGCTCCCCGCCCGCAGGCGTGTGATCCGCATCGACGCGGCCGGTAACGAGCGCGAATCCATGGAGCAACCGGAGGCCGATATCAACGCTGTGCGTCAGGCCATCGTCGATGTGCTCGCCAGCGACGGCAAGACCCTGGCGGCGTTGAATGCGGGACTATTTGCCGGCCGCATCTCCGACCAGCTCGGCACCCGCATCACGGAAGTGCGCCGCGATGTTGCCGACAAGCTGATCCGCAATTACGCGCTCGGCAAAGGTGTGGCCGTTGGACTGACGCCGATTCCGCTGGCCGATCTCGCCGCCGCAGCCGGCCTCGACGTTGCCTTGGTGGTGCATTTGAGCCAGGTCTACGGCTTGCCGTTGACCAAAGCCGAAGCCGGCGAACTGGTGCTCAAGATCGCCGGACAAGTCGTGGCGCTGATGGGTGCGATCTGGGGCATCAACGCCATCGCCAGCGCGCTCAAGGGCGTGAGCGCCGGGCTATCCACCGCGCTGACCGCCGGCGCCCAGGGCGCGCTCGCGTACTTCGCCACCTACATCACCGGTCGCGCCGCACAGGCTTACCTGTCGAACGGCAAAAGCTGGGGCGAGCGCGGCCCCAAACGCGTGGTCGAGGACATCCTCAAGAATCTCGACCGCGACTCCATCCTGCGCGACGCGCGGGCGGAGATTCTGGCCAAGCTCAGGGCTTGAGCATGCACCCAATTCACGCACTTATGGCGGGCTCGCACCCTGGTCGGTGTCCAATTAACTGGCCCGTTGGGCTTTTGGCTAATCTTGGATTCGATACGAATTGGCAGCTTCATCGTGGTGATTGAAACGCAACCGAGGAAAGAAGAATGAGCTTTTTCACCAAGGCAAAGAGCGCTGTCACCATTGTCGGGCTGATGTTGACTGCGTTCTTTTCGCCCACTGGAGATGGTCAGGTGAAGAGCGTCTTCAAGCATCAAACCAATGATCGGCGCGAGCGTCTGCGTGACTCCAATCGCTTGGAGCTGCAGAGGCGCGCGACGCCAGAGATCGGCAACTCGGGACCCAAGCCCAAAAAAGCCAAGGGTAAGCAGCGAAGTCGGAGTCGATAACTGCATCGGACGGGTGCTGAAAACGGCTCACGCTATCGTACGAAGATCGTTCCTTCGGTAGTGCTTTGCCAGCCCGCATCGGATCGGTTTCATGCCACGCACCAGCAGAATCTGCTCATCGGGCGTTCCCGCGTTATCGACCGGCAAGTGCATTAGCTCGTCAGGCATCAACAGCGGCCGGGCACTGAGGTGTTGGCTCACCGAGGATGAGGTTTCTGGCAGCCCGAACAGGCCGCCCTGGCGGCTGACGCTGGTGCTTTCGTAGCTCACGGTGGTGGTGCCGAGTATCTTCGATACGCGCTCGGCGGTCTCGATATCGGAGATGCCGAAGAACTGTTTGACATGCGCGCTTTCCAGCCATCCAGTGAGGCCATGCTCGCCATACGCGGCGCGCAACTGGCCAAGATCTTGCGCGATGCACCACAGCGTCACACCGAGCCCTCTGCCAGCGTCGCGCGCGACCTCCAGCAGTTCCATTTTCTTCAGCCGCGGCATTTCGTCGATCAGGAACAAGGTGCGTGCGCCGGAATTGTCGTTCGCGCGGCGGCGTTCGTAAACGGCGTTGAGAAGCGCACCCAGCAACACACGCGCGCATTGCGGCGTGCTTTCCAATGTCTTCAAAGGCAGCGCGATGTAGACATCGACCGACGCATCCGCTGCAATCACGTCTAGATCGAAACGCGCGCGATCGGCGCGCACCAGATTGGCCAGGCTCTCAACTTCCAACCAATCGGTGGCGTTGTCGAGTTCGCCAACGATACCGGCCCATTGCGATTCGGCTTTGGTCATTTCCTCGAAACTTCGCGCCCGTCGATACAAGGCACCGAACGCGTGCTGCGGGCCGAGCTCGATCATGCGCCGCAAGGCGGCCTCGAGTTGCGGCGATAGCGCGAAATAGCGCACGGTCACCAAGTCGCGCTGGTCATCGGCCAGCTCCGGCGCCGTCAACACAAACAGGATGAGCAGCTCCAGGAGCGATGCGGCGCTCTTGCGGAAGTAATCATTGGGACCGATCTCGGTTGGCGTCGGCATCATCCACGACACCACGGCGCGCGCATCTTCGGCCAAACTCGACCGATTGCGGGCTATCCACGACAGCACGTCGATGGCATCGCTGTCGTCGACCTGCGGATCGAGCCTAAGAACCGTGCGACCCAAGGCGCGCCGATGCGCCGCAGTGTCGCGATAAATCTCGCCTTTGGGATCGTGCACCACCAACCCGCCGCGCCACGTCAACGCGTTGGGGATCGCCACGCTCACGGTCTTGCCGCTTCCCGAGCCGGCAATCGTCAGCAGATGCCCTCGACCATCGAACCGCAGCAGTAGCGCTTTGCCAGCCAACAGCGGTGTTTCCGATGGCGAATAGGCCTCCCCCAAGACCAGCGAACCCTCACCCAACCGCTCCCGCGCCTGCACCATCGGCAACCACTCGGCGCTGCCGTGCAAACCCGCCGGGGCCGAATTTCGGACACGAACCAGCAGATCGCGGCGAACAAACCAGGGCGCCATCAGGCACGCGAGGGAAGCCAGCGCCAACGGCCAATCGAGATGCGCCGCGATAGTCGCGGCGCTCGTGGACCAGAGCACGGGTTCCCACCGCAAGTACTCCCAATAAAGGCCAATAAGTCCCGATGCGAGGCTGCCAAAGCAAGCGCCCCACAACATCACCTGCGCCGCGAGTCCCATTCGATGCAACATCGCCGCGACAACGAGCAGCGCCAATGGCGCAGCCGTCTGCGCCGCGCCCCAATAGACCGTACCAACGAACTGCAGCGCGGCAAGATGCCGAACGCCAAACCAGAGCCAGAGCGGCCATAGCCACACCAGCAACCGGATCAAAAAGGACATTCGATTATTCGCGCTTTAGGTGCAGGATATCGTCATCTGCTACGGGCAAATAGGCCGATGCGCCTGGCGCTCTCACTTGGAACAAGACTTCGTGTTTGTCATCCAAATCCCTGACGCAATCAATATCCATTTGAATTGCATAGAGCCCAGGTTCCAATTGAAGTGACGCCGATTTGGCTCGCCTCTCTCGTCCGCCAACTGAAAGTTCTCCTGTAATGACTTGGCGGTCTTCCGCCTTAAATGAAAATGCGCAGACTTGCACGGAGCTATTCGAACTAAGCTCAAGCATAAAGTCATGACGCCCGGCGGATTTAGCGTAAAAGTATCCTTGGAGCTGGTAAGCTACGTGATTCATTGCCTGGATGTGCTTTCGATGCGAGAGCAGCTTTATTGGTGAACCTGGGACGACAAAAGCCCCCAGGCTCGGCTCCCCGGTGCGCTCGCAACCGTTCCAGCATTTTAATGGAAATACTTCTGCGACCCAACCGGGCGCATATTTTATCTCATCTGGCGATTGCGACGGCGCCAGTGACGTTGGGTTTGAGTCGATAGTTCCGGATTGATCTACCGCCGATCCCGGCGCAACCGCCGCTGACACTTTTTTCGGATCGGTTGCGATTTCCGCTGCTTTTGCCTCGGCAGCTTTCAAATCAGCCATTTCTTGTCTCAAGGCATCCACCGATGCCTGCATCGCCGCTCGATCATCGGCCAATTGCTTTTGCATCTGGGCTTGTTGATCCAACTGCTCCTGCTTGAGGCGTTGATTCTCTTGCTGCAACGCAAGCAATTGCGGATCGGGTTGTTGTTCGCATCCGACCATCGATAGAATTGCAAGCCCGACGACAAACAGGCGCATCATTAATCCCCCTTATCCGAGATATAAACAACGTCTTGCGGACCCATTTGATCTAGCGATGGAGTGCCTGGGCGCCGCACGGAAATCTCTACCGAAATTGACTTCAACAATTCCCTCAGCACCTTTCGTCCGTATGGGTTTTTTTGACTAAGACTCTGTCTATTGTGTGTCAGCTCGTTGCATGCTATCGCCACTTTGGACGAGTACAATCCCTCAACGAGATCTGCTCCGCCGTTTGCAGCGAAAGCATCCTCAACTCCGACCGCTAGCCTCGAATTAATCACTGGCGTTCCTTCAATCGAGAAGTTGAGATCGCAAGCGATTTGAGAGTGTGACTTACCCTTTGGATTTAAATACGCTTCGTTGAGCAATTCGACGGACTTTGCCTTTTGTTCCAGGTTAAGCGAAAACGCGTGCAGCCCGCGAGTTTGAACGGCGATAAAGCCTTGGGCCTCATAGCGAACATGGTTATCCCCCTTTACAAACGGGACATGATCGAGCAGGCCGACTTGGCCCGGCGGCGCTACAAAAGAACCTAGGCTGATCGGTGGATCAGATGCGTCGATGTACCTTCGGTCGTTCTCCGGATCGACAATGAGGGGATAGGCTTCAACGATCCACCCTGGTTCCAACTTCTTCGAGCGATCCGCGCCCGAGGGCTCGATGACCACGGAAGTTGACGCTGCAGGCAGCGACATCGGCTGCGCGCTGCCGTTGTCGGGCTCGTCAGGTTCGGGCGGGCTGGTAGCCGCCACCGCCAGCGGCGCAGGTGCGGATTGCAGGCTGGCGATTTGCGTCTGAATGCTGCCCAGTTGCGTGGTCAGTTGTTTGTTCTGATCGAGCAGTTGCGAGAGCTGTTGCGATTGCTGCGTCAACTGCTGTTTGAGCTGTTGGTTCTCCGCTTGCAGGATTTGCAGCTGCGGATCGGGCGCGGGATCGCAGGCGCTCAGGAACACGGCAGTCATTGAGAGAAGCGTAAGCTTTCGCATATCAGTCCTTGTTCGTTTCTGCTGCGTCGGACGGAGCCAGTTTGGGGCCAGAGGGGAGGATCTGACCACTGGGGCGTATCTTGGTGGAATCATCGCCGCGATAGACCCCAAACTCGGGCGAGGCCGTTGGCTTGATCGGCGCTGGCGGCAAAGCAGCCGGATCGACCGGTCGACTCGGCGTAATCGTCACCGGCGCGGGCGCGACCGGTGTTATTGGCGCCATGGATGCGACTGGGACCGGACCGCCCGCCGGTGGCGGCGGTTGATAACTGCCGCCAACACCGGTGGGAATCGGCGGGATGCCGGTCGGTAACGATGCTTGCGAGCCGGGTGGCATGCTCGACTGCGGCGGGAACAGCATCACCAGCACCGTGCAAACGATCGCGCCCAAAAGCGCCGCGCGCCACAGGGGCGCTCGCTCCCAAAGCCGAGACAGGCGATTCATGCCGCCTCCACGCGAACCGTTCCATCGCCCACATCAACCAGACGCACACGCCGCACGCCGCGTTCTTTCAGGCTGACAACCTGGCTGTCGACCATCTTTTCGATCAACCGACTGGTCTCGCGCGGGTCGGCGTTGCGTCGCGACGCCTCTTCGATGGCCGCGTACAGGACTTCATGATCGATCTGATCGATCTCAACGCCAAATTCCTTGATGCCGCTTTCCAACTGGCCGGCGATGACGCGCGCCAAATCCATTCCAGTGAGCGGCAAAAACGGGAATACGCGATCGATGCGCGACAGCACTTCGGGCTTAAAACTGTCTCGCAATGCCGACTTGCAAGCATCCGAATAGCCATCCGGATTGCCAGCAAATTGCTTGCCCAGCTCCGCGATCTGGCGCTGTGCTGCGTTGGTGGTCAGGATGAAGATCGCGTCGGTCGTCGGCACCTTCTCGCCGGTGGAGGCTTCGGTCAAAAAGCCATCGTTCCACGCGCTTAGGAACCGGGCATGCAGCTCAGCATGGGACTTCTCGAACTCATCGAGCACGATGACTCGGTCCGGCTTGTCGCGAAGCGCTGCGGTCAGTGCGCCGTAGCTGTCCGATCCATGGAACCCTTTCGGCGACCCGAACAGCGTCGTGGCCGCTTGACCATCCGCCAGTTGCGCCATCTCGAAAATGGTGGCGGAGTTCTTTCCGTAGAGCGCTTCGGCAAGCACCTTTGCGAACCAGGTTTTTCCTGTGGCTGGCGGGCCGGCCAACATGAACACACCGATGGGCTTGGTGCGATATTCCTTCGCAAAGCGCGTTCGGATTTGGCGCGCAACATCGCGACAAACATCTGATTGGCCAAAGACCCTGCTCTCCAGCGTCGCGCGCAGTCGGTCCTCATCAATGCTTCGGCTTTGGGAGACTGGCTTCTTGTCCAGCATCGCCTGCAAGGCCGCCTTGTTCGTCAATCGATCCAGTATGTCCATGATCCAATCCTTGCGAAGAGACGGCGGTAAGTGATCGGCATCGTGCATAGCGCCCAACACCACGATCAGCCAAAGCACGACCGCCACCAGCACCAACCACCAACCCGCTGCTTTGATGATCGACCAGAGTACAAAACCGAGCAACGCCCAGGCCAGGATTTGCAGCGGGAACGGCAAGCGCGCAAGGAGCCGAAACAGAAAACTCATCGGCGCACCGGGATGCCCATGCGCTGCCCGGTCATCAGGTACGGAAGCGCCACGCGAGCGCCATCAGACTCGGCGGCAATCGTGATGCCTCCGCCACCGTCATAAATGCCAGTGATAAACACCACACCTTGCTTTGGCATTGGCACGGCTACGCGCCTCGGCGCGTGGCGAATGCCAACGGAAATGGTCAAGCCATTGCTCGACAACTCGACCACGTCGCCGTCCTCGGCAACGTCATCCCAGAGCGTGATGTACACCAGTTCCTCGCGGTCGTTTTGCACCGCCTCCAAGAGCGCCGCCGCTTCTTTCGGCGCAAGCGAGAGCGCAGCGACGGCAGTGGCGAGTTCTTGCTGTGGCACCTCTTCCACTTGCAACGCGCCCGCTTGCGCAAACGCACTCGCGCGCGCCGCCTGCTCGGATGGCGACAAATCGTCGCTCACCGAGATCGGCGCGTTCCATGGTGTCCAGGCCGCGATTCCAATTCCGACCGCCAAAGCTGCGGCTGCGAGCGCAGCCCTTAGACCGGATTTTCTGTGTGCAAGTGCCTCATGGGGTTTCCGTTCCATGGCGCAGTTGTTGGCAAGAAAGAGCGAAGCCCTAGTCTTGGCAGACGCGACTCACCGCGCAAGTAGTATAAAGCGGACGGACCGGCCGCTTTGTGTCGAAGAACCTGTGAAGACTTCTCAACATTTTGATTTCGGGGTGCTCGATCTCGTTACCCTTCCAAGGCGAGCGATAGCGCGGCAGCCCTTGCTGGATGCGCGTTTCCAGCCTGATGCCGCTGCGTCGCAGTGCCTCACACCGATCCGGAATCGAGGGTATCGTGGCTCATAGCCGGTCAGAATCTGCGAGATTTACTGTCGACACGCATCTGTTTCGCGAACTCGGTCAGTTCCTGGTCGGACGCGAATCGACAGCGTTGATCGAGCTTGTGAAGAACGCGTACGATGCGGACGCCACTCAGGTGACCGTGCACGGCGAAAACCTGCGCGATCCGGAGCGCGGCGTGATCCGCATCTCGGACAACGGCAATGGGATGGACCCGGACACCTTTAGCCGGGGGTTCCTGCGAGTGGCCGCGCGCATGAAAGCGGACGGCAGCCGGAAGTCCGCGCGATTTGGTCGGCGCTTCACAGGCGCTAAAGGAATCGGGCGCCTGGCCGCACACAAGCTCGCGCGACGCATCGAAGTGGAGTCGATCCCGCATTCGGAGGACGAAAACAGCGTCGTCGGCGTGCATGGCGTTATCGATTGGGACAAGGTTGAGGCTGTCGAAACGCTGGACCAGATCGATGCCGAGGCGGTGTCTGTCAGGGCGCGACGGGTGGCGAACGGCCATCGACATGGAACGTTACTTCGACTGACCGGGCTGCGTCAGCGATGGACCGACGCGCAGCGAAGCAATTTCTTGCGCGAGGTTGAGGGGCTGCAAGCGCCAAGGGCCGTCGTAAGTCCGTTACCGCCAAGCTTAGTCAGCGAGCCAGCGCTCTTTGACGTGCCACGAATTGCCGAAGCGAGTTCTAAGGATCCTGGCTTCCGCCTTCGCCTTGAAGGTGATTTCGAGACTGGCGAAGATTACTGGCCCGCCGTTCTGGACGCTGCACATTGGTTACTGGAAATCGACGCTGCTAAAGAGGGTGTGCGATACGCGATCGCGCCGACGCGCAAGACACAAAACATCCATTCGAAAGCTCGCAAGCATCAGTACTCGACGCCACACCCGCAGCCTGACATTGGTCCCAGCTTCCACGTACGATTGCTTCTGCGCGAAGGCGCGTCGCGAGGCGGGAAGGACGAGCGGGCTTGGTCTAGCCGGGTTTCCGGAGTTCGCGTGTACATGGAGGGCTTTCGCGTACTTCCTTATGGCGAAGATTCCGACGACTGGCTTCGGCTTGAACGCGACTACAACTCCCGTGACCGGAAACTCAGGTTCTTGGACGATTCCGCTATCGCTGCCAAGTTAAGGGAGGTTACCGATGAAGGTTTGCTGCACCTCACCAACAAGCACTATCTGGGTGGCGTGTTCCTAACGGCAAAACGTGCCGGTAGCCTTGAGATGCTGATCAATCGAGAGGGCTTCGTGCCTGATGGTTCCTTCGATGTCGTCCTCGACGTCGTAAGGCGCGGTATCGATTTGCTCACTCGTGTGCGCGCCAGCACAAAATCGGAACACGAATCTCACGTGGCCACCGCGGGTGATCGTCCCGACGAATTCGCGAGACCGAGAGAGCCATCGCTAAAGAAGCGTGCCGAGAGCTCAATCTCGAAGCTCGGCGCCCAAGCCGAGGAATTAGAGAAAATCGCGGCCACGATGCCGGCCCATCTGAAGACGCCGTTGACGAGCGTCGCCGCCGAAATTCGCCATGCGACTGCCGTCACGCGCGAGGCGATTCCGGCCAATTCAATGGTGCTGGTACTGGCATCGGTCGGAACACAGCTCGCCGCATTTACGCATGAAGTGAGCCGCTTGTTGGGGCTGGCCGTCGATCTGGAAAGTGCGATTGCTCGGCTTCAGGAATCCGACGGCTCGGGGCAACTTCGCAAGCTCGTTTCGAGAGTTTCTGCGGCCGCATCCGATTTGCGTCGGGCGATCGAGCGTCAGGCGGCTTACTTGATCGATGTGGTGACACCTGACGCACGGCGGCGACGGTCGCGGCTCAAGGTGCTGGATGTGCTCAACGCTTCGTGGCGCCTCGTCGAAACGTCGGCAGAACAGCGCGGCATTCGTCTCGATGTGGATATCGATCCGGAGTTGAAGACGCCGCCGATGTTTCGCGCCGAACTGATGGCGGTGTTCGCGAACCTGCTGACAAACGCAGTCAAAGCCGCCGGCAAGAGCGGTGTTGTGCGCGCGTCCGCCAAAGCGACAGAGGCCGGGCTGCGCGTGCGTTTGGAAAACACCGGTGTCGCCGTCGACCCGGCCGTCGGCGAACGATGGTTCCGCCCGTTCGAATCTACGACCGTGCAGCTCGATCCGGTACTGGGACAGGGAATGGGTTTGGGTCTCGGTATCACGCGCGACTTGCTGTCGGAGATCGGCGCGAGCATCGCCTTTGTCCAGCCGCGCAGGGGCGCAGCAACCGCCATCGAAATCGCTTTTCCGGGGAGCGCGCCATGACCGCCACAAGACCATTCGTGCTGCACGTCGACGATAGGCCCGAAGAACTTCGCGGCTGGGAAAGCGAGGTCAAGAGTCAGGGAAACTTCGAGTTGGTGGTTTGCCACCCGCAAGACGTCGAGCGCGCGCATCTCGAACGGGCGTCGCTGGTCCTCGTTGATTTCAAAATCGAAGACTGGCCTGAGCGCGCTAACACGTTGGCACTCGCTCTTCAACCGCCAAACGGACTTGCCGTTCTTGCCACGCTACAGGAGCGAGCCATTGAGCTTGAATCCAAGCCCAGAGCCTTCGCGCTCTTTACAGGGGTTATCCACGACGTTGCCCGAAGGCTTGTGCCACAACCGCACCTTGTAGCCCGCGCGCACAATTTGGATTGGGTGTTCGAAAAGAACACGCTTTACGCTAAGCCCACTTCGCAAGTGGCATCGCTATCTGCGGCCATCGCGCAATTGCCTTTGGACTGGCCCGGCGAAGACGCCGAAAGAGCAACCCGTGCCCTAAGCGCATGGCTCGGATTGCCGGCGGACGCACCTTGGAGCGATATCGCCCTGCGCTCGGTAGAACGATGTCGCCCGCCCATCCACGAATTCGCCGAGCACACGTTAGGCGTGGGTGTGATCCGATGGTTGCTGCACAAGATTCTCCCGTACCCAACCTTTCTTCTTGACGATACGCATCTGGCAGCGCGGCTCCGGGTTGCAGCGGCTTCGCTATTGCGGGTTGCCGAGTCGGCGGAATTTGGCGACTTGTTCGGAAGCTCGAGATATCGCGGCGCGCTTGAGACGTTCCTTGGTCGCCGATGGTGGCGCGCGGGTATAGAGTTCGCGATCTTCGAGGCGACTGCCGACAGGCCTGGCGATCTTCGTGAGCTTCGCGACGTGCTGCGAAAGCGTATTCCTGGCATCGAGTGTATTGAAGTGCCTCGCCTCTTTCCGGTTCTTGACGCGAATTTTGTAACCAAGCCGGAGCTTGCGACAGAGGACCAAGTCGTCGAAGTCCGGCCCGATGACTGGCCGCCCTACGCTGACGATGCCTGGGCACTCCGGATCGATGTCGAAGACCATGACGGGTTGAGAGCCATTGCGATTGAGACCGACTGATGGCGACACACGGCCTGCTGTTCCGCTTCCAAGATCTCATCGACGAATGCGAGACGTTGAAGGTTTTCGCTCGAGATTTTCTCGATCCACAGAGCACTTGGGTACTCGACAACGCCAAGTCCACGCTGGAGAACTTCCAAGCTTCGAGCAGGCGTGAAATTCGTTGGGAGACGGCGCCAAAGAGCCTATTCACCAATTGGAGCGTAGGAGAGAGCCAGCCCGACAGCCGCAGCGGATATCGTGTTCGCGCGCACTTCTCTTTTGTGTGGGACATCAGCAAGATCGATTCAGCCGCGCGTCCGAAGCAATTCTTGCTGCACGGTCTTGCGTCGACAACAACCACAATCACAGATGAGATCGACGGCCAAGAACGAACGCTGGCCTCCTGGAACCTGGATGTTGGCGACCACGCGTCGCCGGGGACGCATTTTCATTTTCAAGTTCAAGGCCCTGACACGCATCGCCCACCGTTTCCAAAGTCGTTAGATGTGCCGCGACTACCTGCACCTCTGATGAGTCCGTTTCTCGCCATCGACATGGCGCTTGGCGAGCTGTTTCAGGATCGATGGAAAGCTTGGGCCGCGAGCGAAAACCAGCACTCGCGGCGCTGGCGGGGAATTCATCGAGAGCGCCTGCAGCGCTTTTTCAGATGGCAGGCGTCAGCGATTGAGAACTGTCCTGGCAGTCCCTGGATGGCCCTGAAGCTGGCAAAGCCACATCGCGATATGTTGGTAAGCAAATGATCGCAAGCGTTCCCAGCTCAGCGACCGTGTACACGCCGCGCGAACTGGCGGCAGCGATGGTTTGTGCGGCGCGCGGAACTCGAAATGCGATCTGGCTGGACCCTTGCGTCGGAGACGGCGCTTTCGTGCGCGAAATGGCGCTGCTCGGCGTACCTTCAGATCGAATCCGCGCGGTCGACATCGCGCCGGAATCGCGCGAAAGCGACGCGCTTGCTATGACCACCCGAGGCGCCGATTTTCTCGAATGGTCCAGCCATCGTGGCGAGCTGGTAGATCATGTGGTGATGAACCCGCCGTATGTCGCACTGAATCGCGTGCGCGGCGACCCACTTGTTCGGGCATTGGCATTGAGCCTCGGAGACGCAGACCGCCTGCCGCTCCGCGCCAATTATTGGTGCGCCTTTGTACTCCGCGCGCTGGAATGCCTGCGTGCGAATGGCTCGATGGTTGTTGTGCTTCCCGCTGCCTGGGATTTCGCCAAGTACGCAGCACGGGTTAGGGAAAAGGTCGAGGCATCGTTTGGCGAGTTGTTCGTCGTGAGATGTTCCGCTCCGCTGTTCGCCAACGTAAAGGAAGGCGTAGTTGTGATTGCCGGATTCCGGCGCGGCAAGCAACCGTGTACCGTGCGCCGAGTGGTGGTCAAGGACCTGACGGGCACCATCGCGGCACTCCGCCAGATCGGTCGTGGCGAACATCTCGAAGCTGTTTCGGTGATTCGGCATCTCACTGCCAAACCAATCCGACATCGTAGGTTGGACGAGATCGTAGACATCCGTATTGGCGCCGTGACCGGTGATTCCAGCTATTTCCTGCTCACCGAACTGGATCGCCTTCGATGGCAACTGCCGGTTGCGGCGCTGACGCCAGTGCTGTCGCGATGCAAGCATCTGTCCGGTGCATTCATGGGCGCCCGCGAATGGAGTGCGCTCCGCGACGCCGGACAACGTGTTTGGCTGTTCAGACCACCCGAGCGAATGACAGATCATCCGGCCGTCAAGCGCTACCTTGCCTTCGGTACCGAAGGCGGGTGCAACCTTCAGGCATTCAAGGTTTCTAACCGCTTTCCGTGGCATCAGACGCCAGTTCCTGGCCATGTTGCGGGTTTTCTTTCGGGAATGTCCAAGCGGTTGCCGTTTCTGGTGCTTCGCGACATGCCCAGGTTGGCGGCGACGAACACGCTGTATGTGATTCGATTCAAAGGGAGAGCGACTGCGGCGGCTCGGGCGACGTTGGGATTGGTGCTGCTCACCACAGCGGTGCGGCGCGATCTTCGAACACACGCACGCACTTACGCCGACGGACTGCTCAAATTCGAACCCGGCGATCTTGGCTGTATTCGCATTCCCGAATTACCCCCGCGGCCAGATGCACCACGAGTGTTGAGCGAAGCTACCGCTTTACTCATCAGCGGGCTAGAGACAGAAGCCAGCGAAATGGCAGATGGCTGGGTTTGCGGGCGAGCAACGCCAAACCCCTTTAAGAGTCTTGGATCCGTCGGGGGACCGGAGTTTGCTGCAGTCGAAGGGTTTCAGTCCAAGTACGCTCGATAGCTTTTCGATTCGCCAGGCGGTCACGCGTGTTGCTCGAATACACTGGGTATGGAGAGTAACGACCGAAATTTCGGTACTTCGCGCGGTTCGACATCCCGTGCGCTCAAGAAGCCCCTCCAGCGCTCTGCGTCGTGGCCGAATGAGCGTCGCTTCGGCAAGGTTTGCTCGGCGCGTTCGAGCACACTCGCAAGCACCAATTCACGCAGCGAAAGATTCTTCGCCGCAGCAGCAGATAGCAGGGCTCGCTTTGCATTGCGGGTCAGACACATCACGGGTCTTTCGGATTGCGTGGTCTCGATCACGTCCGTCTCTTGTGCTGCAGCAAAATACAAAGGTGGCGACCATGGCGTGACAGTTCTAGCGAGCCGCGCAGCGGCTATAGTCCCTTCAGGGTTCGGCTGGGGAGTGGGGCATGTTCGGCAGTATTTTGTTTGGGCTCTTCGGGCTCGGTAGCCTTCTGGCGATTGCGTGGATGTTTTCCAACAACCGCGGTCGGGTGGATTGGACGCTGGTCGGCACCGGCGTGGTGCTGCAAATCCTGTTCGCGATGTTTGTATTGCTGACCACTTTTGGCGCGGCCATTTTCGACACGTTGGCGCACGGCTTTGTGACCCTATCCGGCTTCACCGCCGAAGGCGCGCGCTTGATCTTCGGCAACTTGCTGGATGCCAAAACCTACGGCTTCATTTTTGCCTTCCAGGTGTTGCCGACGATCATCTTCTTCGCCTCGTTGATGGCGGTGCTCTATCACCTGGGTGTGATGCAAATGATCGTGCGCGGAATGGCTTTTGCGATCACTAAGGTGATGCGCGTGTCGGGCGCCGAAACCACAACGGTGTGCGCGTCGGTGTTCATCGGCCAGACCGAGGCGCCGCTCACGGTGCGCCCGTACATTCCGAAGATGACCGAATCGGAATTGATGACCATGATGATCGGCGGCATGGCGCACATCGCAGGCGGTGTGATGGCCACCTATGTGCAAATGCTTGGCGGGCCGGATCCGGAGCAGCAGGCGATCTTCGCCAAGCATTTCCTGGCCGCTTCGATCATGGCCGCGCCAGCCACTTTCGTGATCGCCAAACTGCTGGTGCCGGAAGTTGGCGAGCCGCTGACGCGCGGCGAGGTCAAAGTGCACTTCGAGAAAACCACGGCGAACATCATCGACGCGGCCGCCAGCGGTGCGGCCGATGGCTTGAAGCTGGCGCTCAACATCGCCGCGATGCTGCTGGCCTTCACCGCGCTGATCGCGATGCTCAACGCAATCATCGGCTGGGGCGCCGATGTCACCGGCATCGCCGGCTGGATCAACAGCGGCCGCGAAGTACCGGTGGTGATCAACCTCGGCAGCATCCTCGGCGTGCTGTTGTCGCCCATCGCCTGGCTGATCGGTATTCCCTGGGACGACGCTGTGATCGCCGGCGGCTTGATCGGACAGAAAATCGTGCTCAACGAGTTCATCGCTTACGGGCAACTGGCGACGATTCCGGTCGGCGAAGGCGCGGCGGCGATCAGCGCCGAGACGAAGTTGATCCTGACGTATGCGCTGTGCGGCTTCGCCAACTTCGCGTCCATCGCGATCCAGATCGGCGGCATCGGCAGCCTCGCGCCCGAGCGTCGCAGCGATCTGGCGCGCCTGGGCCTACGCGCCGTGCTCGGCGGTTCGCTGGCGACATTCATGACCGCCACCATCGCTGGCGTGCTGCTCAAGTTCACGTCATGAGCGTGGTGGTCGTGGGCAGTTTCGTCCAGGACCATTGCTGGTCCACGGAGCGTTTCCCGGTAATCGGCGAAACGCGCGTCGGGCGGTTTTCCACTGGCCCCGGCGGCAAGGGTTTCAACCAGGCGGTGGCTTGCCATCGCCAGGGTGTCGACACGCTGTTCGTCGGTGCACTTGGGGACGATGCATTGGCGCTGGTTGCGCGCAATTTCGCGCACAGCGAGGGCTTGAAAAGCCACTGGCAAGTCAGCGCTGAGCGGCCCACTGCGACCTCCAGCATCGTTATCGATGGCGAGGGTCGCAATCTGATTGTGGTCGATCTGGCGGCGAATCAAACGCTCACCGCAGCGTTTGCATCGGAAGCGATCGGCAGCGCTACGCGCATCGTACTCACCCAGTGCGAGACGCCGCTCGCGGTGGCGCATGCAGTGGCCGGCCGAGCAACAGAAATCGGCGCGCTGATGGTGTTGAATCCCGCGCCAATGCACGAGCCGCTCACCCCCGAGTTGCTCGCGCTCGTCGATGTGCTCACCCCCAACGAAACCGAGTTCGCCGCGTTGATGGACAGCGTCGGCCAGCGCATCGATCCGGCGGGCGTGGCACAACGCAATGATCTCGACCTGCACGCGCTGGCGCGTACGCTGGGCGTCCCGACGGTTGTGATCACCCTCGGCGCCGCCGGCGTATTCGTCTCGCACGGTCGCAACCGCCGCGGCGATGCCGATGCGTACTACCGTGTCGCGCCTGCTGCGGTGAACGCCATCGACACCACCGGCGCGGGCGATGCCTTCTCCGGCGCCCTCGTCGCCGCACTCGCGTTTGCGCCTGAGGCGCCATTCGCTGACGCCGTGCGCCACGCCAATCTCGCTGCGGGCCTGGCGTGCGAGCGGTTGGGCACCGCCACCGCCATGGTCGATCGCGCCGCAGTTTTGTCGCGGAGCTGAGTTACCTGCCTCGTCGCGGCGCTTATCATTGGACGATGAATCAAGCACAGCTGCCTGACGATGAGCAGCACGACGCCAGCCTTTTGCGTTGGATGTTGACGTTGACGCCGCAACAGCGTCTCGCGGAACTGGAGTCCCGTTTAGCCTTCTTCTATGAGGCGCGCCGGAATGGCTTCCAACTTTCAGACGACCAGTTCGGTCAAGAACGTTGGAAAGGGCCCGGCAGGCGCTGACGAAACAGGGACCTGGCCGCTGACCTGCGCAGCGGAGCTTGCCGTATGACGCGACTTTCGCCCCTGCAAACGAGTCGTCCCCGCATGCGCGGGGACGACGTTGGTTTGCGACCGATCAGAAATGCAGGCGTAAGCCCGACAGCGGGTGGTTGAAGTAACGTTTGGGTCGCGAGTAACCGCCCGGATTGCCATCCGCGCTCGACACATTTGCCATCGCCGGCATCGGGCCCTTGGGCGGCCAGGTGATTTCCGGCAGACCACGCTTCTTCAGCTCGCCGTTGATCTTGCCGAGGTCCTCGGCATTCAACTTGTCGAAGGCGGCGGCGATCGTTGCCAGTTCGCCCTCGAGCACCGCGACGCGCTGGATTTGGTAGTCGGTGGGCTTACCTTCGAAACTCATGATCGCGCCGTAGGCCTGATCGGTGTGTTCGCGCAGACGCTCTTCGCCAGTGATTGCGCCGCCTTCCTTGGTGGCGACGATCTCTTTGCGGATGGCTTCGGCCTTGCCGCTAAATGCATTCAATTGCGCGGCCAGCTTATCGCCTTGCGGAAGCTTGCTCGCGATGCCACCGGCCATCATTTGCGTAAAGCCGATGCGATCGGTGAGCCCGGTCATGTCGCCGAATAGCTTGTGGACGCGCATCGCCGCATCGAACTGCGCTTGGCGATCGGCCACGGTGTACGTCGCGCGGCGGTCCAGACCGATCTCCAGCTTTGTCTCATAGACCTGCTTGTTCTTGGTCATGCGCACGGTGTAGATGCCCGGCACCACGCGCGGGCCTTGCGTGCCAGCGAAGGCCACTTGCGCCGCTTTGGGTACGCGTGGCGGTTTGACGCGCATGGACCAGGTGACGCGATTGATGCCGCGACGCTTGCTTGCCGGCAGCGTATCGACCACCTGGCCGTCGGGCCCGATGATCTCGATCTTGAGATCGCCGAACAGATGCCGCGTCCGCTGGAAGTAGGTGATCGTCGCGCCGCCTGGTGCATTGGGACCAACAAACTTGGCGTCGCCGTCGGACCAGCCGCCGACACCACCGATGCGCTGTTGCGTGGGCCGCGACGACAGGAATTTCGCCTCCGCAGTCAACACACCGGCATCGAAGTTCCGCAGCGGCGAGATGTCGTCGATGATCCAGATGCCGCGGCCGTGCGTACCGAGCACGAGGTCATGTTCGCGCGGCTGGATCTGGATGTCGCGCACCGCCACCGCCGGGAAATTGCTGCCCTGGTAGCGCGCCCAGGCGCGGCCGTTATCGATGCTGATCCACAATCCCAATTCGGTGCCGAGGAACAGCAGATTCGGATCGACGAGATCCTGGCGGATGACATGCGCGTAGCCTTCAATCCCTTGGGACTTGTCGGCGATGCGCGTCCAGGTCTTGCCGTAATCGCCGGTGCGGAACACGTGCGGCGTCATATCGCCAAACGTGTGCCGATCGATCGCGGCATAGGCCACGGCTTCATCGTGCGGACTGGCTTCGACCCAGCTTACCCATGAGCCTTTGGGCACGCCTTTCAAGTTGCGACCGACTTCAGTCCATTTTGCGCCGCCATCGCGGGTGATCTGGATGTTGCCATCATCGGTGCCGACCCAGATCAGATTCGCGTTCTTCGGCGATTCGCTGATCGAATAAATCGTGGTGTGCATCTCAGCCGACGAGTTGTCGACGGTGATGCCGCCGGACAGTTCTTGCTGCTGCTTGCTCTTGTCGTTGGTCGTCAGGTCCGGCGAGATACGTTCCCAGGTGTTGCCCTGATCGGTAGAGCGATTCAAGAACTGCGAGCCCAGGTAGATGGTGCCGGGGCGCGTCGGGCTCTGGTGAATCGGCGAGTTCCAGTTGTAGCGCAGTTTCTCACCCGCAGCCATCGATTTAGGCTGGATATCGCGCGTGTGTTTGGTATCGCGATGAATGCGCGCGATGTTGCCGCCTTGGTACTCGGCGTACACCACATTCGGATCTTTTCCGTCTGGGATCACCCAGAAGCCATCGCCGCCATAGAGGTTTTCCCAAATCCGATTGCTGACGCCCCCAGGGTGCGAGGAGTCGGCGACCCAGCTCGAATTGTCCTGCAGGCCGCCATACACCTGGTACGGATCCTGGTTGTCGACCGCGACGTGATAGAACTGGCTGATCGGCAAGTTCTCGCCCTTCCACCAGCGACCGCCGCCATCCTGGCTGTACCAGATGCCGCCGTCGTCGCCCATGATCACTTCTTTGGGATTGGCCGGGTTGATCCACAAATCGTGCGAATCCGCGTGGGTGGATCCGGCCGCATCGGAGAAGCTCTTGCCGCCGTCTTCAGACACGATCAAACGCAGGTTGGTCTTGAACAAACGATCCGGATTGGTCGGGTCGACGATCAGCTGCGCAAAGTAGAACGGGCGCCAGACCATCATCTGACTCTTATCGCGCTGCTCCCAGGTTTGGCCACCGTCCGCCGAGCGATACAGCGCGCTGTCGACGCCCTCGATAAAGGCATAGACGATGTTGCTGTTGGAAGGCGCAATCTCAACCTCGATGCGTCCCCAAGGGCCGCTCGGCAAACCGTTCTTGCCATCCGCTTTGAGCTGCGTGAACGAGGCGCCGCCGTTGGTGGTGACGTACAAGCCGCTGGCGCTTTTAGCATCCGGGCCTTCGCCGCCGGAGCGGAACGTCCAGCCCTTGCGGCGAAAATCCCAGGTGCCGACCAGCAGCTTTTCAGGATTCTTCGGGTCCATGGTCAAGCCGGCGCAACCGGTCGATAGGTTGCCCTTCAGGATGTGATTCCAAGTGGCGCCGCCGTCGGTGGTTTTGTACAGGCCGCGATCCGGCGAATCCGACCACAGCTTTCCGGGCACGCACACGTAGGCTGTGTTGCTGTCTTTGGGATGGACCAGAATCTTGGCAACACGCTCGCTTTCAGGCAGGCCGAGATAGGTCCAGCTCTCGCCGCCATCGCTGGAGCGATACACGCCGTTGCCGATCGAGACTGAGTTGCGCGTCCAGCTTTCGCCGGTGCCGACCCAGACGTTCTTCGGGTTGGTCGGGTCGAGCGCGATGGCGCCGATCGATTGCACCGGTTGCCGGTCGAAAACGGGTTTGAAGCTGGTGCCGCCATCGACCGATTTCCATACGCCGCCGCTGGCCGCGCCGACGTAGATCGTCTTCTGGCCGTTATCGACATGCACCGCGAGCGCTGAAATGCGACCGCTCATGGCTGCTGAGCCGATGTTGCGGGCCGGCAGGCCGGAAATGGTGCCGGCATCGAAGCGCGGTGCCGGCGATTGCGCTAACGCGCTGGTTGCAACAAGCGCCAAGGTCAGCGCCGAAAGTGTCAAAGTCTTCATGAGAGGTGCTCGCTTACGGCTTCTTGGCGGGGAAGGCAAACAAAGCGTCGTCGATATCGACGTTCACTTCGGCCTTCTCGACGATGATCTTTTGTCCACGCGGGCCGCCTTTGGCGCCGCTCTCGATCGCGAACGGCCAATACACGCCGGCGATTTTTTCGTAGTTGCCCAGATCCGTCTCGATCTCGCTTTCGATGCCGCGGCGCTTGACGATGCTGGAGACGCGAATTTCCAGGAAGTAGTCGGGGTCGAGATAGCGGTATTGCACGTCGCCATTCGACAGCTCCACTTTCAACTTATGCGCCTCGGTACCGTCGACGTCTTCCATGCCCAGGTACGAAACCTTGTGGCCCTTGGTTTTCCAGTCGACCAATGGCCCGTCGATGTCGGAGTCGACTTGCATGCCCTTGGCATCTTCGGCGCTCATGCGCTCCGGATCGCGGCGACCTTGGAAGGGCTGAATGCTCCAACCCTCTTTGCCGTCGTACGCGCTGACCTGGGTCAGCCCTTGCAGGGAGGCCTCGGTGCGCATCTTGTTGCCGCGCTCGTTCAAGCTGACAAAACCCAAATCGACCGAGAAATCGCCGCCGGAGAAGTTCATTCGCCCGGTTGACTTGACGCTGTTGACCGCGCGGATCGCGTCGATCCCGCCGCGCGCTTCGATGTTCTTCTGGATCAACTCATCAACGGTCAGCGCGTGCCCGATGCTCGATAACGCGAGCGCGAGCAGCGCGCCTAAGGGGCGCAGCAGCATGGAAGTTCTCCGGTCGTGACGGAAGCGTGATGCTCCGACTTGGCGCGGACGCTACGCCCAACCATTCAGCTGCGGTATGGGGAGGAAGTCATGGCGGGATGGGAGAAGCGGGGCACGGGACACGTGCCCCGTCCCTCACCCGCGTGGATGATGTTGCTGATGCAGGCGCTTTAGGCCCTCGCGCGCAACATGGGTGTAAATCTGAGTCGTCGACAGATCGCTGTGGCCGAGCAGCAGTTGCACCACGCGCAAGTCGGCGCCGTGGTTCAGAAGGTGCGTGGCGAAGCTGTGGCGCAGCACGTGCGGCGACAGATCGCGCACGCCGGCGATGATCGCGTAGCGTTTGATCAGCGCCCAAAATGCTTGTCGCGTCATTGCCGCGCCGCGGGCAGTGATGAACAGCGCGGGAGCAGGTTTGGCATGAAGTTGTGGTCGCCCTTCGCGCAGATAACGCTCGATCCAAGCCTGGGCTTCGTCGCCCATCGGCACCAGCCGATCTTTGCTGCCTTTGCCGCGAATGCGCAGTATGCCCTGCGCGAGGCTCACCTGCTCGCCACGTAAGCTGACCAGCTCCGAGACGCGCAAGCCCGAGGCGTACAGCAACTCAAGCATCGCCTTGTCGCGCAGGCCTAGCGGTGTCTCGATATCGGGTGCGCTGAGCAGCGTGGCGATCTCTTGCTCGCCGAGTGCCTTGGGCAACGAACGCGGCAGTTTCGGTGCGCTCAATTCGGAGCTCGGAACATCGCTCCGAAAGCCAAGCTCGCGCGCCCAGGTGAAGTATTGCTTCATCGCCGATAACAATCGTGCGGCCGAGCGCGGCTTCAGGCCCTCGGCCATGCGCTTGGCCAAGTAGTCGAACAAATCGGCGCGTGTGGCTTCGTCCAGGGACGTGCCGCGCGAATGCAGGAATCCACTCAGCAGCGTCAGGTCACTCGCGTAGCTCTTGAGCGAGGTTTTGGCCAGACCGCGCTCCGCCCAAAGAGCGTCGCAGAAGCGGGCGATGCGCTGGCTGTCGGTCCCGCCGATACCGGCATGCGAGGCCGTTGACCCGAGCACGCTCGCATTTACATTCGCCATGGATTGACTACGTTCAGTCCCGCTTCCCTGAAGGGCCTCTCGTCGCGTGTTGCTACCGTCAAGCCGTGGGTTGCAGCTGTAGCGGCGATGTATGCATCGGCAACCGAGATGGGACGGCCACGGTGGCGAGCATCGGAAACAATGCGCGCATAAGCAGCGCTGCATTGCACGTCAAAGCTCAATACGCGCCCCTCGAACAGGGGCAGCTGGCGTTGCTCAAAATTGTCCTGGATGCGCGCCCGCCGTCTGCCTTCGGGCAACTGCGCGATGCCCGAGCGCATTTCAGCTACCGTGATCGCACTAAGATGCAGAGTCTCCAGTTGCTGCGCGTCGATCCAGTCAATGATTCGCGTCTCCGGCTCAGGTCGCAACGGCTCAGAGACGACGTTGGTATCGAGCAGAATCATTCGAAAGGCATTGGCTCGGCCGGCGTTCGGTCGCGCACCGAGTTGATCATCTCCACGTCCTCGTTGGTGATCCCGGCGCTGCGACCGAGCTCGTACAAAAGCGTTCCAAGTTTCACACGTTCAAGCGGTTTGACGGTAGCCTCCAAGATTGCGCGAACTTCGGCTTCGGTGCTGCGTCCGGCCTGGCGCGCGCGCAATCGGAGAGCGCGGTGCACCTCATCCGGTACATTGCGCACGGTCAGGACTGCCATTTGCGTGCTCCTGAGTATCGATTGACAGCAGTATTGTACGAATGCTGTCACCGCCGCAATCGCGGATCTTCAGGCATCGGCGTATCGTTCACGCAACTGTCGAAGTCTGGTCGCCATGCGTATCGCCACCGAACACCGCGCTTGGGTGCATAGCGCCATCGCCGAAATCGATGCCGATTTTCAGCGCTCGGCGGATACGCATCTGTTTCGTTTGCCGTGGCCGGCGGCGCCGAACATCCGCGTCTATTTCAAGGACGAATCGACGCACCCGACGGGAAGCTTGAAGCACCGTCTGGCGCGCTCGCTGTTTCTGTTTGGCTTGTGCAACGGCTGGATCGGGCCGCACACGCCGATCATCGAAGCCTCGAGCGGTAGCACGGCGATCAGCGAAGCCTATTTCGCCAGGTTGCTGGGATTGCCGTTCATCGCGGTGATGCCGCGCCATGTATCGCCGGAGAAAATCGCGCAAATCGAGTTCTATGGCGGGCGCTGTCATCTGGTCGATGGGCCGAATGTCTACGCCGAGTCTGAGCGCTTGGCGCGTGAGTTGAACGGCCATTACATGGATCAATTCACCTTCGCCGAGCGGGCCACGGATTGGCGGGGCAATAACAACATCGCCGAAGCGATTTACGCGCAGATGCAGCGCGAGCCCGATCCGATTCCGCGCTGGATCGTGGTGTCGGCTGGAACTGGGGGCACCTCGGCAACCATCGGGCGCTACATGCGCTACTGCGCCAAGCGCGACTGCGCCAGCCAACTCTGCGTCGTCGATCCCGAGCGCAGCGTGTTCTATGACTACTACCATTCGCTCGATGCGTCGCTGAAGCTCGATTGCAGCTCGCGCATCGAAGGCATCGGACGGCCGCGCGTGGAGCCCTCCTTTGTGCCATCCGCGATCGATCGCATGTTGCAGGTGCCGGATGCCGCTTCGCTCGCGGCGATGCGCTTTTTGGAAACCTTGCTGGGCCGGCGCTGCGGCGGCTCCACCGGGACCAACTTCTACGGCGTATGCAGCCTGCTGGCCGAGATGCGCGAACGCGGTGAGTCGGGCTCAGTGGTGACGCTGATTTGCGATGGCGGCGAGCGCTATCGCTGCACCTACTACAACGACGATTGGGTGCGTGCGCAGGGGCTCGATCTGGCGCCGTATCGCGCGCAAATCGAGCGCTTCTGGCAGGGCGGCGCCTGGTAACCCGGTGCGCTCGTTGGGAAGACAAGGTCGACTCATCGCGGCCGCGATCGACGCGCTGGTCCCAATCGTTGGCATTGTGTTGCTCGGCTGGTCGGCGGTGGCCTATGTGATCTGGTTTCTTGCCGACTGCGTGCTGGTGCCGGCGGGCGCCGTGGCGCGTCGCGTCCAGTTCCAGATGCAAGGGTTCGATCCGGGCGCCGACGCAACCTGGGTTGATCGCGCCTCGCTGCACTTGGCGCCGGTGCTCTCGCTGTCGCTGTTTGCGGTCGTGATGGGACTCGGTGTTGCCGGTTTCTTGACGCCGGCGGTGTTGTTCGCCGGATGGTGGCCCGAGATCGTTGCGACGTGGCACAGCGAGCTGCTCATTGCCATCGCTTGCAGCGTTGTGCTGCAAACCCTTGCCACACTCAGACCCGCCAGGCCGTTGACCTCGATCGAGGTGGCCTTGCGTGAGGAACGCAACAGCGCGCTGCCGCTGGCGCTGGCGCTGGCAGTGTTGCCCGGGGCGATCGAGGCGAGTGCATGGCTCGGCACTGTCGGTCTGCTCGCGGTTGCGGGCATTGCATCGGGATTGCGCGTATTGCTGGCTTGGATCGAAGAAAACGCTTAGGCAGGATGAGGCCGCATTGCGGCCCATCGGGGCTTCGATCGGTGCGCAAATCGGCGCACATAGCGACGGGGCCAGCCGTTGGAGCCGAACGACGCGCATCGGTCGGACCCATCGTGCCTTGACGACTCGGCGATCCACGGCTATGGTCCGCGCCAATGTATTAATGCGCTATTACGCTATGAAACGTCGCTCGCTGGATCCGGTGGTCTCGAAAAGCAATGCCGAAACGGCATTGTGCGAAGCGTTGCTCGCGCTGCGCACGGTGGATGAGATGCATGCTTTCCTGAAGGATCTGACCACGCCGGCGGAATTCGAGGCATTGGCCGATCGCTGGTCGGTAGTTCCGTACTTGATCGAAGGATTGGCGTATCGGGATATCCATGATCTCACTGCCGTGAGCGTCACCACCATCGGACGCGTCGCGCGCTGTCTGGCGGCCGAACACAGCGGTTACCAGCTTGCGGCGGACAGGCTTCGGCGCAAGCGCAAGTAGCGCGCACGTTTTGAGCGCCGGCGAAACGTCAATAGTGAATGGTCAGTTGTCAATGGGAAAGCAAAGGCTCTGCTGCTGACTCCCCAGTTCGACTGAAAGCATCGCGCCAACGATCAACGGTCGCCAATCCATTCACCATTGACTATTGACCATTTACTCGCACATCGAGTCCCACCAACTTCTGACACCCAATCCCATGACCAAACCACGCGACCGTCTGCGCATTGCGGTACAGAAATCCGGGCGCTTGTCCGAAGCCTCGCAAGACCTGCTGAGTCGCTGCGGCCTCAAGTTCCGGCAGAGCCGCGACAAGCTGTTTTGCTTCGGCGAGACGCTGCCGATCGACCTATTGCTGGTGCGCGATGACGACATCCCCGGCCTGATCGCGCAGGGCGTCTGCGAGATGGGGATCGTTGGCCGCAACGTGGCCGACGAGCGCCGTATCGAAGCGCAGCAATCGGGCGACCCTGGCTTTGCGGAGCTGCGCGAGCTGGGTTTCGGGCGCTGTCGACTGTCGATCGCGGTGCCCAACGAGGATGCCTTTGAAGGGCCCGCGTCATTGGCGGGATTGCGCATCGCCACTAGTTATCCGAACCTGCTCGGCGACTATTTGAAACGCAACGGCGTGAGTGCCGAGATCGTGGTGCTCAACGGCTCGGTGGAGATCGCGCCGCGCCTGGGCACAGCCGATGCGATCTGCGATCTGGTGTCGTCTGGGGCAACCCTGATCGCCAACCAGTTGCGCGAGGTGGCGTCGATCCTCGACAGCCAGGCGGTGCTGATCGGCTCGCCCGCGCCGCTCGATGAGCGCGCCGAGTACGCGGAGTTGCTGTTGCGGCGCATCGATGGCGTGATCCGCGTGCGCGAATCGAAGCTGCTGATATTGAATGCTTCGGAAACTGATCTGGCCGATGTGCTCGCGCTGCTGCCGCGCGGCGCTACGCCGAATGTGCTGGCGCGCCAGGGCGGCGTGACGGTGCAGGCGTTGTGCCATGAAGCCGTCACCTGGACACACCTTGAAGCCTTGAAGAAACGCGGCGCCAGTCAGTTGATGGTGCTGCCAGTGGAGAGTTTGCTGTCATGAAGCGCCTGACCTGGTCCGAACTTGATGCCGCGGCGCGCGACGCCGCGCTGGCCCGTCCCGACAGCCTGTCCAGTGGCGAACTTAAAGAGCAGGTCGCCCGCGTCCTGGCGCAGGTGCGCGCCGACGGCGACTCGAGTTTGCGCGCGCTGACGCGGCGTTTCGATGGCGTGGAACTGGAGAGCCTTCGCGTCGGCGAAGAGGAGTTCGCGCACGCCCAAGCCGAGTTATCCGCTGAGCTGAAGCAGGCGATCGACGATTCGCGCCTGCGCATCGAGCGGTTTCATCGCGAAACCCGACCGCATCCGATTGCGCTGTCCACTGCGCCCGGCTTGATGTGCGAACGCCTGCCGATCGCGATTTCTACGGTAGGCCTGTACGTTCCGGCAGGCAGCGCACCGCTGCCCTCGACCGCGCTGATGCTGTGCGTGCCGGCGCGCCTCGCCGGCTGCAAGCGCGTGGCGCTGTGTTCGCCGCCGCGCAAGGACGGCAGCATCGATCCAGCTGTGCTGTATGCCGCGCAGGCTTGCGGTGTGACCGAGGTGTACAAGCTCGGCGGCGCGCAGGCAGTCGCGGCGATGGCCTACGGCACGGAAAGTGTGCCAAAGGTGGCGAAGATTTTCGGGCCGGGCAACGCTTATGTCACGGAGGCTAAGCTGCAGGTATCGCAACAAGCGTTCGGCGCTGCTATCGATATGCCGGCCGGTCCCTCCGAGGTGCTCGTCATCGCCGATAACACCGCCAACGCGCGTTTCGTTGCCGCCGATCTGCTGAGCCAGGCCGAGCATGGTCCGGATTCGCAAGTGCTGCTGTTGAGTCCCTGCAGCGAGCTGGTGGCCAGCGTGAGCGACGCGCTTCAGGAGTTGCTCGCGGCCCTGCCGCGTGCCGATCTGGCGCGCGCAGCGCTGGCGCACAGCCGCTCGATTTGCGTCGATACGCTTGAGCAGGCGGTCGAGATTTCCAACGCCTACGCGCCCGAACACTTGATCTTGAACGTCGCCGATCCGCGCCGGTTGCTGCTCAATGTGGAGAATGCGGGCTCGGTGTTTCTGGGCCGCTATACGCCCGAGTCGCTGGGCGATTACACCAGCGGTACCAATCACGTGCTGCCGACCAACGGCAATGCACGCACCATGAGCGGCGTTTCTGTACAAAGCTTCCAGAAGTTGGTCACCGTGCAGGAAGCCAGCGCCGAGGGACTGAGAGCCGTCGGCCCGGCAGCGATCACCCTGGCGCAAGCGGAAGGCTTGGAGGCGCACGCGTTGGCAGTGCGACTGCGCCTGGCGGCGATTGCGCAAGAGGGAAGGCCATGAGCGTACTGTCGCTGGCGCGCCCAGAACTGCTGGCGCTCAAGGCTTACAGCTCGGCGCGCATGGAGGCTGGGCGGGCGATGGTCATGCTGAATGCCAACGAAGCACCGGCGCTGCCGTTCGCAAGCGATACGCTGGGCTTGAATCGCTATCCGGATCCGCAACCGCGTGCATTGATCGAAGCGCTCGCGACGTTGTACGGCGCGCCAGTGACGCGCGTTTTCGTCGGCCGCGGTAGCGACGAGGCGATCGATTTGCTGACACGCGCCTTTTGTCGCGCCGATCAGGACGCGGTGCTCATTTCGCCGCCAACTTTCGGCATGTATGCGGTTGCAGCGGGCGTGCAAGGCGCGCGCGTCATCAGCGAGCCGCTGACCGCGGATACGGATTTTCATCTCGACATCGATCGCTTGATCGCCGCCGCGCTCGCCGCGCCGGTGAAGCTGGTCTATGTCTGCACGCCGAACAACCCAACCGGCTCGCTGGTGCCGCTGGCCGATATTGAGCGCCTTGCCGCCGCGCTCGTTGGACACGCGCTGGTCGTGGTCGATGAAGCTTATCTGGAGTACGCCGGTACCGAGAGTGCCGTGGGTCTGATCGATCGCTTTGCGCATCTGTGCGTGCTGCGCACTATGTCCAAAGCCTACGCGCTCGCGGGCGCGCGTCTGGGCACGCTGATTGCTCACGAGGACATCATAGGCTTGGTGCGGCGGATCATGGCGCCATATCCGCTGCCCACACCCTGCGTCGATGCCGCGCACAAAGCGCTTGCGGTCCGCGTCGAGCATCAGGCGCGCATTGTCGCCACGTCGCGCGAACGCGATCGCGTTTACGCCGCGCTGGTCTCAATGCCCGGCATCCGCCGCGTCTGGCCGAGCCGCGCCAATTTCCTGACGTTCCAAGTCGGCGATGCCAAAGGGGTCTGGACAGAGCTTGCGGCGCAAGGCGTGCTGATTCGCGATGTCTCGCATTACTTGAAGCTCGACGGCGGGCTCCGAGTCACCATCGGTTCGCCGGACGAGAACGATCAGTTCCTGGCATCTGTCGGTCGCGCAGTGTGCTGAAGCCCGGGCGGCAAAGAGCTTGATCCATCGTGCCAGAGAACAATCAAAGCGTCGCGCTATGGCGCGATCCACAGAGGCAAGAGTTATGCGCAAAATCCTTTTCATCGACCGCGATGGCACGATCATCGAGGAACCGCCGGATCAGCAGATCGATGCGATCGACAAGCTGAAGTTTTTGCCGGACGTGATTCCAGCGCTCAAGCGCATCGTCGATGCTGGTTATGAGCTGGTCCTGGTCAGCAATCAGGATGGACTCGGAACGTCCAGCTTTCCCGAAGATACGTTCTGGCCTGCGCACAACCTCATGCTGGACGTACTGCGCACACAGGGCATTGTCTTCGCCAGCGAGCGCATCGATCGGCACTTTGCGCATGAGCCGTCGGATACGCGCAAACCCAAGGTCGGCATGATGCTCGACTACCTCGCCGATCCCGGATGGGATCGCGCGCGCAGCGCGATGGTGGGCGACCGGCAGACGGATCTCGACTTTGCCAAGAATATGGGCGTGGCCGGAATTCGCTGCGGCGCAGAAGGTTTGGCCTGGCCGGAGATCGCGCATCGGTTGCTCAATGCGCCGCGTGTAGCGGTGGTCGAGCGCAACACCAAGGAGACGCGCATTCGTGTCGAGATCGATCTCGATCGCGAAGCGCCGCCATCGATCCACACTGGACTTGGGTTCTTCGATCACATGCTGGAGCAAATCGGTCGCCACGGCGGCTTCAAGCTGGCGCTGAAGTGCCAGGGCGATTTGCACATCGACGAGCACCACACCGTGGAAGACAGCGCGTTGGCCCTTGGGCAGGCGCTCAAGGCCGCGCTCGGCGACAAGCGTGGTATCGAGCGCTACGCGTTTACCTTGCCGATGGACGAAACACAGGCCAGCGCCGCGCTCGATCTGTCCGGCCGTCCGTACTTTGTGTTCGACGGCAGCTTTCCGCGCGAGCGCGTGGGCGAGCTGCCCACGGAACTCGTGCCGCATTTCTTCCGCTCGCTGTGCGAAACGCTCGGCGCCAATCTGCACCTGAGCGTGCGCGGCGACAACGCGCATCACATGGTCGAAGCCTGCTTCAAAGTGCTTGCGCGCACGCTGCGCGTGGCCACGCGACGCAGCGGGGATGCGGTGCCGAGTACGAAGGGGGTGTTGTGAGCGCGCTTGCTCCAAGGGCTGAGTGGATCGCCGCAACATCGACTGGCTCGCGTTGGCGTTCACTTGAGGGGCAGGGGGCGGGGGGCAGGGGCCGGATTGAGGGTGGCCTCTCGCAATGTCGAGTCTTGTTGGTAGTCAATCGCCGGAGCCGACCAGTCGAGCGGCTCTCAAAGTATTCGGGCAGCGCATGTGGCTCGGCCCTCGCCCCCCGCCCCCTGCCCCGGAACAGTTGTTATCAGCGGGCATGCAACGGTCAGGCGTCCACCATCAAACGGTCTGCATTATGAGCTCCATCGCCCTCATCGACTCCGGCGTCGCCAACATCGGCTCGGTGCGCGCCGCATTGGAACGCGAAGGCGCGAGTGTCACGGTAACGCGCGATTGGGACACGATTGCGCGCGCACCGCGCGTGATTCTTCCGGGCGTCGGCGCGGCGGCAGCAGCGATGCGCGAGTTGGATGCACTGGGTTTGTCGGCGCGGCTGCCGACGCTTACGCAACCGGTGCTCGGCGTGTGTCTGGGGATGCAATTGATGTTCGCATCCTCGGAAGAAGGCGGTCAGACGCGTTGCCTGGGGCTGTTCGATAGCGCCATCCGACGGCTGCAAGCCAGCGAAACAGCGCGGGTGCCGCATATGGGCTGGAATGCGCTCAAGCCGCTGCGCGCGCATCCGCTGATCGACGGGCTCGACGAGCGCTCGTACGCGTATTTCGTGCATAGTTTTGCCGCGCCAGTCAGCGAGTTGACATTGGCATCCTGCGATCACGGCCAGCCGTTTTCGGCCATCGTCGCGCGCGCCAATTTTATGGGCGCGCAATTCCATCCTGAGCGCTCGGCCGAGGTCGGGGCGCGTTTGATCCGCAACTTCCTGGCATTGTCATGATCGTTATTCCCGCCATCGACTTGCGCGCGCAGCGCGTTGTTCGTTTGCTGCAAGGGGACTTTGCGCAACAGCAAACCTATGCCAGCGATCCCGTGGAACTGGCAGCCTTGTATCGCGATCAGGGTGCACAGTGGTTGCACATTGTCGATCTCGACGGCGCCAAAACCGGCAGCACCGAGAATCTGGCGGTGATCGCGCGTATGGCGGCATGCGGTTTGCGCGTGCAGGCCGGCGGTGGCGTGCGTTCGCGCACGCAGCTCGATGCTTTCTTTGCTGCGGGCGTTGAGCGCGTCGTCGTCGGCTCCTTGGCGATCAAACAGCCGCAGCTCGTGGCGCAGTGGTTGGCCGAGTTCGGCCCAGAGCGCATCGCGCTGGCGCTGGATGCGCGTGCCGACCAAATGGGCGTGTTTCGCATTGCGACCGCCGGCTGGACGGAGCTTGAGAAGGTCGATCTGGAATCGACCACGGCGGCGTGGATTGGCCTTGGCACCAAGCACTTCTTGGTCACCGACATCGATCGCGACGGTATGCTTGGCGGGCCCAACGTTCCGCTGTACCGTGCACTGGCGGCGCGTTTTGCGGGTGCGCAGTTCATCGCCTCGGGTGGCGTTCATGCGCTCGATGATCTGAGAGCGCTGCGCAATGCGGGCGCTGCGGCCGTGGTCATCGGTAAAGCGCTGTTGGAGGGCAAGTTCAGCGTGCGCGAGGCGCTCAGCGCCTAGCCGAACCGCCAGCTCGTCATGGTTGTTGCGGGCAGGGCATGATTAGCAGCTCTTGGAGGCCTTGACCTGTCGATGAATCGCGACCGCCGCACCGCCATTTTTTCGCGCCTGCGCGAACTCAATCCCAAGCCCACCACCGAGCTCGAATACAGCAGTCCCTTCGAGTTGCTGGTGGCGGTGGTGTTGTCGGCGCAAGCCACGGATGTCAGCGTCAATAAAGCCACGCGCAAGCTGTTTCCCGTCGCCAACACGCCTGCAGCCATTGCCGCGCTCGGCGTCGAAGGGTTGACACCCTTCATTCAGACGATCGGTCTGTTTAACGCTAAAGCCAAAAACGTCGTCGCGCTTTGCGAGCAATTGCTGGTGCTGCATGGCGGCGAGGTGCCGGCCGACCGCGCGGCGCTCGAGGCCTTGCCGGGCGTTGGCCGCAAGACTGCAAACGTCGTGCTCAATACCGCGTTCGGTCAGCCGACGATTGCCGTCGACACGCACATCTTCCGGGTCAGTAATCGAACCGGCATCGCGCCGGGCAAGAACGTCGATGCCGTGGAGGCGCGCCTGAACCGCGTGGTGCCGGCGGAGTTCAAGCAGGACTGTCACCACTGGCTGATCCTGCATGGCCGTTATGTTTGTACCGCGCGCAAGCCCAAGTGCACGGAATGCCCGATTGCGGATTTGTGCGAGTGGAAGGAGCGGCCTGCTCCGGCGGGAAAGTGAAACCCGTCGGACTCCAACCCCGACGGGTAGAACCTGTTGCGACGCGAAACTGTGGTGAGCCATAGTGTCGCGGTTTTCGGCGCATTCGCAGACGCGATGGTCGGAAGGTTTGAACGGAGGCAGCAAAATGCGCAAGTTGATGGTGATCTTTGGCGTGTTGATGTGCAGCGTCGCAGTTGCCGCGCCCAAGGCCGGCGATCGTGTGCTCGCGGTCTGGGGGGACGGCTTTTTCTACCCCGGTCGCGTTCAAGCGTTGACTGATGGCGGGGCGAGCATCGCTTTCGACGATGGCGATGTAGCCAATGTGGCGCTCGATAAACTGCGTGCCGTCGATTGGCGCGTCGGTTCCGACGTGCAGTGCAATTTCAAGAATCAGGGCAAGTACTATCCAGGAAAGATCGCTCGCATGGACGGCGAAACGATCGCGATTGCCTACGCCGATGGCGACAGCGAGACCGCAACCATCAGCCGGTGCCGCAGCCGATGAGCGACTTCCCGACGCTGACAACCGAACGCTTGATCCTGCGCGTTCCCGCCGCGAGCGATCTCGACGATTGGGCCGAAACCATGGCGGATGTGGAGACGATGAAGTACATCGGCGGCGCCATGGCGCGTTCGATGGTCTGGCGTGGCTTGATGTGCATGATCGGCGCGTGGCACGCGCATGGGTTTGCGATGTTCACGGCACGCGATCGTGTCAGCGGCGAATTCATCGGCCGCATGGGGCCGTGGTCGCCCGATGGTTGGCCGGGTTTGGAGGTTGGCTGGGCGATCAAGCGCAGCAAATGGGGGCAAGGTTACGGCAGCGAGGCCGCCATCGCCTGCATGCACTACGCCGTCGATGTGCTCGGTTGGAGCGAGATCATCCACACTATTGATCCCAACAACGAAGGCTCCAAAGGCGTCGCGCGGCGCTTGGGATCGCGCTATCTGCGGCCAGGAAAATTGCCCGCGCCGCACGATAAGGCCGAAGTGGAGGTGTGGGGGCAGAGCGCGCAAGAGTGGCGGATGAAACGGTTGTAGGTTCTTGGTTCTTGGTTGATGGACGATCAAGAGCAACAACTACCAACGAAGTACCAAGAGCCGGGAACTGCCCCAAAGGCTGTGCGCGAAGCGCCGCTATCAGAATCCGCGCTTGCTTTTCCAGCGCGGATGAAGCGGTTGTAGGTTGTTGGTTCTTGGTTGATGGACGATCAAGAGCTTTAACCGCCAGCAACCGCCAAGAGCCGGGAACTGCCCCAAAGGCTATGCGCGAAGCGCCGCTATCAGAATCCGCGCTTGCTTTTCCAGCGCGGATGAAGCGGTTGTAGGTTGTTGGTTCTTGGTTGATGGACGATCAAGAGCTTTAACCGCCAGCAACCGCCAAGAGCCGGGAACTGCCCCAAAGGCTATGGCGCGAAGCGCCTTGCGGCTGCCAGAATCCGAGCTCTCTATTCCAGCGCAGGGGATTCGCGATGAAGGCATCGGACTTGTTCATTCGGGCGCTGGAGTCCGAGGGCGTCAAGTACATTTTCGGCATTCCCGGCGAGGAGAACCTCGATTTCCTGGAATCCCTGCGTACCTCCTCGATCAAGCTGATTCTCACGCGCCACGAGCAAGCGGCCGGCTTCATGGCCGCCACCTACGGCCGGCTGACTGGCCATGCCGGCGTGTGCCTCTCCACACTCGGTCCCGGCGCGACGAACTTCGTCACCGCAGCGGCCTATGCGCAATTGGGCGCGATGCCGATGCTCATGATCACCGGGCAGAAACCGGTCAAAGCCAGCAAACAAGGCCATTTCCAGATCGTCGACATCGTCGACATGATGCGCCCGCTCACCAAGTACACGCGGCAAATCATCGCCGCCGACAACATTCCGGCGCGCGTGCGCGAGGCCTTTCGGCGCGCCGAAGAGGAGCGCCCGGGCGCTGTGCATCTGGAGCTGCCTGAGGACATCGCCGATGAAGAGAGCGAGGCGATGGTGCTCAAGGCCTCGCACATGCGTCGCCCCGTCGCCGACGAAAAGGCCATCGTTTACGCGGTCGAAGCGATCACCAACGCCAAGCGCCCGCTGCTGATGATCGGCGCCGGCGCGAATCGAAAAACCACGAGCAAAATGCTCGCCGAATTCGTCGACAAACTCGGCATCCCGTTTTTCACCACCCAAATGGGCAAGGGCGTGCTCGACGAGCACCATCCGCTATGGCTCGGGAACGCCGCGCTGTCGGATGGCGATTTTGTACACCGCGCCATCGAGAAGGCCGATTGCATCATCAACTGCGGACACGATGTCGTCGAGAAACCCCCCTTCTTCATGCGCAAGGGCCAGCGCACCGTCATCCATCTGAACTTTTTCTCGGCCGAAGTCGATACGGTTTATTTCCCGCAAATCGAAGTTGTCGGCGATATGGCCAATGCGATCTGGCGCCTGAAGCAGCGCCTGGAGCCGCAACCGCATTGGGATTTTGCGTACTTCGACAAGATTCGCGAAGCGCTGAACAAACACCTGGAGCACCGCGTCGATGACGCACGCTTCCCGATCCATCCGGTGTGCATGGTCGACATCGTGCGCAAAGAGGTCGAGAAAAACGGCATCGTGTGCCTGGACAACGGCATGTACAAGCTGTGGTTCGCGCGCTACTACCGTTGTTATGAGCCCAACACGCTGCTGCTCGATAACGCACTGGCGACGATGGGCGCGGGATTGCCAAGCGCGATGGCAGCGAAGATCGTGCACCCGGATCGCAAGGTTGTCGCGATCTGCGGCGATGGCGGCTTCATGATGAATTCGCAGGAAGTGGAAACCGCCGTACGCTTAGGTCTCAACATCGCGATCATCATCCTGCGCGACAACGCCTACGGCATGATCAAATGGAAGCAGGCCGGCATGGGCTTTGCGAACTTCGGTATGGACATGGGCAACCCGGATTTCGTCAAGCTGGCCGAAGCCTACGGCGCCCGCGGCTGGCGCCCAGGGTCGACCGGCGAGTTCCGCGACATGCTGCGCGCGGCGCTGGCAGATCCAGGCGTGGACATCATCGAACTGGCCATCGATTATTCCGAGAACCACGCGATTTTGAATAAGGAAATCAAGGAGTTGAGTGCGGCGCTGTGAAGAAAGCTATGCAAAACGACAGGGAAAATTCGGCACCTGTCCAAAGGCGGTTGCTCGATCTTCCATCGTATTCCTTGGCAGGAGCCTTGCCGGGAATCGACCTTGATAAGGCGTCGCAGTTGGACGCTGAATTGGAGAACGCGTATCTGATTCAGAAACTGAAGGAAGGCCGATGAGCGTTAACCTTTCTGCACGGCTCGCGAACTCGAACCAACTTGCAGTTGATTTTGATCTGGAAGTGAATGGCGTACAGATGCCCGGCTCGGAAAGGGAGCTAATCTCAGCAGCGCTGTTGGACCAGGCGCAGGAGCACTGCCGCGCAATAGTTTCTTGTATCGAGAAGAATCTTACTGGCTCTGCGTTCGCGCTGGCGCGAGTCTCTTTTGAAACAGCGGTACGAGGTATTTGGATTCTTCGTTGCGCTTCAACCGTAGAGTTAGAACGCTACAAGCAAGAAGAGCTGGAAAAGAAATTCAAGGATTTGATAGAAGAGGTAGAAGGCTTCTATGGTGCGTCCGGTCAGGCTCTAACTAAGATTAAATCGCACTGGTCTAGTCTTTGCAGCTATACTCACAGCGGTTATCTTCAAGCATGCAGAAGGCCCAGCCCAGGAGAGCTTTCACCAAGCTACGGCGATGACGAGAAGATGGAGATAATCAAATTTTCTGATTTTTTTTACTATCTGGCGGCAATTGAAATATTCCAGCTTGTTGGTCAAACAAAAAACGCAGATCGTTGGGTAGCTAAATTTCAATCACAAGCGTAGACCTAAAGCCGCAATCGCCTGAGTGACAAATGTTGTGCCGGCTGAATTGGTATGACGACCTAAGGAGTGTTCCCATGCTGCGCGACACCTACCCGTACTTCCTCGCCAATCGCGCGGTCTACGCGAACACCGATCTTGAAGTCACCGACAAGTACACCGGCCAGGTTGCTACGCGCGTTGCGCAAGCGGGCAGTCAGGCGATCCTCGACGGCATCGCCGCCGCCGTGGCGGCGCAGAAGGCGCTGGCGAACTTTCGCCCGTATCAGCGAAAGGCAGTGCTGGAGCATTGCGTCAAGCGCTTCAAAGAGCGCTTCGAGGAAATGGCGCTGGCGCTGTGCATCGAAGCCGGCAAGCCGATCAAGGATTCGCGCGGCGAAGTGTCGCGCCTGATCGATACCTTCCAGGTGGGTGCCGAAGAAGCGGTGCGCATCGATGGCGAGGTGATGAATCTGGAAATATCGGCGCGTGCGCGGGGCTACCGAGGGTTCTGGAAGCGCGTGCCGATCGGACCGTGCTCCCTGATCTCGCCCTTCAATTTCCCGCTGAATCTGGCCGCGCACAAAATCGCCCCGGCGATCGCCGCCGGCTGCCCGTGGGTGATGAAGCCGGCCAGCCGAACGCCGATCGGCGCGTTGATCATTGGCGAGGTGCTGGCCGAAACCGATCTGCCCATCGGCGCCTTTTCGATTCTGCCGTGCCATCGCGATGGCGCGGATTTGTTCACCGTCGATGAGCGCTTCAAGCTGTTGTCGTTCACCGGATCGCCCGGCGTGGGTTGGGATCTGAAGGCGCGCGCCGGCAAGAAGAAAGTGGTGCTGGAGCTCGGTGGCAACGCCGCGTGCGTGGTCGACGAGGATCAGGGGCACCGCCTCGATCACATCGCCGAGCGCCTGGTTTTCGGCGCCTACTACCAATCCGGCCAAAGCTGCATCAGCGTGCAGCGCATACTGATTCATCGCTCGCTATATGCGCCGCTGCGCGAGAAGCTCATACAGCGCGTTAGCGCGTTAGTGCATGGCGATCCGAAGAACGAGGACACGTTTATCGGCCCGATGATTTCCGAGGGCGAGGCCAAACGTCTGCACGGCTGGATACAGGCGGCCAAAGCGGGCGGCGCGACGATTCTGTGCGGCGGCGAGCGCAGCGGCGCCATGCTACAGGCGACGCTGATCGAGGGCGCCGATCCAAGCATGGACGTAAGCTGCCAGGAAGCCTTCGGTCCGGTCGCGATGATCGAGCCCTTCGATGATTTCGACCACGCGTTGGAGCGCGTCGACGACTCCATGTTCGGCCTGCAGGCCGGCATCTTCACCGACTCGATGAGCCGCTCGATGAAAGCCTGGGACACGCTCGATGTGGGCGGCGTCGTGATTGGCGATGTGCCGTCGTGGCGCGTCGATAATATGCCGTACGGCGGCGTCAAGGATTCCGGTTTGGGCCGCGAAGGCGTGCGCTACGCGATTGAGGACATGACCGAGATTCGCTTGATGGTCGTGCGCGACCCTTGAGGCGCGCGCTTTGGTCCGCGGACCCATGGTCCGCATGTTTGGATCAAGGCGCTGCTCGATGCGGGCGCTGGGTTCGCATACCAGAACGAAGCACAACCCGCGAGCTTGTTACTCCACGGCGCTCTCGCGCGATTCCTTGGCGCGATTGGGATCCTGGATGCGTTGCAATCGTTCCATGATCACGCGCACCGCGTCGCGACGCAGCTCGGCGCGGATGGTTTCTTCCTCTTGCGCGGCACCGATGGCTTGCTGTTCGTCGAAGCTGTAAACGCGCGATAGCTCGATCGGCGTGTCTTTGAGAATCTCGCTGCCATCGGCGGCCTGCACCGCGTAGATCACTCGGTAGTGCAATTCGTACTCGCCCACTTTGGCGCGATCGTCGAGACTGACGACGTGGCGCTCGTTGGTTTCCGAAACGATCTTCAGCAGGCTTGATGCCGGTTGGTTGAGTCCCTTCACGCTTGCGCCGGCGGCCGCCAATTCCGCTTCCAGATCGCGCACCAGCGGCGAGTCCAGATCGATCGCGTCGATGGCGACGCTGCCCATCGATTCAGGCAGCGGCGCGGCTGTGCGCATCGAGAAGCCGCAGGCGTGAAGCGTCGCGGCGAGAACGACAGCGAGCATTAACAAGCGCATGGCGGTTCCTTCTTAATCGGAAACGACGATGTTAACGAGTTTATCCGGCACGACGATGAATTTGCGCACGGTCTTGCCCTCAATGAACTTGGCAACGTCCGGATCGGCAAGCACCAGTGGCTTCAATGCGTCTTCGCCACTGCCGGGCATCGCTTCAACGCGGCCCCGCAACTTGCCATTGACCTGCACCACGATAGTTACGATATCGCGCACCAGCGCTGCCGGATCGGCCACCGGGAAGGTTTTGGTTTCTAGCAGCTCCTCGGGATGTCCCAGGCGTTGCCACAGGGCGTGCGACAAATGCGGTGTAATTGGATTGAGCATCAGCGCGATCGCTTCCCAGGCTTCCTTGAGCACGCTGCGCGAGGCCGGACCCGAAGGCACAAACTTGCTGATCGCGTTGCTCAGCTCCATCACTTTGGCGATCGCGGTGTTGAAGGTGTAGCGCGCGCCGATGTCGCGGTTCACGCCGTCGATCGTCTGATGCAGCTTTGCGCGCAGCGCTTTGTCCTCGGGGTTCAGTGCAGAGACATCGAGCGCGGGCGCATCGCCGCCGGCCACGAACTCACCGGCCATGCGCCAAATGCGGCGCAGAAAACGCGCCATGCCTTCGACGCCGGCCTGGCTCCATTCAAGCTGCTGATCCGGGGGCGCTGCGAACATCGAAAACAGCCGCACCGTGTCGGCGCCGAACTCATCGATCAAGGCTTGCGGGTCGACGCCGTTGTTCTTGCTCTTGCTCATCTTCTCCACGGCGCCGATTGTGACAGGCGCGCCGTCGCTCTTGGCCGTGGCGCCGACAATGCGGCCGTGGCTATCGCGCTCGATGTCGACGTCTGCCGGGTTGAAGAACTGCTTCTTGCCGTCGACCTCGCGATAAAAGGTTTCAGCCACGACCATGCCCTGGCACAGCAAATTGATCGCCGGCTCGTCGGACGTGACATAGCCGCAATCGCGCATCGCTTTGTGCCAAAAGCGGAAGTACAGCAAGTGCATCACGGCATGCTCGATGCCGCCGATATACAAGTCGATTGGCAGCCAATAGTTGGCGCGTTGATCGAGCATGGTCGGTGCGTTCGGGCTGGTGTATCGCGCGTAGTACCAGCTCGACTGCACGAAGGTGTCGAACGTGTCGGTCTCGCGCCGCGCTGGCGCGCCGGTCTCGGGATCGACCGTCTCGTAGAACGAGGGCATCGATTTGATCGGCGAGGCCACGCCATCGAAACGCACGTCTTCGGGCAGCACTACCGGCAACAGCTCGGCCGGCACCGGCACGGCATCACCATTGTCGCGATAAATCATCGGAATCGGCGCGCCCCAATAACGCTGGCGCGATACGCCCCAGTCGCGCAGGCGGTAGTTGATTTTGCGCTTGCCGCGACCTTCGCTCTGCAGTTTTTCGGCAAGCGCATCGAAGGCTTGTTGGTAGGTCTTGCCGTCCAGCAGGGGCCCCGAGTTGATGCAGATGCCTTTGTCGACGAGCGCGCAATCGCTCGCTCCGGGAGCATCTCCCCGTTCCCCATTTCCCGCTTCTTTTGCTCCGTCCCGCGCGATGACATGGCGAATCGGCAAATCGTATTTGCGCGCAAACTCGTAATCGCGCTGATCGTGACCAGGCACGGCCATCACCGCACCGGTGCCGTACCCCATCAGCACGAAGTTCGCTGCATACACCGGCACACGCTCGCCGCTGATCGGATGGATCGCGTCGATGCCCAGGGCCGCGCCCTTCTTCTCCATCGTCTCGACCGCCGCCTCGGCCACTGCGGCATGCCGGCATTCTTCGATGAACGCCGCTACAGCCGCGTTGCTCGCGGCGACCTTGCGCGCCAGCGGGTGCTCTGCAGCGACTGAGATGTAGGTCACGCCCATCAAGGTATCCGGTCGCGTGGTGTACACCGTCAGCGGCGGTTCGCCTTCCACGGCGAAATCGATTTCCAAGCCTTCCGAGCGCCCGATCCAGTTGCGCTGCATGGTCTTGACCGAATCCGGCCAGCCGCTCATCTCATCGAGTTTCCCAAGCAATTCGTCGGCGTAGTCGGTAATCTTGAAGAACCACTGCGGAATTTCGCGGCGTTCGACGATGGCGCCGGAGCGCCAGCCGCGGCCGTTCTCGACCTGCTCATTGGCCAGTACCGTCTGGTCGACCGGATCCCAGTTGACTACCGAGTTCTTGCGATAGACCAGCCCTTTTTCAAAAAGCTCGGTGAAAAAGCGCTGCTCGTGCTGGTAATACTCGGGTTTGCAGGTGGTCACTTCGCGCGACCAGTCGTAGGCGAATCCCAACGCCTGCAGCTGCCGCTTCATGTTGGCGATGTTGGCGTAAGTCCACTGCGCCGGCGGCACGCCGCGGGAGATCGCCGCGTTCTCTGCCGGCAGGCCGAAGGCGTCCCAGCCCATCGGCTGCAACACGTTTTTGCCCTTCATGCGCTGGTAGCGGCTGACCACATCGCCGATGGTGTAGTTGCGCACATGCCCCATGTGCAACGCGCCGGACGGGTAGGGCAGCATGCAGAGGCAATAGAACTTTTCCCGTGAGGCGTCTTCGGTGACCTCGAAGGCGCGCGTGCGCGCCCAGAACGCCTGGGCGCCGGCCTCGATCGATCGGGCGTCGTATTGCTCTTGCATGGCGATATCGCAACAAACTAGCGGGCGCCGAAGGCTACCTGCTTGGGCTGGTGCAGGGAACCAGTTGCACCGGTCAGGGGCGAGGGGCAGGGGCCCGACGGGGTCGCTTCAGCCCAACCTTGTCAAATCTGACGGGTCTCGCAAAACGCAATCGTAACGTATCGCGTGGCCCGGCCCCCTTTGCCTCTTGCCCCGCGCTTTTGTGGCTACGCCCGCTCGGTTTTCCACCACGAGTACACCACGCCACCCAACAGCAGCGACACCGTCACCGTCAGGCTGATCGACGCCGGCACTTTGCCGTCGAACAGGAAATCGCCAGCGAAAATCTTCAGGCCGACGAAAATCAGCACCAAGGCCAGCGCGTACTTCAGGTAATGGAAGCGATGCACCAGCGCCGACAGCGTGAAGTACAGCGTTCGCAGGCCCAGGATCGCGAAGATGTTGGAGGTGTAGACAATGAACGGATCGGAGGTGATCGCAAAAATCGCTGGTACAGAATCGATTGCGAACACCAGGTCGGCGATCTCGATCAACACCAGGCACAGAAACAGCGGTGTGGCGTACAGCACGATCTTGTTAGCGTTCTTGCGATCGGGCAGTCGCACGAAGAAGCGTTCGCCATGCAACTGGTCGGTCACGCGCAAATGACCGCGCATGAACTTGAGCAGCTTGTTGTTGGCGATGTCGGGTTCCTCGTCGACCATGCGCAGCATCTTGATGCCCGTGTAGATCAGGATGGCGGCGAAGATGTACATCACCCACGAGAACTTCAGAACCAATGCGGCGCCCAGGCCGATCATCAGCGCGCGCAGCACGATGACGCCGAGAATTCCCCAGAACAACACGCGGTGCTGATAAATGCGGGGGACCGCGAAATACGTGAGGATCATTGAAATGATGAAGACGTTGTCCATCGCCAACGCCATTTCCAGCAAGTAGCCGGTGAGATACAACTGCACCGCAGTCATCGCTTTGGCTTCGGGCGATGTTGCCGCCGCGAGCTGCGAGTCGAGCATGCCCGCGGTGCCTTGCTTCAGATAAATGAAGTACACGGCAACGGCCCAGGACAGTCCCAAGCCGAGATACAACGCCGACATTCGCAAGCTTTCGCGCGCGCCGATTTCATGTGCCTCGCGGTGCAGCACACCCAGATCGAAAGCCAGGATGAGCAGCACCACGCCAACGAACGTCAGCCATAGCCAGACCGGCATGCCAAGCCAGATTCCGGTTAAGAATTCCATGCGCACGTACCCCAACATAGAGAATTAAGCCGGGGCGCCGGCACTGCCAGATAGAGCCCCTCCGTTGAATTCGACTCCGACATCGCAGCGCTTTGCGCACTGCCAGAGGGGCCCGCAGTCGAGCTCGGCATTATGGCACTTGCCAGGCTTGCTGACGAGATGCCCCGCGAACAGCCTCGCCGAGATGCGAGTTGTCTGCGCTACACTTACGCCCCAGAACCTTCGACCGATTCCCTTCGTGAGCAAAGACGCCTCGCATACCGATCGCGCCACGGTGATTGCCGCCCACGAGGCGGAAACACCGATGCCGCGACCGCCAAGCCTGATCGTAGTCAGCGGCGTGTTCCTGGGCCATCAGATGGATCTTGGCGATGCGCCGGTGATCATTGGCCGCGCAACCGAGGCCGATTTGAGTCTGCCGCATCCAAGCGTCTCGCGCAGCCATTGCCGCATTTGGCGCGAGGACGAGCGTTATTTCATCGAAGACCTGGGCGCGACCAACAAAACCTACTTGAACGGCCGAGTGATCGACAAGGCCGAGTTGCGCGATGGCGATCAGATCGGCATCGGCAATCACGCGCTCAAGTTTTTTTCTGGAAACAGCGCCGAGGCGAGCTATCACCAGGAGCTGATCGAACTGGCGGTCCACGACAGTTTGACCGGCTTCTACAATCGCCGCCATTTTCGCACCTTGCTCGACGAGGACATCGAGCGAGCAAAGGCCGGCGAGATGCTGTCGTTGATCATCATCGATCTGGACCACTTCAAGCGCGTCAACGACAGCTTCGGGCACCTCGTGGGCGATCAGGTGTTGTCGAGCGTTTCGCAGCTCATCCGCGAAATGTCGCCGCAGACTTATCGACTCGGCCGTCTTGGGGGCGAAGAGTTCGCGGTAGCGTTACCGGGTGTGGCGATGGCGGAAGCCACCGAAATGGCGGAGCGCTACCGAGCGGGTGTTCAAGCGCATCATTTCGACATTCGCGGTCAGCGCTATCCGATCACCACCAGCCTCGGCGTCGCGCAATGGACCGGCGGCATGGCTGGCAGCGCGGATCTTCTGCGCCTTGCGGACGAGCGCCTCTATCGCGCCAAGGGCAACGGACGCAATCGCGTCGAGGCGTAGTGCTCTGGGTTGCGGGTGTGCGTTGCGGGGAGTCTTTGGGGTGGGCATCGTTTGCCTCGCGTTTGTCCGAACACCCGCAATCCGATTCGTGAACTCCCGATAACCGCCGATCCTGAACGCCGTTCCATCGCGCTGTGTTCCTGCGTTTAGCACCAGTAGCAGTACACTTACGCAACTTTCACGCCTGGGGGCGGGACATGAGCCGCATCAAAGTGGGGCATTACGACATCGTCGCCGAACTCGGTCGCGGCGGTATGGGCGTGGTTTTCAAGGGTTACGAGGCGTCGCTCCATCGCCACGTGGCGATCAAGATGCTCAGCGAATCGCTGGCCAACGACACACAGGTGGTCGAGCGCTTTTTCCGTGAAGCGCGCAGCATGGCGCAGCTCAACGATCCGCACATCGTGCAGATCTATTTCGTCGGCGAAGATCAAGGCCAGCCGTACTTCGCGATGGAATTCGTCGAGGGCGAATCGCTGAGCCAGCGATTGAAACGCGAAGAAGTACTCGCGCCCATGGAAGCGGCGCGCATTCTGTTGCAAGTGGCGCAAGGTTTGTCCACCGCGCACGACCGCGGTGTGATTCACCGCGACATCAAGCCGGCGAATCTGCTGATCACGCAGCGCGGCGTCGTTAAGGTGGCCGACTTCGGCATTGCGCTAGCCTCGCAGGATTACAACAAGAAACTGACCGGCACCGGTCAATTCGTTGGCACGCCTGGTTACCTCTCGCCCGAAGTGTGCCTGGGCAAAGCCGTCGACCAGCGTTCGGATATCTTCGCGCTCGGCATCGTGTTCTTTGAGATGCTCACCGGCAAAACGCCGTTCAAAGACGAGTCGCCGCTCGGCATGATGCTGGAAGTGGTGCAGGCCGAAATTCCGGATGTGCGGCAGATCAATCAGGCGGTCGACCCGCGCCTGTCCGATATCTTGCGCAAAATGGTCGCTAAAGACCCGGCCGATCGCTACCCCGGCTGCGGCGAGTTGATCGCCGATCTGGTGGCGTGCGGCGTGAATGCCGCTACACCGGTGACACCGGCCAAGCCCATCGCCGCGCCGCTGGCCGGTACGGCGGTGAATGCGCCGACGCCGCCGGAAATGCGCAAGCTCTCATCCGTTCCAGCGATGCCGCCGCCAGCGCCGGCGCCGGCTGGAACTGGCGCGTCAGCGCAAGCCGCCGTGCCTGCGGCGCGGTCGGCGCCCGCGGCAGCGCCGAGACGATCCTCGGCGCTGCCGCTGGTCGCGGCCATCGCCGGGCTCGCTGTGGTCGGCGGCGCGGGCGCTGGCGCGTATTACTTCAACGCCTTTGATTTGCGCACACGGCTTGGTGGCGAAGCGGCGAGCGTGGCCGCGCCGTCGAGTCCCGCTGCGCCTGTCGCCGCCTCGTCGGATCCTGCCGCGCCAGTCGCGGCGCCGATCGCAACGGCGGCAAACACTGCAGCGCCAGCGGCTGACGCGACCGCTGATGTATCGCCCGGTGCGCAAGCGAGTGCAGCGGATCCCACGGCGCAAGCCGGCTCCGAGCCTGCCGTTCCCGCTACACCCGCCTCCAACGGCGCACCGTCGGCCAGTCCGCAGGTGAGCGCCGAGCGGCCGCAATCACCTGCCGCAGGCGCTGAGGTTGAGGAGCCGATCGCGGGTACGGCACCGATGCTCGCCGAGGCCGAGCCGGTTGCCGTGGCTGAGCCTGAGGCTGGCGCAGATTCCAGCGGCGAGAAAAAGCCGTTTGCGCGCATGGCCTCGCGCCAGGAAGAGCGCCTTGCCCGCCGCGCCGAATTGGCCGATCGCACGGCGGTGAAAATCGCTCGCGCGACGCCCGCGGAAACTCCCACGCAATCGCCCGCCGCAACGTACTCCGGCCCGCCGCGTGTGCTGGTGCTTGGCTTCGGCGATCCGGCGGTTGCGGGTGCGGCCGAACTCAGCATCGAAGAGCGCATTGGCGAGACCTCCGTGGTCCTGGTCGACGAGGATCTGGTTGGCCTCGCCGGCATCGAAGAGGGCGCGGCCGACATGGGTCGCCTCGTCAACACCGCATCGCGCGTCGCCGATTTTGTCGTCGTCGTCAAAGCCACGCCGCTCGGCTCGCAGCCGCTCACGTTCTACGGCGAGATCATGACGCAATACACCGCGCGGCTGGAGCTATCCACATACAACGTGCGCAATCGCAGCAAGTTGGGCGGGCATCAAGCGCAGGTCAGCTTTACGCATTTGAACGCCGATCCGCAAACGCGCGAGGCGGTGGCGCCGTATTTGGGCCGCATCGCTGAAGCGATCGCCGGACGACGCGCGCGGGGTTGAGCTGCGAGCTGCCCACGACGCAGTGGGCAGCGCAGATTCGACACGTCGCAAGCAGCGTCGGCGTGCAGACTCTGGGGCTTCGCCCTGCGGGGCATTCAATGCGATGCCGACTTCCTTCTGCCATGTCCCTATAGCCAGGGCTCATTTCGACATCGGCGTTCGCATCTAGTAACGTGCTCGCTCCCAGTTCTTGTTGGTGAACGACGATGCGGACCACGCGACTTCTGATGGCACTCGCGATTGCCATCACATCGCTTTCGGCCACAGCTGCGAAAGTCGATCTGCTCAACGTCTCCTACGACCCGACGCGGGAGTTGTACAAAGACATCAATACTGCGTTCGCCGCGAAATGGCAGGCGGAGCATGGCGCCGCTGTCAACGTCCGCCAATCGCATGGCGGCTCCGGCAAGCAAGCGCGTTCGGTGATCGATGGATTGAAAGCGGATGTGGTGACCCTTGCCCTTGCCATCGACATCGACGAGATCGCCACTCGCTCTCGCCGATTGCCGCTCGACTGGCAAAAGCGGCTGCCGGACAACAGCGCGCCGTACACGTCGACGATCGTCTTCCTGGTGCGCAAGGGTAACCCGAAGGGCATCAAGGACTGGGACGATCTCGTCAAGCCAGGCATTCAGGTGATCACACCCAATCCCAAGACCTCTGGCGGCGCGCGCTGGAATTACCTCGCCGCATGGGGTTATGCGCAGCGCAAATTCAACAGCGAGCGCGGCGCGCTGGAATTCGTGTCGCAGCTGTTCAAGAACGTACCGGTGCTGGACTCAGGCGCGCGGGGCTCGACCACGACCTTCGTCCAGCGTGGTTTGGGCGACGTCCTGCTGGCGTGGGAGAACGAGGCGTATCTGGCGGTGAACGAGCTGGGCGAGGGCAAGTTCGAGATTGTGTACCCGTCGTTGTCGATCCTTGCCGAGCCGCCGGTTGCGCTTGTCGACGGGGTGGTCGATGCGCGCGGTACGCGCGCTGTGGCTGAGGCTTATCTCAAGTTTCTGTACACCGAGGAGGCGCAAGAGATTATCGGCAAGCATTACTACCGGCCGCGCTCCGCAACTGTGGCCGCCAAGTACAGGGATCGCTATCCCGAGCTGGAGTTGCTGACGATCGATGCAGATTTTGGCGGCTGGACACAAGCCCAAGCGGCGCACTTCAACGATGGTGGCTCGTTCGACCAGGCGTTCGATGCGAACCGGCGCTAGTGCAATGACCGAGCCTCACGCCGAACTCGACGATGCGCGCTCCGATGGACAGTTCACGCACGAACTGGTGGGCGCGAAAGCGCGCGGCGACGCATTCGCCGCCCGACTGCACCTGGGTGGGTAACGTGCGCATCGAAGCGGTCATCGATGGAAACGCGGGCGGCATGGTGCTTGCCGCGCGCCGTGTCGACGGGTCAAGCCTTCCCACGAGCGGCTTGCCCCTGCATGCTCCGGTCATGAGCGCTCGCGCCCGCCCGCATTCGGTGTTGCCCGGCTTTGGTCTGAGCTTGGGCTACACCGTGTTTTACTTCAGCCTTATCGTGCTGCTGCCGATCGTTGCCGTTTACACGCGCAGTTTCGCCGATGGTCTGGATGCGTTCGCCACGGCGGCCTTTTCCGAGCGCGCTATCAACGCCTACAAGCTGTCGTTCGGTGCAGCGCTGCTGGCCGCCGGCATCAATGCCGTTTTCGGTTTTCTGGTCGCCTGGGTCCTGGTGCGTTACCGCTTCCCAGGTCGCCGTTTGCTCGATGCCTTTGTCGACTTGCCCTTTGCGCTGCCGACCGCTGTGGCGGGCATCGCCCTGACGGCGATCTACGCGCCGAACGGCTGGCTCGGGCAATACGCAGCGCTGCTCGACTGGAAGCTCGCCTACAATCCGGTCGGCATCGTCATCGCTTTGGTATTCATTGGCCTGCCATTTGTTGTTCGTACGCTGCAGCCGGTAATTGCAGAGCTCGGCCACGCGCCGGAAGAAGCCGCTGCCAGTTTGGGCGCCGGGCGTATGCGCACCTTTGCGCGTGTCATTTTCCCGGCGTTGTTGCCGGCGTGGTTGACTGGATTCGCGCTCGCTTTCGCACGCGCTGTGGGCGAGTACGGATCGGTCATCTTCATTGCCGGCAACCTCCCATTTGTGTCGGAAATCGCTCCCTTGTTGATCGTGGTCCAATTGGAGCAATACAACTATGTCGGTGCGGCTGCGATTGCGGTCGTGATGCTTACGGCGAGCTTCTTGCTGCTGTTAATCGTCAACGTGTTGCAGGCCTGGGCGACGCGGCGTGCGGGGGTGAGCCGTGGCTAGCGTTGCCGATCGCGAACCGTTGTGGGTGCGGCTTTCCTTGATCTCGATTGCCGTCGTATTCCTGGTGGTGGTACTGCTGCTGCCGTTGGCTGCGGTGTTCGCCGAGGCCTTCCGCCAGGGGTGGCAAGCCTATGCCGAAGCCTTGGTGGAGCCAGACGCGTGGTCGGCGCTGCGATTGACGCTGCTGGTGGCAGCGATCGCGGTGCCGCTCAATCTGGTGTTCGGTGTGGCTGCGGCGTGGGCGATCGCGAGATTCGAATTCCGCGGCAAGAGCCTGCTGGTAACGCTGATCGATCTGCCGTTCTCGGTATCGCCAGTGATTTCTGGCCTGATCTACGTGCTGGTGTACGGCCTGCACGGCTGGTTCGGCGAATGGCTGGATGCGCGCGGGCTGCAGGTGATTTTTGCTGTGCCCGGTATCGTGCTCGCCACGGTGTTTGTGACCTTTCCGTTCGTCGCCCGCGAGTTGATCCCGCTCCTGCAGGAACAAGGCAGCCAGGAAGAAGAAGCCGCACTGAGCCTGGGTGCCAGCGGCTGGACGATGTTCTGGCGCGTGACCCTGCCGAATATCCGCTGGGGATTGTTGTACGGCGTGCTGCTGTGCAATGCCCGCGCGATGGGCGAGTTCGGCGCTGTCAGCGTCGTTTCCGGGCACATCCGCGGGGAAACCAACACGCTGCCGCTGCACGTCGAAATTCTCTACAACGAATACAACTTCGTCGCGGCCTTCGCCGTCGCCTCGCTGCTCGCCCTGCTCGCGTTGATCACCTTGGTCATCAAGACGTTTCTGGAGTGGCGCCATGCCGGCGAATTGGCGGCGGCTCGCAGGCACTAGGGTTGTTGGTTGATGGTTCTTGGTTGTTGGAATTGCTCCGGGAATGTCGGGAACGATCGGGATAGGTTGTTGGATTTGTTTGGAACAATCGGGATGAAACAGAGTTATCGCGATCTGGTTGTTTGGCAGCGTGCTATCGACTTGGTTCCCGTGATCTACGCGTTGGCAAATCGGTTGCCGAAGTCCGAGACGTACGCGCTGGCCGATCAGTTGCGAAGGTCGGTGGTCAGGCATTCCGGCGAACATCGCGGAAGGCCAGGGGCGAAGCTACCCCAAAGAGTTTCGAAATTTTCTCTCGATCGCAAAGGGCAGCCTCTCAGAGCTGCACACCCTGCTGGTCGTGGCCGAGCGACTGAACTATTTGACCGGTGAGGAACTATCGGCTGTCGAGAACCACATTGCTGGAGTTGCACGACCACTCGCCGGTCTTTTGACTCGAATGCAGCAGAAGGGTTAGCCCCACGAAAGATGCGAGCAACCAACCAACAACCAGCAACCAGCAACCAAGAACCCAAATGAACCTGACCCTCAACAACTTAAGCAAGCACTTCGGCGCAGTCAAAGCCGTCGATGACATTTCGCTGTCGATACCGAGCGGGGAGTTGGTGGCGCTGCTCGGTCCGAGCGGCTCGGGTAAGACCACTTTGCTGCGTATCGTGGGCGGCCTGGAGGCGGCCGATTCGGGGCAGGTGCTTTACGCGGGCGAGGACACCACGCGTTGGCCGATACAGAAGCGGCGCGCGGGTTTTGTGTTCCAGAATTACGCGCTGTTTCGCAACATGACAGTGTTCGAGAACATTGCCTTCGGCTTGCGCGCGCAGCCGCGCAAGCAGCGGCCGAACTCTGTGGAATTGAAACGCCGCGTGGCGGAGTTGCTGTATCTGATCCGCCTGCCGGATCTCGCCGAGCGTTATCCATCGCAGCTTTCTGGCGGCCAACAGCAGCGCGTGGCCTTGGCGCGCGCGCTGGCCATCGAACCGCGTCTGCTGCTGCTCGACGAGCCTTTCGGTGCGCTGGACGCGCAGGTGCGCAAAGAGCTGCGCCGCTGGGTGCGGCAGGTGCACGACCAAACCGGATTGACCACGCTGTTTGTTACCCACGATCAGGACGAAGCGCTGGAACTGGCGGATCGGGTGGTGGTGATGCGCGAGGGGCGCATCGAGCAAATCGGTACGCCGGATGAGATCTTCGAAGCGCCGGCCACGCGCTTCGTGCACGAATTTGTCGGCGAGAGCAGCGCGCTGCCGGTCGACGTGCGTGGCGGACGCGTCAGCTACGGCGGTCAGCAGCTCGATATCGACGCGCAACTGGCCGATGGCCCGGCGCATTTGCTGCTGCGGCCACAACATCTGGCGCCCGCGGACAAGGGTATCGTCGTGCGTGTGGACGCTGCTCGTCGCGTTGGTCCACGGCGGCGCATCGAAGCGGTCACCAGCGCTGGCGATCGCCTGGAGTGCGAGGTCGACAGTCGCTTCGAAACAGAGCGCGGTCAAACGCTGCATTTGCAGCCGACGCGCTGGCGGTTGTATTCGCGCGATACGGCGGGTTCGCCGTTGACCTGACGAGCCGCGTGTTCAGTTCGGGAGTTGCCCGGCAAGCCGATCCAGCGTCGCTGTGAAATCCTCGCGCGTTGGATCGATCCAGGTCACGGCATTGTCCCCACGCAGCCACGTCAGCTGTCGTTTCGCCAGTTGTCGTGTTGCGAACAGCGCCCGTTGCAAGCACTCGTTGGCGTCGTACTCGCCGGTCAGGTGTGCCCATACCTGACGGTAGCCAACGCTGCGCATCGAAGGCAAATCGGGATGCATGCCGCGCTGTTTCATGAGCACGCGTACCTCGTCGATGAATCCGCTTGCGAACATTGCATCGAGCCGCGCTTCGATGCGCTGATGCAACACAGCGCGATCGGCGGGCGCCACGGCGACGATGTTGAGCGGCATGCCGGCCTCAGCGGATCCCAGTTGCGCGCTCATGGGCTTGCCCGTGCTTCGAAACACCTCAAGCGCACGCAGCGTGCGCTGTGTGTCGTTGCGATGGATGCGCGCAGCGCTCTCCGGATCGACGCGCGCCAGCTCCTCGTGCAAAGCCGCCAATCCGTGGCTCGCCAGTTCGAGCTGCAAGGCGGCGCGAACGGCCGCGTCGGCGCTCGGCAGCGCCGAGAGCCCATCGCGCAATGCGCGCAAGTACAGCATCGTGCCGCCCACGAGTATCGGCGTCTTGCCGCGCCCCTCAATGTCGGCAATCGCGGCACGCGCATCGGCGCAGAAATCGGCCGCCGAGTAGCTGTCGGTCGGCTCGCGGATGTCGATCAGCCAATGGCGAACTCGCTGCCGTTCCTCAAGACTTGGCTTGGCGCTGCCAATGTCCAGGCCCCGATATACCTGCGCCGAATCGACGCTGACGATTTCGCCGTCGATGGATTCCGCGAGCGCCATGCCGAGGGCGCTCTTCCCGGCAGCGGTGGGGCCGGCGATCGCCAGAATCATCCATGCCCTCGCGCGCGTTGCATCGCCAGAAAGCTGAAAGCCCCGATCACATTCAATGCCAGTGGCAGCAGCAGCGCAAAGAACCCGCTGCCGTCATGAGCAACCTCCAACGCGCGATAAAGCAGCACGCCTGCAACTGGCGCCAGCAGGCCACGCACGCCGGTGAGCGTGGTGTGCACACCCATGTACAGCGCCGCTTGCTCCGGTTTGGAAAAATCGTTGTGCCCTAAGTTCCATCCCAGCTGGCCGCCGGCATAACCGGCACCGAGCAGTAGCGAGCCCAGGCCCAACAGCCACACGTTCGATAACATCGCAGCGAGAAAAAACACCGCACTGGTCGCCACAAAGCTCCACGCGTGTACGACGCGAAACTCGACGATGTGAACGCGGTCGAAGAACTTCGCCCATGGACCGACGGCGAAAGGCAGCATCAGCAGCGGCACCGTCGATATCAGCGCCACCTGCCACAGCACCGGCAGCGCCAGCCGTTCCGCAGCCACTAGCAGCACCAGCGCCGGCAGCATCAGATTGCCGCTGCCGAAGACGAACATGCTGCGCATGTAGTCGCGATAAATGGGGTCGGCCGCCAGGACGCGACGAAATGCGGCTACGCTGGGTTTCAAATCGCCATCGGACTTCAGCGCACGCTCTCGCTCGCGGAGCAGTCCATGTCCGCGCAAGCGAATCACCAGATAGCGCCAGGCGCCAACGATGCCGATCAATCCGGCGCTTGCGAACAACCACGGCAAAGCGCCGGGCCGATGTTCCAGCAACCAACCGATGGCAAAGGCCATCGCCGCCATCACGATCGCATTCAGCGCGGCCAGCTTGGATGCCAATCGCGCCCGCGCCGTGCTCGGAAAGTTGTTGCGCCAGACGACCGCGCGCAACGTAATCACGCCCACCCAAGCGACGCGCGCAACGATCGTCAGCAGCACCACGAGCACCAGGCCCACCGAGTCGGCAGGCGTCAATGCCAACAGCAGCACGGCGCACATCGCGACCGCCTGCCAGAGCACCGTCAAGCGAATCTTATCGCGTCCGAGTTGATGTGCGGCGAAGAGAAAGCTGGCGAGATTGGAGTAAGCGTTTGCGCCCATGACCAGCGCGATAGCGATGTCGATGGCAAGCGGCGGCGCGGCGCCGGTGTAACGCGCCTTCACCAGCGCCGCAATCGCCGCACCCTCGACCGCGCCCATACCGACGCTGAGCAGCGCCCAGTTGAGGATTTCTTGCGGGTACTGGCGAATGGTAGGCATTGGCGCCTACGGCCAAGAATTGACGCGAGCGTCGCTCGCGAGCGATTGGCTCCGCCCCTTCTGCCCTCGCTTTTCGCAATTAAATCCCAACGAGCTTATTGATCCGGCCAGAATTATCAAGCGATTTAAGTTCAGTGACGGGGCAGGGGGCGGGGGGCAGGGGCCAAACTTTTCGTCCATGCCGATCACCGCTTTAGCCCTGGCAGACGCAGGGAAGTGCTTACGAAAGGGTTGATGCTCGGCCCGTGACCCCCGCCACCCGCCCCCGCTTCGGTTGACGAATAAATCGTGCCGCCTCAATAGCTCTGCCCAATAGGCGAAAAACGCAATCACAGCATTCGAAACCGGTCCGCGCAATCCTCGGCCCTCACGCCGCCCCACCCGACACGCTACGCAGCGTGGCATGCCGTACGCCCTTGCCTTCAAGCAGCGGCAGGCAGTTGTCGGCGGTGATGGGTCTGGAGAACCAGTAGCCCTGAATCTCATCGATACCGAGGTTGCTGAGGAATCTTGCTTGCGGCTCGGTCTCCACGCCCTCGGCAACGACGCCGAGTTTGAGCGTGCGCGCCATGCCGAAAATGGTTTCGATGATCACGCCCGAGTCGCTGTCGCCGGGCAGATCGGCGACAAAGGCTTTGTCGACTTTGAGGATATCGATCGGCAAGCGCCGTAGATGCGAGAGCGAGGAATAGCCAGTACCGAAGTCGTCGATGGCGATACGCAGTCCCAGGCGATGCAGTTCATCGAGCTGCGCAATGGCCGACTCCGGATCGTCCATCAGTTGGCTCTCGGTGATTTCTATTTCCAGCGCATCGCCGCGCAAGCCCAGCTCGTTAAGTAGGATCGCGACGAACTGCTGCAAGGTGCCGTCGCGGATCTGACGCTGCGACACGTTCACGGAAACCGACACATCGTGATACCCGCGCTGCCGCCACTCGCGCACCTGGGCCAGGGCTTCGCTCAACACCCAGCGTCCCACCGGCACGACCAACCCGGTTTCTTCCAGGATTCCGACGAACTCATCGGGACTCACGAGACCCCGTTCCGGGTGCCGCCAGCGCAGCAGCGCCTCGAAACCGGTGACGCGTTGGCTGCTCACTGAGTACCGCGGCTGATAGAGCAGCAAGAATTCGTTGCGTTCCACGGCAATACGCACGCGGCGCTCCAATTCCAGCCGATCGCGAATCGCCTGGTTGCGCGCGGGCGAATAGAACCGGAACGTATTGCGACCCTCGCCCTTGGCCTCGTACATCGCCGAGTCGGCGGCGTTCACAAGATGCCGAGCGTCCCAGCCGTGCTCCGGCCACAAGCTGATGCCAATGCTTGGCGTAATGGCGATTTGCCGACCTCGGAGCGGGAACGGCTCGTTGAAGGCCGAAATGAGGAACTGCGCATACCAGACCAGCGCATCGGTATCGCGGGCGGCGGTCGGCGCAATCGCGAACTCGTCGCTGCCGAGGCGCGCCAGCAGATCGCCGGGCGACAGGCACGCTTCCAGCCGCAACGCGACCGCCTGCAGCAGCTCATCGCCGGCATCGTGGCCGAGCGTTTCGTTGACATGCTTCAGGCGATCCAGATCGATCTCGAGCACGCCCAACACGCCATCGTTCGGGCTGCTTCGTTCCAGCAGCTGGTCGAGTTGCTGCATAAAGAAGTTGCGCGAGGCCACGCCGGTCAGCCCATCGTGGCTGGCCAAACGCTCGAGGCGGCGCTCGTCATGGCGGCGTTCGGTGATATCGGCGAGCACCGACACGAACAATCGCTCGCCGTCTTGGTCCAACTCGATGCGATTGGTGCGCAGCGCCAGCAAGCGCTCTTCGCCATTCTTGCGCCGCTGCCAGATTTCGCCCTGCCATTGGCCCGACTGCTCCAGCGTATTGCGCAGCCGTCGATAAAAGTCGGGGTCGTGCCGATCGGAATTGAGCAGCGCGCTCGACTGGCCGACGATCTCATCGACCTTAAATCCGCTCATCGCCTCGAATGCCGGATTGACCATCACGAACTCATGGCTCTGGTTGGTCACCGCTACGGCTTCTTGCATCGACTCGATGACTTCCTCGGCGATGCGGCTCAAGCGCTGCGCATTGCGCATCATGCTGAGGTCGCGGAATGTGCCGGCGATGCGCAGCGGTGCGCCTTCGCCGTTGCGCTTGACGGTGGCGCCGCGCACAGCGACAAAGCGCATGCGATCGCCGCCGTCCTGCATGCGGAACTCGACCTCCAGCAAGCGATCCTTGCCGGACAGATGGCGCGCCAGCGCGGCGTCGAACTTCTGCACATCGTCGCGGTGGATGCGGTGCTTGAACTCGATGCCGGTAAAGGTGCGTTCGACGACCAGGCCCTTGTCCATATCCACCGCAGAACGGTAGATGACATCGCGCGCCAGATCGAAATCCCAATAGCCATCGCTGCTGGCGCCGAGCGCCAGCTTCAGCCGCTCATCGCGCTCGCGCAATGCCTCCTGGGCCTGCGCCAATTCCTGCACACGATTGCGATAGCGCAGCACCATCAGCGCGGCGAAGCCAACGACCAGAAGGTCCACCGACCAATGGTGCCAGGAGGAATCGTCTGCATGCGCCAGTGCCGGGTAGATCATCCCGGTCAGCAATATCCACCACGATGTACGGATCGGCGCCATCGCGATCGAAGATACACGCTGCCCGACGCTCTTTGCATGAGGTGTGCGACTCGCAGCTGTGAAAAGTTCTCGCGCCTCGCGTCAAACGCTTGTGCGCCAGCCGCGCTTCTCGATGCGCCGCACGTTGCCGGCCGCAGCAAGTGCTGGCAAATAGGCGGCGAGCGCCGGCAGTTCGCGATCGTCGGAGGCACCGAAATAGGGTGCGACGCGCACCAGATTGCCGTAGTGCTTCGCCAGTTTACTCGGCGTGTCATCAACCATCAGCACCCGTTCGAGTCGATATCCGTGGCGCTTGAGCTTCGACAGATTCTTCGTCCACTCGCCGTCCCGGCTCTCCGGAAAGTAGCGCCACGTGCAACGCTCGCGCGCCCACACGAACGCTGGCGGCGAGTCGAAAATCGCGGCAACCGCCAACGCCGCATACGGCGCGCTCGACGACGTCCACACCGCCAGTTCGAAGTGCTCTCGCATCGCGGCCAGAAAGCTGCGCAGTGCCGGCCGCTCGTATGCGAAGAACGGTCCGGCCATGAAGTCGCAGGGCCGATCCAATGGCGCCTCTGAGGCGTAGATCAGCGTTTCGTCGAGATCGAGGATGAGTAGAGGGCGCATGCAGGCGCGTGTTGGTCTTGATGACATCGGAGTATCGACGCCCGATGTGCCGAAATGAACATGCGACTACCAGTACACTTCGCCGTACCTCAGCAATGGTCTTCGCATGCCTCACGACATCAACTTGATTGCCACCATCGCTGCTGCCTTCGGACTGGCCTGCATCCTGGGCATTGTCGCCGCTCGGCTCAAGCTTCCGCCGATCGTCGGGTATTTGTTGGCGGGCATCGCCATCGGCCCGGCTACGCCCGGATTTGTGGCCGACATCGGCCTTGCGGCTCAGCTCGCAGAGATCGGCGTGATGTTGCTGATGTTCGGCGTCGGGTTGCACTTCTCGCTTGACGATCTGATGTCTGTCAAACGTATCGCGATTCCAGGCGCGATCGTTCAGATCGGAGTGGCGACGGCGCTCGGTGGAGCGCTGGCTACCGCATGGGGTTGGCATTGGCCTTCCGCCTTGATTTTTGGTTTGTGTCTTTCGGTGGCGAGCACGGTGGTCTTGCTGAAAGCGCTGGAAGCTCGCGGTGTGCTGGAATCTGTCAATGGCCAGATCGCGGTTGGATGGCTGATCGTCGAGGATCTGGTCATGGTGCTGGTGCTCGTTCTGATGCCGGTCCTGGCGCAGTTTCTTGCTGGCGGCACCGACGCCGTTGGGATCGCCGCGCGCGCGGGGCTTACGTTGGCGAAGGTCACTGCCTTTGTGGTCCTGATGCTCGTCGTCGGTAAGCGGGTGCTGCCGGCGCTGCTGTGGGTTGTCGCCAAAACCGGCTCACGGGAACTCTTTACGTTGGCAGTGATAGCGGTGGCGATTGGCGTCGCTTTCGGAGCGGCGAAGCTCTTCGATGTGTCGTTCGCGCTGGGCGCATTCTTCGCCGGCATGATGCTGCGCAATTCCGAGTATGCGCACCGCGCCGCCGAGGAATCCCTGCCGCTGCGCGATGCATTCGCTGTGCTGTTCTTCGTGTCGGTGGGCATGTTGTTCGATCCGGCGGTGCTGGTGGCCGAACCGGCAAAACTGGCTTGGGTTCTGGGCATTGTGCTGATCGGCAAAACGCTCGCTGCGGTTTCGTTGGCGCTGCTTTTGCGCTATCCGCTGAACACGGCGCTTACAGTGGGTGCGAGCCTTGCCCAGATCGGCGAGTTTTCGTTCATTGTTGCCGCGCTAGGCGTGGCGCTGGGGTTGCTCCCGATCCAGGGGCAAAGTCTGGTCCTGGCTGCAGCGTTGCTGTCGATCGCGCTCAATCCGCTGATGTTCAAGGTGATTGATCCGGTCTGCCGGATGGTTGCCGCGCGCTCGCCGCGCGCTGCGAGATTCGACAGCAACGACGATCCGCTATCGCAGCTTCCCGAGTCTGTCGGCAGCGATCGCGTAACCCATCACGTGGTTCTGGTGGGTCACGGGCGCGTGGGTCGACGCGTCAGCGCCGCACTCTCGCAGCATGCCATCGAGCATGTGGTCGTCGATCTCAAGCGCGAGCAAATCGAATCGCTGCGCAACCGCGGACAGCCTGCAGTGCTGGGCGATGCAGGTGCCGCGGAAACCTTGATCCAGGCGCATATCGTACGCGCGGCGTTGCTGATCATCGCCAAGCCAGACAGCATCGACGTGCTGAAGATGGCCGATGTTGCACGGCAGCTGAATCCGGACATCAAGATTCTGGTGCGCTCCCATGACGATGAGGAAGCGCGTCTTCTTCAGGAATCCGGACTCGGTCAAGTGTTTGTTGGCGAGGAGGCGCTGGCGCGTGCGATGACCGACGCGGCGCTGGCTCAGATGCAGGGCTTGGGTGCGAAGGTTTGATCGAACGAACCTCGGGTCTAGAGCGCAGGATGGCCGGCGATGGAGATCGGCATGAATCGTGTTTCGCCGCCGCCGATCCGCTCAATCCAGCCGCTTACGAAAGCGCAGCACGGCCAGCGACATCACCCCGCTCGCAAACCCGAGCAGCGCCAGCACGTGTGGCCACATCACCCAGAGGTCGACGCCGCGCAACATTACGCCGCGGATCAGGGCCACGAAATGCGTTAGCGGCAGAACCTGTGCGATGGCTTGCGCGGCGGGCGGCATGCCGTCGAACGGGAACATAAAGCCGGACAGCAAAATCGAGGGCAGGAACAAAAAGAACGCCATCTGCATCGCCTGAAACTGGCTTTGGGCGCGCGTAGATACGAGCAGGCCGAGTGCAAGATTGGCCACGATCAACAGTCCCGCAGCCAGATACACATCGAGCAGTGAGCCGCGAATCGGCACGTCGAAAACGCTGACGCCAAGCGCCAGCACCAGGCTCGTCTGCACCAGGCCCACCGCGACATAAGGCAGCACCTTGCCGATCATCAGCTCGCTGCTCCGCACGGGCGTGGTGATCAGCAACTCCAGGTTGCCGCGCTCGCGTTCGCGGACGATGGCCATTGCCGTGAACATCACCATGGTCATCGTCAGGATCACGCCGATCAAGCCGGGGACAACGTTGATCGCTGCACGGCGGGCAGGGTTGTATAGCGCCAGCACGCTGATCGCCGATGGATTCGCGGTGGCGGCGATTGGCAGTGCGCTCAACTGACGGGCGGCCGCTTGTACCGAGGTGTCGCTGCCATCGACGATCACTTGCAGGGCCTCGCGGCCATCGCTCAAACGCCGCTCCAGATCGCGCTCGACGATGATGCCGAGCTTGATCGTGCCGCGATCGAGCAGGCGCTGGATGTCCTGCGGCGATTGCGCCGGTGCGACGATGCGCACCACATCGGTGGCGAGCAGGTCCTGCACAATGGCTCGCGACGCGCTGGTGGCCGACAAATCGGCCACCGCACCCGGCAAATGGCGCACGTCCGGATTGATCGCAAATCCGAACAGCAGCAGTTGCAGGGTTGGGATGCCGATCATCATCCCCAGCGTCAGGCGGTCGCGGCGCAGTTGGCGCAATTCTTTGACCAGGATCGCGATGATGCGCCGCGGGCTCATGCGGGGCCCGCCGTCACCGACACGAACACGTCCTCAAGATTCGGCCGAATGGGCGCAACGCTTGCGGTGAGACCCGCAGCGCGCAGCTGCTCGTCAACCGCCGCTGCGGTCTCCGACGCCGCGATCAGCACACGCAATTGTTGTCCGATCTGCGCGATCGACACCACGCCTTTGGCGCCAGCAAGCGCCGCCTGCGCGCGCCGGGGCTGCGCGCACTCGACACCGAGCGCGCGGCCTTCGAGCGCGCGCGTCAGCTCGCCTGGAACGCCGTTCGCAACCAGCCGGCCCTGATCCAGGATGGCTATGCGATGGCAGCGCTCAGCCTCGTCCATGTAGTGCGTCGACACCAGTATTGTGGTGCCGCGATCGGCGAGATCGAACAACCGCTCCCAGAACTGGCGGCGCGATTCGGGATCGACGGCGCTGGTTGGTTCGTCGAGGATGAGCAGCGGCGGGTCGTGCAGGATTGCGGCCGCCAGCGCCAGGCGTTGCCGCTGTCCGCCGCTCATGGTGCCGGCCAACTGCTGCTCGCGTCCGAGAAAGTCGTACGCCACGATCAATTCGTTGACGCGTCGACGCGCTTCGGCGCGCGGCAGGCCATGCACGCTGGCCAGGAAATCGAGGTTCTCGCGCACGCTCAAATCCTCGTACAGCGAGAACTTCTGCGTCATGTAGCCAATGCGCTGGCGCAATGCTTCGGCGTCGCGCGGGACCTCCAGGCCGAGCACGCGAATGTTTCCGGCGCTTGGCGTCAACAAACCGCACAACATGCGGATTGTGGTCGATTTGCCCGAGCCGTTGGGCCCAAGAAAGCCATACACGGCGGCACGCGGGACGCTCAAGTCGACGCCGTCCACGGCCGTCAGCGCGCCGAAACGCTTGACCATGCCGTGCGCCTCGATAATCGCCTCGCTCATGGCGCAGGCTCGAATACCGCTCGCAGCGGCACGCCCAGCGGCCAGTCGTCTGCGCCCTGCAGCTCGATCTCAGCGAGATACGACAGGCGCTCGGCGTCATCGCCCGCCAGCGCGTAGTAGGGAGTGAACACCGGCTCGCTGCGCACACTGCGGAGGGCGCCGCGAGCGGATCGACCGTCGGGCAGTGTTACGGTTGCAGCGGAGCCGATATCGATGCGCAGCCGCAGCGGTTGCGGTACGTAAACGCGCGCATAGCGCAAGCCGCTCGCCAGCAATATCGCCAGCGGCGCACCTTGCGGCGGTTGCTCGCCAACGCGATACGGCAGGCGTTCGATGCTGCCCGCACGCGGTGCATGCACGCTGAGCTTGTCGAGGGCGGCGCGCACGGCCGCGGCCTGCGCGATGGCAACGTCGAGCGCCGCTCGTGCTTGCGCTTTGGTCTGAACGCGCGCACCGGCCTCGACCTCGTCGAGCGCCGCGCGCGCCGCGTCGACATCGGCACGCGCCGCCGCCACGCTCGCCTGCGCGCGCTCGGCGTCCAGCGCCGGCAGCACGCCGCGCTTCGCCAGTGGCGCGATACGCTGCAATTGCGCGCGCGCATCGGTCAGGCGAGCTTGCGTTTGGGTCAGTCGCGCCGCCGCGCCGCGCACGCTTTCCGGACGCGAACCAGCGTCCAGCTCGGCAAGCGCCTCCGTGAGGCGCCGGATGTCGGCTTGCAGTGCCGCGAGTTGCGCCGCGCTGGTGGTGGTGTCGAGCGTGACCAGCAGCTGTCCGGCGACCACCTGCTCGCCCTCACGCACGGCGATCGCCTCGATGCGTTCGAAGGCGCTGGCCGGCAACACAATGCGATCGGCTTCGAGCGTGCCCAGCACGTCGCGCGATGCTGGTTCGCAGCCAACCAAGACCAAACAGAGGATCGCTACTCCAGGTTTCATTGTTGAGCTCTCCAGCCTGTTTCGAGCAGCGCAGGTACGTGCATACGCAGCGCTGTCAGATCGGTTTTCTGGTTATCGAATACCTGTCGCCAAAGCGGCAATGCGGCCGCCATGAACATCGTTTGGCCCACCAGAGACAGCATCAGCAACTGCGGATCGATATCGCGACGCATCTCGCCGCGACGCTGTGCCGCGCGAAACTTTGCGACCATGCCTTTGGCCAGCGTCGGGCCGATGCGCTCGATCAGCAGCCAGCGCAAACTGCCGGACTCCGTGAGGATCTCTCTGACCCAGAGCTGCGGCAGCCAGGGGTGCAGCGACACCGTGTCGAACAACGCCTCGACGAAGGACTGCAGCAAGGCGGAGAGCGGCCGATTCTTGTCGGCCAACGGCGCATGCAATCTGGCCAATACCGGAAGCAGTCGCTCGGCCACGACTGCGTCGAGCAAAGCGTCGCGATCGCCAAAGTAGTAACTCACCATCGCCGGCGTGAAGCCGGCTGCGGTCGCCACGTCGCGCAGCGTTGTTGCGCCCACGCCGTGTTCAGAGAACCGGAGCAAGGCCACGTCCAGCAACTTATCGCGCGCCAACGGCGATGACGCGTTGGCCGGGCGGCCAGGGCGGCGTGTGCTCCGCGCCTCGGATTTGATCGTACGGGGTGTCATCGGTCGATTCCATCGGTCGCCAATAATTTAATCATACGCAGAGTTAATTTATACCAACGCTGTGGGTTGTTCGTATGCTTGGTCCCGAAAGCTTCAGGCCAATCCCGCCAGGTTCTCGGCTATTGCTGAGTGGATCGGCTTTTGTGGGTACCGGCAACCGAATACGCCTCTCGCGGCCCGAATGGGCAAGCAGCCAGGTCATCCCAGCGAAAGCGAGGGCCAGTGCCTTCGCATAACGCCACGGAACAAGCCGGGTCGCCGGGTTCCCGCTTTCGCGGGAATGACGGGTTTTCGGTCCTCGTGCTCAAATCGCGTACTGGGCTAAGTGTGTGGCGGCGTGGGCTGCCACCGATCGCCTCGATCAGGAATGATTGGTGCCGGATCAAAACGGCGACGAGCCATTCCGGTCGCCGCGGGTCTCGAAACGCTGAACGGATCTTGGCAAGCGATCTGACGCCAGGTTCTCGGGAAATACCACGATATGGGACGACTGGACCCATGGCTCGCGCGTAGCATCCGCTGCTCTGGAATGGGTGAGTGCGCGTTCATGCGGATGGAATTGTTTTGCATCGCGTTGCTGAGCAGCATGGCGGCGATGGCGCAGTCGCTGCCGCCGGGCATCTACATTAGCGACGGCGGCCGCGGCACTTTGCGCATCGAAGCGGAGCGTGACGGGACGCAGCGCTTCTCGCTCAATGAGGTCGGCGCGAATTTCCATACCTGCGATCTGGAGGGCGACGTGCGCGCCAGCAGAGCGACCTTGCCTACCTACGATGACGCAGTGTGTCGCATTTCTTTTGCGCGCCAGGACGACGGCATTTTGGTCGAGCAGAATGAGGACGACTTCGAGCATTGCCGCTCTTTCTGCGGCGCCCGCGCCAGCTTCGGCGGCGTGTACTTGTCGATCGCGCCGATGTGCGAGCCCGATCTCATTGCCGCGCAGCGCAAGGCCTTCAAGAAAGCTTATGACCAGAAGCGATTTGCGGATGCCGCGGTAATGCTGGAATCGGTGATCCCGGCGTGCGAGCGAACGCTCACCGATGCCGACCATGGTTGGATCGCCAGCGATCTGGCGATCACCCGGCACAAGCTTGGCGACCACAGCGGATGCGTGGCGGTGCTAGAAGGCTATCGCGAGCTGGCGTCGATGGATGAGGCAGCGATCCGGGACAGCTATCCGCCATCGGAAGCGGATGTCTACGCGCGCCTCGCGCGCGCGGTGCGCACCAACCTTAAGCTTTGCGGCAAGCCGGCGGGGTCCTGAGCTCGTAAAGGCGCAGGCCGGCGTGGCGATTGACCCATATCAACCGATCTGCGCGGCCGCCCATCCACAATCGCGCCATCTCCTTAGATGGCCGTCGGCCAAGGTACTTCGATGATTCGCTACGTCAGCGGTGACATCCTCATGAGCAACGCCCAGGCAATCGCCCACGGCGTGGCGCCGAACGACGACTTCGGTCAAGGCCTAGCGCACACACTGCGCGAATTCCTGCCTGCCATGTACAAGGACTTTCGCCACTACTGTCAAAGCCAGCACCCCAAAGAAGGCGGTCTCTGGACCTGGGCTGGCGCGGAAGGCCCGCGTCTGGTGGCATTGTTTACCCAGCAAGGCGCTTACGAACACGGCGCCAAACCAGGCAAAGCCAGCGTCGCCAACGTCAATCACGCGCTTAAAGCGCTGGCGAAAGAATGTCGTCGCGAAGGCTGGACCAGTGTCGCTCTGCCGCGACTGGCGACGGGCGTTGGCGGGCTGGATTGGGCTGAGGTGAAGCCGCTCATCGAACATCACCTTGTCGATCTCTGTATTCCGGTGATCATTTATGAGACCTATCGGCCAAATATTGCAGCCGAGGAGCGGCTCGCGGCCTGAGTTCGCGGCATGGCATCGGAATCGGCCGCTGTTTATGCTCAATCGCTCATTCGAGTGATTTCCGCCGATGACATTCGCCAGTACCGAATTGTCCGACCTGCGGCAGGGCAACGGTAAGCGCCTTGTTGCGGTGTCCCAGTGACGGCAACGCTGTGCCTGATCGACGCGGTCGACGAGTGCAACGACGTTGGCGCTGCGGCGCGATCGCGGCGGACGCAAATGCAAGACGCATTCGCACGCCGCGGCGGGACGCTGGTGGCGCTCGATTATCGCCGCGCCTTTGAGCAGGCGCTGCCCGAGGCCCAGTGGTACAAGTTCGACGCGCCCGGCCAGAACGAAGCGCTGGATGCGTGGTGGTCCCAAATAGGCGCCAAGCAGCTTTCTCGCCCTTCGCCTCGACGGCGCGCTTTCGGCGAAGTGTACGCGCGCGATGAGTGGTTCGCGGGATTTGCCTGGGTGTTGCGCGCTATCGCGGCCAAGGCGCAGCGCTGGGTGAACGACGCCGAGAGCATTCTTGCGATGACCGACAAACTGCTGTGCCAACAACGATTGGCGCAAGTCGGTATTGCAGTGCCGCCGACCATGGGCGAGGTGACCAGTTTCGACGAGTTGCGCGAGCGCATGAACGCTACCGGTTGCGAGCGGGTATTCGTCAAGTCGCGCTTCGGGTCCTCAGCCAGCGGGGTCGTCGCGTTGCGCCGTAGCGGTGGGCGCTGGCGCGCCAGCGCCGCTGGTGTGGTCGATGGCGGACGCCTGTTCAATACGCTCAAGGTGCGCGAGTTCGGTGAGCCGCGCGAGATCGCCGCACTCATCGACACGCTGTGCGCCAGTGGATCGGTCTATGCCGAACGGTGGATCGCCAAACCGCGCGCACCGAGCGGCGGCAGTTTCGACCTGCGCGTCGTGGTCCACCGCGGCGCGCCGCGCCAGCGCATCGCGCGCTGCGCAAACGGGCCGATCACGAATTTGCATCTGGGCAATCGCCGTGAGGTCCCGCTTTGGCTGGCGCCATCGGAGACCGCTGCCGCAGAGCAAACCGCCGCCAACGTCGCACAACAGTTTCCCGGCGCAGCAGTGTTCGGCGCCGATTTGATCGTCACCGCGCGCGGCGCTTGGGTGATTGAGGTCAACGCCTTTGGCGATCACTTGCACGAGGTGACCCATGAGGGCGCGAGCGCGTTCGACGATCAGGCAGCGTGGATGTGCGGCTAGACTCTGACGCGCTGAAGACGTCTGAAAACACCCGAGTCCAAAAACCGCGTGGACATGAACGCCATCATTGGCAGCCACGATCTGCTGCTGATCACGCTCGACACGCTGCGCTACGACGTTGCGCAGGGATGCTTCCTGCGCGGTGAATTGCCGACACTGCAGGCGCATTTGCCAACAGCAGGCTGGGAACTGCGGCACACGCCAGCGAGTTTCACCTACGCCGCCCATCAGGCTTTTTTTGCTGGATTCCTGCCAACGCCAGCGCGCCCCGGTCCGCATCCGCGGCGTTTCGCTCTGGCGTTCTCCGGCAGCGAAACCATCGACGCGAACACCGCTGTGTTCGATACCCGCGCGACGATCGTCGAAGCGCTCGCCGATCGCGGCTATCACACGATTTGCATTGGCGGCGTCGGCTTTTTCAATCGCGCCAATCCACTCGGCAACGCTTTACCTGCGCTTTTTGCCGAGGCGCATTGGTCGCCGGAACTCGGTGTTACAGCGATCGACTCCACCGAGCGCCAGGTCGCACTGGCATGCAAACGGTTGGCTGCGCCAGAACTTGCGCAGCGCCGCTGCTTCACCTTCATCAATGTCTCGGCTTTGCATCAGCCCAACCATCACTACCTGCCGGGCGCCGCGCGCGACGATGCATGCACGCAAGCGGCTGCGTTGCGTTATGTCGATCGCAGCCTCGCACCGTTGTTCATCGCTGCGGCGCGCCGCGCGCCGAGCTTAGTCATCGTCTGCTCGGACCACGGCACGGCCTATGGCGAAGACGGCTATAGCGGCCATCGCCACGCTCATTCGATCGTGATGAACGTTCCGTATGCTGAGTTTGTCCTGTCGCATGAGTGATCTTGCTGAACTGCTGCGCGCTTCGCCCTACCAGGCGTACTCCTACGCGTACCCACACAAGACCGCTTATCGTCCGATAGCGCCGCGGCCGTTGTCGCAGGTTTGGGCGGATGAGGATCGACGCGCACTGTTTTTGTACGCTCACATTCCGTTTTGCATGTATCGCTGCGGTTTCTGCAATCTGTTCACGCTGGCGCGGCCGAGCGAGCAGGTGGTCGCCCGGTACCTGCAGCAAATTCAGGCGCAATTGCGCGCCACGATCGCCGCGCTGGGCGAGCATCGTTTTGCGCGCTTCGCGCTGGGCGGTGGCACGCCGAGCTATCTGGACGTGCGGCAACTGGCGGATCTCTTCGAGGCGTTGGGCCAATCCGGCGTCGATCTGCACGCGATTCCTGCCGGCATCGAAGTGTCCCCGGAAACGGTCGATGGCGAAAAGATGCAGCTCTTGCGCGAGGTCGGCATCGACCGCGTCAGCATGGGTATCCAGAGCTTCGCGGATGCCGAAGTGCGCGCACTGATACGGCCGCAGCAACGCGCACAGGTCGAGCGCGCCATCGCCGCCATTCGCGATGCCAATTTCCCAACGCTGAATCTCGATCTGATTTACGGCATCGAAGGGCAGAGCATCGCCAGCTTCCTGGCTTCGATCGAGAGCGCGCTCGCGTTCGCGCCCGAGGAGATCTATCTCTACCCGCTCTACGTCCGCCCGCTGACCGGGCTGGGGCGCACCGGGTCGCGGCGCTTTGCGCTGGCGCCGGAGCCGCTCGCCGATCGCGCCTCGCTCTACGAAGCCGGGCGGGATGCGCTGCGCGCTGCAGGCTACGTCCAGATTTCTATGCGCATGTTTCGCGCGCCGCACGCGCCCAGCGACGATGGCGCGCCCGCGTACTGTTGCCAGACCGATGGCATGGTGGGCATCGGCTGCGGCGCGCGCTCGTACACGCGCGAGGTGCACTATTCGACCGAATTCGGCGTGTCGCGACGCAGTGTCCACGACATCCTCGAGGACTATCTGCAGCGAGATAGCGCAGCGTTCGCGACCGTCGACTACGGTTTCGAACTCAACGCTCAAGAGCAACGGCGACGCTTTGTGATTCAATCGCTGCTGCTCGCGCCGGGCCTCGATCGGCGGGCGTATCGCGCGCGCTTCGGCGGCGACTGTCTGGACGAGGTTTCGCAGCTGCGCCAATTGCAGGGCTTTGGACTGGCGCAGATCGAAAAGGATCGGATCGTGCTGACCGACGCGGGCCTCGCTCGCGCGGATACCATCGGCCCTTGGTTGACCTCGCCTGCGGTCAGCGAACGCATGGCGGCTTATGAACTCACCTGACGCGCTGTCGATTCTGTACCGCGGCCGCTTGAGCAGTTGCAACTACGACTGCGCCTACTGCCCGTTCGCCAAACGCCGCGATACGCGGGCCACGCTGCAGCGTGATGCCGACGATCTGGCGCGCTTCATCGCCTGGGTGCGCACGGCGCCGATGGCGATCTCGATTTTATTCACGCCTTGGGGCGAGGGGCTGGTGCGTCGACACTATCGCCAGGCGATGGTGGAGTTGAGCCACATGCCGAATTTGCGGCGCGTGGCGATCCAGACCAATTTGTGTATCCAGCCGCGGTGGCTGGATGAGGCCAACGCGACAACGATCGCGTTCTGGTGTACGTGGCACCCGAGCGAAACCACGATGGCTGCTTTCTTGTCGCGTGTCGCCGCACTGAAGGCGCGCGGCATTCGCCACAGCGTCGGCATGGTGGCCTCACGCGAGCTGTTTGCCGACATTGCGCGCTTGCGCGCCGCGCTGCCGGCGACGACTCCGATGTGGCTGAACGCACTCGACCCGCGGCCACCCGATTACTACAGCGACGACGAGATCGCATTCATGCGCAGCATCGATGCGCACATCGACTTCAATCTGCGGCCGCCGCCGAGCCTCGACGCACCGTGCGCCACCGGCGAGCGCGTGGTGTCGGTCGATGGCGATGGCAACGTCCGCCGTTGCCATTTCGTGCCGACCCTGCTCGGCAATCTGTACGACGGCAGTTTCCTGTCCGAATTACGCCCGCGCGCTTGCCCAAAACCCAGCTGCGAGTGCTTTATCGGCTACGTCCACCGCAACGACCTGCCGTTCGCCGTGGACTATCGCGATGGGCAGTTGGAGCGTGTGCCGGCGCGATCTTTGGGTACTTGCGCCCCGATGCGATCCACAATCCCGGAGCGGACGGACTCCCCGTGAAGCCGAGCGCGTCATGAACGGTTTGCAGAGGCTCCCGGCGCGCGCCAGCCATCGAAATCCACAATCGTCCGCCTCACACTACCGCCAGATCCCCCTTCTGCTCCAGCCAGTCGCGGCGGTCGGAGGCGCGTTTTTTGGCGAGCAGCATGTCCAGCAATCGATCGGTGCCGTCGTCTTCGTCGGATGACACAGTTAATTGGACCAGGCGTCGCGTGTCCGGGTGCATGGTCGACTCGCGCAGCTGACTGGGGTTCATCTCCCCAAGGCCCTTAAAGCGCGTGGTGGAGACAGCGCCCTTGATTTTTTCCCGCGCGATGCGCTCCATCAGTTCGTTGCGCTCGCTTTCATCGAGCGCGTAGAAGACCTGTTTGCCCACGTCGACACGAAACAGCGGCGGCATCGCGACGAACACGTGGCCTTGTTTGACCAGTGCGCGGAAATGGCGCACGAACAACGCACTCAACAGCGTCGCGATGTGCAGCCCGTCGGAATCGGCATCGGACAGGATCACGATCTTGCCGTAGCGCAGCCCAGAGAGATCGTCCTTGCCGGGATCGAGGCCAATGGCAACCGCGAGATCGTGGACTTCGCTCGACGCCAGCACCGAACCGGAGTCGACCTCCCAAGTGTTCAAGATCTTGCCGCGAAGCGGCAGGATCGCCTGGAAGTCGCGATCGCGCGCCTGTTTGGCCGAGCCGCCGGCCGAATCGCCCTCGACGATAAACAGCTCGGTTCGACCCAGATCCTGCGAGGCGCAGTCGGCAAGTTTGCCGGGCAGGGCAGGGCCGGTGGTGACTTTCTTGCGCACCACCTGCTTTTCGGTTTTCAGCCGCGCCTGCGCGCGTTCGATGGCGAGCGCCGCGATCTTCTCGCCAAGATCTGTGTGCTGGTTGAGCCACAAGCTGAAGGCATCGTGCATCGCGCTTTGCATGAAGGGCGCGGCGGCGCGTGAGGACAAGCGCTCCTTGGTTTGTCCGGCGAATTGCGGGTCCTGCTGCTTGAAACTGAGCACGAACATCAGCCGCTCCCACACATCTTCCGGCGCCAGCTTGACGCCGCGCGGCAGCAGGTTTCGGTACTCGCAAAATTCGCGGATCGCGTCGGTCAATCCTGTGCGCAAACCGTTGACGTGCGTACCGTGCTGTGCGGTGGGGATCAAATTGACGTAGCTCTCCTGCACTACCTCGCCATCGAGGCTCCACGCCAACGCCCAGTCCGCCGCCTCGGTGGTTTTGTTCACTGAACCGGTGAATAATTCCGTCGGCAAAATCTCCCGGTCGCTCAAGTGCGCTTTCAGGTAATCCTTGAGCCCATCCTCGTAATACCAACGATCGCTCTCGTTGCTGGCTTCATCCCACAACGTGACCGTCAGGCCAGGGCATAGCACCGCCTTGGCGCGCAGCACGTGTCGCAGGCGCGGCATCGACAGCTTGGGCGAATCGAAATACTTGGCTTCGGGCCAAAAGCGCACGCGCGTGCCGGTGTTTTTCTTACCAACGCTGCCGATCACGGTGAGCGGCGAGGACGGATCGCCGTGCGCAAAGCCGATCGCGTATTCCTGGCCGTCGCGTTTGATGGTCACATCCACACGCTCGCTGAGCGCATTGACCACCGATACGCCCACGCCATGCAGGCCGCCGGAAAAGTTGTAGTTCTTGTTCGAGAACTTGCCGCCGGCGTGCAGCCGACACATGATTAACTCCACACCCGGCACTTTGTGTTCCGGGTGGATATCCACCGGCATGCCGCGCCCATCGTCGGTGACTTCGATGGAGCCATCGGCGTACACCTTCACGTCGATGTTCTTGGCATGCCCCGAAAGCGCTTCGTCCACCGAGTTATCCACCACCTCCTGCACCAGATGGTTCGGGCGCGTGGTGTCGGTGTACATGCCTGGCCGGCGCTTCACCGGCTCCAAGCCTTGCAAAACCTCAATGTCGGCAGCGTTATATCGAGCGCTCATCGGCGGCGCGGTATCCAGGTCGTGACAGGCCGCGGATGCTGCATGGCGAGGGCTGAAAGTTCAATGCGCTGTGGTTCAAGGCCCAAGGCGGCCCGCCCCATCATCGAAGCGCAAACTCCAACGCGGCTCGCACCGCAGCGACTTGCGCGGCGATGCATTGCTCGGGGGTGGCGCGCGGGCTGTCGGGGTAGACCTCGGTGGTGGTTGTGTAGCGGGCGTCGCTGATGCCGGCGCACAGGCCGAGCGCTTTGAACGGGTACTGGATGACGCCGGGAGCGACGACGGGGGAGCCGATGATCTGGCCGTTTGCATCAGCCGGCGCAATGTGTGTGACGGCGGCCACGGCCGCAATGATGGCGCTCTGGAACTCGGGCTGGGGGTTGTGCTCATCGTCGACGAGATAAAAGCCGTCCGGAATTTCGCCAGGCTCGTGAGCTTTGCCGTCGCGGGCCGCGAGTGCGGGACGGAATTCGGACTCGTCGCTGTCGGTGGTTTCGTGCAGGTCGATATGCACGACGAATCGCCCCTGCCAGGGCGCGATCAGGCGCATCAGCGCCAGCGATTCTTCGGCCTCGCCACCCGCGCGGAACGAGCGATTGGGATCGACGGCCTGCGCATTCCAGCGGTGGATGCGCTCGTACGCCCAAGGACTGATGCAGGGCGCTACCAGGACATTAAGGCGCCCGGCGTAGTCCGCCAGATGCGTAGCGGCAAAAGCGAGCGCGCCGTGGACGCCGCTGGTCTCGTAACCGTGCACGCCGCCGGTGACCAGAGCGCACGGCAAGTCCTCGCGCCAGTTGCGATCGCGGATGGCTAGCAGCGGATATGCCTCGTCGCCATAGCGCACCGTGCCGTACTCGATGATGGCAAAACGTTCGCGCAAGGCATCGATCACCTGCAGCACATCGTCCCGATAGCTGCGATGGCGCGTCTGGCGTGCCAGCCACTCGGCTTTGTGTGCCTCAGTCCAGGGTTGACCGGCAATGCCGATCGGATAGGTTGAAGTTTGCATCGGTTCGCCGTGAGAGGAGTCAGCGGTCAATGGTAAGCGGTAAATGGGTCGCTTCGAAGTGGCTTTGTGCAGCGCGACCTGGTCTCTATTCGCCGCTGGCGACGTTACGCCTCCGACAACAACCCGGCGCTTGCGCATGCCATCGCCACACGACGCACCTCGTCGAGTGTGACCCGGGCGGCTGCGGCGGCGTCGCGCAACGTCGTACCGAGAGCCAGCTCCCGGGTCACGCGCGCGGCGCGTGCGTAGTCGCGCTGCACATCCAGAGTGACGCGCAGGCGATAGCGCTTATCGTTGGCCAGGCTGACGGCCGGCTCGGTGCTCAGGTAAGCCGCCAGCCATTGCAGCTCGGCATAGGGTCGCGGCGGCCACAGTTGGCGAACGGCGGCGAACTCCTGTGTGGTCATCAGCCGCCATTGGTTGACGGCGAAAGTGCGGCAAACGAAATGCTCCAGCACGCACAGCGACGCATTGGCGTGATACTGCTGTTGGCGCGGATCGAGCACCAGTTGGATGCCGTCGACATCGACGCGCGAAGGACCCGACAGCAGCGAACCGGTCAGATAATCGGCGAGCCCGAAGCTGGCGCCTGCAAGGTGCCGTGCGCTGCTTTGGGAGCCAAGCGATTCGCGCAACTGGCGCCGCGACGCACCGGCACCGGTATCGCCGTCGGTGGCTTCGACGGCCACAGCATCCGGAAGTCGCAACGCGCGCAATGCTTCGCTTTGCTCCTGGCGCGAGTCGCGGCGGAAAAAGGCTTCGGCCTCATCCATCAGATCGCTGCCGCGCATTTCGAACGGTATGGAGTCCAGATCCAGCGTGAGAAAACCCGAAGGCGTGTCGTCGAATAGGTCGTCGTAGATGTTTTGCGCGATGACCGGCGCCGGCGCAACGCTGCGGGCGTTCAGCAGCTCGATGAGTTGCGGCACTGTCAGAGGCCACGGCAAATAGGACATTGCGCTCGCGCCGGCATTCGGATCGATCAGGCGGCAACGCGTCAGTTCCGCGCCTGGAAGCTCCCCGGCATCGGCCACGACCATCAGGTCGATCGTCGCATCGCCGTCGCGGCGAAGGCGCCAGGGCGCGCGCAGTTGCTTGGCAGCTCGGCGCAACTGCAGGCGCAGCAATGCTGTCGCCTCATCGCCGCCACCGACCAACTCGACAATATATTCACGCTGCATATGGCCCCCATCGTCGCACATCCCCCAATTATGGGCCGATGTACGAGGTTCGGCTGTTGCTTTCGTTGCGGTCATTGTCGTTGCCGTTGCGAGGTAAATCGAGATGCGGGCTGGGGTCGGGCGGAAACTGTCAGGCCAATCTCAATGAGACATCGATGCGCTTCGCAGCTGCGTCGTGGCGGAATTGCAGGTCCAGTGCAAAGCGCTCGTCCAGGCGCTTGAGAATGCTCAAACCGAGTCCGATGCCGGGGCTGCCCGCGCCTTTGCTGAATTCGTCGAAGGCATGCTCGTCTAAGGGATGCTCGCTGGGATTGCTGATGCGCAACCGGCCATTGCCGCTACGCACATCGATCGTGCTTTGCGGCGGGGAGTGTGCGATGGCGTTGCCGATGAGGTTGCGCAAAACGATGTCCAGCACCTCCGCGCCCACGGCAACCGCGGCGCCAGGGGCGACATTGACGTCGATCCGGATCGCCATTCGATCGAGCAGCGCGGCATGCTCCAGGATGCAACGCTCGATGGCGGGCGCGACCCTAACGGGCGTGTTAGGACGCGTATCGGCGCGCGCCAGCGTTAGCAGCGCTTGCAGGGTGCGCGCCATCTGCTGTGCGGCTGTCAGTATCGTGGCGATCCGCCGCGCGGCTTGCGAATCGTGCGGTTGCGCCGCGAGCTGTTCTGCGGCGCTCTGGATGATCGTCAGCGGTGTGCGCAATTCGTGGCTGGCGTCGCGCGTAAACGCCTGCTCGCGCGCGACGTACCGATTCAATCGCGACAGCAGCTCCGCGATTCCATGCTCCAGTGCAGCGACCTCATCGCTGGCATCTGCGGCGAACGCCGAGTCCAGCGCGTCGGGCTGCAGCGAATCGAGGCGCAGCGCAAGGCGCTCGACGCGTCGGGTAACGCCCGCGGCGATCAGGTATCCAATCGCCAACGCCAAGGCCAGGGCGCCGAGGGTCGACCAGCCCAGGATTTCGATGACGGCGGAACGCATTCGGCGAAACACCAGTTGCTCGCCGACTTCTGCTACCAGCCAGACTGTCGCCCCATCCAGGGTCAATGTGGTCAGGTGATAGTGCCGTCCGTCATCGCCAGCGACTTCAGTGCGCGCGGGTTCCTCGGCCATCACTCGGCGCAGGTCCTCGGGGAGGTCTGCGATGCTCGCGTACAGTTGCGCGGATTGCGGACGCAGCGCCAAGCCTGCGTCCGCTTGCGACAGGACCAGCTTTGCCTCATCGCGCAACATGCGCTCGATGAACTGATCCTCCACGGTATAGGCGAATGCCAGCGCGTAGAGCGTAAACAAGGCCGCCACCAGCAGCGCGAAGCCGCTCATCGCCAGCAGCAGGCGCGTGCGCAAGCGGCTTGGCCAAAGGCGCCTCATGCGTCGCCGTCGAGGCGAAACCCGACGCCGTGAACGGTGATCAGCATCGGCGCTTCGTTCTCGCCTTCGAGCGCTTGGCGCAGCACGTAGAGATGCGTGCGCAATGGATCGGAGGGCGGCACTTCACTGGCCCACAGGCGATCGATCAGTTCAGAGCGGCTCACTGCGCGCGGCCAGGCGTCCGCAAGCGCCATCAAGATGTCCATCGCGCGCCGTGGCAGTCTCAAAACGCGGCCGTTGCGCTCGACGCGCTGTGTGCGCCGATCGATGGCGAGCGAGCCAATGCGCTGCAGGTGGCTGGCACCCGCACGCGCGCGCTGCGACAGCGCAAGGCAGCGGGCGATCAACTCGGCGTTCGCGAAGGGTTTGACCAAATAGTCATCCGTGCCCGCTGCAAATCCGCGCAGTTTGTCGTCGAGCGTGTCGCGTGCAGTCAACATCAAGATCGGCACGTGGCGATCGGCGCTGGCGCGCAGCTTCTCGCAAACGCGCAATCCGTCCATTGCCGGCAGGCCAACATCGAGCACCAGCACATCTGGCGGCGATGCCAGCGCCAATGCCAGACCGCTCGCGCCATCGGCGGCGAAATCGACCTCGAAACCAGCTTGCGCGAGTACATCCGCCAGTTGCTGACGCAGCGCCCACTGGTCTTCGATGATGAGGATGCGCAAAGGCTTCATTGCACGGCCGCAATGCCGAACACGATCGACGAACATAGCACCAGCTCGCCCGCGAGCACCGCGCCCAGATAGCGAGGCAAGGGCATGCGCGCGCTGGCGGCCAGATAACAGCCTGCATCGCTCGGCAAGAACGGCGTCAGGCACCACAACATCAAGGCGAGTGCGCCGCGGCGCGCAATCCAGTTGCGCAACGGTCCGGCACGCTCCACCGACGCGGCCAAGCGGGTCAAGCCTATGCCATGCGCCGCGCCGTAAATGGCGAGCGCCGAGCCGAGCACGCCCAGCATCGCCAGAGCCAACGCCGTTGGCGCCGGCAATAACAACGCCAGCGCGGCGACCAGTGGCAAGGTGGGAATCATCAGCAACGCCAGCGCCAATTGCGCTGCCACTGCTGCCAGCCAAAGCCATGGGCCCCAATCGACCACGGTCTGGCGCCAGAGGTCAATCGAGCGCCAATCCGGGTTCGCTAGCAACAACAAGGCCGAGCCAAGCACCAGTGCCAACCACACCGCCGCGCGCCATCGCTCGCAACGCACATCGATCATGAATCACCTGAAAGACGTCTAGATGGCGACATCTTGCCGGGCGAGGATCAAGTCAAGTTCAAGCGCGAGCTGGAGCCGGGAATGAGCGGGGCACGCGCCATGGCGACGACAGCGCGTTGGCTGCAGGCGAAGATACTGGTCAGGTTGTGTTGCGAAACCGCGGGAGCGGGAGACAAAGGTGGCGACCCCTGCCAGCCACACCCCGGCGCTCACTGCAATCGCGACCGTTGCTCCCTTCCGGGCCTGGCGGGGTTGACGACCTTGTGACGCGAGGGGACCGACAGGGGCCGCCGTAGCGCGTGGCACGCTTTCCGCGGGCCTTCGAGATTTCGCGGAGAAGATGCAACCTTCCCCTAAGACTTGGGACCATACCATTGAGGCCATCGAGACGCTAGAGAAGCGCAATGAGACGATCGAGCTTCCAATGTCTCACCCGGACCTGCGTGGCCTGCGGCCCGCCGCTATTTCAATCGCGGACTCCGAGTGCTGGCGCCGGTCCAGATGGCCTTCCTGGACGCGATCATCCCGAGGACGATCAAGTGTCAGCGAAAACTTGCCAGTGGCACGCCGCGCCCCGATTTGCGCTTGCGGATCGATCTGCTGGCGAAGCCGCGGCCGGGGTGAGATCAGCGACGGCAACCATCAGCGAGTGCAATGCGACATCCTCGTCGTGTGGGGAAAACTGAAAATCGAGCGATCTGATTTCTCCCCGGCGGGTGAGCAGCGCCATTCGAAGGTCCGCCGAAACGCCTGCCCGCGCAGGCGTCTGATACGATGAAACCGTTCTTCAGCGCCTGCTCTGGTTTCCGAGTAGGCAAGCTTTCCGCAATGGACGATCGTTCCTCCATGCAAGCTTTGTCTCGGCAGTCCGCGCCGCAATTCTCCCCATTGTTGCCGGCCGGCGTCGCTGCGGTCGAGTCGACGACAACGGTCTCCGATGCGACCTTGACCGTGACGGAACGGGCACTGATCGCTTCCGCCGTACCAGACAGAGTTCGAGAGTTCGCCACCGGTCGCTGGTGCGCACGGCAGGCGCTGTCAAAACTCGGAATCGTCGGATTTTCGCTGCTGGCGGATTCGAGCCGGGCACCGATCTGGCCTGAAGGCATTGTCGGAAGCATTACCCACGTGAACGGATTCTGTGCGGCGGCGGTCGGTCGCACCGACGAGTTCGCCGGCATCGGCATTGACGTAGAGCACGAGTCGGCCGTTACGGCCGATTTGTGGCCGCTTCTGTTCACGGTGGAGGAACGCGCCTGGCTCGTGCAATTGGCCGACGAGCAACGCGATCGGATGGCTGCCTTGTTGTTCAGCGCCAAGGAGTCGTTCTACAAGTGCCAATACCAGTTCAGGAAACAGTGGCTCGACTTCACATCGGTTCGTGTAACAGTTGAAGGCGATTGTTGGAAAGTGTGTCCAGCGTCAAGCAAATCACTCGACTGGATTCATGATTCGTTCATCGGTCGTTTTTCGTTCGTAAATCAACGCGTATACACGAGTATCGTCGTTCGCGCTGCGCGTTGATTCATTCGTGACCAGGGTCTATAGTGCGTTGCAAGATAAGACATTTGCATCGCAATGTTAGTGTGCGCGTAGCAATCTGTTGCTCACGTATGCGCACAGGTAACGATTCTTCAACTAGATCTAGGGAACGTGGATGTTGGAACACCTGACGGCAACCCGCGATGGCGTGCGAATACGCTACTCGTGTAGCGATTTTTCGTCCGCGAAGCCGGCTCTTCTGTTCGTCATCCCGTTCGGTCTCAAGCTCGATCTCGCGCAGCCGTTCATTGATCGCTTCAAGGATTCCTTCCGCGTGATTTGCTGGGAGGCGAGGTTGATCCTCGCGCCCGCGGATCATCCGGTGGGTCAACAAGACCTCACGGTCGAGCACCATGTCGGTGACCTGTTTGCTGTCCTCGATGCCTGCGAAGTCGAACAGGCGCACATCGTCGGCTATTGCTCGGGCGCGGGAATTGCGCTGGCCGCCGTGAACGTCCGTCCGGAACGATTCGGCGCGCTGGTGTTGGTCAGCGGCGACTACGTCTTGCTGGGTCAATCGGCCTGCGTCACGCAGTTCGGTCGCGATATCGACAGCCTGCTGCCGATGGCTTCGAAAGACCGGAAAACGGCGCAGTTCATTCTCGAACGCTTGCCGGACCAACACAAACTGTCGAGCGCGCGCCAGATTCCAGAAGGTATCAAATTGCCGTTTTCCCAGGCACATTTCTTTCAACGCTACGCGCTGAACTATCTTTCGTATCGCTCAGTGAACTTTCAGGAACTCGCATCCACGGTTAGCCACCGAACGCTCCTGATCGCCTGCGAGCGAGATTTGCAAACGAACATCCACAGCTCGATGCAAATCCAGAAACACATGAAAAACTCTTCGATCTTCATCGAACCCGAAGGGGATCACTACGAATTGTTGCGTGAAGCCACCCGAGTCATGGGGGTCACTCGCGATTTCTTGACCGGAGCGTACGAAGGTGTCGCGTAAGAACAATCAGTACGCGTCGATCTCGCGCACGTTCGAAGCCCAGGCTTCCAGGCACCCGCAAGCCATTGCCCTGAGATGCGCCAGCGTCGCGCTCACATATGCGGAGCTCAACGCGCGCGCCAATCAGGTTGCATTTCATTTGTCCACGTGCGGAGTCGCTCGGGGCGATGTGGTTGCCGTGATGATGTCGCGCTCTCCGGAGCAGGTGATCGCGATTCTGGCCGTCCTCAAGTGCGGTGGCGCCTATCTGCCCCTGGATGGCAGCAGTCCCGTGGCTCGCAACCTGAAATGCCTGACAGCCGCTCAGGTCAACGTGGTGATCGCGGATCACGAGATCCATGAATCGCTGGCGCTGGGCAGGCACATCATCGACAGCCGCACCGCGGATCTGTTCTCCGCGCAGCGTTCCGACAATCTTGAGATCGACGGGGAATCTGAAGACCGCTGTTATGTGATGTTCACGTCGGGTTCGACGGGTCAGCCCAAGGGCGTCGTAGTTCCCCATCGCGCCGTCATTCGCCTGGTCAAGCAGTCCAACTACATCGAAGTCTCGGAACACGACAGCATCTTGCAGTTCGCGCCGCTCTCATTCGACGCGTCCACCTTCGAGATCTGGGGCGCGCTGCTGAATGGCGGCACGCTCGTGTTGTATTCCGGCGCGACGTTCGATCCCAGCCTGTTCGCCAAGGAAATCCGCGAACAGAAGGTAACAGTCCTCTGGTTGACCGCCGCGCTGTTCCACTTGATAGCCACTCGCTTCCTGGCTTCGCTGAAAGGAATCAAGGTTCTGCTGGCGGGCGGTGATGTTCTCTATCCGAAAGTGGTCAACAAGGTCTTGGATGCCATGCCTGAGCTGGTGCTCGTCAACGGCTACGGACCGACGGAAAACACCACGTTCACCTGCTGTCACCGCATGACGACGGCGAATCGGCCGACAGAGTGCGTGCCCATCGGTGCGGCAATCTCGGGAACGCAGGTTCACATCCTCGATGAAGCGCTGCAACCGGTCCCCAACGGCGAGATCGGCGAGTTGTACGCCTCGGGTTCTGGGGTGGCGCTGGGCTATCTCAACGAGGATGGACGCAGCGGTGCGTTCTTCCGCAATCCAGCCATTGCCGACGGATTGATCTACCGCACCGGCGATCTGGTACGCCGCAATGCGAACGGCGAAATCGAATTCCAGGGACGCCGCGACAATCAGGTCAAGATCCGCGGCTACCGGGTGGCCCTGGAAGAAGTTCAGGCCAGCTTGCTGAAGCTGGAACGCGTGGTCGATGCCGCGGTGACGGTCGAGAAGTTCGACAACGGCGATCAGCACCTGATCGCCGACCTGTTGATCGATGCGGAAGGCGCGACCACCGTGGCCGAAGTCAAGCGAGCGCTGGCCGAAGAACTGCCGGCCTACATGGTTCCCGACCTGATTCGCTTGACCACCAATCTGCCGATCAACACGAACGGCAAGATCGATCGACGACGCATCAGAGAGTCCGCAGTTTCAACTGGCTGATGCACCCAACTAGCAACGAAAACAAATCGTTTTAGGAGAGAAAAATGTCCGACGCTGATGTACGCAGCATTGTCCTAGGCGTGATCCATTCCAAGCCAAGCTTGCAGAGTCTGCCTGGCGACCAGGATTTCTTCGAGGCAGGCACGTCGTCACTCACCGTGATCGACATGCAGCTACAGATCGAGGAGAAGTTGGGCGTGACCGTTCCAACGTCGCACCTCATGGCCAATCCGATGAAAGACGGGTGGGTCGCTGCTTATATCGAAGCCAAGTCCGCGGGCAAAGTCGCCGCGGTTAGCTGACCTTAAACACAACGGAAGTATCGACGCGCAATTGCACGGAGTAGGTTTCACATGAACAAAAAATTTGGTTTGACGCAGGAACAACAGGCGAGCTTCAGAGCGAACGGTTTTGTCGGCCCATTCGACTTGTACGACGCAGAAGAGATCAAGGCCAAGTACAAGCGAATTCGCGCGGAGCTGTTCGATCGCTCGCATGCCGCCTACGAGCTCGACAACAAGAGCGTCATCGCCGGCTATGACCGCCATCTGGACGTCAACGATCTTAGTCAGCACATCATGCGCCGCGAGATCATCGACAAAGTGGCCGACATCCTCGGTCCTGATTTGATCTGCTGGCGATCCGAGCTGTTCCCCAAGTATCCCGGCGACGAAGGAACCGACTGGCACCAGGCCGACACCTTCGCGCATGCCTCGGGCAAGCCTCAGATCGTCTGGCCGCAGAACGACCGGTTCGGTGGAGCGATCACCGTCTGGACGGCTCTGACCGACGCTACCGAAGAAATGGGCTGCCTGCGCTTCATGCCCGGCACTCATGAAGAGATGTTCTACGACGAGTCCAAGGGCATGAAGTACGAGCCGGAGAACGTCAACAAGCTCGAGAAGGACGGCATCAAGCGAGGCTTTTTCGGCTACGACTACCGCAATCTTCAGAAAGATCCGGATTGGAGTCCGGATGAGTCGAAGGCCGCGTCGATGGTGATGCGCGCGGGTCAGTTCGTGATCTTCTGGTCGACGTGCATGCACGCGTCCCATCCGAATTCGACGACGGACAAAACTCGCCTGGGCTTCGCCGCCCGCTACGTTCCGTCTTCAGTTCACGTCTACCCGGACTCCGACCACGTCGAAGAGTACGGCAGCCGCATATCTCTCGATAACTTCGGAGTGATCGTGGTTTCCGGCAATGACCCTTCCTCGCACAACCGCGTGCTGACGCAAAACCGTCGAGGCCTCCAGTTCGCGAGGCAGTAGTCGGGAGGGCGGACGCGTTAGGGAAGGGTCCGATCTGCGTGGCACGCAGATCGATCTCTCTCCCCCGCGCGGCAGCCACATGCCGTGTCGCCACTCATTCGCCACACGCATGCGTGTGTGGTGAAAGCCTCAGGCACACGGCATGTCCGCGACACGCGGTACCAAAAGAATGAGCCCGTCTTCTCTGCAACTTGGCATCGAGCCAGTTGGAAAACGGAAGCGGCCCAGTTGACCAGGGACTGTCGATGAAACTCGTGCAGCGTCTTTATCGGATCTTTCGATCCCACGCAGTTTTGTACTCGTTCACCGCGATCGTGATCGTCCCGGTGTCGTTTGCGCTTTTCCAGGTGCACCGTTCGCTGTCGGCAACGCTGCCGGAAACGCAAGGCAGTCGATTGATCGCGGGAGTCCATTCCGAAGTGCGCATTGCCCGTGACGGGAGCGGTGTGCCCTCCATCACCGCCGACAACGACGGCGATGCCTTTTTCGCCATGGGTTATGTGCATGCACAGGATCGCCTGTGGCAATTGGAGCGGCAGCGGCGGATGACGCAGGGCAAGTTGGCCGAGGTGTTCGGCAAGAGCGCGGTCGGGTTGGACATCTACATGCGCACCCTGGGCATCTACCGCAATGCCGAGCTTTCAGTGGCTGCACTGAGTGAACCCGGTCGACAGTCATTGTTGGCGTACGCCGCGGGTGTCAACGCGTGGTTATCAGAGGGCCATCCTCTGCCCGTCGAATTCCGTTTGCTGGGCATCCGGCCCGAACAGTGGCGCCCCGCGGACTCGCTAGCGGTGGTCAAACTATTCGCGCTCAGTTTGTCCGGCAGTTTCCAGCAGGACCTGAATCGCTATCTCGTCGCGCAGAACCTGCCCGCCAGGCAGTACGAGACCTTGTTTGGCCGGCACCCATCGTCGCCGGAGAGCAGCGTGGCAGCCACGCCATTTCGCCAGACACAGATGGCCGCGCTCGGCGAAGTCATCACCGAAGCCGAGACGCGCTGGCGCGTGGGCGGCAGGCAGATTGGTAGCAACGCCTGGGTCGTCGCGGCAAAGTTTTCGCCGAGTGGTCTCGCCACGATCGCCAATGACCCGCATATGGGCCTGGACATGCCGTCGTTGTGGTACGCGGTCGAAATTCGCGGCTCGCGCTTGCGGGCGTCTGGCATGGGGCTGGTCGGCCTGCCTTTGATCATGTTGGGTCGCAACGAGCACATCGCCTGGGGTGTGACCAACATGATGGCCGACACCATGGACTTGTACTTCGAGGAAGTGAACGCGGAAAACAGCAGTCTGTATCGCCGTGGCGACACCTGGCAAAAATTCGACAGTCATGTCGAAACGATCCAGGTGAAAGCGGATTTCCCCGCCGCCCTGCGCGGAGCCCTGGCGCCCGTAAAAATTCTCGTGCGGCGCACGGACAAGGGGCCGGTTATTTCAGACATCACGGGCGCTTCCGAGCAACCGTTATCTCTCGGCTGGGTGGGCGATTCCGCACAAGACACCTCGTACGAAAGCTTTTTCCAGCTGAACTACGCCGGTAACTCAAGAGCGGTGGAAGCGGCCATGCAGAGTCTGGTCTCGCCCGCACTCAATCTGCTCTACATCGACGACCAGCAGAACATCGGGTACCTCGGTGTCGGAAAGATTCCGTTACGCGGCCGCGGACAGGGCATGACGCCTGTGCCGGCCTGGGACGAGTCTGCCGGCTGGAGGGGTTTCATCCCGTCGGATCAGATGCCGCAGATCAATAACCCGGAGAGCGGCTATATCGTCTCCGCCAACAACCGCATGTTTGCAGACGACTATCCCTATTTCGTTTCGGAAGACTGGGCAGAGCCCGAGCGCGCTCAACGCATCGAGCAGCTGATCCAGGAGAAAGTCGCCAGCGGTCATCCGCTTTCAATCGAGGATCACAAAGCCATCCAGATGGATACGCTCGATCTGGAAGCGAGGGCGCTATTGACCGAATTCGCCGCGGTGACTCCCGAAGACGACGAGATGGCGCGCATGCTGGCGTACTTGCGCTCGTGGGATGGCAACGCCAGTCCGGAAAGCATCGCTGCGACCATCTTCTATTCTTCGATGCGTCATCTGCGCGCGGAATTGCTTTCGGACCAGCTGAAGGGGTTCTGGGGGAATGCCCGCCTGCAGCGCCGGATGAATCAGATCGTGACGGACATGGAACTCAAGTCCGTGCGGCAGGCGCTAAACGATAGGGAATTCGACTGGTGCGACAGTCAGGAAACGACTCTGCATGAGTCCTGCGAGACCGTCAAACGCGACGCTCTCTACGGTTCCGCCCGGGAGCTCACTCGACTCCTCGGATCGGACATGGATGACTGGCATTGGAGTCGTGCGCAACAAGTCATCTACCGCCACACCCCATTCAGCGACGTGAAGGGACTCGACTTTCTCTTCGAGCGCCGGGCGCCCGCTGTCGGTTCGCCGAACACCATCAACCTTTCCGCTTTCAGCTACAGCGAAAAAGACGGTTACGTGCAAACAACGGGACCTGCATTCCGGCAAATCATGCAGCTCGGTTCGGCGTCGGCACCGGGACAGCACTGGATGATGAATTCAACCGGGCAGTCGGGGAATGTCATGAGCGAACACTACGACGACATGTTCGAGAAGTTCGCGGCGGGACAGTACGAGGCCTGGGCATCAGCGTCGACGACCGACCGCACGCTCATCCTGAAGCCCACCGCCGCTGCTCACTAGGACGCGCGTGAAACTATTCAACATCCTGATCGACGAGGCACCACTCAAGGTGGTGCTGTCGTTACTGCTCGGGATTCTGACCGGCATTGGTTACGCGTTGCTGATTCCGCTCGTCATGAGCAGCCTCGAGACCAGCGGCGACTTTCCAGCACTGAACCAGGGCAATGTCTGGTTCTTCTCCTTCGAGGTCAGTCATTTTCGATTCGCAGCCCTGTTCTTCCTCTCGTGCATCGTGATCATCCTGGCGAGAACCTACTCGCAGCTGTTGCTTTCGTGGGTGGCCATCGATGCCACCTCGCAACTGCGCCGGAAGTACTACGACACGATCCTGCGCGCGCCGCTCGAAAAGCTGGAGAAGGTAGGTAGTCCGCGTCTGATCGCCTCCATCACCACCGATGTAAAAACGGTGATTCAGGGCGCCCAGCATCTGCCGGATCTGCTGATCAGCGGAGTCACCGCGCTTGGCATGCTTCTGTTCCTGATGTACCTCAACACGAACCTGTTCTGGTTCGTCTGCAAGGCGATCGTCTTCGGCGCAATAACCTTCCAGATCCCGCTGCTGCTGGGGAGTCGTTTCTTCCGTCGCGCGCGCCACAAGATCGACGTGTTGCACGAAGGGATCCGGGGGAACATCCAGGGCGTGAAAGAGTTGAAGTTGTGCGCAGAAAAGCGCCACGACTACATGAACGAAGTGCTGCTGCGCTCCGAAGACGAGGTGCGCAGAGCTAATAAGCGCGGGCTGACCATCCTGCGATCCGCCATGAACTACGGCGACATGATCAGCTTCTTCGTCATCGGGTTCACTGCGTTCATCTTCGTAAACCGCCATTCTGTTTCAGCGGAAGAACTGACCGGAGCCATCATGGTGCTGCTGTACATCAGCGCCCCGATCAGCGTCGTCCTCGGCGCGATTCCGGACCTCGTGTCGGCCAACGTGTCCCTGAAGACCGTAGACAAATTGTTCTCCGAGATGCCGCACGAGGAGATCGCGCAAACGGTGCAAGTGCTGCCGCCGTGGCAAACGCTGTATCTGCGGCACGTGTCGTATCGGTATGCGGTTGACGGCGAACAAGGCGGCTTCGCCGTGGGCCCGGTCAGCTTCGAGATCCACAAGGGTGAGATCACCTTCATCGTGGGTGGCAACGGTTCGGGAAAATCTACCGTCGGCAAGCTCATCACCGCTCATTACTTCCCCGAAGCGGGAACCGTGAGCCTGGGTTCACAGGTGATAGACAGAGAGTGGATCACGACCTACCGCAATCAGTTGTCGCTGATCTCCTCGGATTTCTATCTCTTCGATCGCCTGTTCGGTGCGGCAAAGCACGCCGATGAGGCGCGCATCCAGAAGTATCTCAAATGGATGCAGCTCGACCACAAGCTCACTCTGACGAACGGGCGCATCTCGACGCTTTCGCTCTCCGATGGTCAGCGCAAGCGTTTGGCCCTGGTGGTCGCGCTCCTGGAAGACAAATCGATTTATCTGTTCGACGAGTGGGCGGCGGATCAGGACCCGGAATTCAAGAAGGCTTTCTATCACGATGTCCTTTCTTACTTGAAATCCAGGAACAAGGCGGTGGTCGTCATCAGTCACGACGACCGCTACTTCGATGTGGCGGATCGCATCTACGTGATGGAAAGCGGTGTGGCAACGAAGATGGAGGTTCCACGACCGCGCGCCAAGGTGATCAACCTCAGCGACTCCCTGAAGGAGCGCGTACCCAATCTCACCTGCTGACGTTCTCTGCGCCGGACACCGACCAAGGATCACTCAAGGAATAGCAATGCTGCTCGAAAGACTCGACACACCCATCACGGTTCTGAACGTGAGCCAGTACGGCGTGAACGTGGATGCATTACAGCATCAGATGCGTGAGGCGTATTCGGAATTCGAATGGGACTCGTACCTGCTGCAACAGAACAAGATTTCGCTGATCAAGGAAGTCGTTCCGCAGGAGTCGCTGGCGCGCGTTTCGAATGAAGTCTGGTATGACATCTATACCGGCGTCATACAGAACCCGGAACTGTACGCACTGTTTCCGAGCCTTTCGGCAAGCGACAAATCGCGGATCGAGGCCTTGGTGCCAACGAGACTGCGCTGCATGTCCGAATACTCGATGCGCTGGAACGGGAAATGGGACATCGAGCGCATTCCCAGCAGCCTGGTCTCGCAAACGAAGGCGCTGATCGCTTCCGATGGAGACATCGACTACCGGCAGTCGCGAAGAAAGTTCAAGGAGCTCCCCGAGGAGCTGTTCGACAGCAATCTGCGCGCGCTGCTGGTTGGTGTCGCTGACATGGTCCGGGATACCAAGCACTCGGTCCAGAGACTCAACGTCAGCGTTCACAACACAGTCGTCTATTGCCATCCGCAACAGCTCACCACCAATTCTCCCGAGGGCATCCATCAGGACGGCGTCGAGTTCATCGTCTCCGCATTGGTCATCGAGAGAAGCAACATCAGCGGCGGAAAAAGCATCATCTACGGAAGGGACAAGTGCACGAAGCTGTTCCAGGCCGAACTGCAGGCCGGGCAGGGCATCTTTCAGGCGGATCTGGGAACTGAGCTGTGGCATGAAGTCACGCCCATCACCGCGGTAGATCCAACCCGAAGCGGGTATCGATCGACCATCGGCTTCGACGTCACGTTAGCGTGACAACCGACTCAATCGACGCCCTGACAATGACTGCCGCCGTCACCTCCGATTTCGCCCTCACGCTGACTCAGCGTGACATCTATTTCGACCAGATCTGTCACCCCGGCGCGCCCATCTACAACATTGGCGGCTACGTGAAGCTGGCCGCGGTGGACCTGGTTCGTCTGCAGCGCGCGCATGCGATGCTGATTCGGGCACATGATGCGTTTGGAATTCGCGTTTTCTCTTCGCACAGTGGCACGCGGCAGCGCATCGTGGGCGAAGACCAGCGCACGGTCGCGCTCCCCATCATCGATCTGTCGAAGCAGCCGGTACCCACCGAATCGGCGAATGAAGAAGTCACGCGCTTGTTCGAAGCGCGGATGCCCTACGAAGACGTGGAGTTGTTCAAGGCCTTTCTTCTCAAGCTGAGTGAGTCCGAATACTGGTACGTGGTCATCGCGCATCACCTGATGTGCGATGGCTGGGGATTCATCAACCTGGCGCATGCGCTGGCGGCGCTCTACGAAGGGCCGGCGCAGGATCAAAGCGTCTTGTGCTGGCGCGACATCGCGGCGAGTGACGAGAGTTACCAGATCAGCGAAAGGTATGCGCGTGACCGCGACTACTGGCGTCATGAACTGAAGAGCTTGCCAGAAAGGCTTCTCTCTCCGCGCACCGTTGCCGGGCAGGTGGTTCACAGCAGTGTGCGTCACGTCGTAACACTCGATACGAAAGAGCTCAGTCGTTTGCAGCAAGCTGCGACTGACATGGGTGTCGGCGTTCCTCATGTCCTTTTGGCCGCCCTCGCGTCTTGCATGGGGCTCGGTCACGGTCAGTCCGATCTCGTCGTCGGGTTACCCGTCCACAATCGCCGTGGGGACGCGCAGAAGAAGGCCATCAGCGTATTCACCAGCGTCAGCCCGATGCGCTTGTCGGTGGCTTCGGGCCAGCGTTTTTCCGAGGTCGCCCGGCACGTTGCCGATAAGCAGAAGTCGAACTTCCGTCATCAGCGATATCCCATCGGCGACATGGTTCGGGATCTGGGTCTCTCCGGCGGGCACCAAAAGATCTACGACATTGGATTCAGCTATCTCAACTTCGAAGACGATGTCGAGTTTGACGGAAATCGGTCGAAGCTGGTCTACGTCAGCAACAACCACGAAACCACTCCCTTGCTGGTGACGGCATGGGAATGCGGTGGATCGATCGAGATCAAGCTGGACTGCAACCGGAGCTATTTCGACGAGTCGGAAGCGCAACTCCTCGGCAACCGACTGGTTCAATTGCTGAACCTGGTGACGTCGAATCCCGACCGGGTGCTCACGGTGTCCGACGTTCTTCCCGATGAAGAGCGCGCGCTGCTGCTGAACACGTTCAATGCAACGACGAGCCACTATCCGAAAGACTCGCTCATCCATGAGTTGTTCGAGGCGCAGGTCGCGGCGCAGCCGTACGCCGTGGCCGTGATCTACAAAGATGAATCGCTAAGCTACGGCGATCTCAACGCGCGCGCGAACCGGCTCGCGCACTATCTCATTGCGCAAGGCGTGCGACCGGATGATCGCGTTGCCATCTGCGTGGAACGCGGTCTGGACATGATCGTGGGGCTGCTGGGCATCTTGAAATCCGGGGCCGGTTACGTGCCGCTCGATCCTGGCAATCCGCCCGAGCGACTGGCGTTCATGCTCGCCGACAGCGCACCCAAGGCCCTACTGACGCAGCAGGCGCTACGCGAACGCTTGCCCTGCGATGCGTTGCCTACCGTAATGCTGGATGGAATACCCGAGCGGCTCGAACCATTCTCCACACAAAATCCGCTGGCCCAGAGCCTCGGGCTGACGCCGCGTCATCTCGCGTACGCGCTCTATACGTCGGGCTCCACCGGTCAACCGAAAGGCGTGATGGTCGAGCACGCGTCGGTGATCAACTTGTGGGCGAGTATGGAAAAGACGATTTTCCATGACCTGCCATCCGACGCGCGCGTAGGGCAAAACGCGCCCATCACTTTCGACGTCTCCGTTCAGGGCTTGGTCCAGCTCTTGTCCGGACGAACGGTTGTCGTCATTCCTCAAGCCGCGCGCCTCGATGCGAATCTGTTCTTGGGCTACGTCCGCAAGCACCGCATCGAAGCATTCGATTGCACACCGATGCAGCTCGATACCCTGCTCAAAGCCGGGCTTCTTGAACAGGGCGACGGAACCGCCTCGAAGTTGGTGGTCGTCGCCGGCGAAGCCATCAACGGCGCGATGTGGAAAACACTGCGGGCGTCGCAGTCGATTCGCTTCATCAACGCATACGGTCCGACGGAAGCCACCGTCTATGCCACCGAATGCGCTCTGCCGCAGGCAGGTGATTCGCCGATCATCGGCCACCCGCTCGCGAATACACGAATCTACATCCTGGATGGCAAGGGTGATCCGCTGCCGTTGGGGTCGATCGGAGAACTCCATATCGGTGGCGCTGGCGTGGCGCGCGGCTATCTGAATCGCGAGCAGTTGACGCGCGAACGTTTCCTGAAGGATCCGTTTGCCGGCGAAGCCGACGCGCGCATGTACAAGACCGGCGACCTTGCGCGCTGGCTGCCGGACGGAAACATCGAATACCTGGGACGCAACGATTTCCAGGTCAAGATCCACGGCTTTCGAATCGAGCTGGGCGAAATCGAATCGCGACTGGCGGCGTGCCCCGGCGTGAGCGAAGTCGCGGTGCTGGCGCGCGAAGACGTGCCGGGCGACAAGCGACTGGTGGCCTATCTGGTGGCCAAAGACAACGTCCACTTGTCGGTCGCGGAGCTGCGTCAACAGTTGATGGCGCAGTTGCCCGAGTACATGGTGCCGAGCGCGTTCGTCGTGCTGGATGCCTTGCCGCAAACGGCCAACGGCAAACTGGATCGCAAGGCATTGCCTGCGCCCGACGGATCCGCCGTGGTACGTCGGGAGTACGAGGCGCCGCAGACCGATAGCGAAGTGGCATTGGCGGACGTTTGGCAAACGCTGCTCGGCATCGATCGAGTCGGTCGCCACGATCACTTCTTCGAGCTCGGTGGACACTCGATGCTGGCGATGCGGCTAGTGGAGTTGCTGCGCACGCGCGGGTTCAGAGCGGAAGCCAGAACGGTGTTCATGACTCCCCTGCTGCTCGACTGCGCCGCTGCGCTGGTTCCGAGTCCCAGTTCGGGCGAGTCGTCCGATATTCCGCCGGGCCGCATCCCGCCCGGCACGCAGGTCATCCTGCCGGAGATGTTGCCGCTCGTGAATCTGGCGCTTCAGGACATCGCGGTCATTACCGCGGCGATTCCCGAAGGCGCGGCAAACATCCAGGACATCTATCCACTGCTGCCTTTGCAGGAAGGCATGTTGTTCCATCACCTGATGCAAGCGGAGCATGACGCGTACGTCTTGCGAACGGTCCTGGCGTTCGACCGCAGGGATCGCCTGGATGATTTCCTGGCGGCTTTGAATCGCGTAATTGCGAGGCACGACGCCCTGCGCACGGTGGTGTTGTGGGAAGGTCTTTCCCAGCCCGTGCAGGTTGTGCTCCGTCAGGCCACGCTGATCGCAACCGAATCGGCTGCGATGGACGCGCCGAGAGATCGGTCGGGTCGGATCGTGCCGCACCGTTTCCGCCTGGATGTGCGCCATGCGCCGTTGATCGGCGCGCATTTCCACCAGGAGCGCACGTCTGGCGCGTGGGTGCTCGATCTCGCGGCTCACCACATTGCCTGCGATCACGAATCGCTGGCGCTGATCATGGCGGAAGTCCAAAGCCTGATGAACGGACAGGAACAGCTGCTGCCTGCCAGCGTCCCGTTTCGGAACATCGTGGCGCATGTGCGCAATACGCCGCTCGAAGCGCACGAGGCCTACTTTCGCCAGGTTCTGGCGGATATCGAAGAACCCACTGCGCCGTTTGGCGTAACGAACCTGCGGGTAACGGGCTCGACGAGCACGACCGCGCAGTGTCGAGTTTCTCCAGCATGGTCCCGGCGCATCCGGGATAACGCTCGCCGTCTCGGAGTTCCCCCATCGGCCTTGTTCCATACCGCTTGGGCGCTCGTATTGGCGCGTTGCACCGGGCGCACTGACGTGGTTTTCGGAACCGTGTTGTCCGGTCGTTTGCAGGGCGATGCAGGTCTTGCGCACGCCGTGGGCTTGCTGATCAACACATTGCCGGTACGTGTTTCGTTGGCCGGACTCCCAGTCAGGAATGCGGTGCAGGAATGCCAGGACCGACTGGCATCGTTGTTGGCCCACGAACGGGCTCCACTGAGTATGGCTTTGCAGTGCAGTGGCGTGCCGTCTACTCTGCCGTTGTTCACGTCGCTGCTCAACTACCGGCACAGCGCACCGCAGGAAGATGGTGAATCGCTGCCACTGACGGTCGCGGGTGTGCGGGTGTTGCGCACGGAAGAATCGGCCAACTATCCCGTCGCGGTGCAAGTGGACGACCACGGCGATGAGTTTACGCTGGGCGCAATTTGCGGCGAGGGACTGGACGCGGAACGCATCACTGGTTATTTCCGCTTCGCGATCGAGAACGTAGCCCATGCACTGAAAGACGAGAACAGCCAAGACGCACTGACCCTGGACATCCTGCCTCCGGGCGAGCGACAGCAACTGCTCGCGGACTTCAACCTTGCCACCTCCGACTACACACGAACCGCGCTCGTGCACAAGCTGTTCGAGGCGCAAGTTCGCGCGCGCCCCGAATCTGTGGCGCTGGTGCACCGAGGTGAAGTGCTGGACTACGCCACGCTCAATGCGCGCGCCAATCAACTGGCGCACCACCTGGGGTCGCTGGGAGTGAAGCCGGACGATCGGGTCGCTGTATGCCTCAGGCAGGGTGTGGACATGGTGGTCAGCCTGCTGGCCGTGCTGAAGGCCGGTGGCAGCTATGTGCCGCTGGACCCCAACTATCCGCAGGATCGCATCCAATACATGCTGTCCGACAGCACTCCCGTGGCGTTGCTGACGCAACTCTCGCTGACGGAGCGAGTGGGCACGCATGCGCTACCGACGCTGGTGCTGGACGCGCCGTCCGATCGTGAGGGCCTGAAGTCGCAGCCCACGCACGATCCGGTCACGTCTCCGGAGCTGAAAGACTCCCATCTTGCGTATGTCATCTACACCTCGGGTTCGACCGGCGAGCCCAAGGGCGTGATGGTCGAGCACCACAGCGTGGTCCGCCTGGTCACAACGCGAGACTACGTGCAGCTCGACAGCACCACGGTCATGGCGCAGGCCTCGAATACCTCGTTCGACGCCGCGACCTTCGAGATATGGGGCGCGTTGCTCAATGGTGGTCGCCTGGTCGTGGTCGAGAAAGACACGCTGGTCCATGCCGAGCGCCTGGCGGCGCAGATTCACGAAGACGGCATCAACGTGCTCTTCGTGACCACCGCGCTGTTCAATCACCACGCGCGCAGCAAACCAGATTTTTTCGCCGCGTTGGGGACGTTGCTGTTCGGCGGCGAGGCCGTGTCGCCGGGCGCGGTTGCCACCGTCGTTCGCAAGGGCATGCCGAAACGGCTCCTGCATGTCTACGGTCCCACCGAAACGACAACATTCAGCGCCTGGTACCCGGTGACGTCCGAACCTCTGGCGGCCGCGGATACCGTGCCCATCGGCCGGGGGTTTGCGGACACGCGTCTCTATGTGCTGACGCCCACGCTGCAGCCGGTTCCAGTCGGCGTCGCGGGCGAACTGTTCGTGGCCGGGGCAGGGCTGGCGCGCGGCTATCTCGACCGTGACGAACTCAGCGCCGAGCGCTTCCTGAAGGATCCATTCGCGAGTGAACCGGGCGCGAGTAAGCAGAGTGCGCGCATGTACAAGACCGGCGATCTGGTGCGTTGGTTGCCGGACGGCTCATTGGAGTTCCTGGGTCGCCGCGACTCCCAGATCAAGCTACGTGGATTCCGGATCGAACTCGGGGAAATTGAAGGCAAGCTGGCGGCGCACCCGAATGTGCGCGAAGCCCTGGTGCTGCTGCGTGAGGACGTGCCGGGCGACAAGCGCCTGGTGGCGTATCTCACGTGCCACGACGAGACCTCCTTCTCCGCAGTGGAGTTGCGGACGCACCTGGCTTCGCACTTGCCGGACTACATGCTGCCGAGCGCGTTCGTCGTGCTCGATGCTCTTCCGTTGACGCCCAACGGCAAGCTCGATCGCAAGGCCTTACCAGCGCCGGAAGGCGAGACCGTCGCCGGCGAATATGAACCGCCTCAGGGCCACACCGAGGAAGCGCTGGCAGAAATCTGGCGCGAGCTCTTGCACGTTCCACACGTTGGCCGCCACGACAATTTCAGCGCGCTCGGTGGGCATTCACTCCTGGCGATCACCTTGTCGGTTCGCATCCTGGAGAAATTCCAGGTCCGGCTGCCGCTGGAGGCGCTGTTTGGCGCCGCGAGCCTGGTGTCCATGAGCGATTTGATTCTCAACGCGCAAGCCAACCTGTTCAGCGAGAAAGAAGTGGAAGAGATGGAGGCCGAGCTCGCCTCCATGTCTGACGAAGACCTTCTCGCCTACCTCAAGGACTGAAGTAGTGTCTGTCCAACTATCCACGCGCGAAGGACTGCTGCGGGCAGCCTTGCGGAAAAAAATCCAGAAAGAGGCGGGCGCGCGCGGCGGCCGAAACACGCGCGATGCCATTCCCAGAGTGGACCGCAATCGCCCGTTGCCACTGTCCTTCGCCCAGCAACGACTGTGGTTCATTGCACAACTCGATTCCGCGGCGAGCGGGGCGTATCACGTTCCGGCGGCACTACGCATGACCGGACGTCTGGATCGCGTCGCGTTGCGTGCCGCGCTCGATCGCCTGATGGCACGTCAGGAAGGACTACGCACGCGCTTCGTCCTGCTGGACGGAGTGCCACACCAAGTCATCGCGCCCGACAGCGTCGGCTTCGCCTTGATCGAAACCAACCTGATGCATCTCGCGGACGACACGCGCGAGCACGCGGTCATGGCGGAGTGCGCCGAAGAGGCGCGTGCGCCATTCGATCTCGCGGCGGGACCGATGATCCGCGGACGCTTATTGCGGTTGGCGGAGGACGAGCACGTGCTGCTGATCACTCAGCACCATCTCGTCAGTGACGGTTGGTCGATCGGTGTGTTGGTCCGAGAAGTGGCCGCACTGTATGAAGCCGCGATCCAGGGCACAACGGATTCATTGCCTGCCTTGGAAATCCAGTACGCCGACTACGCTGCCTGGCAGCGTGATTGGCTGAAGGGCGAGGAGCTCGAGCGTCAGCTCGGCTTCTGGCGCGAGCATCTGACCGGCGCGCCGGCGTTGCTCACCCTGCCTGCGGATCGTGCGCGCCCCGCGATGCCGAGCTACGCAGGCGCCCAGGTACCGATCCGGATCTCGAAGGAACTGAGTGCGCGCGTGCGCTCCTTGGCCCAGCGCCATGGCGTCACCGACTTCATGACGCTGCTGGCGGCGTGGTCGGTACTGATGGCGAGGTTGAGCGATCAGGACGAGGTGGTCATCGGCACGCCCGTGGCAAATCGCCAGCGACGGGAAGTGGAAGGCCTCATCGGATTCTTCGTCAACACGCTGGCACTGCGCGTGCGGCTGGAAGGCAATCCGAGCGTGCGTGAGCTGCTGGCACAGGTGAAGGGCACCGCGCTCGCGGCGTTCGGCCATCAGGAGCTGCCCTTCGATCAGGTCGTCGAAGCGGTGCAACCCGCGCGCAGCCTGAGCTACAGCCCACTGTTCCAGTCCGTGTTCATCTTCGACAAGGTGGCGGTGGAACGGACGTTGACATTGCCGGGCTTAAAGTTGTCGCCCCTGGACGTTCCGCGTACATCCGCGCATTTCGACGTGTCCCTCGCGCTGAGCGATGGCGAAGAGGGCTTTTCGGGCGAGATCGAGTACGCCAGCGACCTGTTCGAGCGCGCGACCGTGGAACGCTTCGCTGGTCATTTCGTCACGCTGATCGAGGGCATGGTCGCGAGCGATGACGCCAACGTGGCGGCGCTGCCGCTGCTCACTGCAGAGCAGGAACAGCAACTGCTCGTGGACTTCAACGACACTGCGCTGGTCCTTCCGGACGACGCGTTCGTCCACGAACAATTCGAGGCCCAGGTCGCGGCACGGCCGGAGGCGATCGCGGCGACATACGAAAACCAGTCGCTGAGCTATGCCGAACTCAACGCGCGTGCGAACCGGCTGGCGCATTACCTGATTTCGCAGGGCGTTGGCCCGGATGTGTGCGTGGCGATCTGCCTGGAGCGATCGCTGGACATGCTGGTGGGCATTCTCGGCGTGCTGAAAGCGGGCGGTGCCTACGTGCCGCTGGACCCGACCTATCCGCGCGAACGACTCGCATATGTGCTGGCAGACAGCGCGCCGAAGATGCTGCTGATTCAGCAGGCTGTGCGGGAGCGACTGCCGTCCCATTCGATACCGACCCTGGCCTTGGATGTTGCGAAAGGCGAACTGGCCGCCCAGCCGACGACGAATCCGGATGCCCGGAACCGGGGGCTCGCGCCGGGACACCTGATATATGTGATCTATACGTCGGGTTCGACCGGGATGCCCAAGGGCGTCGCGGCCCTGCACCAGGGCGTGCTCAATTACTTTCACCACGCATTGCAGCACTACCTGCCGGAAGGCACGGCAGGTGCCGTGGTGACGACGCCGTTCAACTTCGACTCGTCCATCACCACGTTGATCACGCCGCTCCTGTGCGGCAAGCAACTGGTACTGCTGCCGGATGAAAACCATCACTGCCTGACCCAGCTGCACGAGTACTGCCGGCAGTCCACTCCCTGGCTGTTCAGCATCGCGCCCGCGCATCTCGAAGCGCTGGTCGAGATGACTTCCGAATCGCCGAGCCTGACCCCGCACGTGTTGGCGATGGGCGGCGAACTGCTCACGTGGAGAGGGCTGCAGAAATTTCGCGAGCGCGTTCTGCCCAACGCCATCGTCTTCAACGAGTACGGCCCGACGGAAACGTCGGTTGCGTGCACGATGTACGACTGCAACAAGGGCCGGGCCGCGTCCAATAGCGACGGCGTGCCGATTGGCCGACCGGTCGCGAACATGAAAGCGTACGTCCTGAACACCCAGCGTGTTCTTGCGCCCATCGGTGTCCCCGGAGAACTGTACGCGGCGGGCGTGGGAATCGCGCGCGGCTTCCTCAATCGACCGGAACTGACCGCCGAGCGCTTCCTGGACGATCCGTTTTCGGATGTTCCGGGTGCGCGAATGTACAAGACCGGCGACATCGTGCGCTGGTTGCCGGACGGCAATCTCGAGTTCGTCAGTCGCAACGACTTCCAGGTCAAGATTCGTGGCTTCCGTGTCGAGCTGGGCGAGATCGAGGCCACGCTGGCGAGGTGCGCGGGTGTCAGCGAAGCTGCGGTGCTCGCGCGCGAGGACGCGCAGGGCAACAAGCGCCTTGTTGCCTATCTGTCGGCCAAGGCCGGCGCCATCCTGTCGGCAGCGAACTTGCGCGAGGAGTTGGCTGCGCAATTGCCGGACTACATGGTCCCGAGCGCGTTTGTTGTGCTCGACGCTTTTCCGTTGACGCCCAACGGCAAGCTCGATCGCCAGGCCTTGCCCGCGCCTGAAGACAATGCACTGGTGCGTCGGCAATACGCAGCGCCGCAAGGTGAGATCGAAGAGGCTCTCGCCGCCATCTGGCAGAAGCTGCTCGGCGTCGAAACCGTGGGCCGTCACGATCACTTTTTCCAGATGGGTGGGCATTCGCTGCTGACCGTGCAGCTGGCGTTCCTCATCGAGGATCGTCTCGGCATTGAGGTGCCGCTGCGCGAGTTATTCGAGCACGCGGAACTGGACGTGATGGCGCAACACATCGAGGGCAAGAGAGGCCAGTCCTCACTACCGCCGCTCACGCCCGCGCCGCGCGACGGCCGGCCACTGCCGCTGTCGTTCGCCCAACAACGCCTGTGGTTCATCGCGCAGATGGATCCGGTGGCGAGCGCGGCCTATCACATGCCCGCGGCACTTCGCCTGTCGGGCAAGCTCGATCGGAGCGTGCTGAAGGCCGCGCTCGATCGCGTGATGGCGCGACAGGAAGGACTGCGTGTGCGGTTCGTCACCGTGGACGGAGTGCCGCACCAGGTCATGGCGCCGGCGGATGTCGGCTTCGCCCTGACCGAAAAAGATCTGAGTCGTCTCGCACAAACGGAGCGTGACCGAAGCGTCGCGGCGGAGGCCACCGAATCGGCGAGCGCGCCATTCGATCTGGCGACGGGCCCGCTCATCCGCGGACGCCTGTTGCGCCTGTCGCAGGAGGAACACGTCCTTCTGATTGCCCAGCATCACCTCGTCAGCGACGGTTGGTCGGTCGGCGTGATGGTGCGGGAAGTGGCGACGCTGTATGCCGCATACAGCACGGGCAAGGCGGACCCGCTGCCGGCACTGGAAATTCAGTATGCCGATTACGCGGCATGGCAGCGCCAGTGGTTGCAGGGCGAGGAACTTGAGCGACAGATCGACTTCTGGCGCGGACATCTGCGCGGCGCGCCGCCGGTGCTCACACTGCCGACCGATCGTGCGCGTCCATCGATGCCCAGCTACCAGGGTGGCATGGTGCGGCTGGACATCTCGCCGGAACTCACTGCCCGCTTGCGGGCATTGTCACAGCGTCATGGAGTGACGCTGTTCATGACGTTGATGGCGGGTTGGTCGGTTTTGCTGGCGCGCCTGAGCGGCCAGCAGGATGTGGTCATCGGCACTCCGGTGGCCAACCGTCAGCGCCGCGAAATGGAGAGCGTGATCGGATTTTTCGTCAACACGCTCGCGCTGCGGGTACGCCTGGACGACAACCCGAGCGTTCGCGACTTGCTGGCACAGGTGAAGGCGAGCGCCCTCGCGGCATTCAGTCACCAGGAGCTTCCGTTCGATCAGGTCGTGGAAGCGTTGCACCCGGTGCGCAGCCTGAGCTACAGCCCGCTGTTCCAGGCCATGCTCGCGATGGATAACACGCCGGATAGCGAGCTTGCCTTACAAGGCGGTCTGGCGTTGCCCGGTCTGACATTGACTCCTCTTGCGACGCCGCACACCACGGCGCATTTCGACTTGTCGCTGTTGCTGAGCGATGACAATTCGGGGCTCACCGGCGAGCTGGAGTACGCCTGCGATTTGTTCGATCGCGCAACCGTCGAGCGCTTCGCGGCGCATTTCCTGACGATGCTCGAGGGTATGACGGCGAACGATGCCGCGCGTGTCGCCACGCTGCCGCTGCTGACGCAAGCGGAGCAACGTCGCGTGCTCGTGGACTTTAATGACGTTGCGGCGGAAATGCCGAGCGACTCGTTTATTCACGAGCAATTCGAAGCCTGTGTCGCAGCCAATCCGGACGCCACCGCGGTGGTCTTCGAGTCGCAATCGCTCAGCTACGGCGAGATCAATGCGCGCGCGAACCGAGTCGCGCACTACCTGATTGCCCAGGGTGTTCAGGCGGACGACCGCGTTGCGATTTGCACGCAGCGAACACCGGACTTGGTCATCGCCATGCTCGGCGTGCTGAAAGCCGGCGGTGCCTATGTGCCGGTCGACCCGTCGTATCCGATCGAGCGTCTGCAGTATCTGCTGAAGGACAGCGCGCCGAAGGCGCTGCTCATTGCGCAGGCCCAGCGCGAATACGTTTCGTCCGATTCGATCCCGATGCTGGTGCTGGATGCCTGCAGCGATGAGTTGTCCGCGCAGCCGGAACAAAACCCGGATTCCCGCGGCCGCGGACTCGCGGCGCATCATCTTGCCTATGTGATTTACACCTCGGGCTCCACCGGGTTGCCCAAAGGCGTCATGGTTCACCATGAGGCCGCGCTCAACTATCTGGATCACGCGTCGAGAACCTATTTACTCGACGACATGGCCGGCGCGCTGGTGTCGACGCCATTCAGTTTCGATGCCACCTTGACCACGTTGGTCACGCCCTTGCTGCATGGCAAGCAGGTGGTGTTGTTGGCGGACGAGAATCATCGCTGCCTGACGCAGCTGTTGGCGTACTGCCAGCAAACGTCACCATGGTTGCTCAAGGTGACGCCCGCGCATCTGGAAGCACTCGCGGGAATGGCGGCAACTCCACCGCGCTCGACGCCCCACGTGATCGTGGTGGGTGGCGAGCAGCTCACCTGGCGCTGCTTGGAAAAATTTCGCGAGCGCGTGCTTTCTCACGCGGTCATCGTCAACGAATACGGTCCGACCGAGACCACCGTCGGCTGTACGATTTATGCCAGTCGTGCCGGCGACGCGCCCGCATCGGCGAGCGCGGTGTCAATCGGCCGCCCGATCGCAAACACGAAGATGTACATCCTGGACCCGCAGGGCGCCCCGGTGCCCATCGGCGTCTCGGGAGAACTCTACATTGGCGGTGTCGGCGTAGCGCGTGGCTATTTAAATCGCGCGGAATTGACTGCGGCGCGTTTCCTGAAGGATCCATTTTCGGATGCGCCGTCCGCGCGCATGTACAAAACTGGCGATCTGGTGCGCTGGCTGCCGGACGGCAACATCGAGTTCCTCGGACGGAACGATTTCCAAGTCAAGATTCGCGGCTTTCGCATCGAACTGGGCGAGATCGAGGCCAAGCTCGGCGCGTGCGCCGGCGTGCGCGAAGCGGTGGTGTTGGCGCGCGAGGATTCGCCGGGCGACAAGCGGTTGGTGGCCTATTTCACGGCCGTCGCCGGCGCGCACGTGTCCACGGAAGTTCTGCGTTCGGAGCTGAAAGCGAAGTTGCCGGACTACATGGTACCGAGCGTGTTCGTGATGCTCGATGCCTTCGTTTTGACCTCGAATGGCAAGCTGGATCGCAAGTCGCTGCCGATGCCGGATAGCGATGCTCTGGAACGACGCGAATACGAAGCGCCGCTCACCAGCGACGAAGTCGCGATGGCAGAAATCTGGCAGCAACTGCTGGGCGTTGCGCGCGTCGGTCGTCACGACAACTTCTTCGAGCTGGGAGGCCACTCGCTGCTGGCGGCCCGGGTCGTTGCCGAGTTGCGATCCAGGATGGGTGCCGAACTGGCGCTGCGGGCGATCTTCGAGCGTCCCACGATCCGCGAGCTGGCTGCCGCCATTGAGCGAGCTCCGCGCAGCGCTTGGGAAACCGTGGTGCCGACGCCGCGCGATGGTCGTCCTTTGCCGTTGTCGTTCGCGCAGCGACGACTGTGGGTCATCGATCAACTGGATCGAGACAACCACGAGTTTCGCAGCCAATACAACGTACCCCTGGCCTTGCGTCTGCGCGGCAAGCTGGATCAGAAGGCGCTCAGGCTGGCGTTGAGCGGCATTGTCGAGCGTCATGAGATTCTTCGCACGGTGTACGCCAATGACTCGACGGGCGAAGGCGTGCAGATCATCGAGGGCGCGCACGCGCTCGAAATCCGTGTGATCGAGCTGCCCCAGGGTGCGCAGGAAGAGCAAGAGCAGCGCGTGCACGCGCTGGCCCTCGCCGACGGCGCCAAAGTGTTCGATCTGACGCGCGACCCGATGCTCCGGGCGAGTCTGGTTCGGCTCAACGAGAGCCATCACGTGCTTCTGCTGAACTTGCATCACATCGCGAGCGACGGATGGTCGCTGGCGGTGCTCGCACGCGAATTCATGGCGCTTTATGCCGCGCACAGCGGCAGCGCGTCGACGTTGCCGGCATTGCCCGTCCAGTACGCGGACTTCGCCCAATGGCAACGGCGACAACTCAGCGGCGACAGCTTGCAGCGGATGCTGGCGTATTGGACGCAGCAGCTGGCCGATCTGCCAGTGGTGCACAGTTTCCCACTCGACAAGAAGCGACCCGAGAAGCAAAGCGTGGCGGGTGCGTTGGTGAGCCAGTCGCTCGACAAGCATCTCGGCGATCGTTTGGTCGCGCTCGGTCGTCGCCAAGATTGCACGCTCTTCATGCTCATGCAGGCCGCGTTTTCGGTCCTGCTGGGGCGCTACAGCGGCGAGTCGGACATTGTCGTCGGCACTCCCGTCGCGAACCGGCCGGGTGCCGAGCTGGCACCGATGATCGGCCTTTTCCTGAACACACTGGTGTTGCGCAACGATCTGTCGGGCAATCCAGATTTCACGGCGCTGCTCGCGCGCAGCAAGGAAATGGTGCTGGGCGCATACGAGCATCAGCATCTCCCGTTCGAGATGCTGGTGGACGCGCTGCGCCCCGAACGAACGATCAGTCACACGCCGTTGTTCCAGGTCATGATCACGGTGCAGAACAATGAGTCCGTCGACTTGACGTTGCCGGGTCTGAATGTGCGGACGCTCGACTTCGACCGCGGCATCGCGAAATACGATCTCAGTCTGAGCATCGCCGAACACGAGGACGGCCTGCGAATCGATTGGGAGTACTGCACGGATCTGTTCGAACGCGACACGATCCTGCGCCTGGCGGAAAACTTCGAGGTGTTGCTGCAGGCAATCGCTGCGGCGCCGGAAACGCCAATCGACGAGTTGGCCTTGCTCGGCGCCGCTGAGCGTCAGACCCTGCTGCGAACCTGGAACGACAGCGCCTGCGATTATCCGCGCGCGCAGCTCGTGCATGAAGCATTCGCGTTGCAAGCCCGGCGCACCCCCGATGCGCCTGCCGTGAGTAGTGAGACCGGTAGCGTGAGCTACCGTGAGCTCGACGAGCGCGCGAATCAGCTGGCGCATTACCTGCACAATCGCGGCCTGCAGGCGGAAGCGCGGGTTGGAGTGTGCATCGAGCGTTCGCCGGAAATGCTCGTTGCGTTGCTGGGCACACTCAAGGCCGGCGCCGCCTACGTGCCGCTCGATCCCGGCTATCCGCTCGAACGCCTGCACTACATGCTGCAGGATTCGGGCGCTTCGTGGCTGCTCACACAGAGCGACGTCGTGCCGATGTTCTCCGTTCCAGCGCAATGCCAGACTTTGTGCCTGGACGAACCGGCTCTCTGGGCCGATCTGTCGGCACTGCCGGCCAGCGAAGCACCCGCGGTGCCCACACTCGGCCCGGCGAATCTGGCGTATCTGATCTACACCTCGGGCTCCACCGGTAAGCCCAAGGGCGTCATGATCGAACACCGCAACGTGATCAATTTCTTCACGGGGCTCGATCAGCGTCTGGGCGTGTCCGCAGCTGCGCAGGCGTGGCTGGCAGTCACCAGCATCAGTTTCGATATTTCGGTACTGGAGTTGTTCTGGACTGTGTCGCGTGGCCACCATGTGGTGTTGCAGGCGGAACGTCCGATGCCGGTCGCGGAGATCGGCGAAATCGATTTCAGCTTGTTCTACTTCGCGGCCGAAGACAGTCGCGCCACCAACAAGTACCAATTGCTGCTGGATGGAGCGAAGTTTGCCGACAGCCACGGTCTCGCTGGGGTGTGGGTGCCTGAGCGGCATTTTGCCAACTTCGGTGATCCATTCCCGAATCCGTCTATCGCCGCCGCCGCCATCGCGGCGGTCACCCGCAACGTTCCGATCCGCTCCGGCAGCGTCGTGCTGCCACTGCACGATCCGATCCGGGTTGCGGAAGAGTGGTCGATGGTCGACAACATTTCCGGCGGTCGCGTAGAGCTGTCCATCGCTTCGGGATGGCACCCCAATGATTTCGTCTTCGCCCCGCAGAACTACGCAAAACGCTATGAGGTGATGAAAGAAGGAATCGACACACTGTGTCGCTTCTGGCGCGGGGACGGCATCGAGCGCACCAACGGCGTTGGAAAGCAGGTGACGGTGCAACTGCATCCGAAACCGATCCAGGCCACATTGCCGATCTGGATCACGGCGGGTGGCAGTCCGGAGACTTTCCGCTATGCCGGTTCCATCGGCGCTAATGTGTTGACGCACTTGCTGGGGCAAAGCGAAGAAGCGCTCAGCGAAAAGATCGCGATCTATCGGCAGGCGCGCGCGGACGCAGGCTTCGACGCGGGCCGCATCGCGCTGATGCTGCATACCTTCGTCGGAGAAGATGCCGAGTCGGTCAAGCGGGTCGTCGAGCAGCCGCTGAAGAATTACTTCCGCCAATCATTGGATTTGCTCAAGCCTTTGGCGGAGCAGGCAGGTCTCGATGTCCACACCGATGTCGATGCGCTTCTGGCGCTGGGCTTCGAACATCATTTCGCGCGCAGCGGATTATTCGGCACCGTCGAATCCTGTTGCCGGCGCGCGCAAGAACTCCGCCGGCTGGGCATCGATGAAGTCGCCTGCCTGATCGATTTTGGTGTCGAGCACACCCACGTCGTCGCGCATCTCCCGCTGTTGAAGCGGATGCAGTTGAGCCTGCGCCAGCAAAGCGCGCAGCAACGCTTGCTGGCGAAGCGACTGAAGAAATCGACTGCGCCCTTCGAGTTGATTCAGCGGCATCGCGTCACCCATTTGCAATGCACGCCGTCCTATGCGCGTGAACTCGTCATCGACGAAGACGGGCGCCAGGTGCTCGGTGGGTTGCAGCAATTGCTGGTTGGCGGCGAAGCCCTGCCCACGGAGCTTGCGAACGCACTCGAGGCCGTGGTGCCGGGCCAGATCTTCAACATGTACGGCCCGACCGAGACGACAATCTGGTCGTCCGTGGCGGAAGTTTCGGGCGGAGATGTGCATCTGGGTGAGCCGCTGGCGAATACCCAGCTCTACATCGTCAACGGTCGGCAGCAGCTTACGCCAACGGGCGCGGTCGGCGAATTGCTCATTGCCGGCGACGGCGTGGCGCGCGGCTACTTCGAACGCGAAGCGTTGACCCAGGAGCGATTCCTCGCCAATCCATTCGCGGGCGAAATGCCGGAACACGGTGGGCGCGTTTACCGAACGGGAGATTCGGTGCGTCGCTCGGCCGATGGCCGATTGCACTACGTGGGCCGCATCGATCATCAGGTGAAAATCCGCGGTCATCGCATCGAGCTGGGCGAGATCGAGAGCACGTTGTCTGCGCATGCGGCCATCGCACAGGTCGTGGTGATCGCGCGCGGCGAGCCCAAACAACTGATTGCGTATGTCGTGCCGAAGGCATCCACCCAGGCGGTCACATCGGATGTGCTGAAGGCGCACCTGCGACAGCATCTGCCCGAAATCATGGTGCCATCCGCCATCGTGACGATGGCCGCGTTGCCGCTGACGCCCAACGGGAAAATCGATCGCAAGGCGCTGCCGGATCCACAGATGGATGGCGCGCCGCTGGCCGACTATGTCTCGCCACAAAGCCTGCTGGAAGAGGAGCTGTGCGCGATCTGGCAATCCGTGCTGGGCATCGAGCGAGTGGGCGTCACGGACAATTTCTTCAGCATCGGTGGAGATTCGATCCTCGCCATTCGCCTGATCGCCCGCTGCACGTCGCAAGGCATCCTGGTGACCGTGCAGCAATTGATCCAGCACCAGACCATTCGTGAACTGGCGCCGCACGCGCGGCAGGGCCACGGGGTCATCCAGTCGCAGAAAGCGGTCACAGGTGCCCAGGTGTTGTTGCCGATCCAGCGCTGGTTCCTGGGCAGTGATGACGCCATCGATCGCCATCACTACAACCAATCAGTGCTCTTGAAGGTGTCGGACTCGTTGAACGAGGAGCAGTTGGCCTCGTGGGTGACCGCGCTCTATCAGCGCCATGACGCCTTGCGCCTGCGCTTCACGCAGCGGGACGGCACTTGGCACGGCGAGTATCGCGATTTCGATCCGGCGATGGTGCGGGCGTCGATCGCATTCGAGGACTTGCGAGATGTGAGCGAGGCGGAGTGGCGCGCGGAAATCGAGCGCACCGGCGAGCGCATGCAGGCGAGCTTGTCGCTGAGCGATGGGCCGTTGTTCCGGGCGGTGATGTTCGAGGCGGGCGAGGGATTGCGCCGCCTGTTGCTGATCGCGCATCACCTGATCATCGACGGCATTTCCTGGCGTGTGCTGCTGTCGGATCTGGAGCAGGGGTACCGGCAATTGCGCCAAGGGCGCGGGGAAGTGACGTTGGCGAAGAAGCGATCCTCACTGCAGGAGTGGGGCAGTTTTCTCGAACAGCACGCCCGCAGTGAAAGCGTCCAGAGCGAATTGGGCTATTGGCAGGAGCAGTTGGCGGTGCCGCCACTGCCGATCGCCGCTGCTGGGGCCGTCGATCAGAGCAATGCAACGACGCGCGTCGTGTCCTTCGAACTCGATGCGGACGACACCGATGCATTGTTGAAGGCCTGCCATCGGGCGTACCGCACCGAAACGCCAGATCTGCTGTTGGCAGCCGTCCTGCGCGGGTTCCAGCGCTGGAGCGACGTATCGACGCTGCTGTTCAGCATGGAAGGTCATGGCCGCGAAGCTTTGAGCAATGACATCGATCACAGCGAGACGGTGGGTTGGCTGACCAGTCTGTACCCGCTCGCGCTGCGGGCACCGACGACGTCGTCCGTGGGTGACCTCGTCATGCACGTCAAGGAACAGATGCGTGCCGTGCCCGCGAAAGGCATGGGTTACGGTTTGTTGCGGCATATTTCGGGAGTTGACGCTTTGGCGCCATCGACCCCGCGCAACGACATCCTGTTCAACTATCTGGGTCAGTTCGATCAATCCGAGGCGGAGGGCATCGCTTTCGCCACGGAATTCGCAGGGCATACGGTGAGCCCGCGTCGCCGGCGTGAGCACGCCGCGGAGATCACGGCGTTGATCAGCACCGGCCGTCTGTCGTTCGCTATGGGCTTCAATGGCCTGGAGCAGGAAGCCGCGCGCATGCAGGCGTTGCTCGATGAAATCCATTCGGCACTGAAAGAAATCATCTCGCACTGTCGCGAAACGCCGAATGTTCACTACACGCCCAGCGACTTCCCCCTGGCGCAGGTCACGCTGTCGCAAGTGCAACAGTGGCAGCAGGCGTACCCGGATCTGCAGCAGCTTTATGCATCCACAGCGATGCAGCAAGGGCTGATCTTCCACGAACTTGTCGCGGGCGGCGCCTACGTGACACAGCTCGATCTGTCGCTGATCGGTGTGCTCGATCAAGAGTTATTCCGCAGCGCCTGGCAACAGATCGTCGAGCGCCACGACATTTTCCGCACGATCTTCGTCGGCGATCGCCTCGTTCAGCTGGTGCGCGCGCATGCGGCCGTGAACTGGCAGGCGTTCGATTGGCGCGACCTCGGTGCCGAGCAGCAGGCCGAAAAATTCCTGCAGCACCGCCGGGCGGACAAGAAGCTGGGCTTCGATCTCACCCAGGCGCCGTTGTTGCGCCTGGCGCTCATGCGCCTGACCGACACGCGAACTCGTCTGCTTGTTTCCTACCACCATGCACTGATGGATGCCTGGTCGCAGATGGTGCTGTTCGACGAGCTCATGCAGGTCTATCGGGCTCTGGTGCAGAAGCGCGCGGCGAATCTGCCGGCGCCTGTTCCATATTCAACCTATGTCGCCTGGTTGGCGCATCAGGATCGAGCGGCTGCGCACCGATATTGGCAACAGCGTGTCGGCGACATCCGGTCCTCCACCGAGTTAGGTCTGGCCGGTCCATCCGCGGCCTCGACCGCGGTCGAGTACGACGAGCAGCGCCTGCATCTCGGTGTCGAGTTGACGCGGCAACTGCAGGAATTCGCCAGAAGCAATCACGTGACAATGCACGTCCTGATCCAGGGCGCATGGGGCTATCTCGTCCATCGCTACAGCGGCCGCGATTGCATCTTGTTCGGTGAAACCATCTCGGGTCGTCCGGCAGCGTTGACCGACGTCGAACACATGGTGGGCTTGTTCATCAACACGCTCCCGGTGCGCATGGATTTCGCGGCAGACCTGGATGTCGTGACGTGGTTGCAGCGCTTGCATCGGGACAGTGTCGAGCGCGAAGCGTTTGCCTATCTGCCACTGCTGGAAATCCAGGCGTTGAGCGATCTACGGCGCGGCCAGCCGCTCTTCGAAACGCTGCTGGCCTTCAACAATCTGCCGGCGCCCGACGTGGCCAGAACCGAACAAGATCTGCACGTGGAGGCGATGCAAGGTGATGAGCAGACCAACTACGGCCTCACGTTGAGCGCGCAGTTGCTGGAGGATCTCTCCTTCCGCCTGACCTACCGGACGGATCAATACGCGTCCGCGACGCTCAACACCTTGCTCGGGCATTTCCGGGAGATCCTGAACGGCATTGCCAACGCACACGGCAAGACGGTTTCGCAGTTGCCGTTGTTGACTCGCGTCGAGGAAGAGCAGGCACGCGCGCGACGCCTGACGGCGACAACGCGCCCGGAGGCGCAGGGTGCTGACGAAAGCACCGAAGCCTTGTTGGCGGCTCTTCACGAAAGACCGGTGTACGTTCTGGACGCGAAGCTGCGTCACGTACCGCCCGGCGTCAGCGGCGAGCTGTATTCCACACAACCGGACGGCCGTCTCGAACGCACCGGGGAGATGGCGCGGTGGTTCGCCGGTCGCCTCCAGTTGCTCGGGCGAGTGAGCGACCAGGTTTGCATTCAGGGCCAAAGCTTCGGATTGGCGCAGGTCCGCCGACAACTGCAAGCCTGGCCGGGATTGCGCGAGACCTGCGTGCTCTGCAGCGGCGACGAAGACAGCGCCCGTCTGGTTGCCTGGCTGGTTCCCGAACAAATGCCCGAACGCGAACTGGATGCGCTCCAGGTCCTGCGTCAGTATCTGCAGGACCATCTGCCGGACGCGATGGTGCCAGCCGGATTGAAGATGCTCCCGGCGTTGCCGCGACTGCCGGATGGCCAGGTGGATGTCCAACGGTTGCCAGAGCCTCATTGGCTGGAGACGTTGGCATACGTGGAGCCAGAGACTCCGACCGAACGAGCGCTTGCCGCCATCTGGGAAGGATTGCTGGAGCGTCCCCGGATCGGCGCGCTGGACAGCCTCTTCGGACTGGGTGGCAACTCGCTGACTGCTGTGCGTCTCGAGTTTGCCATCCAGGAGAGATTCGGCGTCCAGTTGACGCTGCGTGAGCTGTTCGAAAACGCCCAACTGCGGGCCCAGGCGCTCGTGATCGCGGCGAAAGAAAAGCAGATGCGACAGCCGGCTATCGAGTTGGTGCCGCGCGACCGCCGGCCGCTGCCCCTATCGTTCGCGCAGCAGCGCTTGTGGTTCATCGATCAGATGGACCACAGCAGCAGCGAATACAACATGCCGCTGGCGATCCGTTTGCATGGCCGCCTGGATTTCGACGCGCTCCAGGCAACGCTGGACGCCATCGTCGCCCGGCACGAGATTCTGCGCACGAGCTATCGGGTCGCGGACAGCGGCGAGCCCTATCAAGTCATTCATGCACCGCACCCGTTGCAGATCGACGTACTGACGGGGAGTTCGACGGCAGAGGGAGTGCGCGCGCAGGTGGCGGCCGAGGCCATGAAGCCGTTCGACCTGAGTTCCGGTCAGATGCTCCGCGCCAGCATCCTGCGACTGGGCGACACGGAGCATGTGTTGCTCATGACGACGCACCACATCGCTTCCGATGGCACGTCGATGGGTGTACTAATCGACGAATTCGTGCAGCTCTACGGATCCTTCGCCCGCGGTGGCGGAAACCCGTTGCCGCCGCTGTCGGTGCAGTACGCTGATTTCGCGCACTGGCAGCACGGTTGGCTGCAGGGCGAAACGCTCGAGCGACAGGTGTCGTACTGGACGCGACAGTTGGCGGGCATTCCTTCCCTGCATGGCCTGCCGACGGACAAGCTGCGACCGGCTACGCAAAGCTTCGCCGGCGCAACGCATCGGCGCCCGCTCGACCAGGCCTTGCGCACGCAACTGCAGGTGCTGAGCCAGGCGCATGGCACGACCTTGTTCATGACGTTGCAAGCGGCGTTTGCCGCACTGCTGGCGCGATACGGTAATGGCACCGACATCCTCATCGGCACGCCCATCGCCAACCGCGCGCATCCCGCGCTGGCGTCCGCCATCGGTTTGTTCGTCAACACGCTGGTGCTGCGCAACGAAGTGACGATGGAGAAATCGTTCGCGTCGTTGCTCCAGCAAACCCGCAAGCTCGCCCTGGACGCCTACGAACACCAGGATGTGCCTTTTGAGACGCTGGTATCGGCGTTGCGGCCCGAACGAAGCCTGAGCCATAGCCCGGTGTTCCAGGTGATGTTCGCCTTGCAGGAGAATGTCGATGCCGAACTCGTCCTCCCGGGCCTGCGCGTCGAAACCGTCGACACCGGCTACCAGGTCGCCAAGTTCGATTTGAGTCTGACAATCGACACGACCGCGGATGGATTGCTGAGCAGTTGGGAATACTGCGTCGACCTGTTCGAGGCCGACACCATCGCTCGCCTGGCCGAGAGCTTCGAACTGCTGTTGCGCGCGGTCGTGGCCCGTCCCGAGCAACCAGTGGGCGACGTGCCGCTGCTGACGGCGGCACAACAAGAATCGATGTTGACGACGTGGTGCGGGCGGGTCCCGCCCCATACGTCGGATCGTTGTGCCCATGAGGTGTTCGAAGATCTCGTTCGCGCTCAGCCGGACGCGCTGGCGGTGACCGATGGACGGCACTCCCTGACCTATGGCGAGCTGAACCAGCGCGCGAATCAGTGGGCGCACTATCTTGCGGAGCAGGGCGTTGGCCCGGATGTTCTGGTCGGTATCTGCGTCGAGCGGTCTCTCAACGCCATCGTCGCGATCATGGCCGTGCTGAAAGCCGGCGGCGGTTATGTGCCGCTGGATCCAAACTACCCGTGGCAGCGCCTCGACTTCATGCTGAAGGACTCGGGCGTGCACTGTCTGCTGACGCAGAAGTTCCTGGAAGACAAGTTGCGCGACTCGAACGCGCTGCTGCTGTTCCTGGACACGCCGCCCGAGGGCGTAGCGCGGAGTTCGCGGGAGAATTCGCAACCGCGCGCTCGGGGGCTCACGTCCCGCAACACCGCGTACATGATCTACACCTCCGGCTCGACGGGTGAGCCCAAAGGTGTGTTGATTACGCACGACAACGTGGTCGTGTACTGCGAAGTGTCGAGACACGACTACGGAGCGAAGGCCGACGATCGAGTGTTGCAGTTCTCGACGCTGTCATTCGACATGTTCATCGACGATTTCTGCAATTCGTTGCTCACGGGCGGCGCTCTGGTGCTGAGAAACGACGAAATGCTGGTGGGGCCCCGGGCTTTCTGCCAGTTCATGAAAGAGCATCGAATATCCGTCGCGAGTCTTTCCACCGCCTTCTGGCATCAGCTGTGTTACAGCCCAGCAGGGCTGGAAGCCTTGAATGAAAGCGATACCCGCCTGTTGATCATCGGCGGTGAGGCGATGTCGAAGGCCGCCGTGCAACAGTGGCAATCGGTCGTTTCGCCGAAGGTGCGCGTGCTCAACACATACGGTCCGACCGAGTGCACGGTCACCGCCACATGGTTCGATATCGAGAGACCCATGGATGCGTACATGAACGTGCCCATCGGACGCCCGACCCGTCACGTACGTGTGTACGTGTTGAACGTCCGTCGCCAGTTGGCGGCCATTGGCGAAGTAGGCGAACTGCACATCGGCGGACCCGGCGTGGGCGCGGGGTATTTCAACCGGCCGGAGTTGACGGCTCAGCGATTCATCCAGCACACGTTCCCGAACGGTGTCGAAGATCGTCTGTACCGGACGGGCGACCTGGTGCGCTGGAGCAAGAACGGCGAACTGGAATACGTGGGCCGAATCGACCACCAGGTGAAGGTGCGCGGTTTCCGAGTGGAAACGGGTGAAGTCGAGTCCGCGTTGCGTCGTCACCCGGAGGTGAAAGACGTCATCGTGGTTGCGCGTGGCGAGCCCGCCCAACTGGTGGCGTACGTGGTGGCGGACCAGCGCGCAGGGCTGGCCAGCGAATGGCGCGCCCACCTTCGCGGTCAGCTTCCCGAGTTCATGGTGCCCTCGGCGTTCGTCGTGCTCGATGCCATTCCGCTGTTGCCGAATGGAAAGCAGAACCTCAAGGCACTTCCGGATGTCGGCGCCGATCAGGCCGGTGGTGAGAACTACACGGCGCCCGGCACTCCCACGGAAGCTTGGATCTGCGCCCTTTGGCAAGAGTTACTGAAACTCAAGCGCGTCGGCGTTCTCGACAACTTCTTCGAGCTGGGAGGTCACTCGTTGTTGGCGACGCGCATGGTTTCGGCGCTGCGTCAGCAATTCGACCTGGAGATCCCGCTGCGAGAGGTATTCAACCTGCAAACGGTGTTCGAGTTGAGCGCATACATCGATGCCGAGATCGAGTTGGCGCGTGGTCTGGACGGCGCCGGCAGCACCCCGGCAAACAAGGAAGGCCGGCATTCGTCCGCCGAGGTTTGGGAGTTGTAATGAAAGTCATTCAGTCCGAATCCAGACAAAGTCCCTGGTTCGTGCGCTTCAAGCGCAACCATCAGGCAAGGCTGCGCCTGTTCTGCTTTCCCTATGCCGGTGGCAGCGCCGGTTTGTTCGAACCCTGGGGAAGGGCATTCGAGGGCGTCGATGTCGTCGGCGTACAGTTGCCGGGCCGCAGCAATCGGGTCAACGAAAAGCCGCTCGATTCGCTGACCGAGATTGTCGCGCGACTGATCGTCGAACTGCGTGTGCTCAACGATTTGCCTTTCGTTTTCTTCGGGCACAGCAACGGCGCGCTGATCTGCTTTGAATTGGCCAGAGAGCTACAGCGACGCGGCATGGGTGGCTTGCAGTACATCATCCTGTCCGGCAGACGCGCTCCGCACTTGCCTCGTGTGCGTCCGAATACCTACGACCTTCCGCACGATGCCTTCATCGAAGAGTTGCGCTCCATCAACGGCACGCCTGAAGAGTTGCTCAACAACAAGGAGCTGATGGATTTGTTCGTGCCGATCCTGCGTGCCGATTTCAAAGTGAATGAGACCAGCAAGTACTGCGCCGATATCAAGCTGAAATCGGCGGCGTGCATTTTCTGGGGGCGCCTCGATACGGATATTCCTGAGGCGGAAATCCAGGCATGGCGCGCCAACTTCGAATCCGGGGACATCGAGTTCACGGAATTCTCCGGCGATCACTTCTTCATTCATTCGCAGCAGCAGCTGGTGCTCAAAAGAGTCGCCGAGATCCTCGGCGGTTTACTGAGCGCTCGTGTAGCCAGAGATCTTCTGGAAGCAGCTGGCTGATATGAACTTGTCCCTCGGCAAACGGTTTCGCATCCCAGAACGGTCAATCAAAATGGTCTCGAATTCCCCATGACGCTCATCGAAGGTTTGTGTTTGATGCTTATCGGCGCCCATCTGTTCGGATGGATGGCCGAGCGGCTGCGACAACCCGCCCTGGTCGGTCACATGTTGGCGGGCATCCTGCTCGGCCCCTCGGTGCTGAACTGGATGCAAGCGGGTCCGACGTTTGCCGCGGTCTCCGACTTGTCGGTGCTGTTCGTCGTGGCTGCCGCCGGGCTCGAAATGCGCATGCACCACGTGCTCGATGTGTTTCGCGGCAAAAGCTCTTTTGCCCTGTTCGTTGGGTTCGCGATTCCGACCGCTGTGGCAGGCACGTTCGCGTGGCTGATGGGGCTGGCATTGATCCCGGGGCTCGTCGTGACCTTGTGTCTGTCGGTTACGGCATTGCCGGTCGCACTGCGCATCTTGAGCAGCTTCGGCATGCTCGATACGAGCATCGCGAGATTGGCGATCGCGAGTGCGCTGTTGTCGGATGTCATCGTGCTGATGGTGCTCGGCGTCACGATCTCGCTGGCTACGCCTTCGGTCGGAAGTTGGTTGCCAGTTGCGGGCATTTCGATGGCCAAGCTGGTGGCGCTCCTCGCATTCGTCGGGATCTGTCACTTCGCATGCTTGCGTTTGAGTGCGCTGCGCGCGGCTCGCATGATCAACTCGCAACACTCCGATTCGGTGTTGACCGCGACGCTGCTGTTCACGTTCGCGTTCGGCGCGCTCAGCGAACTACTCGGATTTCACTTTGTGATTGGCGTGTTTTTCGCCGCACTGATGATCACGCGCGACCTGATCAGCGATGCGCATTTCGAGAAGTTGGAGCGCACCTGCGAAGTCTTCACCGTCAGCCTGTTTGGACCATTGTTCCTTGCTTATCAGGGAATCCAGTTTCAGCTGGGTACGCTGGACAATGCGTCGCTGGTGGTGGGCCTGGTGCTGGTCGCGATCGCATCCAAGGTACTGGGCGGTTACGTGATGGCGCGGCTGAAGAACCTGCCACATCAGGAAGCGCTGGCTGTGGGCGCCATCATGAATGCGCGCGGCGTGATGGAGATGGTCGTGGCCAGCATCGCCTATCACGCCGGCCTGGTCGATCAGGGGCTGTATTCCGCGCTGTTGCTGGTCGGCATGTTGACCACGGTGATCACGCCATTGCTGCTCAGGCAGTGGCTGACGAAAACCCAGACAGCGTAGTTGGCCTTCCGGCAGTCGGCATGCACATGGAATTCGCGAAAACTGGAGATATCGCGTGAGCGCCACAGCACATCACTCGAACGACGAAAAACTCGAGTCCTGCCGTCAGTACCTGATTGGTTTGGGCGCCGACAAACTGCCTCACTCCGGGCGGCACTTTCTCGCGCATCTGGAAGGAACCTACCAATTGCTGCGCCGTTGGGAATTGCCCGAGCCGGTGTGTTACGCGGGGCTGTTCCACAGCACATATGGCACCGACGGGTTCAAGCGTAATGCGTTGACCATGGATGACCGGCACGAGGTTCGTGCCTTGATTGGCGAGGAGGCCGAGCGATTGGTCTATCTGTTCGGTTCCATTCGCCGCATCAGCATGTTCGAAAGCGGGGCTCCCCAGAGCATCCGGTTCCGTGACGCCGCCAGACGCACGCCCATTGCTCAAGATGAGTGGGTTGCCCTCTTGCACATCGAGTTCGCGAATACATTGGATCAGTGTCGGGACATGGGGTTTCTCGGGAAATTCGTGCTGACCAAGCTGGGTAGGAAGTGGATGAATCTCAGGCAGCACCTGAGCGCCGACTGCAACGCCGAATTGGCGCCGGTTTTCGCCAGTCACCGGATATCGCGGTGGCAGTACGCCGCCTTTCAGCCGTTGTTCTGGGTACTGCAGAGGCTATGAGAGTACGAGACGGCTCGCGCGCCAGATGAAGAGCGCAAAAGAACGATTGCCGGCGGCAGCCAGTGCCGCCTGAAACGGAAGACAAATCGTGCAGAACACGGCGGAAATAAAGGATTTGCTGCGCTCCCTCATCAGGCAAGGGGTCAAGCTCGGCGTGTCGCAAGACAAATTGCTCATCGAAGGCAATTGGCAAGCGCTGAGCGAAGACGTCAAGTCGCTCATCAAGTCCAACAAACAAAACATTATCGACTTCGTCGAGGCGCGAAAGAAGGCGAAGGTTTCGCAGCTGCGCGCTCGCCCAGCCGATGTTGCGCCGGTGTTGTCGTTCGCGCAGCAGCGCCTTTGGTTCATCGATCAGCTCGACGCGGGCGTGAGTACCCAGTACAACATGCCGTATGCCTTGCGCCTGACCGGGCGGCTCAATCGGGATGCGTTGCAACGGGCGCTCGATCAAATCGTCGCGCGTCACGAAATCCTGCGCAGCGTGTACTACACGCTGGGCGATGGCGAGGCGGGGGTTCGAACGATGGATGCGATGCCGGTGACCATCGCCGTCGTCGATCTCTCGCACATGGACGCCGCGGAGCGTGACGAGCACCTGCACTCATTGGCGCTGGCCGAGGCGAAAAAACCGTTCGATTTGCGACGCGACCTGATGCTGCGCGCGAGCCTGGTGATACTGTCCGGGCACGAGCACGTCCTGTTGTTCACGATGCATCACATCGCCTCGGACGGCTGGTCGATGGGCGTGCTGACGCAAGAATTCGTGACCTTGTACGACGCGTATTCGAACGGCGCGACGGATCCGCTGCCGCCGCTGCCAGTGCAATACGGCGATTTCGCCTGGTGGCAACGAAACTGGCTGCAAGGCGACGTGCTCGAGCAGCACCTCGATTTCTGGGAGCACCAGCTCGCGGACCTACCCTTGGTGCACAGTCTGCCGCTGGATTTCCCGCGGCCGGCGGCGCAAAGCTTCGAAGGAAGCAGCCACGTCCATGTCCTCGACCGGACCTTGAGCGATCAGCTCAAGGCACTGAGCCTGGCCCAAGGCACGACGCTGTTCATGACCTTGCAGACGGCATTCGCGGTGCTGCTGTCCCGCTACAGCAACGAAACCGACATCGTGATGGGAATGCCCATCGCCAATCGCACCCAGGCCGAGCTATCGCCGTTGATCGGCTTCTTCGTGAACACGTTGATTCTGCGCAGCGACATGTCCGGCAACCCGCGGTTCAGTGCGCTGTTGCAGAAGAACAAGCAGATGGCACTGCAGGCGTACGATCACCAGCACATTCCTTTCGAGCTACTGGTCGACCGGCTGCGCCCCGAGCGCAGCGCCCGACATGGCGCGTTGTACCAAATCATGTTCGTGCTCCAGAACAACGAGCAGGGCGAACTGCGCTTGCCGGAGTTGACCCTCTCCCAGGTCGACACCGGGCATGTCTCGGCCAAGTACGACATCCACCTGGGAATGGAAGAGTTCCCAGACGGATTGCAGGCAACCTGGACCTATTGTTCTGCGCTGTTCACGCCCGCCACGATCGAGCGCATGTCCGGGCATCTGGAAACGCTGTTGCGAAGCATGGTCGCGGCACCGGACACGCCGATTCTGAATCTTCCCATGCTCGGCAGCGCGGAGCGACACCAGATCGCGGTCGAATGGAATGGAAAAATCGCAGGCGATTCGCACGACTGCATCGTGCCGAGACGATTCGAGGACCAGGCCACACGGACGCCGAACGCCGCCGCCGTGCGGTGCGCAGACGCGGTGCTGAGTTATGCCGAGCTCAATCGAAAAGCCAACCGCTTGGCGCATTGCCTCGTCGAGGCGGGCGTCGAGCCGGGCGCCGTGGTCGGAGTGCACGCCACACGCTCGCCAGAACTGATGGTGGCGCTGCTGGCAATCTGGAAATGTCGTGCCGCCTATGTTCCATTCGATCCGAACAGTACCCCGAAACGGCTTTCGGTCATGATCGAAGACGCGGGCATCGAGATCGTGGTGGCGCATTCCGCGCTGCGTGCCAAGGTGCCCGTTTCCGGCATCGACGTGCTCGAGCTGGGCGACGTTCTGGCAGAGACATGGTTCGCGGAATACTCGGACCGCAATCCCGGTGCGCACGGCGCGGAAGTGAGTCCCGACGACAGCGCCTACATCATCTACACCTCGGGCTCAACGGGCGTGCCTAAGGGTGTCGAGATCGCGCACTCCAACCTGGCGGACTACTGCGCTTACGCCCTTGGTCGCTACTACGCACAGGGACTCGCCGGTTCGCTGGTTGTGACTTCGCATGCGTTCGACATCACCGTGCCGAGCCTGTTTCTGCCTCTGCTCGCGGGAGGCTGTGTCGAGTTTATGCCGCCGCAAGGAGAACTGGATGCGTTGGCGGCGCGCCTGGCTTCCGCGCAGGAGAGTCACCTTTTGCGCATGACGCCGCTGCATGCGCAGGCGTTGCTGGATCTGCTACCGCCCACCAGCCTGGATGCGGCGCACGTCTTCGTCATCGGCGGCGCTGGCTTCCCGCCGGAACTCGCGCGCGAACTGCAGTCGCGCTTTCCGCGTAGCCAGATCTTCAATCACTATGGACCCACCGAGGCGACCGTTGGTTGCGCGATCTTCGACGTCACCGCGCAGCTGGATCGTTTGGAGAAAACTATTCCCATCGGCCGTCCAATGGACAACACCGTGTTGTATGTACTCAACGCGGCGCGGGAGTTGGTGCCCGTGGGTGTCAGCGGCGAGCTGTACATCGGCGGGCGGGGGCTGGCGAAGGGCTATCTCAATCGGTCCGATCTCACCGCCGAAAAATTCATCCGGAATCCCTTTGCTGATGCGCACGCCGAGCGGCTCTACCAGAGCGGCGACCTGGTGCGCTGGTTGCCCGAGGGCACCCTCGAATTCCTGGGGCGTTGCGACGACCAGGTGAAGATCCGTGGGTTCCGTGTAGAGCTGCAGGAAATCGAGCACCACCTGCGCAGCGATTCCCGAGTAGCTCAGGCCGTCCTGGTTGCCCATGAAGACAGCGATGGTGGCAAGCGCCTCGTGGCGTATGTCGTGCCTACCGAGGAATCCGATCACGACCAGTTGGCGCCGCAGTTGCGAGACGCACTCCGTCAGGAGTTGCCTGACTACATGGTGCCTTCCAGCATCGTTCTGCTGGAGGAGCTGCCGCTGTCCGCCAACGGAAAAGTGGACAGGCGACGCTTGCCGGAACCCGGGGTTGCATCGGTGCAGATAAAGGTGCTGCCAGAGACCGCGACCGAGCGACGCCTGGCTGCACTGTGGAGCGATTTGCTCAAGGTACCGTGTGACGCCGTAACGGCATCGTTCTTCGAACTGGGCGGACATTCCCTCCTGGTCACGCGACTGGTCAGCACAGTTAATCAAGAGTTTGCGGTAAGCCTGAAGATTGCCGACGTCTTTTCTCATCCGACGATTCGAGCATTGGCGGGCCTGATCGACTCGGCGACCACCGGCTCGATTGTGCGGATTCCGCGCGTGTCGCGCGAGTCGGCGTTGCCCTTGTCGTTTGCGCAGCAGCGCCTGTGGCTCATCGACAGGCTTGCGGGCAGTAGTCAGTACAACATGCCGTTCGCCTTCCGGCTGCGCGGTCTACTGAATCGGGAAGCATTGCAGCGCGCGCTCGACACGATCGTCGCGCGGCATGAAGTCTTGCGCAGCGTCTTTCGCACCCGGGACGATGGCGAGGCCTTCGTCGTCGTGAAGGCGGCCTTTTCAATACCGGTGACGGTGGTCGATCTGACGCACCTCAACGTGGCCGCGCGAGAAGAGCGTGTGCACGCGCTGGCGGCAGCCGATGCCACGCGGCCATTCGATCTCAGCAACGATCTGATGTTGAGAGCGAGCCTGCTGGCATTGTCCGAGCAGGAACACGTGCTGCTGTTCAACATGCACCACATCGCCTCGGACGGCTGGTCGACAGGTGTGTTGACGATGGAGTTCGCCGCGCTGTACGACGCGTTTTCGCGAGGTGCCGATCAACCGCTGCCGGCCTTGCCGATCCAGTATGCGGACTTCGCCCACTGGCAACGCCAATGGTTGCAAGGTGAAGTGCTAACGCAGCAACTCGACTACTGGCTGACTCAACTGAATGGTCTGCCAGCGGTGCACGGTCTGCACCTGGATTTCCCCCGCTCCGCGGTGAAACGTTTCGCGGGCGCGCTGCATTCGCAGCGCCTGGACCAGCCCCTGATCGAGCGCCTGCGGAAACTGAGCCTGGAAAGAGGCACGACGCTGTTCATGACGCTGCAGGCGGCATTCGCCGTACTTCTGGCGCGCTGCAGTGGCGAGACCGACATCGTGATGGGCACGCCCATCGCAAACCGCACGCAGGCGGAGTTGTCGCCCCTGATTGGATTCTTCGTGAACACGCTGGTGTTGCGCAGCAATCTGTCGGGCAACCCGTCGTTCAGCGATGTGCTGCAGCAGACCAGGAAAACGGCGCTAGAAGCCTACGAACATCAACACATCCCCTTCGAGATGCTGGTCGACAAACTGCAGCCCGAGCGCAGTTTCCATCAAAGCCCTTTGTTCCAGATTATGTTCACGCTGCACACGGGCGAGCAGGGCTCGCTGACGTTGCCCGGCTTGAGCATGCAGGCCCTGGAGGAGGAACAGTGCACGGCCAAGTTCGATCTGACGCTGGCGTTGCGCGAAACCGATGACAGCGTGCAGATGAATTGGGAGTACTGCACCGAGCTGTTTCAACCGACGAGCATCGCGAGCTTGGCCGAGGCCTTCGTCGAGTTGCTGGCCGGCGTCGTGGCGGAGCCGAACAGGCCGATCTATTCGTTGCCACTGGTCTCGGCGAGGACCCGACACCGGCTGCTGGAAGAATTCGCTGGCGCGCGGGCAGTGCATCCAGAAGACGCATTCATCCATGAGCTGTCAGGGTCAGAGGCAGCGGGGACAATCGCGGATACCCGACTCTACGTGCTGGATCGAGATCGGCAATTGCTGCCCATCGGCGTCCCGGGAGAGTTATACATCGCGGGCGTCGGGCTCGCGCAACGCGGTTCGGATGACCCGGAGCTGGCGCAGCGTCTCGTACGCAATTCGTTTTCCGATGATCCCGAGATGTCGCTGCTCCGATCTGGCGATCGGGCGCGCTGGCTGCCGGACGGCAAGCTCGAGTACCTCGGAAAGATCGACGCGCAGGTCGAGAACGAAATTGAAGCGGATGGCCCGACATTCGAAGCGCCGAGGGGCGAATTTGAAATACGGCTGGCGGCACTCTGGCAAGACGTTTTGAGTGTTCCTGCTGTCGGCCGTCGCGACCACTTCTTCGCGCTGGGTGGCAGTTCCCTGAGTGCCGTGCGCCTGGAGTTCGCGATCCGGGAACATTTCGGCATCGAGCTGACATTCCGCGAGTTGTTCGAGCATGCGGAGCTCGCCGCGCAGGCGGAACTCATCGCCACAAAAGATCGGCGAGTCGAACTGCCGCGGATTGAAAAAGCGGCGCGCGACGGCCGGCCGCTGGCGTTGTCATTCGCGCAGCAGCGTTTGTGGCTCATCGACCAGCTCGCCCCGGGCGGCACGCAATACAATATGCCGCTGGCGTTGCAGTTGACGGGCCAGTTGGATGTCGACGCGCTGAAGAAAGCGCTGGATGCGATTGTCGCCCGACATGAAGTGTTGCGAACGGTTTACGCCATTTCGGACTCTGGCGAGCCCTGCCAGCGCATCCGTGAGCAGGTGTCTATTCCGTTCTCGACCGTGGATCTGCGCGACATCCCGAGCGCGTCGCGGGCCCGGCGAGTACGCGAGCTGGCGGAAGCGGAAGCCAACAAGCCGTTCGATTTGCGGCAGGACGCCATGCTCCGGCTTGCGGTGCTCGTGTTGGGCTTCGAAGAACACGTGTTGCTGCTGACGATGCATCACATCGCTTCCGACGGCTGGTCCCAGAATGTACTCGTCAATGAGTTCGTGACGCTGTATCGGGCATTCAAAGATGGACAGCCGCTGGCGCTGCCATCCCTGCCGGTGCAATACGCGGACTTTGCTCAATGGCAACGGGGTTGGCTGCAAGGAGAAGTGCTGGACCGGCAGTTGAACTACTGGCTGCGGCAGTTAGCGGCGTTGCCGCAAGTGCACCGGCTGCCTCTCGACTTCCCACGGCCGGATGTGCAACGCTTCGACGGAGCGATGCTCGATCAGAAGTTCGATCCAGCGCTGAGCGAACGACTGCACGCATTGAGCGTCGCTCAGGGCACGACGCTGTTCATGACCCTGCAGACGGCCTTCGCGATGCTGCTCGCGCGGTACAGCGGCGAGACCGACATCGTCATGGGAACGGCCATCGCCAATCGGGCACAACCCGAGCTCGCATCGTCGATCGGCTTTTTCGTCAATACGCTGGTGCTGCGCAGCGACTTGTCCGGCGATCCTTCTTTCGCGACGCTGTTGCAACGAAACAAGCTTGTGGCGTTGGCGGCTTTCGAACACCAGCACATTCCATTCGAGATGCTGGTGGAAAAACTGCAGCCGGAACGCAGCTTCAGCCACGGCCCGCTGTTCCAGATCATGTTTACGCTGCAAAGCGGCCAGGATCAGTCGAAACTGGAACTGCCTGGTTTGAGCATCCAGGTGCTCGATGCGGAACAACACACTGCGAAGTTTGATCTGACGCTGGCATTGCACGACGGTCCGGATGGCCTCAGGGCCAGTTGGGAGTACTGCACGGAACTGTTCGGCGCACAGACCGTCGCCCACATGGCGGACGCGTTTGCGCAGCTGTTGGCCGCACTGGTCGCGGAGCCGGAGTGCCCGATTCAGCGCTTGCCGGTGGCGGCGATCGGCACACGCGCACAGCGACTCGCGCTCGATCCTGCTTATGGCGCGCATGACCCTGCGTTGCCAGCAATCGGGGCAAGCGGCCGTGGGGCGCCAGTTTACGAAGCGCCGCAGGGCGACATCGAAACCGCATTGTCGATTCTCTGGATCGAACTACTGAGCGTCCCGCGCGTCGGTCGTGGTGACAATTTTTTCGCGTTGGGTGGCAGCTCCCTGAGTGCCGTGCGCCTGGCATTTGCCATCCAGGAACGTTTTTCCATCGACTTGTCGGTGCGCGAGTTGTTCGAATATTCCGGACTGGCTGTACAGGCCGGTCTGATCGCGACGAAAGAAAGATTGGCCGCGCTTCCCGTCGTGAGCGCCGTGGTTCGCGATGGCCAGCCTTTGGCGTTGTCCTTTGCGCAGCAGCGGCTGTGGTTCATCGATCAGCTGACGCAGGGCAGCGCGCAATACAACATGCCGATTGCGCTAAGGCTGGAGGGTGAGTTGCAGGTCGATGCCTTGCACGCGGCTTTCAGTGAGATCGTGCAACGGCATGAAGTTTTGCGCACGATCTACGCCACCGCGGCGACCGGGGAAGCAAGCCAACGGATCTTGCCGGTCGACGTGCTGCCGCTGGTGAGCGTCGATCTGTCAGGACTGCCGGAAGAGGAACGAGAGGCGGAAGTTCTGCGTCTGGCCGAGACCGATGCCCTCACACCTTTCCGCCTCGACCAGGACCTGATGGTGCGTGTCAGCCTCATCGCCCTGGACGCGAAGACCCATGTGCTGCTGTTCAACATGCATCACATCGCTTCCGACGGCTGGTCCATGCGCGTGCTCATGGAAGAGCTCGTGCAGTTGTACGCGGCGTTCGTCCGGGGTCAATCGAGTCCGCTGTCGCCGCTCGCAATCCAGTACGCCGACTTCGCCGCCTGGCAGCGTTCGCACATTCGAGGCGACTATCTCGAAGCACAGTTGCACTATTGGCAAAAGCAACTCGCTGGTATTCCGCCTGTGCATGGCCTGATTCTGGATCGGCCGCGTCCGCTGCAGCCGAGTTTTGTCGGCAAGGCGTTCACGGCGCCGATCGATTCGGCGTTGGTGCAGCAATTGAATGGTTTGGGCCAGACGCTGGGCGCCACTCTCTTCATGGTGCTGCACGCCGCGTTCGCCGTGCTGTTGGGACGATGGAGTCGCGAGAACGACATCGTGGTTGGCACGCCCATCGCGGGTCGCACACGCAAGGAGCTGGCTCCGCTGATCGGTTTCTTCGTCAACAACCTGGTATTGCGCAGTCGGTTGAACACGGAACAGTCGTTCGCCGAATTCCTGCAGGCATCCAGGATCACGGTGCTGGAGGCTTTCGAACATCAGGATGTGCCGTTCGAGATGCTCGTCGATCGTTTCTGTCCAGAACGCAACTTCAATCACTCGCCGCTGTTCCAGATCCTGTTCTCGCTGCAAAACCAGATGCCGACCGATCTGTCCTTGCCAGGAGTCAAGGTCTCGGGAGTCGCGCGCGAGCAATCGCTGGCAAAGTTCGAGTTGTCGGTGCAGGTTGGGCCCGGCGTCGACGGCTATGAAGTCGAGTGGAGCTACAGCACCGATATCTTCGACGCCGAAACGATTGCCAGCCTGGCGGAGCACTATGTGCTCCTGCTAGAGGCGGTGGTCGCGGCCCCGGAAAAACCGCTTGGCCAGCTGTCTATGGTCACGGAAAGCGACCAGCGATTCTTCGCTGCGCAAGCCGCGCGGGCGGTGACCGGGTTGGCGCCGGATGTGTGTCTGCATTCGCTCTTCCAGCAGCAAGCGGCGCGCTGGCCGGACAACGTCGCGCTGATTCACGAAGGAACTCGGCTGAGTTATCGAGCGCTGAATGAACGCGCCAACCGGTTGGCCAACTATCTGCGGATGTCCGGTGTGCGAACGGGCGACTTCGTCGGTCTGTTCGTCGAGCGCTCGGCAGACATGGTCGTCAGCATTCTCGCGGTCCTCAAGGCCGGTGCCGCGTATGTGCCGATGGATACGTACAATCCTGCGGCCCGCACGCAACACATGCTCGATGACTCCGGCGTCACCTGGATCATCACGCACCAGGATCTCCAGTCCCGGTTGCCGTATACCACTGCGCAAGTACTGCACCTGGACGCGCCGGCGCACGCGGAAGGCATTGCCCGGTGTTCGGCGGTCGACCTTGAGGACACCGCGGTCACGAGCGAGCATGCGGCATACGTGATCTACACCTCCGGTTCCACCGGCAAGCCCAAGGGTGTCGTGGTCGAGCACGGCCACGTCGTACGCCTGTTCGACAGCAGCGCCGAGCATTTCAGCTTCGATCACAACGACTGCTGGACCCTGTTCCATTCTTATGCCTTCGATTTCTCCGTCTGGGAGATCTGGGGCGCGCTGTTGTACGGCGGACGCCTCGTCGTCGTGCCCTATGCGATCACCCGTTCTCCGCCCGATTTCTATCGGTTGCTGACAGAGCAACGGGTGACGGTGCTGAATCAGACGCCTTCGGCTTTCTATCTGCTCATCGAGCAGGCTCATCAGGCGGGCGAACTGAATCACCTGCGCTATGTGGTCTTCGGCGGGGAAGCCTTGGATCCGCCGAGACTGCGGCCGTGGCTCGCACGTTACGGAGATGAGCAGCCACAGCTCATCAACATGTATGGCATCACCGAAACAACCGTGCACGTCACCTATCGACGGATCCGGACCACCGATGTGGGCAAACCTTCGAGCGTGATCGGCGTGCCGCTGCGCGACCTGCTCTGCCATGTGTGTAACGACGCGATGTCGTTACAACCCATCGGCGTGCCCGGCGAACTGTTCGTGGGCGGTGGCGGAGTGTCGCGAGGCTACTTGAATCGCCCCGAACTCAACCGCGAGCGTTTCATCGATAGCCCCTTCGGCGGAGCCGGGCAGCGTCTCTATCGCACCGGCGACCTGGTGCGCTGGACCACCGCCGGTGAACTGGAGTACCTCGGTCGCATCGATCATCAGGCCAAGTTGCGGGGTTTCCGCATCGAGCTGGGCGAAATCGAGCATGAGCTGCTCAGCAGCGGTCAGGTGAAGGAGTGCGTGGTGCTGCTCGTTGGCGATCGCGGTGGCGAACAGCGACTGGTCGCCTATGTCGTGCCGAATCGGGATGACGAGCATTTGCCCAATTCACTGCGCAAACATCTGCTCTCGGTCTTGCCACCGTACATGGTGCCTTCGGTCTTTGTCGTGCTCGAGCGTATTCCGCTGACTGAGAACGGCAAGATCGACCGGCGCGCCTTGCTCTCGATGGCGGAAACGCGTGTGGCACGCGCGGAGTACGTCGCGCCGACGACGCCCATGCAGACGCAGCTCTGCGCGATCTGGCAAGACGTGCTGCGGGTCGAAAAAATTGGCGTTCGAGACAATTTCTTCGCCGTGGGTGGTGACTCGATCCGGGTCGTGCAGATCGTGAAGCGGGCGCAAGCCGTGGGCATCGCGCTCGAGGTGAAAGACATCTTCTTCCATCAGACCATTGCCGAGCTGGCCGACATTCAACGCGGATCGCGTGCGCTCGTCGAGCCGGCGCCTCTGCACTTGTTGACGGATGCATTCGATGCATCGCCTTTCATGGATGAGACCGTGGAAGATTGCTACCCCGTTACGGCCATGCAGCAGCGCATGCTGGAGCAACACGGTACGCATGGCCTGGAACAGGCGGTCTACCAGCCGCGTGTGATCTACGACATCGACGGCATCGTACTGGAACCAGCGCGACTGGAAGCCGCGTTGCGCCATCTGCTCCAGAAGCATCCCGTACTGCGGACCCGATTCCATCGCATGGAAGGCGGCGAGCATATGCAGGTGGTGCTTAAAGGCGTCGACTTCCGCCTGGCGGTGGTCCAGCTGTCGGCGCTGAACTCCGCGGCGCAAGAGAAGGCAGTCGCGAACCTGATCGCGCAGGACCGGCCGTTCATGCTGGGCGAGACAGGCATCCGGTTCACGTTGCTCGTCTATGGCAAGCGGAAGTACGGTCTGTTCATCTCCACGCACCACGCGATCATCGACGGTTGGGCGCTGGTGGAACTGCGCAACGAGCTGATGGCGCTCTACCAGGAGTCGGGTCAGGAAGGAGCGACGCTGCGCACGCCCGTGTCGGGCAACGTGTTTAAGGAACACGTCGCGCTGGAACGGGAAGCGCAAACCTTCGCGGATCACCAACAGGCCTGGCGTGACCTCCTGACGGACTACCAACCAATGCCCGCGCTGGATTTGATCGCGGCGGATGCGAGCGCGAGTAACGAGCTGGGTCTGCACGTCGACGCCGCACTGGTCAGCGGACTCAAGCGCCAGGCAGAGCAACAGGGCGTGACGTTGAAGACCCTGTTGCTGCTGGCCTTCCAACGGGCGCTCGGGAATCTGTTGATGATCGACACGGTGACCGTGGACGTCGTGTCCAGCGGTCGTTCTCCGCGCCTCAGCGACCCGCTGGGAGCGATCGGCCTGTTCTGGAGTCTGCTGCCCATCTGCACCCGATTGTCGGCACATCAGAGCGACGCCGAAGCGATCGCTGCGACCGCACGAAAACTGCTGACCATCGACGCGCATTCCCTGTTTCCCGCCGACCGCGTGCGCAAGCTCGTTGAGGTCGAGTCGATGACCTACGCGGCATTCAACTACGTGAATTTCCACAACGCAAAAACTGGATCCGGCAAATCGGGCGAGCAGGAGATGGTCGAGCTCAAGGTTCGTTACGCATCCGATCGGTTCGCCTACGCCGTCAAGTTGGCGATTTCCGGCGGCGACGGCGACGGCATCGACGGCAGCATCGAATTCGATCGCCGACATTTCAGCGCGGAGCGGATGCGCGCGCTCCGCACCGACTTCCTGGCTCGATTGCGACAGCTCGGCAACCCGGTTGGGAATACGCCTGCAGATGTATGCGCCGAAAAAGCTCATGCGGAAGAAGTCCATGACTAACACCATCACCGACTTGTCCGACGTGTCCGTCGACGATCTGCGTTCGATCCAGGGCACACGCTTGTTGCTCCACGTCGATCAGGGTTCTGCCCGAGTGGCCGAGTGGGCGACGGAAAACCACGAGCACGTGGAGCGATTGCTGCAAGCCAACGGCGCGCTCTTGATCCGCGGACTGAAATTTGCCGGCAGCCAGCAATTCGGCGTCGCGCTCGCAACGTTGTTCGGCGCGGAGCTCCTGGAGTACGTGTACCGGTCGACGCCTAGAACGCAATTGCGAGGGAACGTCTACACGGCTACGGAATACCATCCTTCGCTGCAGATTCCCCAGCACAACGAAAATGCCTACGGCAACCGTTGGGCGATGCGCCTCGGCTTCCTCTGCACCGTACCGTCGGAGCAGGGTGGCGCAACGCCGATCTGCAACAGCGAACTCGTGTACCAACAGATTCCGGATGCGATTCGCGATCGCTTCGAACGGGATGGTGTGATGTACGTCCGCAACTATTCCGATATCGACGTTCACTGGAACGACGTCTTTCAGACCGAGGAGCGCGAAGAGGTCGAGCGGTTCTGTCAGGCCAACCAGATCAGTCATGAGTGGCTGGACGGCAATCGATTGCGTACCCGGCAAATCAATCAGGCCAGCATCCGCCATCCTGTTACTGGCGCGCAGGTCTGGTTCAACCAGGCGCATTTGTTCCACGTCTCCAATCTGGATGAGGAACTGCAGCGGAATCTGCTCGCCAGTGTGGGCGAAGCGGATTTGCCACGCAACACCTACTACGGCGACGGCGAGCCCATCGCGACTTCGGACCTGGCGCTCATCCGGAACATCTACCAGCGTCACGCCATACGCTTCGACTGGCAGCGAAACGATCTATTGCTGCTGGACAACATGCTCTATTCGCATGGCCGCGATTCCTTTGTCGGCGATCGGCAAGTGTTGGTGGGCATGGCGCGTTCCATTGATGCCGATAGCGTGGAGAGCCGGCCATGAACTTGTTGCACGCGCCGCGCAACCCGCTTGGCTCTCACCCGGTTACAACATCCACAACTGATCCCATGTCACCTCAAATCAGAGTTTTCGCCATGAACTATTTCCCCCAATTACCGATGTGCTCACCGTGAAGAAGCTAGTCATCGCTGCTGTTGTCTTGATCGTCGGCCTGAGCCTGCTGGTGTTGAGCGAAGGTATCGACAAAGAGGATGCCCTTCCGGTGCAGGTGGAGCTGGCTCAACGGGCGGCCATCGAGCAGAGAGTTCGTGCGACGGGAAAGATCCAGTCATCCATCCAAGTAAAGATCAGTGCCGACATCAGCGCGAAGATCACGCGTTTGCACGTCAAGGAAGGCGATCAGGTGGAGAAGGGGCAACTGCTGGTCGAACTGGACGGCATTCGACGCGCCGCCAGTCTGGCGAGCCAGGAAGCGTTAGTGAAAGTCGCCCAGGATGAAGCCAGGCTCGCTCTGGCCAACAAGAAGCTTGCCGAGAGTCGACTCGAACGTGCCAAGCGTGTGTTCGCGCGGCAGTTGGAATCCCGCGATACCGTGGATTCCGCTACAAGCGCTTACGAAGTGGAAGCGGCCCGCTACTCGTCTGCCGTGGAGCAAATCAAAAAGGCAAAGGGTGAGCTCGAGCAAGCCAGGTACGACCTGGCCCTGACGCGCATTTTTTCGCCTATGTCCGGCACCGTCAGTGTATTGAAGCGGGAGGCGGGGGAAATCGTGATCGGCTCCCAGTTCCAGGAAGACGTGATCATGGTCGTCGCCGACCTGGGCCAGATGGAAGCCACGGTGAATGTCGACGAGAACGACATCATGAAGGTGAAGATTGGCCAGCCGGCCACGCTCTCGGTCGACGCGCTTCCAAACGCCGTGATCGTTGGCCGTGTGGCGGAAGTTGCGTCCAGCGCGCGCCTCGCGGAACCGGGCGAAGTGCTGCAGAAGACGGAGTTCCGCGTGAAGGTGGCGATTACCGAGGGCGGCGGTCAGGTGCGACCGGGAATGACGGTCAACGCCAACATTCTGACGGATACGCGAGAGTCCGCGTTGAGCGTGCCTATTCAATCGGTGACCTTGCGGCCGGTGGCGCAATGGCGGCAGACCGACAGCGAATCTGCGGATAGCAAGCCCATCGTCGACAAGGATGGCTACGTGCAGCTGGTGTATGTCGTGGAAAGCGGCAAGGCCGTCGCTCGTCAGGTGAAGGTCGGCATCCAGAACGAGGATCGAATCGAGATTCTCGACGGGTTGAAAGAAGGCGAGAACGTGGTTTCGGGAAGCTACCGCGCGATCACTCGTGACTTGAATGACGGGGATGCCGTCGAGGTCGCCCAGAAAGACCCAGTGGCCGGCTCCTGAAACCAAGCAGATGACTACGAACGCCAACATGGTCGACGCACAGCAGCCGCTGCTGCAGATCGACAACGTGACCAAGTCGTATCAACTGGGCAATGAGACCGTTCAGGCGCTGCGCGGTGTCTCGCTGCGCGTCAGCAACAACGAGTACGTCGCCATCATGGGCTCGTCGGGCTCGGGAAAATCGACGCTCATGAACATGATCGGCTGCCTGGATGTGCCGACGTCGGGCACCTATCAGCTGGACGGGCAGTTGGTGGGCAAGTTGAACGACGATGCGCTGGCCGAAATCCGCAACAGGAAGATCGGCTTCGTATTCCAGACCTTCAATCTCGTGCCGCGAATTTCCGTCTTCAAGAATGTCGAACTGCCATTGATCTACAAGGGAGTGCCCAAAGCGGAGCGACGGGTACTCGCGGAAGGCGCCATCGAGTCGGTCGGTCTTCGCGACCGGATGAAGCACAAGCCCAACGAACTATCCGGCGGGCAGCGGCAACGCGTGGCGATTGCGCGGGCGCTGGTGTGCAAACCGTCGCTGATCTTGGCGGATGAACCGACCGGAAATCTGGACAGCACGACCAGCGAAGAAATCATGGCGCTGTTCGATGCCCTGCACCGCCAAGGGAACACCATCGTCGTCGTTACCCATGAAGAGGACATCGCCGCGCATGCCCATCGTGTGGTGCGCCTGAAGGACGGATTGATCGAAAGCGACCGCAGGCGAGTGCCACCGTGAAGGTACAAATCGACATCGCCGAGGCCGCCAGGATTGCATGGAGCGCGGTCATCGCCAACAAGTTGCGCGGTGCCTTGACCGCGTTGGGCGTCATCATCGGCATCGTGGCCGTTACCACGACGATGATCGCGGCCAACACCATGCAGAACGTATTCCGGCAGTCGTTCGCTTCCGGCGGTGCCGACGTTCTTTACGTGTCCAGAACTCCCTGGGTCGATCTGAGTTCTGGCGCGCAATATCGGACCCGGCGAAATCTGGACCTGCATCAGAGCCGAGCTCTGGCGACTCGTCTCCAGGGCAGGGCCATTGTGGTGCCGAGTATCAGCATCGAGCAACCCGCCCGTTTTCTCGCCAGCAAGATGACCGGAATCACGGTCATCGGCACGACGGACAAAGAGAGCCAGCTCTCCGATCTGATACCGGAGCGTGGGCGTTTTCTCCTGCCTTTCGACGAACAGAACAAGTTCGACGTCGCGGTGCTGGGCGCGACCGTGGCTGAGGGATTGTTCGGAAATCTCGAGCCCCTCGGTAAAACCTTTCAGATCGGCGAAAAGCATTTCCGCGTTATCGGCGTCATGGGCACGCGGACCAACGGCTTCTTCGACGGCCCGGACTTCGACCGTCAGGTCTACATCCCGATCACTACGTTCGAGAAAGTGTTCGGCAATCCGTCCGGTCGAGCGAACGTCGACATCGCGGTCAAGGCGCCCTCACTCGAATCGATCGACGACTTTCAGTACGAAGTGACCGATGCGATGCGCAGGATTCGAAGGCTGCGTCCCGGTCAGCCGGATGACTTTTCCATCAGCACGTTGGACTCGCTCCTCACGTCATACAACAACACTATCGGCGTCGTCGTACTGGTGGGATCGCTCATCACGGGCATCGCGCTGTTCGTTGGCGGAGTCGGCGTGATGAACATCATGTTCGTCTCGGTGAAGGAACGCACCAGGGAAATCGGTATCCGTAAATCCATCGGCGCGAAGCGGCGCAGCATATTGCTGCAGTTCCTGTTCGAGTCGGCATTGATCTGTTTGTTCGGTGGATTGATCGGCGCAGGATTTTCCTGGGGAATTGCCCAGCTGGCCGACGAACCCACCATGCCCGTCAGTTTGTCGCCGGCAATTTTTCTCAGTTCCTTGCTCATCGCCACTCTGGTCGGCGTCTGCTCTGGGCTGCTGCCCGCCATACAGGGCGCACGTTTGAATCCAATCGAAGCGTTGCGCTACGAATGAACTTTACGGAGCAGACCAATGCGGATTAGTGAGGCACTGTTCATGGCGCTGGATGCGATCCGTGACAACAAGCTGCGCTCATCGCTGACGTTGGTCGGCGTCATCCTGGGCGTTGCCTCGATCATTGCGGTGATGACTGCTGTTTCCGCGATCCAGAGATCCATCGAGTCGGAGATAACGGTTTTCGGGGCGCAAACGTTCCGGATGCAAAGATTGCCGAGGGGTTTCGCGAGCGAAGAGCAGTTGGCTGCCTCCAAATACTGGCCCGCCGTCACGCAGGCCGAAGCCCAGGCCATTCGCGACAACGCCAAGCTCATCGACGCTGTCGGCGTCGAACTCTGGGAGGACGGCAAGAGCGCTTCCTACAATGGAAGCTCCGCGGAGGCCAGCGTGTTCATCTGCGGTGGCACACCGGAATACCCCGACGTCAACGCGCACGCGATCGAGTCGGGCCGCAATCTCTCCCGCATCGACCTGATGGCGGGACGAAAAGTCGTGGTGCTCGGCCACGCCCTCGCCAATGAACTCTTCCCGTACGTCGATCCGATCGGAAAGAAAATTTTGATGGATGGGCAGAAGTACGAAGTCATCGGCGTCTTCACGAAAAAGGTGTCGGCGTTCAGTAGCCGCTTCGAGGCCATGGCGCTGATTCCAATATCGGCGTTCACCAGCGTCTACGGCAACTATGACGCTCAGGGTGTGCCGCGCTCGGTCAATATCACTTTGCACGCCAGGAGTCCGGAAGTGCTCCCGGATGCAATCGAAGAAGCGCGAATGACCCTTCGACGCCTTCGTCATCTGAAGCCGCACGATGACGACAATTTCTATTACTTCACCAACCAAAGCGCCATCGAGAATTTCAACAAGATCACCGTCGGGCTCAAGCTCGGCGCGTTTGTCATCGGCACCGTCTCGTTGTTGGTCGCAGGTGTCGGAATCATGAACATCATGTTGGTGTCGGTGACCGAGCGCACCCGGGAAATCGGCATCCGCATGGCCCTTGGCGCCAAGCGTAAAGACGTGATGCGACAGTTTCTGCTCGAAGCGGCGGTGCTCTGCAATATCGGTGGCGTGATTGGCATCGCGATTGGTTTCGGTCTCGGAAATGTTCTGGCGTTAATCACCTCGCTTGAGGCCACCGTACCGTTGGCCTGGGCTTTTTACGGAATGGTTTTCTGCAGTCTTGTCGGCCTGACGTTCGGCGTGATACCGGCGCGAAAAGCATCGCGCCTGAATCCGATCGAATCGTTGCGCTACGAGTAACTCGCGAAACCAAAAGGAGTTGGAGAAGAAAATGATAACGTTCATGGATTCCGCTTCCCGGCATCACCTGAATGAATCTCCGCATGAGATGCCACGATTTCTGCTCGATGACATTCAAGGCGCATTGGCCGCGAGTTCCCGATATCCAATCGGGTACGAGCAACAAGTGACGGCGTTCGCGGCGAACTTCTACGGTGTCGAACCCGAGAACGTTCTCTTCACGAACGGAGTCGATGATTGCGTCGATCGCATGGCGTGCCATTTCAGGCACATGCGCTTCATTTACATGAAGCCCGGCTTCGATGGGTATTGGCAGCGGCTCAAGCTGTTTGCGGCCAATACATTGGCTATTGCATTACGTCCCGACGATTTCACGATCGATCCGAACGACATCAAGACGTTTTGCAAGTCGGATGTGGTGCTGATCGCCAATCCATCCAACCCGACGGGCAATTCGGCGTCTCAGCGAGAGCTTGACGATATTCGCAACGCATGCGGAATCCTGTTTCTCGACCGCACTTACCGGCATTACTCTCAACGGAAGAGCCTGTCGCCGTTGGAGAATAATCAGCTCACCTATCATTCCCTATCGAAGGCGTATGGACTGGCCGGCTTCAGGCTCGGCGTCGTGGTGGGGCCCAAGCAGGAAATCGCCGGATTGCGAACGTTGGGAGGTTACTGCGCATTGGGCACCGTATCGTTGGCGCTCATCGAAAGCGCGCTCAAGAACGAAGCTTTCTTCATGGAACGCGCCTGTGCCGATGTGGAGGAAAGGAATCGTGTGTTTCGAGAGCTCGAAGCCATCGGCATCGATATTCGAAACACGGAAACGAATTTCCTCCTGATCAAGACAAATGGTCGTTCCTATCAGGAACGACTTCAGGAGGAAAACATCTTGGTCAAGGATGCAGGGCCGCTCGGGTTGCCAGACTATCTACGAGTTTCCATCGGCCTCGAGCGCCAGAACGACCGGTTGATTTCCGCCATCGCAAGAATTCACAACGCGTTCGAAGCCGGGGGCCACTTGCGTGGGCGCCGAGTGGAGTCCGCTTACCAATCAATGCCCCAACAATTCTGAGTCACATCAATATGATCACAAGCGATTTCGAATCAAAGCTGGTCGAGGGAATCCAACCCATTCGACAGTTCGTCCTGGCAAGCAGCATCCACCATCTCTTCGCGAGTGGAATCTACGATGTACTGCGCACCAGGAAAACCAGCGTTAATGGCATCTCTGACCAGATCGGACTCGACAAGGCGCGGGTCTACGGATTCCTGATGTATCTCGTTAACGAGAATATCGTGGTTCAGGAAGATGAAATCTTCAGCCTTAGCGAAAGGGGCAAGGAGCTGGAGCAATTTCGCGCTTGGTACACAATGCTCATCGGCGGCTACGGTGGCACCTTTCTCGAGATCGGAGACAAGTTAAAGTCGGGTTCGGGAGTGGCTCGAAGAGAAATTGTCAGTGTTGGAGTGGGAAGTTGTGGAATCAGCCACTACGACGCTTTTCCACTCACCAAGAAGTTGATTCAAAAAATGAGCTCTCCTCCCGCGACCATCTGTGATATGGGCTGCGGTAATGGCATGTACCTCATCGAGTTTTGTGAATACTTCGCCGGCATCAAGACCATCGGCATCGAACCCAATGAAAGCAGCTGTGTGGTTGCACGGGAATACATTGCATCCCGCAACATGAGTGATCGAGTGGAGATCATTTGCGCGGACGCGGCGGAATGGGTGACGAGGCCTTCTGAGAACAAGCCCGACCTGTTCATCCTTGGGTTCGTCTTGCACGAGATCATGGGTCAGCGCGGCAGGGAAGAGGTGGTCCGTTTTCTCTCCACCATCCGCCAGAGCTGCCCGAAATCGGCCATCGCGGTGATCGAGGTCGACGACCAGATCGCGACACCGGGGGTCATGCAGCACGGGCTCGCCAAGGCCTACTACAACCCCTACTACCTACTGCACTACTTCACGAATCAGAAATTGCTGACCCCGAGTGAATGGGAAAGCATCTTTCGCGATGCGGGTTACGCGGTCACCGCAAAGGACACCACCAGCCTGAATGTCGATTCGACAGGCCTGGAAATTGGGTATTTGCTGACGGCCTGAGTTTCCCTCTGGTAGACAGTCTGACGTTGGTGCTGGCCGTGATCCGCCACCAGCTCTTACAGGCGCGGAGATAGTTCGCCAAAAATAAAGCCGCCTAACGGCTTTGTTTTTCTGGCGGGGACGAGGGAGGTTGCTTCGAACCGTGAAGGCCAAGGCGGACTCCCCTCCCCGATGTTCGGGGAGGGGTTGGGGGTGGGGTTAGGCAACAACGCGCGGAGATACTCCGCCAAAAAAAAGCCGCCTGACGGCGGCTTTGTTTTTCTGGCGGAGAGAGAGGGATTCGAACCCTCGAAACGGGTTTAAGCCGTTTACACACTTTCCAGGCGTGCTCCTTCAACCGCTCGGACACCTCTCCAGAACAAACTAGCCCACAATGTTAGCTGTTTCGACGTGAGCATGACAACCGATGAGCAGTTGAGTGCGTTCAGCACTTCTGGGCGCAGTGCACAGGCTAAGGCGGAACAATGTGTTCTCCGATCGACGTGTCGCGAGACAGCGGAAAGGCTCCGAAGTTAATTCGTTTGCCTCGTAAGCGCTGCGAAACATCTGATCGATCACACGCGGCTCGCTACGCAAGCGCTTGATGCCCGCACCTTGCCGGGTGAATCTGGTCGCATCGATAAGTGCCACCCCACAGCGCACAACTGGGGCACCACGACGCTTGCCCGGCGGGGGCGCGAATAGCAAGCGCCCCCGCCGTCGACGCTGCTGGCTACGCGAAACTGATCCGTTCCGACACGCGGCGGTGGCGCAGGCGCCGCTTGTGTTCGTCGGCCAGACGTCGCACCAGTTTTGCTAACGCAGCGTCGATCGCAGCCATGATTTCTGCTGCGACGGCTTTGGCGCGCAGGATACGACCATCGCGCAGCGCGACTTCCACCGTCAGAGTGCGGTCCATGCCGCCTTTCGGTCCGTTCACATCGCGAAACCGCGCCAGCACACGGCGGATGTTAGGGGCCATGCGATCGAGCGCACGAGAAGCGCGTTCTGCGAACACGGCATTCAATCGGGCTTCACCCTGGCGATCAGCATCGATGAGTTGAATGTGCATCATTCCCTCCGTTGGCATCGGACCAGCGATTGCTGGCGGAACCAATATGAGGCCGATCGCGGCAAAAAGTTGCCTGTGATCGTTCGCAGTTCAACCGGGCTGAATCTTTTCTTGATGAGTTTTTGACGAACGCGCGTCGGCGATCGGGTTCGCCGTTAGTATCGACGGATGTGCGGCCGCTATTTCCTCGATACCTTGCCCGAATTGCTCGCCGAGCAGTTCCGTACGCACAAGCATCCGGTGTATCAGGTCAGTTACAACATCGCGCCAACGAGCCGTGTATTGGCGTTGCGAACGCACGGCGTTGAACTCGAGTGGGCGAACTTGAGTTGGGGCTTGGTGCCGAGTTGGAGCCGCGATCCCAAAGCGGGCGTCAAATCGATCAACGCGCGCGCCGAGACCGCCGCGGAGAAGCCGATGTTTCGCAGCGCCTTGAAAGCACGGCGATGCATCGTTCCGGCCAGCGGGTATTACGAGTGGCAGAAGCACGACGGCGGCAAGACGCCGTTCGCGATCGTGCCTACAGAGCAGGCAGCTCTCGCGTTCGCTGGGATTTGGGAACACCACACCGACCGCGACGGCGTGGTGCTCGAGAGCGTGGCGATACTGACTGCCGAGCCCACGCCCGCGTTGGCCTACATCCATGATCGTATGCCGATCATGCTGCAGCCTGAGCAGTATGCGATCTGGTTGGGCGAGGATCCGACTCCGGCTCGTGCTTTGCTGACCGGGCATCTCGGCGTGCCGGTCAAACCGTATGTGGTGTCGAGCGCTGTTGGCAATGTGCGCAACAATTATCCCGGGCTGATCGCGCCCGCATGAGTGCTGTCGCTCGCGCTGGCTGGTTGATGCTCGGGAGCACCCTGTGTTTTGCGCTGATGGCAGTCGCCATTCGTTTTGCGGCGCAAGACGTGCATGCTTTCGAGGTGGTGTTTTTTCGCAATCTGTTTGGCCTGCTATTCGCGTTGCCGCTGCTGCTGCGCACCGGCACGCATATCCTCAGAACCAATCGCCTGGGTTTGTACGCGCTGCGCTGTGTCATCGGTTTGTGTGCGATGTTGACTGGCTTCTGGTCGCTGGTTCACTTGCCGCTCGCGGAGGCCATTTCGCTCAGTTACACAACGCCGCTGTTCGTCACGATCGGCGCCGTGCTCGTGCTGGGCGAGGTCGTGCGCGCGCGGCGCTGGACTGCGGTGGCGATCGGATTTGTCGGCGCTCTGATCATTTTGCGGCCCGGCGTCGAGGCGCTGTCGACGGCAGCACTGGTGGCGTTGTTATCGGCCGCGCTGTCGGCCAGCGCCGCCATCAGCATCAAGTTTCTAGCGCGCACCGAAGCCCCGGATGCCATCGTCATCTACATGGTGTTGATCATGACGCCGCTGTCGTTGCTGCCGGCATTGCCGGTGTGGGTATGGCCAACCGGCGAGACCTGGCTGTGGCTTGTCGCAACGGGATTGTTGGGCACGCTCGGGCATTTCGCGCTGACGAGGGCATACAAACTGGGCGATGTATCGGCGCTGCAGTCGATCAACTTTGTGCAATTGCCGATTGTCGCCGCGCTCGGGTGGTGGCTTTTCGACGAAAACATCGACGCTTACACCGCGTTGGGCGCCGCCATCATTTTTGCTTCGACGCTGTACATCGCGCATCGCGAAGCGGTACTGGCGCGGCGCGTGACCACAGACGCGCAAATGCAGTGAGGGCAAGCAAACCACCAGTCCTGACCCGCCGGCAGTTTCGTAGGCGAATCGACGGAAAAGTCGGCGATGGATTACGATTCGACCACACGGACGGAGGTGAGCGATGAAACGACGATTGGCGATGATCCTGGCCGGTACGGTGGTGGCGTTCGAGAGTGCTCAGGCAGACGATTCGTTCGGGCGATGCTTTGCCGCCGAGCAGGTCGAGCCAATCGCTGCGACCGTGCCTGCGTTGCAGATGCGCGCCGATGAGCTGACGCAACAGCGCATGAACGCTGCCGATAAAGCTACCGTCATTTATCTGCTCGGACGCCAGGTGGTGCTGCTGGAGCGAGTTCTGAGAAGAGCGCAGAGCACCGACTTGTATGCCTGCGAGGTGGCGCTCGATGGTCTGCGCCGCGATTTTGCGATGCTCAAGCGAACCAACAGCGCGTTTCGCATGGGCAATCAAGAACTGGAGATCGACAAGATCGACGATCCTGCCAGCGCGCCGATCCTGGCAGAGATCGACGCGCAGCTGGGTGGATTGGAGAAACACGTCGCAGCTTTGGTCGTGGCGCCTTCCGATTGAGCTTGCACCCGATCAGAACGTGTAGCGCGCACCTAAGCCATACGAGCGGCCGAAGTCGTTGACTTGCTCATCCGCCGGGAACGGGCCGGACGCATCGCCGCGGAACACGGTCACGTCCTTGCGCTGCGGGCCGCGAAGCGCTTCTTCAGATGCGGAATCAAGCCGCCGTCGGCGAGCAGGGCCTGCAGAAACGGTGGGATCGGCTGCGCCGAATAGTCCAGTTGCAGCGCCGGAACGGCAACCCGTCCCGTGGCGATATCGACCTCGACGCGCATACCGCGCGCAATCGCGTGCGGCGTGTCGAGCACCAGCACCGGCAATCCAAGGTTCAGCGCATTGCGATAGAAGATGCGCGCGAACGACTTGGCGAGCACGCAGCCGACGCCAAGCTCGATGAGCGCTTGGGCGGCCTGCTCGCGCGAGGAACCAATTCCGAAGCCGCTGCCGGCGACGATCACATCGCCGCGGCGGACGCTACTGGCGAAGTTCGGGTCGACAGCTTCCAGGCAATGCTGAGCCAACTCTGCGAGCGGGCGCTTCATGTAGGCGCCAGGCGCCAGCACATCGGTGTCGATCTGATCGCCGTACACGAAGGCGCGTCCGGCGATCATGCGAGCACCTCGCGGGGATCGGCGATCGCGCCTTTGATCGCCGATGCTGCCACCGTGTATGGGGAGCCCAGGTAGACGCGACTTTCTGCCGATCCCATGCGGCCCTTGAAGTTGCGCGCGGTCGACGCGATGCAGATTTCGCCCTTGGCCAGCACGCCAGCACCGAGGCCCGCGCAGGCGCCGCAGCCGCTCGGCAACAAGATCGCGCCGGCTTCGGTGAGGATCTGCAGCGTGCCATCGCGGGCCGCTTGCAAGGTGGTCTGAGTCGACGCCGGTGCGATCAGCAGGCGCACATGGCTCGCGACTTGGTGCCCACGCAATAAGCTTGCGGCCATCTGCAAGTCCTCGAGCTTTGCTCCCGTGCATGCGCCGATGTACGCCTGGTCGATGCGCGTGCCCGCGTGGTCATTCACTGGCGCCGAGTTCGCCGGACTGTGCGGTGCCGCGACATGCGGACTGAGCGCGCTCAAGTCGACGCGATGACGGCGTGTGGCGGCACCCTCATCGCTGCGCCAGATTGGGTCGAAGGCGTTCGGCGCGCCCGCTGTCGCCAGCGCCGCAGCGGTGCGCGCATCCGGGGCGACGATGCCGGTCTTGCCGCCGAGTTCGGCGGCCATATTGCACAACGTCAGTCGTTCCGCCATCGACAAACCAGCGATCGCTTCGCCAGCGTACTCGATGCACAAATAATCGTTGTTCATGCCCAATGTCGCGCACAGATGCAGCAGCACATCCTTGCTCGACAGGCACGGACCGAGCGCGCCGGATAACTCGATCCGCAGGGTCTCCGGGACGCGTATCCAGATCTCGCCGGTGGCCAGCACGCCAGCCATTTCGGTGGCGCCGATCCCGACCATGAAGGCGCCGACGGCGCCGCCCGACGGCGAATGCGAATCGCCGCCCACGGCGAACATGCCGGGTCGCAGATGGCCGTGCTCCTGCAACACCACATGGCAAATGCCGCGCATATCGTAAAAGTGACGGATGCCGCGTTCGGCCACCCAGCCGCGGGTAAAAGACAGGATTTCGGCGCTGTCCGCATCCACCGCCGGCACGTAGTGATCACTGACGACCACGACTTTGTCGGGATCCCAGATGCCGACGCCGAGCTCGCGCAGCTTGCTATCGACGCGTCTCGGGCCGCCCGAATCGTGCATCATCGCCAAGTCGACCTGGCAGGTGACGATTTCCCCCGGCCGCACGAGGTTTTTTCCAGCGGCACGGGCGATGATTTTTTCGGCGAGCGTCATCATCCCTGCGATCCGGATCGAATGGACCAGGCGTCCTTCGCTGTGCGCATTCGGGCAGTCGTCACGAGGCAAGGGTCAGAGGGCAGGGGCCGCGCTTGCTCTCCAGCCCGCGCCGCGCATCGGCTTCGCGACAAGTCGTGGCTCATCGTCATCATCATCGCTTGCCTCGCACCATTACATCCGAGGCCGATAGTTTCATGTGGTACTGGAAGCGATCCGGTCGATACACGCCGACGAGGTAGTCGATCGGTCGCCCGCGTTGATCGCTGGATATGCGCGTCACTTGCAGCAAGGGATCGCCGGCGCGTACGACCAATCGCTGCGCGAGCGTGGTGTCGGCGGCGATCGCACTGATGACCTGGTCGACTTCTTTGAGATGGATTCCAAGACGGCGAAACAGATCCAGGCGGCTCGACGATTTGAGCGCTTCCTGCGTCAGCCCAGGCCCGATCGGCACCGTCCAGCTGGTGTAGTGCGCAAACGGCAGGCCCTCGCTCAAGCGCACGCGAATCGCCCGATCCACCCATTGATCAGGCGTCAGGCGCAAGCCATCGGCCACCTGCGGCGGGGGAGCGACGCGCGCGAAATCGATGAGCTTGACCTGCGTTTCGCGGCCCATAACCGCGAGGCTTTCGAGCATGCTGTTGAGCGGCGCGCGCAACACTTTAGGCTCGTACTTGTAGGTAACATGCGTGCCGCGTCCGCGGTGGCGGCTGACATATCCCTCGCCTTCAAGATCATCTAAAGCGCGCTTGACGGTGATTCGCGATACTCCGAAGAAGGCCGCAAGTTCTTTTTCCGCTGGAATCAGCGCCCCTTGGCGCAGATCGCCGCCCTCGATTTTGCGCTTCACCAGGGCGTACAGCTGGTGATAGAGCGGGGACGGATGATCGGGGCGCAGGCTTGCTCGATCGTCGGTATGGAAAGCGCGCATGTCGCTACACGGCAAGGATAATGACTTAAAGATATACCAATACGCTTTGGGGTGTGTCGGCGTTTGGTGACGCAGCGCGCTTTGTCACGTTGTTTCAGGCCATAGTGGCCCAGACTTGGACAAGCTTGCGCTTGATCGTATTCGATGAAATGTGGAGACATGTACATGCTTCGTGAAACCTTGCAGGGATTCGATCGCGTCCGCGCGCTTCGTTGGGAGAATGGCGCGCTGCACTTGCTCGATCAGCGCGCGCTGCCGCAGCAAACGCTATGGCTTGCGATGCACACCAGCGCCGAAGTGGCGCGAGCGATCCAAGCGCTGATCGTGCGCGGCGCACCCGCCATCGGCATCGCCGCGGCCTATGGTTTGGTGCTCGCTGCGCGCGAGTGCGCGGCTCTTCCCGCAGGACAGCAAGCGAGCGCCTTCGTGGCCGCCGCCGAGGCCTTGCGCGCCGCCCGCCCAACGGCAGTCAATCTGATGTGGGCCGTCGATCGCATGCGCGCACGGCTATTGGATCAGCCCGACGCCGAGCAGGCGCTTATCGAGGCTCGGGCCATCGAGGCTGAAGATCTGGATGCCAACTACGCCATGGCGGCGCTCGGTGCGGCGCTGATCGAGCCCGGATCGGGCGTCATCACGCATTGCAATACCGGCTCGCTCGCAACCGCGGGTCTGGGAACGGCGCTCGGTGTTATTCGCGCTGGCTTTGCCAGTCGTCGTGTCGCGCGTGTGTTCGCTGGCGAGACGCGTCCATGGCTGCAAGGCGCGCGACTGACGGCATGGGAGCTGCTGGAGGACGGCATCCCAGCGCAACTGATTGCCGATGGCGCCGGTGCATATGTGATGTCGCTGGGGTTGGTGCAGTGGGTCATCGTCGGCGCCGATCGCATTTGCGCCAACGGCGACACGGCGAACAAGATCGGTACGCTGAGTTTGGCCTGTGCCGCCAGACAGTTTGGTGTGCGTGTCATGGTGGTTGCGCCGACTACAACGCTCGATTTCGCCACCGCCGATGGCGGCGCGATTCACGTTGAAGAACGCGACGCGCGCGAGCTGACCGACTATGCGGGTCAGCGCGTTGCGGCGCCTGGCGTGGTCGGGTTCAATCCGGTGTTCGACGTGACGCCAGCACGGCTGATCGATGCCATCGTCACCGAACGAGGAGTGGTACTCGCGCCGGACGCCGATAAGCTACGAGCGGCATTTTTCGATCCACATCATTAAAGTGCGCCGAGGCGCGGACAAATTGAGCGCATACGAGAACACGAAGACACGGTGGATTTCCGCTTTTCTTGCGGCTTCGAGCGGCGCGACTACACGCATGCGTGCGCCATGAAAGTTCTTCTCACCGGTAGCGAAGGCCGCATCGGCCGCGCCATTCGCGCCAAGCTCGACGCGGCCGGGATCGCCGTCGACGGCGTCGACCGGATCGGCGCACAGCCGCGCGATGTGCTGGCGCTGTCCGAGCGCGATTTCGACGGCATCGACGCGGTGATCCACAGCGCAGCGCTGCATGCGCCGCATGTCGGCGCGCTGCCGGACGAAGCGTTTTGGCGCGATAACGTCGCGGCCACCAAACATCTCGTCGAAACTGCGGCGCGAGCCGGTGTTCGGCGATTCGTTTACACCAGTACCACCGCGCTCTACGGCGCGGGTGCGTCGGCCGAACGGATTGGGCGCGCGGTGTGGATCGACGACGGCACAAAGCCATTCCCGCAAACCATTTACCATCGCACCAAGATCGCGGCCGAGGATGTATTGCGCGACGCCGGCGAGCGATTGTCGCTATCCGTGACCAGCCTGCGGATGTCGCGTTGCTTTCCCGAACCGCTGCCGGAAATGATCATCCATCGCCTGCACCGCGGCATCGACGAGCGCGATGTCGCCAGCGCTCACGTTCTGGCCGTGGCGCGCATCGAGCCGGGCTTTCGCGTCTACAATATTTCGGCGCAAACCCCGTTTTCGCGCGAGGATACTGAGGCGCTATTTGTCGACGCGCCGACTGTGATCGGCGCGCGTGCGCCGATCGTGGCAGCGGCCTTTCAACGTCGAGGTTGGCCATTGCCCACGCGCATCGACCGCGTCTACGACGCATCGCTTGCCATGCGCGAACTCGACTGGCAACCGCGCCACGATGCTGCGGCGATGTGCTCCGAAACCGACTGAGCTGATCAGTCGTCGATTTACGCGTAATGCCAGTTAGGCAGACAGTGGCGACACTGCTGCCGGCGCGCGTTGACTTTTCGGGGATGCCTCATGCGATTGGTTCTGCTCATGTTTACCGTTTGCGCTGCAACTCAAGTTTCAGCTCAAACACTGGCGCTCGATCAGGTGCCACCCATTGCGCTGACCAGTTCGAGCATCACCAGCGCCATTAGCATCGACCCGTTGTCCGGCAACGTCATCGCACGCTCGTCGTCCGGCGGATTGAATCAATGCACGGGAGCCGCACTGCCCACCATTACGTCGTTCAATTCTGTACCCACCAGTGTCAACACTGGAGCCACGTTCTCGTTGACCTGGACCAGCCAGAACACAACCAGTTGTGCCCCGACCCCAGATACCGGGGCGGGGACGATCTGGGCCAGCCTCGGTAGCCTGCCGTCCAACGGTCAGCGGCAGTTGACGGCACCGGCGAGTCCGACAACACTGAGCTTCGGCCTTACCTGTATGGGTCCCGGCGGAAGCGTCACTCAATCGGTACAAGTGGTGGTCGGCGGAAGTACCGGGCAATGTAATCCGCCCGCGGGTTTGTCCGTCGATCCGCCGACACCTTGGACTGCGGTGTATCCGAATGCGTTTCCGTCCATACCCGGCGGGCGCTTCGAATGGAATTCAGTCCAGGGGCGCATCTACTCGATAAGCTTCATTGCCGCACCCGCGTCAGACGGCGGCATGTTCGGCAGCATCGCTTCGTTCAATCAACCCATGGACGGCGATGGCGAGTTCTTGATGTCGATTTCCCAACAACCTGGATGCTTCGACACGACCGTCCTCGGTGCAAACTGCCGCTCACCATTGGCCCGCTACACATCAGTGGGATGGACACTGGTGGAGCCGGCGAACTTCTCGTGCAAACTGGTGATGGGGCAGCAGTACTTCTTGAATCTGACATTCGGAAATGCGACCGCGCCAGGGTCCGGGCCTTACTGCGCAAGCGCACAATGCACGCGTCCGATCGCAAGTCTGGGTCAACGCTCGCCGGGCTCCTGAGGCAGGGCAGCGCGGACGCTGCTGGACCGCAGCGGATCGACCGTTGATGCAATCGATCCGCAACTGCGTATGCCACCACAAGCAGTCGGTCCATACGCCGACGTTCTGGCCCGGAGCGCATCGTGCCTGCACGATGCGCCCCACTGCCCTGCTCAACGCGTGATCGGCATTGGGTTGTTTACGAGGATGACGCCGTCGCGGATTTCGATGCGATCGCCCGGCTTGTCGATCGATTGGACGATGCCGGTTTGTCCGTTGTAGGCCCAGCGCACGTCGTACCCGATAACCTTTTCGCGTTCGCCGAGTTGCAAGTCTTCGCCCGGTTTGTCGTCGAGTCGGATGCTGCGCACTTCACCGTCCAGCGCGTACTGGACTTGATAGCCGACGACCTCCTCGCGCGGCGCCTCAACCGTACGGCAATCGCGCACGGTGTCGGCATAGCGTCGGCCACCGGTGTGGTTGCGATCGATTTCGCGACCCGCGTAGCCGCCGCCGATAACGCCCGCCACCGTAGCTGCGTCGCGCCCGCGCCCGCCGCCAATCTGGTTACCAACGAGGCCACCGACCAGTGCGCCCAGCACCATCCCGTCGTTGTTGCCGAATCGTTCCGGCGCACGGCGCTCGACAACGCGCTCGCTGCACACCTGGCGTGAGCCGGCGACCGTCTCGGTGATCGGTGTGGCCGACAGAACCTTGGCCAGAATCGGCTCACTCACCAGGATGGGTTCGGCAGATACGACTGTGGCGTAGGAGGGCCGCAATGCACTATAGGCACCGGCAACGCCCGCAATCACGACGCCGCTTGCAATGACGACGATCTTGTTCATGGCACTTCCTTCCGACAAGCGCCCTTCGGCGCGGTGAGAGGAAATTGCGCCAGTCAAACTGAATCGCTGCCGAAAAAACTCACTGTATCAATGCGATATCGCAAACCAGTTGGCAAAACGCGATTCCGGCGAGATCGTAGCGGCGCGAAAGAGTCGATATGGCGGGATGGGCGGCCGACGAAAGGCCGAATGCAGACCGTGGAGCCGATACCAAAGACCCGCAACGGGTGCGATGGCTTGGCGCTACGGCGTTTTCGGGACGGCTGGGCGTCCGAGCAGCTTCGAGTTTCGCAAACCGCGTTGCAGCTTTCGCATTTTGCAATTCGCCACCGGGTCCGGCGGTCGGTGGCCGATTGGGCCCAGAGCAAAGATGCATATAATCAATGACTTAATCAACGTGCGAGCGGCGGCACGCTACTTGATAAGAAGTCCGTGCCCGGATTCAATCCGCAGTGCCGCAGGATACCTGCGGTCAACGGCGTTGGGCGTCTCGTCCCGACCCGCCCGAGATCCGTCCGCTGGTGGATTGTCCGTCGGCCATCATCGCGGGCGAGCTGGTTTTGTGCGCCGTCGTTTTGCGATGGGCGCATCGGCCGGGCGCTGCTGCCTCGCAAGGCCGCTTGGAAGTTGCTCAGCAGAGACGTAAACGCTCTCTACGTTCGACACGACCTTATTGCCGCTGACCAGGATGCCTTCCTTCCGCAGCAATTCAGCCTGCGACATCCCATCCGGATTGCTCTTCGCGCTTCCAAGGCTTAAGTCAGCGCCGACCACCCGATGCCAGGGATAGACCAGCTTCTCGATGTCTTCAAGTTGGCCAAGAATGTATGCAACGTGGCGTGGCATCACATCAAGATATTCGCCCATCGACAGATAGGTGCAGACCTTGCCTTCGGGCACAGCTTTGGTGAGCTGAAGCACGTGCGCTCGTATGCGGGCGAAGAAAGCTGAGCTGGCCATGGATTCGAGCTCTGTTGACTTAGCGATTGCAGTCGGGCGAACTGTCGCGGCAAGACTATCGGGAAATTTCGGACGCGCACGACAAATGGATGGAGGGTGCATCGTGCCATCGGCCGCGTGCAAAACAACGCGAGGTCATCGACCAGCAACGCGCGCAGTTGCCGGGTTTCAGTGCAAATCATGGAGGCGTGGTCCGAGTCGTCGACGAGTGCCGAGCATCCTCTGGGTCGGCGCTGCCAAGATATCGGCCCGGCGTATCGCCAAGGGCTTGGCGAAACATACTGACGAACGCGCTGACGCTCGCATAGCCACATTCCAGCGCCACCGTGGCCACCTCGGCAGACTCTGCAAGTCGCCGGATCGCGAATTGCAGCCGCGCTTGTTGACGCCATTGGCCAAAGGACAAGCCGGTCTCAGCGAGGAACAGCCGTTCCAGTGTTCGCGGACTGGCGCCGCATCCGTCAGCCAGGTTCGCCAGGGTTTTTGCCTGTTGCAGATTGGCGAGCGCACGTTCTGCGACGCGCCGCGCTCGCAGATCCTTGGGCAACGGCAGAGCAAGCTTCATTGTCGAGGCGCGGTCCAGTTGATCCTCAAGCAGGCCGACCAAATGAAGCTGAGGTCCGTCCTCGTCCACAGCGCCGCGCCTGACCGATTCCAGGATGAGTTCACGCAGCAGCGGGCCAACGTCGAGCACGCAAATTCCCTGCGCCGAACGAACCCCGCTCGTCGGTCGGAGATACAACGTGCGCAGCCACACTTCGCCCACGCTCTCGACCACATGCGCCATACCCGACGGCACCCAAAGCGCGCGGTGTGTCGGTACGATCCACTGTCGATCGGCGACAAATACAGCCAGCGCTCCACGCTCGGCAAATACGACCTGCGGCCACGGATGAGCGTGCTCGTCGATGCGCATATTCGCCGGGAGGTTCAAGGCCAACGAGCGCATCAGTAGTCGCGGCACGGGTGGTTGGCGAACATTCGACATGGGTTGTCGCAATGGCGCTATCTGCGGAATTCAGCCCAGTCTAGGCTAGCGCGATGTCCCAACGTATTTGCAGTTGTGTCCGCCAATCGAACAAAGGAGCTCCACATGTCGAACGACATCGTTCATTTCGCGATTCATGCCGATGATTGCGAACGCGCCAAACATTTCTACGCCACCGTGTTTGGCTGGTCCTTCAAGCCCTGGGGACCTCCCGATTTCTGGCTCATCGAGACCAGTGCCGCGGGCATTCGCGGAGCCCTACAAAAACGCCGCGGCCCGCCTGCGGCGTCTGGCGCAGTGTGCGGCTTCGAATGCACCATCTCCGTGGCCGATGTTCATTCGACGGCGACCGCGATTCAGACCGCTGGCGGCGCACTTCGCCATCCGCCGTTCCACATCGAACGCGTGGGCACGGTCGTGCAGTTCAGCGACACCGAGGGCAACATTGCTTGTGCCATGCAATACGACCCCGGTGTTTTGACATCGCGAAACTAGCGCCTCGCGTTTCCCGAGGTTTAGCACCCATGCGCCCGTTTGTGTTGACTACCTCAGTGCCGATCGCTTCGATGGTCCAGAACTTATTTGAGTGATCGTCTTGCAGGAAGAATTCGCGTCTCAAAGGTTAGACCTCCGTGTCTCGCGGCGGGTTCTCAGCAAACCAACCGCTTATGGCGGGCATGTTTGGTTCAAACCCTCCTGGCGCGGAGAAGTTCAGAACGCCTGCGCGAACCGCTCCGCGATTCTCAAAGTCGTGCGTGACGCCAGCGGGGACCAGGACGAAGGATCCGGCGGTGGCGTCAACCCACTCGTCATTCATGAAGAAGCTCATCGTTCCAGCCAGAACATAGAAGACGTCGTCTTCGTCGTGCGCGTGCGCACCGGGCCCGGTCGTCTTCGGATCGAGCCACCACTCCGAGATTGAATAACGATTGTCGGTCTCCTGTCCGTCGGCCTTGAACACCGCTTGCATTCTCCCCATCGGATACGCGCGACCTGCCCCAGGTGGCAGAACAATCGGACTGCGTTTGAGCATTGCGCCAGACATGTTCGAATCTCTTGAGTTGCCTCGGACGTTTAACGCCTGAGTGAGGCCGCGCCGAAGGCGTCGGCCTGATCGGTGGGATGCACTCCTGCCGCGGTGCGCGGTGCGCATGCCATTGGCAGGCAAAAGTGTGTGGTGTGGATCATCACCGCGACCGGGGGGCCGCTATGCCGTCTACGGCTACGTTTGCCACCATCGTTATTGATCTCGCAAAGAACGCCTTCCAGCTCGATCCGCTGGTCCGCGCGCTCCTCTGGAGAGCTCGGCGGTGGAGCCGATACAGGAGACATGTCGTTCCGCGTGCTCAGGAGGAGAGTGGACGGAGCTGTTCAGCAACGCTACGCGTTTTGTCGGTGATTTCGTTGCCGGTGTGCAGGGTGCTTTTGCGCTCGATGAGCATGATGTGGCACTCGTCTTCCGCGATGGGGTTATGCCGAACGCCCTTGGGCACAACGAAGGTTTCCCCCTCGTGGAGCACCACGGTCCTGTCTTCCATCTCGATACGCAGTGTGCCCTTGAGAATGAAGAAGAGTTCGTCTTCGTCCTCGTGACTGTGCCAGGTCAAGCTACCGTGAACTTTGGCGACCTTGACATACGAGTCATCCAACTCTGCGACCACGCGGGGCGACCATAACTCCGTGAGAGCTGCGGCTGCACGTGCTGGGGATACGGCTTCTGGCATTTTGTACTCCTGGGAGGATGACCACAGATGAGGTTTGTGTGCCGCCTAACGTTTGAAACAAGCTGCGCCGTATCCGTCCGACGCCGCACATGGTTGCGGCGGAGTGCCGCGATCAGGCGGGGT